>JAABUI010000066.1_pt1 | contig 165168 bp, 182 predicted proteins | sample 5559111 | NCBI WGS metagenome assembly JAABUI01 (sample SAMN10711870, study PRJNA513365) | rock metagenome | isolation source: Antarctica rocks | place: Antarctica: Victoria Land, Buttleship Promontory | reverse complement strand
ATACTACTAAATAACCAGCCCAAATATTGAAGTTCCCCAGCTGAATTTGATGGTTCAATGGTTGATGCAGGTGGGGTGGTGATTTGGTTGGGGAGCGCACGCGAAGACTTAGTGCGGGGTACTGTAAAGCAAACTCATCATCAGCAATAACTTACGCGAAAAACTCTCTAATATGCTAAAGTCAGCACCATATTCCCCGCCGCCAACAGCATTGGTAACCCTAGCAAGTACTCGTACAGCACAGCCTACGAACCATCTAGCATGATACTACTTGCCAGCACAGCAGTCCCATGAACCCAGATCCCAGCCCACAGAGTAAGCGTAAATCCCTTCACTACGTTCGCCAATACCACCGCCTTATTTACCCCTTTCAAGGCCTCAACCGATTGTTCGCGCATCTGTGGCCTCACATCGATGAATTTCGGCAAACAAACGAGGAGAGTAAGCTTCAAGAGCCCCGGCACGACTCGAAGACCCAAATAGCCAGCAATGAGCAGATCATGATTACATGCCCACGTCACCACAGTCTGAAAGCCAAGAACGACCCCGAGAATGATAGTTGCTACCACCAGCAGCGTCCCAAAGAGAAGCAAAAGAACGCGTGGTATACCAACGACCATGAACACAGGCTTTTGACCTTTCTCCCTCTGTACTGCTCGCTCACCCACCTGCCCCTGCTCCACCGACCCCCCTTCCTCCAACTCCGTCCCATCATCCGCCGAACCTGCACACCGCCCTGCCAGCGCCTGACTTGCAACCCCCACACCTGCATGCCCGCAAAACACGCTCAAAAATAAATACCACCACCCCCGTCTAAACACCTCGTCAACGCCCGGCCCATTCCCAGGAAGCAGCGCGATGCCAGCCGGAATGAGCCCCAGCATCGCAGTCCCGCTGCCCATGCCGGCTTTGGCGTATTCGCTCTTGTGCGCAAGGATGCATTCGGCGTACTCGAAACATTTTCCAGCGGGCGAGGCGGCGGCGAGGACGGAGGCGCAGAGGGATTGGTTGTTGGGGGAGAGGAATTGTGTGCTGTAGAGGATGGCGAGACGGCGCGCGGCGTGTACTTGGGTGGTGGTTAAGAGAAGGAAGAAGGGAGTGCGGGTTTCATTTTGGATGTGTTGAATTATGGAAAAATGCTCACCAGAAATTGGAGCGTCGCGTTGAAGGATTCGGACAATGCTTTGTAGTTTTGTTACTTTTTCTGTAAACATGACTGGAAAATTGGTGGCTGCATGAGGCTGCGTGACTGCAAATTCTACTGGCTGACACAATCTCCTTCCTGAACACCCTTGCCCGAATCAAGATATTTCCAATACTTCGCTTCAGCCTTGAAAGAATAGAAAGACTGCTAACTTGTAAACAGTTTGTCTACTTACAGTAGTGAATCAATATCTCACATTCATCAATGAGAGTCCAGCATGCAGATCTCAAAAAAATGGTACAGTAGGTACTACCACAGAGGATAAAAAATCACAGTAGTACCAGAGCAAGCCGTAAACACCTCTGCACAGGGAACATCTACTTGAGAACTTGAGTTTCTAAATCTGGAGAGGTCATGCCACCTTTGCAAGTGAAGAAAAGTTCTGTCTGGATTTTTGATGTCAAAAATAAATCAATACGAATGCTTGGCATGGCATGGCCAAGCACTGATTTTACCCCCAAGATTACTATGAGAGCTCCAATCTTTCTCATCTGCTCCGTTTCCCATCACCTTGAAGCTGCTAATCGTCTACACAGAGGCAAATGCGGTGTTTTTGATTTGAATTAGCCTCTATTCAGCGTCCATACCTTCGAAGCGCTCCCACTCCTGCATCAACACTAGCTCCTTCAGGCTGTTCCTCCTCTAAAGGCATCTTCGCAGCCCACTCAACCCCTTCTCGCAATCATACTGACTTCGAAGCACATCATCACGATCGCGATTTTTGGTTTTAATACTATTGCAATTTCTGGTGAGAAAGTTAATGCTCTGAATGTTGTCGATCTTATGCTGTATCTCTAAGATATTTTCCTATGAAGAAGTCAAGGCCATATCTATATGTGATGAGCTCTATGTTAAGGCTACTTCGGATGGGTAGTCTATGGTTGGTACTATTGAATAGATCTGTCGAGGACAAGTGCGAAGCAGTTGGGTAACAATGTAGTCTATTGCTATAGCAGTATGTAGCGATAACTAATGAGTTGAACACAAACCATAAGAGCGTCGTGTTGGAAACCTATATAGGCAAATGAAACTCTCCTACTCGATCCACTGGACCTGTCGAGCTGGTCGACCAACTACTCACCCGGCTCAACGAGTCGAGCACGTCGAGCGGCGTACCTACTGCTATGACAAGGGTCTGTGCCCGTGGGCACAGACCGTAAAAATGAGCCCTGTAATAGTCCTCATCAGATTTGAAAAGGTACATGATTGATATCTTTAAGTCAATGCCGTTCATTCACTAGCAGATCACAGGATAGACAGATCTTAATTTAAAATCCCTCATCTTTCTCAAAGAGTGATTCAGTTTGATCAAAACAAATTCGAGATAATTGTCATGTGATGACTCTAAGCTGAAAAATAATCTTTATCTTTCGTTCGAGGAACATATTGAACTTATCTTTCTCAGTGAGTTCTTTCATGTGCGTCACAGAGGCGAGCTGTGAGACCTTTACTAATCAGGATATATGAAATGCTGATATCAATATCCCCAGAACAGCTATTTGATCCTTGGCCCGATCCAAAGAGATGAATTGTACTGTTAACCTTGATGTACATCAGAGTAGCGGCTTAACTAGCTAACAGCAAGAGGTTTGTTTCATCCAACTTGATTGCACCGTCGTGTCATGATGGGAGCATTCACTCCATCACTTTGCGCTCCGCGCGGCTTGCTCATCAAACAACAAAGAGCGGACTTATTGGAATCCGCATGTTGAATGATGCTTGTGTGTTCACACTTTAATGGCATGACGCGTCAAGAATATTATGTGCTCAGTAAAAGGTTGAAATTAAATGACAACTTGCCAGTGTAATACCGCCACCGACGACTAGAGATTTTCTAATCGCTGTCAAATTATTCTAGGTTCCTATGGGAAGTGGCGAAGTCTTAGACACCATGGTGGCCTATCCCTGCGTGCTCCCCCGTGCTCCCTCAATGCTCCCCCGATGCTCCCCCTCGCTCCCTCGATGCTCTCTCCAAAGCAGCCCCGCTCCCTTTCCCGAACGAAAACGGCAATCGCCAATCCTAAGTTCGGCGTGTATATAATGTATATAATGTATATCTAGCTATCTTCATTAATCTCCCACAAAACTCAAGAACCCTGACCTCCAACCCCCTCTCCAAACCCTTCCCAAACAACCCAACCCACGTCGTCGCACCTAGCCCCAATCTTCCGGTCATCGCTAGCTAGCCTGCTTTCTATCCAACCCAACCCAACCCAACCCAACCCCTCCAAGAATCACACAACCTTTCCAAATCATCCACCCGCCACCCAACACCGTCCCACTTCCCCTCAACCCCAAGCACTCGCCCAGCCCTCAGCCCCCAGCACCCATACCTGGTAACCTCCCTAGTCTCCAATGCGGTCTAGAGCCCTTTGGGTTGTTGTCGTGAGTAGGTAGGGGCGTGTCTTTTTTTCTACTAGTAGCGAGATAGATAGGGGGAGGGAGGGCTCGGTAAAAGGTTTGAGGGGTTAGGAGTGGGGGGGGGACGTGGTGTGGTTTTTTTTTTGGGGGGAGGGAATGGTTACGCATGGAGAGCTTGCTTGCACGGTTGGAGGCAGTGTTTGAAGACCTTACATGTAGGATGGTGATTTTCTTATGTCGTTCACACATCTGCCGCTAGGGCAATCTCTAGTTTTCAACTCACCATATCTCACTTCAAGACCCATCAACCATCATAGTATCATCCCCCCCATCATCCACCCTCTCTTCTACCACCACCCCTCTCCCCCTCCCTTCCAACAACTCCCTCCTCACCTCGGGCCCGATATCCTTGTGCCCCCTCACCAGCAACAGATCCAGCAGCGCCTCGCGCTGATCCTCGGTAATGTCGTTGCGGTAGCGCTGCGCAAACGCTAGCAAGCACTGATGCCACAGCACGGGCAGCTTCGCGTCCCTGGCCGCCAACGCCTCCGTGTCTCTCCCGCTCGTCGCGGGGTTGACTCGGAATCGCAGGAAGTGGAAGACGAGGCTGTCGATGACCTTGTACGGGAGCGCGTATTTCTTCTCTAGGAGAACGCGGATGAAGACGTTGGTGGCGCCGGCGCTTTCGGTGCTGACGGAGGTTTGCTCCGCGGCGATTTCTGTCAGGCGGAGGAGCGCGGCGGCGGAGTGGAGGACGGGGATGGAGACGCGGACGAGGACGCTGGAGATGATGTGGGCCTCCCGGAGGGTACAAGTGCCGCCGGAGACGAGGGGGAAGAGGAATCCCTTGAAGAAAGCAGCGGGTTTGTAGAGGGACTTTTTGAGGGCTTTATACAGATGCACATTGAGTTTCTTTGTTTCGTGAATTTCTTCCCTGACGCGGTCAAGGATCACCGTGGACAGGAATTGCTGGGTTATGTAGGGTTTGGAGCTGACGAAGATTTTGGTGGCTTCGTAGCAGGCGTTTGGGGTCCACGATTCTGGGCGGGTTATGGAGAGGAGGAGGTCCCATTGGGGGAGGGTTGGGATGATTTTGAAGGGTTTGGGAAGTTTGCCGGATTTGTAGCGAGAAAGGAGGAGGCCAATTCTGTGGAGTGGGTAGGGTTAGTAATACGCTGGAGAGATGCGAGAATGCCATTGGACGGACTTGGAGTAGACTTCTACGACTTTTGCTGGGACTTCTACAGCGTCTTCGGGTGGACCGCCGCCTTGAATAGGTGGGCCTCCGGATTGGGTAGCTTCGTGGGCGGCGATCTTCTCAAGGATCAGATCTGCTAGATTGGTTCCTTGTTGCTGTTCCTCGCCTATTTGCCCCTCGAACTGCCCTTTGAGCTGCAGTATGGGCTCTGCGCCGGATGGCATGAATTTATTGAAAAGGTCTAGGTCATTCGGGTCTATCTCCTATGTCACTGTATTGTCAGCCTAGGGCTCATGAGAGCTTTGGGCTGGAGCACAACGTACCACTTCCTCCACTACCTCCTCGTCTTCATCACCCCATGCCTCTTCATTGTCTATCCTTGCATCTTCGTCAGGATCACTTTCTTCGGCAAACCGCGACTCAAACGCGAATGCAGGATTGGGCGCATTAACAGCATCCTCTTTTTGCTCTTCCTCAAGCAAGTCTTGCCCGATTTTCAGTATTTTACGCGAAGATCCCGAGTCCACAAACTTGTCCCCTGCATCATCTGGTCTTGTCTTTCTCTTTTTGGTCTTTTCTCGCAAGGGTCCAGTAGCTACTATATCGTCTGAGAGAGGGTTATGGCGCCTGCCGTTCTTAGGTCCTGACGAGCTTTGCGTCCTGGATTTGGGCATGTTGAAACAAGTATAATGCGAGCATCAAAGACTAATGGGGAGCTTTAAAGTCGAGTATCATTATCAGACAGTCCCTGAATTGTTTGCGCACACAAATCCCAAAATCTTATCTTAGCGTGAGATTATCCTGATATACTAGATATCTTTGAGCCTAGCGTACAGATGTCGATCGTTTTAAGAACCTACCACGTGACGACATGAAGTTGTTAGACTTCGCGGAGTCGCGGTCAAGATAAAGGAAATCATTCGAGCCTTTACCTACGGATAGAGTCTCAGTCAATGTCTACCTTCGCATTAAGAACCCTAGATCGCTACCTTTATTGAGCCGTACCCACTTTCTGATCCCAAGCTTGCCGGGGTTACAGTTCATTCTGAGCTTCTATCTGATCCAAGACAAAACCCGTGGATGGATTGACCTTTCAAGCTTTGCAGCATTACGAAATACTGGTCACTCACTGTAATTCGTTAGCCCACTCAAGGTAAATTCAGAGGCGCTAGAGGCTTAAAGAGAGATATCAGAGGTTTTCAGATTTCTCCATATATACAGAAGCTATACAGTTCCAAGGCCTCCTAAAGTGAATCTTATACTAGGACTCCGAAGAGTGTACACCGTCCGGTTTGTTTAACATTTTTTCGAGGGTACCAGACCGGTATGGCCCTAGGGAAAACTAGGTATCGATTATTCTATCTGGTCTGGGATGAATACTTGGCCTTGTGAAAATTTTCATACCAATCTGAAACGATGGATCTCCTATATCATAATCTTGGTCCCATCCCACAAGCAAAGTTATCAATCTCATAATAATACAGCTAACAATCAACATCATCACGGCACTGACGCCCCATGCGAAGCTTTACTATCAACGATAACATTAGCGAAGAAACTATCTATTATATTGTAATATCGACCTGCATATATTTCTAGCGGTCTTGCAGAACTGCTGCCAGGTTTCTTGTCAGCCATCTTCTTACGGAGCTTTGAGTATTGTGCGAGATGGATACCACGGGTCTTTTACGCAACCTTGGCGAAGTCATGAAATCCTGCTCTTCTATGATGCTCTCAACAAGAAGTCGGCATCCTAATCGGGAGCGTCTCTCCGACCCATGCTGCTACTCCGAGTGACGGTAACGGTATTGAAGTTAGGGAGTAGATACACGGAGCTGAGTGCTCCAGGAAGGATTTTATTCTGACACCGCGTGAAATCTCTTCCTTTCGTGGATCGTCTAACGACCGGCATATTTTGGCGAAGATCTCTTGGATTGAGACCTACTACGCCTATGGTTGATGGCAGCTCTGTCACGACCAGACCTAAGTCATAGGATCCAGACCGCGGGTTCGAGGTGGAAATCAGGATGTGTTTGCCCATTTCATGGATCGGCAGACAGGTAAACCGGAAGTTGAAGTACGATAATTCTCGAATTACTTTTCGCGGCAGTTGTTAAGATTATCATAATACGTGGAGAGATTGTTGATACTGCTCATAGCGCCTTCTGCATTATATGACCGTACTAATTTGTATTTCAGGCTGTGGCACCGGCCGTGAGATTCCGTTGTTGACGGTGCGTCACATTCTGAAATCTTCTATTCGCCAACCAGTGAAATGGAAGCCGTTGCTTAGAATGATCATGGTGAAGGCTTATCCCCAATTCAAAGCCTGTGCACACGCAAGTCAAGGCTATTAGTGGATAAGACATACTTTAGGTTCAATGCCATTATTAACATGCCCCATTCCGACTTACACCCTCGCCATCCGCTGCAACGACGGCATGCCTAAGTGCCGAGTCCGAATGCCAACAGCACGCAATCGGCAAAGCAAGCTCGCACATGAGGCATACGCTCAGTGTTCGGATTGTACAATGTGACAGCTACTAGCGACATGTGGCCGGCAGCAGCAGCGACAATTCTATAGATAAACTCGTCAATCCATCAAACAAAGACAAGAAGTAGCTTACTTAATAAGACGAATACTGCCCTGAGGATGTGATCGCACTAATACTATTGGATTCCTGAGCCTTGTCATCTCCAATGCCTGGCATACCTAGCTACAGTAACATTCAGTCGCTCCTAGATACTGGATGGATACCATAGAGCATCTATTACTGACAGCAGCTCTGATTTCTAGAGCATTGATATCAGTGTTTCAATGCGACTCTTCGCCGTAACATCTATTAGCTCTCAGGCGTTCCGAGTAAAGGGGTCACAAACCGCACTAAGTGTAGAATGCTGATTTCACCAACCATAATAGTTCCGGCGTGCTTGATCGAGAAATCGATTCAGTCCCATAAACGGTAACCGAAACAATGGAGTACACTACTTCCTTCCGCAATGTTAGCCTTGCTATAGAAGTCGGTACCCCTTAAGTCTCATTTTCTCAGGACCAAGTTTACTACACTAATGTCCTTTTCACAAAGTCGACCGCAAGATGACTAGAGGACCTGTCAGAGCAACAATGAACTCGATACAGGACTGGCGGCTGCAATCCGCATAATTCTCCACAAAGCTTTTCCTCCAACTATCAATATCCCCGGGCCATTTCCAACTCTCAGTCTTCAACCATCCTCAACCACCGATTATTCCTTCCAAACATATAGATATTTCGACCACCAATTTCCTCACTTGAAACTTCCTCCGCCCAAGAAAACCCCTTGCAAATCTGCACCGTCGATCCTCCGCATCCTGGGTTTTTGATGTGTTGTTGAATTTTCGCGGAATTATCGAATTTCTTGACCACCAATTAGCCATGTCGCTGGTAAAAAAAATCTCGAAGAAACCATACCGTCAATCTGTTTTTCTCTAACAACCAATCGCCTATTTTTATGCCATGAACCAACTAGATAGTTAGCTCCTTCTCTTAGCATATCACAGCGCCGATGATAGCCCTAGCCTTCGTGCCGCTGACGATGATGGCTTGTCGAGTGTCAGCCAATGCTCGAATCACGAGATAGAAGGAAGAAGTCGACTTACCATTGGACCATCGAGACCTCTCCACCAAGTGACCCTCAGTCAACTCCTCCATATATCACCTTCCAAAAAAATATGCGAAACGTCAGCGGCACCCTAGAAGCTTTGAAGGGTAAGTACACATCAGCAAGCCTCTCTATTTACCTGTGGCAAGACTTCCCACTGAACTCCCACTGCAAATATCTGTTAGTGATGTGTCGCTTCCCGCCTCCGGTATAAGCTTCAACTCGTATGCCGCGCCCACAACTGGGTGCCCAATCCAGTTGTTGCGGTGAGTGAGTTGAGAGTTGAAGGTTGGAAGCTGAAGAGACGTGTTGTTGAAGCTGTGTGTGTCGTATCGTCCTCGCTCCAGTGTTCGCATCTGCCCTTGTGGTGCCGCGCCCACACTGGGTGCCCAATCCAGTGTCGCGGTGAGTGACTTGAGAGCAAAAGGTTGAAGGTTGGAAAAATACGCTGCTGAAGCGGTATTTGAAGTTTTATTCGCTCCAGTGTTCGTTCGCTCCTGCTCATGTGGTGCCGCGCCCACACTGGGTGCCCAATCCAGTGTCGCGGTGAGTGACTTGAGAGCAAAAGGTTGAAGGTTGGAAAAATATGCTGGTGAAGCGGTATTTGAAGTCTTCTTCGCTCCAGTGTTCGCTCCTGCTCATGTGGTGCCGCGCCCACACTGGGTGCCCAATCCAGTGTCGCGGTGAGTGACTTGAGCGCAGAAGGTTGGAGGTTGAAAGATGTGCTGAAGAAGCGGTGTGGTGATGTCTTCTTGACTCCAGTGTTTGCATCTACTCATATGGTGCCGCGCCAGCAACTGGGTGCCCAATCCAGTGCCGCGGTGAGTGACTTGTGAGTAGCAGGTTGAAGTTCGAAATAGGGTGCTGCAGAAGCCGTGTGTGTGTAACAGAAGTCCCGTTTTCCAGGAAAATGTTTTGAAAGGGTTTGTGTTTTCGAATTTTTTGGGTTTTTGAATTTTTGGTGCCGTAAAGAAGGTGTCGTAAATATATGGCGGTACTCTCTTCACTCCAATATTCGCATCTACCCATGTGGTGCCGCGCCAGCAACTGGGTGCCTAATCCAGGGCCGCGGTGAGTGGCTTGATGGTAGAAGGTTGGAGGTCGAAAGTTGGTGATGCAGAATGGACTTGCCTTGGCTCCTGTGGTCCCGCGCCAATTCTGGGTGCCCAATCCAGAATCGCGGTGTGTGTCTTGAAAGCCAGGAAGGCAGGTCGGTGAGGAAGCTAGCCTCAGAAGGTACCGGTGGTACGAGCCGGGACAGAGGCATGGCTGGCGGACCAGATGCGTATCGAGGCGTCAGCTACTGAAGATCCGCTTGACACAAAGAGTGCCTCCACGGATGAGAGCAGTAATCGCTAACTGACGGGTACCTTGTTGAATTGATTCCGTCTCGACGTTTTGTATGTCGAGGTACCGATGGCACGAGCCGGGATAGAGGCATGGCTGGCGGACCAGATGCGTATCGAGGCGTCGGCTACTGAAGATCCGCTTGACACAAAGAGTGCCTCCACGGATGAGAGCAGTAGCCGCTTGCTGACAGGTACGTTGATAGATGGAATCGGTCTCGACGTTAGGTATATCGAGATACCGGTGGCACGAGCCGGGATAGAGGCATGGCTGGCGGACCAGATGCGTATCGGGGCGTCGGCTACTGAAGATCTGTTTGGCACATGAAGTGTCTCCACGGATGAGAGCAGTAGCCGCTTGCTGACAGATATGTTGATAGACGGAATCGGTCTCGACGTTTGGTATATCGAGGTACCGATGGCACGAGCCGGGATAGAGGCATGGCTGGCGGACCAGATGCGTATCGGGACGTCAGCTACTGAAGATCTGTTTGGCACATGAAGTGTCTCCACAGATGAGAGCAGTAGCCGCTTGCTGGCAGGTACGTTGATCGATAGATTCAGTCTCGACACTTCGTATGTCGGAGACTCGGAAAACCCTTCTCCACTTTGTTGATGCCGCGTTGCCCAGGTGGCCAACCTGAGTGTCGGCGACATGATGACTGACAAGCTGAAGAAATCTAGATCAAGTCAGTCAAAGGCACTCTGGGAATGAGATTGCTAGACTTACTTCCCAGACGGCGTTGAAGCCGCTGACTCTGCGGTGTTGAACCGCAGGGCAAAATCGACTCGTGAGATGCTGCAGTGAGGCCTGGGTGATCAATCCAGGAGCTGTAGCATGGTGAAGTTGAGAGTCGAAGTTGCAAATGTTGAACCGATCCTCCATTCCCGAATTCCCAGTCCCAACCTTGAGCCAAGTAACGATAGACAACGCAGTGCAAGAAGATAACAGCAGCAGACGAAAATTGGCACAAGACTTACCTGACTTACCTTGAGACGATCAAGAAGCAAAAGCAAAAAGAGTGGCAACAAATACAAATCAGAACCAGCTGACGAGCAGATGCAAAACAAGGCCACCAACAAGACAGAAGACTTCACGGCCGCTCCATCCTCAACTTACCATGGCCACGCAAAAACAAAGGGAATGTGCGTCTGCTGTGCAAAAGAATGTGGGGAAAACACAGAAAAGCAAGTCTTTTGGCTCAAGGTTGGAACTAGAAGAACATGTTAGAATGGCTCAGACACAATGTTGCCATGAGGATGACTTACCACTTTCGCACTGACCCGCGCCACCATCAGACGACGGGTGACAAGGCACACCAAACGTCAAACACCCGGACGCTCGACACCAAGCCGTCATGGAATGTCTGTGGATGAACAGGTTAGCGACGACATGTCAAAGCAGAAATGTAGCCAATTGGAAGGTCCAAACATACGACAGACTTGGCGTCCCCCAGGAGTTTGCGTTGGACGCGTTGAAGCCTTGCCCCGCGGCTGCCCTCCGGATACGAGGTCGTTGCTGGCTTCAGGGCGGAGCGCAGCGGTTGGGCCGACCGGTGATCCGGGATTATTGGCAATGGCTGGCCGGTGGGCGAGACAGCCTTATCGACTTTCGGAAAGTTAGCGAAGTCTTTCGACCTGACGATGTGAAAGAATGGTAAGGTGGACGGCAAGTAACAACAAGGATGAAGTGAAAGAATGGTGAAGATGAGAGATGGTGAAGTGGAAGTACGGCAATGTCGAAGGAAGACAGGGTGGAAAAGACGAGGATCAAGACAGCTATATCGAGAAGCAGGAATGACAAAGAGGCTAGCAGGGTGCAAGGGCAGGGGCAGATAGGTGGCAGGAGCAGATTATATGGTAGGTACTACTAGATGGCAGGTATGATCGGTTATAAGGAGTGATAGGGTGGTGGAAGGAGTGAGGTGATGAGGTGGTGAGGTGATGAGGTGATGGAAGGTGATGAGGTGATGAGGTGATGAGGTGGTGAGGAGGTGAGGTGGTAAAGGGATGTGGAAGACGAGGAGGGGGATGGTAGGGCAATATATGGCAGCCGTGAGGTGGCAGCAGCGGTAGCTAGGTGCTGACAGGTGAAGTGGGCAGTGATACCACAGTGTGATATAGTGAGAGCACAAAGTCTAAGTAGGTCTTATATGTATTTATATGTCTATCTAATATATGGCAAGTATATGGCAAAGCAACAAGAAGCAACAGCGACCTATGCGACAGCAAGGTAGGAGGAAGCAAGGCAAGCAACAGGAAAAGAGCAATCGACAGCAAGATGCGAAGCCAGCGTGAGGTAGAAGGAAAGAGAAAGTGCGACTTAGAAATGGGGTGAAAGTGCGACCGTCGGTCGCAAAGCACACAAAAGCAAAGGCAGCAAGATGCAGCAACAGGAAGGTGCAAAGCAGAACATACCATTCAACTTGGGCAAGTTGAGTTTCGCCATGATGCGCGCTCTCCTCTCCAGAATGCGCTCAGTTGTAGTGGTGGCGGCTACAGCAGGTGGTGGTGTGGACGGGCTGCGCCTGCCACTGCGGGCAGCAGTGGCGAGACGAGGAGCGACGGGAACGGTGGTGGAAGGCATGTTCGATAGTGAAGAAGAGCTCGTGGTACTACTGTAAGGTAGAATGAGTCTGGTGTACTGGACTGAAGCTGGTGATGATCAAGTGTGTGAATTTGTGAAAATCTTGAGCAGTAAGTCTGAGTACGAGTGTGCAAGAAGCATGGAGGAAAAAAGAGAAAGTCGGGGGGGAGCTGGGTATTTATGCCTTTGCGAAGGGTTCCAAGTCTGTGACTCATACTTGCGCTTTGATCCCTTGTTGATAGTGGAGTGCGAGAGTTAAAACCGTGGTTCGGGGGCCAAGCTTGTGAAGTCTTGTGAGCAAGGTATCAGCGCACATTTTGCGCAGCACACGGCAGTAAAGGGACTTAGGGGGTGAATAGAGACGGCCTGAGCATGCGAGAGAGACTGGACATATAGGAATCTCGCCTCTGATAGATCGTGTTGCCTTGTAGATACCATTGCAGCAGAGAAGATGCAAACAGCGCATTGCAAGGAGCAGGGGTTAGCGAAAACTCAGGGAAAATATGCACCCAAACAAGTTACTCGATAGCAGGAAGATAGTAACAAGACGGAGAATAGGCTCCAATTGATCCCCTATAGCGTAGATCTTGTTGCATTTGCAGTATCATAGAAAAGACATTGAAGGTGCTAGAATGGAATTCCGACACTTTGGGTATCTTTAACCGAGTCCCTCACGATCCCCCCAAATCACAACGCCTTGTAGCAAAACCCAGTGCAGCATTCCCTCAATTCAACGCCGTACCATATGCATCCGTAGGTTACAATAGTGAATTCATCTCAAGCCGGCCCTTGGTTGTACTTTTCCGTCGCCGACTTGAAGAGCTCCTCTTGCGCCGCCATCAGCTCCTCCATCGACAAACCGCTCTTATCCATCTTGCTTGATTTTTTCTCGCGCGTCTATACCATGTCAGCAGATCTCACAGATTGAGTTCAATGCACGACAAACCTTCAATTGTTCCTTGTGCTCTCCAGCCCTTGTCAATACCTCCTGCACGTACTCGGGGAACCCCAACTCCCGTAGGGCTTTGTCGATGTGGTCGGGCGCAATGGTCTTCTTTGCCTCTTTCTCTGCTATTTCGTTGGCTTCGGAGGATATGAGCGTGATGAATTCGACACAGCAGTCGATGAGGAGGTCGCGTGCATCTCGTGCGAAGGTGACGCCGGGGGTAGTGAGGATTTCGATTATGATCTTCTGGACGGTAGCTATGGGCTTGAGGTTAGTATAGAACTAGTCCAAGGAGTGACCAAATCGAGAAAGTGCATTGGACAAGTAGCCAAATAATATAGAAGGATCCCAAGAGTATACCTTTGGGTAATGAGAGGTCATCTGTGCCAAACTCGCGATCCGACATTGTGTAGAGTCTCTACCCAAGCACGATTGTTGATTAAAATCAGCCAAATGTTCCCGGCTTAGAGGTTTTCTATCCCAAGATTTTGGCCGCCCTGACTCTGCCAAGAGGAAATTTGAATGTATGCTTGCTCTTTTGGGACCTTTCGCCCAGCTTCAATATCTCAACGTACGTCGTGTCCCGAACCTTTTCTTCCTCGAGTTTATATAGCTGCAATGCTTTGCTAGAAGTCTTCGACACGGGGAGTGTGTGTTTAGTGTTTCTTTTCTTACGGTAAGCCTGCTCGAAACTCGTCCTTCCTATTTTGTTTGAACCACTTGTTGCAAGATGGTAGTACCAACAGCGTGTTAGAAATACTGAATGTCTTGTCGAATGACGTTCAATCTACCAATCAAAGCGAGCAATAAACCCAGGGGTGTTACAATACGAGGTTAGCGTTGTTTCTTTGTTGAATTCTCTGATGCGAAATTCATTCCAAGCATTCACTACATATTTAGTCGTCAGTACAGGTATCAGGCCTCTACACCTGTATCTCAGGCCACCTTCGAATCTGCAGTGATGTCCTGGTTTAGGTGTCACAGTTTGCCGCGCTATCATCTACAATTACAGCCAGTGTGTCCATAGGCCAGATGCTCGAGGAACATTAGGCTGCGCATGCACACTTCCAGGAGGCTGCCCCAGGCAGATGACTCCTAAGCCGAACATGTAGAAGGTCTGATATCCATATTGTGAAACAGCTATAGAAACACCTTAAGATGGCGAGCTGTCTAACACCGGCTTACAATCACCGGCAAGGATCTGTGAGTAATATTCCTCGCCTCCTAATTCCGCTTCCCTTCTCCAGCACATATTACTATGATGAACTTCGTGTCGCCCCTATCAGACCATTGAGCTTCTAGCTCTTGTGGTGACGTACCTGTCTTAACCAAACGGACTTTCTGATTACTGCCTTTCGCAACTAGTCGTTTCTCGTACAAATTCTGGTATACTCAAACTGACTTATACAAGCCCAATATCTTAAAGCATATAAATAACAGGCCGCAGCCGAGGTGTGCCCTGGGAAAAGATTGCAGAAGGGCATCTGGAGAGGTTGATCTTCAAAGTAGAGTGGTGAGTATCCATGCTGCTATCTCCGTCTCTGTCTATTTCTGTTACGCTACATGATGAACAAAACAAATGTACTATCAAATGCTTAAGGTTGCAATTGCGCCTAATGAGGAGCAAAACTGGTTCGATTACCTGAAAGCCTTTCTAGTTTACGAAATTCCTAGATACAACCGAATGACCTGTAAATTTTGCTGACTGGCCGCGCACAGGGAGTTAAAAGGGTACTAAATATACATATTAAACACATATAAGCATATAGTAAGCTGTCCTGTCTCATCGTCCGTGTACCAATTGTCTAGGGCTTGTGATGCTACAAAATATTTCATGCTAATACTGAGTGTGTATTTCACGCACATGCGGAAAACCAACCGAGTCTTTTCATCTTTCATCTGAAGCTTCCTCCTATATCACAATTCAATCGGTCTTCATGCAAGGACCGATGCTAATTCATTTTCGAAAATCTAGAATCAGGATTAGGGATACATTTACGCAGGTTCCCTATGGGCCTTGGAAATCTGCAAGCTCCTTGCTGTCCCAACTACTGAACTGTCAACACCAAAACAAGCGAAAATGAAGATGGGCTTACCCTAAGAATTTTCCGCTCAAGGCATTCGAACCATTCAAGACGAGTTTTGCCATGACATTCCCTGGTTGGTCCGGTCTAAGTAATTTGCCGTCTCTGTGCAAGGTATGGAACTTTGCAACATCCGTCTCTTGCATTGTTTCAAAATGTTTTTCCCGCACATCTCTCTGCATCTCGGTATCCACAACTCCTGGTCGAACTGAGATGCTAGTTACATCGGGTTCTTCCACGGATAAAGTTAGAGCCAGATGATTCAGCGCTGCCTTCGATGCCCCATAGGCGCCCCAACCGTGGTAACCAGACATTGATGCCCCGGATGAAGTGAATAGTATGCGGCCTTTGGCTTTTCTCAGGGCTGGTAGCGCGGCTTTCACCTGTTAAAGATCAGTCATTGGACCTAGAACTTGGGTTTCAACCGCTCACGAAGGCGATAGCACTAAAGAAGTTGATATCGAAAGCCTCTTTCCAAGCTTCAGGCTCGCTATTTCCCACTGTCGCAACTGGGTCTAAGACTCCATGATTGATGATCAATCCATCAATTTTTCCAAATTCCTTGAGAGTTAGATCTACGGTTTCTTGCGCGAGGTTGAACTGGGCTAAGTCGCCTGTGATGAATTGCACTTGCTGCGGATATCTGGACTTCAGCTCCTCCAGCGGTGCCTTGCTCCGTGCAACAGCCACGACATTATGAGAGCTGTGCAACAGATGTTCCGCAATTGCAAGGCCAATGCCTACATTTCCGTCAGAAACATCTCATATTTACGTTCCTGTACCTTTACCCCTTGATGCGCCCGTAACGATCACTATTTTTGCACTCATAATGTCTACTTTAATATTGTGACGATTTCGTACTAAATCTAAAGAGTAAAGAGCTTTCCTGGTGCCAATTCATTGTTTGTGCGTGTAAAAGGCGTCTAGTGCGGGGTGAAAGCCGTTTTTCCGCTTTCGACTCCAATCCGCATCGCTTGGCTTCTTCACAACACTTGACGGCTTAATCTAGATGAGCAATGAGTGATAACAAGACTCGGAAGACTCAACAACTCAGTGTGCTGGCTCAGGAGGTATTGCCGATTGGAAGGCTTGGACGGGGATATCGAGCGCCCCGCTGGTAACAAAGAGACTCGCTGGCCATCTTTTCGATCATTCAACCAACTCGATCACAGCCTTAGGTTAGCTGTGGAAGCTAGCTCGTTGCGCCGGAGCCCAGGCCCACATGGCGACTGTCATTATCGGTGCAGGCATCATTGGGACCTCAACCGCGTACTACCTATCCGAATCCAGCACACCGGCATCGGACATCCACCTGATCGAGCCGTCGCCTCAGCTCTTCGCCTCTGCCAGTGGCTATGCGGCTGGATTTCTTGCCCGGGACTGGTTCCCTCCCTCCCTGTCTTCTCTCGGAGCGTTGAGCTTTGATCTCCACAAGGAACTCGCCGAGGCCAACAATGGACAAGAGAAATGGGGATACAGCAGCAGCACAAGCTCAAGCTTAGAAGAGACAATCGGTGAGAGGGGTGAGGACTGGTTGTCAGAGGGTGTCAGCCGAGTAAGAGCGGCAAATACGTCAGGGTCGGTGAATGGGGATGGGCCAGCATGGCTTGCGCATCATGGGAAGCTAGATATTATCAGCACGGGCGACACAACGGCACAAGTGTACGTGAGAAGACTATACATGATATTAGAACATTGCCCTTCCAAATCACATCTGCTACTGCCACGGAGGAATCTTATGCCATGAATTCCCGCCTTTTCTTGGAAACCCTATTAGCTTTCTACCAAGTACCCATAGGCTAAGTCAATCTCATAGTGATCCTCTCCGTCTCTGTCAATTCCTCATGGCCATCTGTCTCACCCGTGGCGTGCAGCTGCACCAACCAGCCCATGCCGTTTCAGTATCCCGCGACCAATCTGGCGCTCTTTCCAGCATTCGCACTCGCATCTTCAGCAGCGATCCGCCCAAAGAAATAGATATTCCATGTTCGCGCCTCGTCCTTGCTGCCGGTGCATGGACCCCGAAGGTTTTCTCGACACTCTTCCCCAGCTCCAAAGTCAAGATTCCTATCACATCACTAGCAGGCCATTCCCTTCTTTTACGTTCTCCGCACTGGCCGGCTTCGAACAGTACTTCTGCTGCATCCTCGTCGTCCACGCCTGCTGCAGTTCTTTTATCTGGAGATGTGGCAAACGGGAACTGTCTCAATACGGATATTGAGAATGGGAATGTTTCAAATGAGAATATCCAGAACGGAAAAACTCCAAACAGTGACCGCAAAAACGGAGATGTTCCACAAGAACACAACCCAACCAAAGAAGACCACTTCCCCCCCGGCTTCTTCCTTCCCCCCAAACCCCCTCCCCCCACCTCCTCTCTTCCCCCATCCACCTGCCACGCGGTCTTCACCACCGACCCGTCCAACTACAGCCCCGAACTCTTCTCCCGCCTCCCCTCCACCATCTACCTCGCCGGCCTCAACTCCGCCACCTACCCCCTCCCCGCCCTCCCCACCGACCGCATCATCCACGCCCCCTCGATCGAAGTCCTCAAAGCCACTGCGCGCCGCCTGTTAGGCGATGATGTCGTGGTTGAGAGGGAGGCGGTATGCTGGCGCCCGGTGACGAGGCGGGGAACGCCGGTTGTTGGGGGGGTGGAAGGGGAGAGGGGGGTGTGGGTTGCGGCGGGGCATGGGGCGTGGGGGATTAGTTTGAGTTTGGGGACGGGGTGGGTGGTGGCGGAGATGGTGAGAGGGGTGGTGCCGAGGGTGGATGTTGGGTTTTTGGGGTTGTAGGGGGAGTTTGGGGGGTTTCGGGCTGGAGGTTGCTTTGCTGGTGGAGGATTTGGTGTGGGATTGGAAGTAATAAAAAACATCAAATAGATAACGCAAACACACTTCCCGGATAGGAAACTGTGGTTTGGAATTTCCCTTAAACTCACTTCCGTCGGATTTCCTTACGGTAGTAAAAGATCTCTCATACGGAACCCCAAAAAGGTTATGGTTAACGTACAAAAGATTTTCTTTATATCTCTCTTGCGCCTCAGAATTTGATGTGAGGAATTACGCAAGACTTTGAAATATAGTTCAAGGAACTGATTGGATTTTGTGATGACGATTTTCTACAAGGATGATACTCCGAAGCCATAGAGCTATTGAAAGGATGGACAGACATCTTGAAAAAAAACTTCCTACGCGGGAACGTCCAAGCCTAACTTACAAAACCATCGAAAAGATGCAAAAGAATTTCCACTAGAACTTCCTACGCGAACATCATTCAAGCCCCGTAACCATCAAAAGCTTCGACTTCTGGCGAAAAAGGTCGATTAGTCTTGTTATGTACAGACCTCTCTACTTTATCTATGTACAAAACCGGTCCAAGCAAGTAGCAGCCTAGGCCAACAGCGCCCATCCTAAGAGAAAATGCTAGTCAGACAAACAACTCTATACCACTCCCTCACTTTCTACACCTCTTTCAAACCATAGGCTTCCGAGCAACCATCAGATACATTGGCGTAAACAACTTCTCTTTCCCTCCGATTACCAAACAGTCCGCCGCCAACGCCAGACTATCCGCCGTCTTCTTCGTGCCCTTGGGTGCTAAGCCCACCCTTTCTAAACCCCCCACAACCCCATGCGCCACCCACCTGCCCCACCTCGTCATCCTCGCAATTGTGATCAGATCCCCCAGGCTTCCCACCATCCGCAGATCACCATCAAGCGGGTAATACCAAGGTTTTGGGTCCTTCCTATCCGCCAAGTCCTCATGAAGTTCTAGTTCGAAGCCAGCGGCTTTTATGGCCGCGAGACCTTCGGAGACGGGCACCATATTGCTGATGCCGTCTCCTTGCTCGATGCCGAGACGGATTTCGCGGTGGTGTGAATTAGAATTGTCATAGGCGTCGGTCATGAGCCATTCGTAGACACCGAAGACGCCGCCGGGTTTGAGAACGCGAAAGATCTGGCTGTAGACGCCTTCGAGTGAGGGGGCATGGACCGTGGCTTCGATGGCGTAAACGGCATCGAAGGAATTCGAGGGAAAGGACATTTGCTTGGTGAAAGAATTAGTTTGCGTCTTCCAAGGCCACTTGGGGAAAAAAGGAGGTATACCATGAAGTCGCCTTTCGCGAAGCTTAGTTGATTTGACATGCCTTCTTGAGCGGCATACTTGGTTGCTCTTTCGATCTGGTAGTCATTGTTGTTAAGGCCGACGATGTTGACATTAGCAAATTTGGCAATCTCCCGGGCTGGCCCTCCTACACCACAGCCGACATCGAGGACTTTCATGCCATCCCGAAGACCCATCATGTGTGCTAGATAATGTTCATGACGAGCAATGGCTTGGTAGAAACTCTCGCCATATCCAAAGCGGCAGAAATGGAAAGAGCCTCCCCAGCCGTACTCGTAAAGGTCTGTAGCGAGGTTGTAGTAACTGCTCGTGTTAGCAATCTCAGCTACTGGCATGATGGCAACTTTTTAACGTACTGTCTGGTAAGTGTCGCATATTCTGCCTTGCGCGCCTGCATAACACCGTCAATAAGGGCTTCTGAAACGGTCAAGGCTTTGACCATACCTCTCTAATCTCTGCTGTCTCAGTCCCGGCAGATTTGTTGTCCCAATGCTTGAAGTACTCGTCCACAGCTGCCTTTTGTGCTTCGTGGTCTTTGCCTAGCATAGCTCGAAATCCTGCTTTCTCGTCGGCCGATTTGCCATGCATAGCTTTGTTGAAGGCAGAATCGCGAGAGTGGTCCTCCGTCTCGAGGGCAATGGGAGCCATTGGGATTATCCAGTGTGTGTATACAGAACTAAGAGGAAAATCAGGAGACTGTTTGAATGAAACGAGTGGAATGGGACGTATTGAGGAAGGCAGAAGGTGCAGTATTGGTTTATGTTTATGAGTCCTCCAGAAAATTGTTGACAGGGGGTTACGACGTCACATACGAGTATCGCGCTAGTAGCTTGCCTCACAGCGCTAGTAATTTAGCACCGGCTCGCCCCAGACCGACGTTGACTTTCTCATCCCACTTCCCGGTACGCCTAACGTCTTCCACCTACATTACTCCCACAAGGTACAAAGTACTGTGGTGTTTGAAGTTTAGAGTCAAGAGACACTACCCGCGACTCGAAAGAGGCAGCCTACCTTCGCCATGCCTCAAATCAAGCAGGACCTGAACCGCTCCGGCTGGGAGACGACAGACTTTCCTTCAGTGTGGTAGGTCTCTTCCTTACTCTTCTACACGATACAGCACTAACGACCAGGATCCAGCGAGAATTGCTTGCCAGATAACCCGTACGTTCAAATGCTAAAGGAAGACCATGGGGCTGAATGCAAGATTTGCACTCGACCATTCACCGTATTCCGTTGGAAAGCTGATCGCACTGCTCGAGCTAAGCGTACGAATATATGTCTCACGTGCGCTCGTCTGAAGAATTGCTGTCAGTGTTGTATGCTGGACCTTTCCTTCGGTTTACCCATCGTTGTACGGGACGCAGCGCTCAAGATGGTGGCACCTGGCCCAGAAAGCAGCATCAACCGCGAGTATTACGCACAAGAAAATGAGCGAGAAATTGAAGAGGGAAGAGGTGGAGTAGAAGAATACGAGAAGACAGATGAGAAGGCTCGAGAGCTGCTGCGGAGGCTAGCGAATAGTGAGCCATACTACAAGCGACAGCGTAGATTGGAAGCAACGGAAGATATAGGAAAAGATAGTAGACACCTGGGCTCGGAAGGAGAAGGGCAGATGAGAGTTGGGGCGCCTCCAGGACCTATACGAACCAACGACAGTAGGGGTGGCACACCGGGAGCGAGGGGAGGACCCTACCGAGGTGGCCGAGGAGGGTCAAGGGGTGGACGCGCATTTCCAGGTACTGCGCAGCTTCCACCCGGCTCTCAAGACATCTTGCCGCCACGGGATACGAATATAACTTCTCTCTTCATTACTGGAGTGGAGGATGATCTACCTGAGCATGCGCTGCGGACGTTCTTCTCACCCTTCGGTCTTCTCCGATCAGTTATCTGTTCCCATCGCTCACACTGTGCTTTCGTTAACTATGCGACACGGGACGCCGCCGAGGCTGCAGCTGAACAATGCCAAGGCAAAGCAGTCATTGCAGGTTGTCCGCTTCGGGTACAGTGGGGAAGGCCAAGGCCGCTGGACAATATGGACAAAGATGAAAGGATGTCTATTGCCAGGCAAGGCCGAGACACCGCGAAGGCTATAGCAGCAGCCAAAGCACCAGCTGCTATGACCGATGACGGCGAGCGAGCTGCTCCTACTCGAGAAAATCTGGATGACCTGGCTGCGATACCACCTCCGCCAGGACAAGACGATGTGCAATATGGGAGTCTTGAAGGGAACTGAAGACGTTTGGCTTTTCCAATGCATAGACCTTAGGAGGAAGCCACAAACCCATAAATCAAGTACATGGGCCACAGTATTCCTCATCGAGCGTCAAGTACTTGATGAGTATTCTTCAGCCTTTGCATCAGCCGCCAGGCTTAGCGAATTGACCGGGATCTAGCTCGGCAAAACTCTGTCCACTTCGAAGGTAGTCGGTGGAACCGCGAAGGAGTGCAATGATTTGGCGGTCGTAAACCAAAAGACAACATCGCAACACGAGCAAGACGCAGTGACGCGGTCAACTATTGATCCGAGTGACGATGTTGTTGCTCAACGATGGGGCGGAGAATGTTCTTTCGGGAAGGTCGGTAGTGGCTGACAAAACGGGCTGCTGTCCGTAAGTCAAGGTTCGAATCCGATTAATCCGAGAACAAGACGAATCGATAATCTTTGATCATGAAGCCTCCAATACTATGTCCGTAAAAACTTTCTTTATAGTATAAATGTGGTTTACACAATAGATTTTCACGACTTTCACAGCGCAATCAGAGTCTGCAAACCCATCCCAGGATTTTCCGCGGCGACATTGAAAGCAGTCTTCCAGTCCTCCAACCCGAATTTCCCTACAACTCTGCACCCAGCGCCATCTCCAAGCTTCGATACCCCAGTTTCGATCATTTTGACCAACATCCCAATATCTTACGATTATACATCCACTTTCCTTTCAGCGCCAAATTTCTGTGCGTAACTATACTATGTGGGATCGCAATATCCCTCACAGACGGCTTAAAGGAACCAAGTCGAGTTGTGTCCGATGTTGAACGCTGACTACAAATCAAAGTTAAATTTGGGCACCTTTTTGAAATGGGGGGTTACACAGAAAAAGCTTTGCATGGTAATTGTGGCTGTCAAGTACAGCCTCGCAGTCATTGCCTTACCACAATAGTTGCCTTCTCGCCAGCATCTTCTGCCTACAAGTGAGACTGCTCTGCCCTGTCCATAAACACCTATAAAGGTGTTTATATCAAGACGCAGTCTTACTTCATAACGACTTAGAAGTGCCAACTGATACAATTACCAACATCTACTGGCAGCAACAATACGCAGACTCTATAATGACAGACCAGAATGATAAGGTTGGTACACTCTCCTCACGAATAATAAAGCAAAATGTGAAGACATAATCCTAATCCAACATTCTCCAGAGTGTGCGCGAGGCTATGGACAGGATGAAGCATAAACCCCCAGGATTCAGATCGACCATCAAACCCAAGATGGAGAATTTGGTTTCTGATGTAAGACTTCGCTTGCTATACCCTATCAGCTTCCCATAATAACATACAATGGCACGCCAGTTTCCCGACATGGGTTTCAAGAAGGGCAAGAAAGTCTATGTTGATGGTGCAAGGGGTCCAATGGGACCATGGGAGATAGTGGAAGTACTGGGCAACGGACAATACAAGCTGAAGGACGGAGACGAGGTGATGCAGAAAATATTCGAGGAAAAGGACCTAAGTGAAAAGCCTCGCGTTCACGGAGACGAATAGATGGTCTGTGGGAAACTTGTGGTCCAACCATTACTGAGTGATGCGCATGATCTTCAGCTTTGATGCATGTGCGCCCGGGAAGGCCTGATGTACCTTAGGACGCAAAGCAGGCGAGGCTGAAGGTGGCTGAGCAAGTTAGATCTGTGCCTATCTTTTTTGCTCAAGTTCTAACAGTGTCCATAATAATACATCAATGATCCTCCTTCATGATCATCTTACACATCTTTAACAATCATGGGTGTTGTGCCTCCAGCCACACCACCTTCCACAGTCGTTTCATCCCAATCGAGTCCGACGCCACCGGCTGGCGACTTTGTAACTGGGTTCGAGTCTGATCTTGAAAAAGGCCAGCATAATGAGGAGAAATTCAAGCTCGACAGCAGCCAGATTCGTACCCAAGGAAGTGCGATCCAGTCTTCGATCAAACACGTTACCCGCTCTCGTTGATTAACAAAACTGACAGATACGGAGTCTCCAAACAAGGCTCCGCGTACCAGACTCTCAAGCTGGGTTCGGAATCCGTTGCCGCGAAAGCCGTGGCGAAAGGAAGATGGCCGGGAAAAGCTTGTTCAGCGCAGTAAAGATCCCTCTCTTAAAATTATTACACCCGTCTCAATCTTACAGGTCTGCAGTCGATGACCACCCAGAAGGGTACCCTCAACTTGCAGCGCTTCTCAACTGTGATGAGAACTTCCTGATGTGCCGACGTTTTGGCTTTCTTCATTCGAGAGTTCTGCTCTATCGCCAAGATGAACTCTACCAACTCGAAAGAAGACTCCTTGCTTTGGACGAAGCTGACGCAAAGGAGACACCTTTGGTGTTGAAGTCAAGGCGAGCCGACAATGAGCAAGATGAACAGCAAGTGCGGAAAATTCTCATCGGTAAAATTGATGAGAAACTTAAAGACTACGGTATTCTTCTGGTTCTACCGAACTAAATGCAAATTGGAAAAATCTCTAATGGTTTGTTCCAGATGATCTTGTACAGAGAATTAAATCATCGGTATCAATGAAGACTGCATCAACACGGAATTATAAGAGCCTCTATACTTGGGTATGGGATCGCAAGCCACTCTGTCGCGGCGAGACAGATTTTATAAAGCACAGAGAGGATTTCGTTGCTCTCGCCGACGAGCAAGAGGGTGGTTGGTTCGATGCCATTGTCGAGGATTCACTCGACTACCTGCCTCGCAGGATCGCGCAAGTAAGTCCGACTTTATGTTCATCTGGCTCCAAAGCGACCCCTTTTAGAGGTATCTAATACGCGGACTAGGCAGTATTCACCCATCCAGAGCAACTAAAGAAAAGTGATGACATATATGTCCATCTCTACAGCAAGTATCGTATCGACGTTATGGTGCGGCTGACATTGACTGTTATTGCTGTTGTGCTCCTAATGGCACCCACGATAGTGTTGTTTTTAGTGTCAGGGCATGGCACTCTTAAGATCATTCTTATTATGGTCTTCACGCTGCTGTTTAGTGCGGCAATGAGCGTCTTTACTAAGGCGAAGCGACATGAGATGTTTGCTGCCACTGCTGCGTAAGTTCCCCTCGTTTCCCTCCAGTATCCCATTCATGAGCCTGACGTACTATCAAGCATCATTGCATTAATGCTCTTCCTTCCAATGCTGGCGTTGGTCTCGCTCACTACGTTTAAGACGTGATATTCAAGTCTTCTTTACTTGTTGTTATAATATGTAACCCTTACTATATTTAAAGCTTTTGTATTTGCTTTACACGTGTACTAATTCGATGCCGCACGAGAACAGATACTGCGCTGTGTTGGTTGTTTTCTTGGGAAATTTTGCACCCCAAATAGCCCCCTCGGCTGCACCTGCGTGATCAACAATGTTACATGGGGCGTCTGTGCCTGACGTCCTACTAGACAGTGCCCAAGAAGTGTATGGTGGCACCTACGCCAAGTACGGGCTGGGGGCCGATCGGAGCTGGCAGCTGAATTGCTTGCGACCGGAGTGGCAAACCTCTTTGATCTCGGGCAGAGCTCCGAGATGAGTGACGGTATGATGAGTGGCGTGGACCTACCGGAATGTGTCCAGAATTACCATGACAATGATTTGATGGGTGATGATTTATGAGTCATGTAGAGACGGTCTTTTATAACGGCGATTTGAATTTTATTGCCTCTCGTAATCATCTCGGATTTCTTTCATATATTCTACGCTCGCTATCTAAATCACAGCTGAATTATGTAGAAACGCCACTTTTCAGCAAGAGAAGTCAGTGCTGGACCCTACAGACTCCAGACCAAAAGCCGACATATCAATTCTTGGATTGAAATTAAACATGCTGGAATCACGATATGGGGATTCGAGGAAAGAACGGACAGAGACCCCGAGAGTGTATCTTTCAGGTGTCACACGTTGCCTCGGAGAATTTGTACTACGTAGTATCAAATCTCATGCAACAACCCGACCGGTTTCCAGTCATCTTGCTAGAGGACCAATCGACCCGCTAATTGGATAGAACGCTGGAACTCCAGTCAGCGTGAAGTCTTTGTGGGTTCAAGCACCATAAGTGATGAATCCAGGTGTCAACTTTCAGCACGATTGGTCCCAGCTCTCTGGGATATCGCAGCCTCCTCGCCTCAGCCTCTCGTGAACGTGCCATCCATGGAAATCTCAGCTACCAAGAGCAGCATACCAGCTCTTTTAATTACGCATGAAGAGGGTTAACATTCTTACGCAAGGAGACTGGAACCACATGAGGGCGTTGAGGCTTTGGGAATAGAGGAGTAAAGGGTCAATACCTAAGAAAAGGTCAAAAACAGTGATGATTTATTAGGCTACGATATCAGGCTCGGGATATTCTCTTTAAGCTACTTTTTCCCCAATACATTTTCAACCCTATTTCCGAATGCTGGAAGGTAAAATATAAAGGTATGGTACTTGACTAGAGAACGTAGCTAGTTGATTTAATACAGAGCTCACTTCTGACTTTCATGTGAACGTTTCTTTGCGTCGATCGATGCAATTGGAACCCTTTTTCCCCAAACAGACTGATAATGATGAGAGGCACTCAAGGACTCATTGTCGGAAGCTTCATTCAGTGTTGATAGCTCAGAGCATTTATAAGAAGGCTTTCGAGGGTTCCTTTGGCGTGCAAGCTGCCCCCAGCATTGACACTAGCGCGTAAGGGTCCTTGACGGGATTTCACGGTTTCGCCGAGCCCTGCAGACCCCGATCACCCAGAAACTTCAAACCATCGTCGAGCTTATTTTCTCTACCGGAGAGCAATCGTACCTCATTGAGGACCAACTCTCTTGGCCTACCGTATCACCGCGACCTGCCATGGTAACCTCACGCCTCTTCCGACCAGCTTCTCGCTTCCTCTCCCCTTCCCAACCATTCTCAGCGCTCAGCAAATCAGCCTACAAACCCTCAGCTTCATTACCGGCCACAGTAAGTAGGAGGCGATATGCCACGCCAAGTGGATCCAAGGAGATGGCGGTAAGGGATGCGCTGAACGAAGCTTTGGCCGAGGAGCTGGAGTCAAATGACAAGGTGTTTGTGCTGGGAGAAGAGGTAGCGCAATACAATGGAGCGTGAGTACACCGCAAAACAGGATTCGGTTGAGAGGAGAAGAGGATGAGCTTGCAGATCTGCAGACTGTCTGGAAAGTGGTTCTAGAGCTTCGCACGTACTCTGAACGAAAGCCGAGTTGGCATGACCGGATGGCAGGCTCGGTTGCTGACGGCTGTGGCATGCAGGTACAAAGTCACAAAAGGCTTGTTAGATCGATTTGGGGAAAAGAGAGTCATCGACAGCCCCATTACGGAATCTGGCTTTTGCGGCCTAACAGTCGGCGCTGCATTGGCAGGTCTACACCCTGTTGTAAGCAATCCACTGATCGAGCACGAGTCTCACAGCCGAAGCTGACCATCTATCTCCAGTGCGAGTTCATGACCTTCAACTTTGCCATGCAAGCTATCGACCAGATCATCAATTCAGCAGCCAAAACACACTACATGTCGGGCGGTATCCAACCTTGTAATATCACTTTCCGCGGACCCAATGGCTTCGCTTCCGGCGTCGCAGCACAGCATTCACAAGATTACTCGGCTTGGTACGGTAGCATACCAGGGTTGAAGGTTGTTGCGCCTTGGAGCTCTGAAGATGCCAAGGGGCTCCTCAAGGCTGCGATAAGAGATCCCAACCCTGTTGTGGTGTTGGAAAATGAGTATGATCCTTGAAGATGACCCCCATAACAGGGCTCTATGACTAACTCGTCTTTAGATTGTTGTACGGCACAATGTTCCCCATGTCGGAAGCGGCACAGAAAGATGACTTCGTACTTCCTTTTGGCAAAGCCAAGATCGAGCGTCCTGGCAAAGACGTAACGATCGTCACTCTCTCCCGCTGCGTTGGCCAATCCCTGACCGCGGCTGAACAACTAAAGAAGAACTACGGTGTGGAGGCTGAAGTCATCAATCTGCGTTCCGTCAAACCCCTCGATGTTGCGGCTATTGTCAAGTCCGTCAAGAAGACTGGTCATCTAATGGCGGTGGAGAGTGGATTCCCAAGCTTCGGCGTTGGTGCTGAGATCCTAGCTTTGACAATGGAGTACGCCTTTGATTACCTAGATGCCCCAGCTGTCCGGGTGACGGGAGCCGAGGTACCGACGCCTTACGCCAAGCAGCTCGAAGATATGAGCTTTCCGTCCGAGGACCTTATTGCAAAATATGCGGCTAAACTTCTAAGAGTTTGAGCTAGAATGGTCTGGGATGAGTAAACAATTCCGCAGAAGGTGGTCCTAGCGCAATCTGAGACTGCAGGTTGTCTGTGTTACTTCTCCGGTGGAATTCAAGCCTCAGATGGTGGAGTGCACGTTGCCCGGTTTGGTCCTAAGTGGTCAACCGTCCTATTGAACGCTGCACCCAAATCTCCGGACAACGCTTCAGACGCGGCAGGGATTGTCATACTACAAGGATATCCGTAATTGTACATTCTGCGGAGATCGTCGGTGCATGCGCTGGGAATGTGCGGCTTAAATCTTAGAAAATGTTTCTATGGGGGTTTCTTGGTGATTTTGAAAAACGATGATAAATTCGATGTTGACCGACCAATAGGAATTCGACGTCGTACGGACTTTCTCGGCAACTCATAGTGCATCTTGGTCGCCCTGAACACCTCACGCTTTTCCCACGAACTACCACCCGCTCCCTCACCCATCTCTCCACCTCTTGCAAACCCTCGGTAATCTAGACCATGCAGTCCCTGCCACGTTGTTGACGGTTTGACTCAATGTGGCACAAGGGGCGACAGAGCCATGGTGCTGGGACCCCAAGGCGTGACTATCCGACGTCAATCGTTCGGGGACTTCGTCGCAGAAAGGATATGGCCCAAGAGCAGACCACGGAACTCGTCGTTCTTAATCTTGTCCATTCTCATATGTCTCGTTTCTAGATGCTCGTTTCTTTCCCCCACGGAGATACGAGGTCTAGGCTGCTTGTCTGGCTCGTGCTCCTACATCGATTGCTCCGGGACTCCCTTACACGCGCGTAGATTGCGAAGCTTGCCTTTTAGCAGCCGCCTGGCTTACGCTTTGATCTCTCATCAGAAAGCGGTCTTCTGACATTTATCCCATTGGACTGATATATGTTCGTCGGTAATGTTTTAATGGTTCGGCCTTGTTCATGCGAAGCATCCTTGTCCGTCATTGGGTTTCCTCCTTCCAGATCTTTCTTGCTATTCATCTCAAAATGCCTTATCCGGCTACCTATTTATAGTGTGTTCCATTTGACTGCTGTTCATCACTTGCTTCATGGTCAAATTGCACTGCGTGGGTGGTCTCATCAATGGCCGAGGATATCCTTTATTTTTATCACAATCTCATTCGGCGGTTATTGCCAGCAAGTTGCTTCGTCGTGTTAGGCCCCAATGGCTAGGTCTGTTGTCAAGTGTCTTAGTGTTATGGTTGTTCGCTCTTGTTGCCTGCTAAATGCGGCACACTCTACTTTCAGTCACTCATGTTTAGATCTTGTACCCCTCGATGTTACTGTATCAAGTAACCTCTTGAGATGCCAAGGCATCGAAAGAGAATCTATTACTGATTATTTCTCTTTCCACTGATATTGTCTACTGCCATATGTCTTGAGTCAGCTGAATGCCACTTTACAAACCCTTCAAAATGGCACCAAAATCTAAGACAACGGCTCCTCATGTATCGAAACACAAGACAAATGACTCTACCGCCAGGAAATCCCGGTCCCGCCTCCTTGGTATTCCCACAGAGCTACGAGAACACGTCTACGGTGCCATTCTAAATACAAGTCCGTCGTCTCTCTACAACCTTTTACTCACCAATCGTCAAATATCTCGAGAATCTAAGCCATATCTTTTTAAGCAATCCCTGGTGTTTGACGGGCAGTCCGAACTGTATGAGTGGTTGAGGACAGTTGATCATGCCTACCTCCGACTTGTCGTGGATATGCGGTTCAAGCTCCATGATATCGATCCGGAGGGGATTATTGGCGCCCTTGGTAAACGACTTCGGCAAGCTGCTATATCAGATCCATCGAATAGGCCGAATAAAGACCCGTACACAGAAGCTTGCCAATTGGAAATAGGGCGCCTTGAAAAAGCATTCCGGTTGCTCCCAAACGTCAAACATTTTACCATCCTGGCAACTACCAAAGCCGATCCCCAACCACCTTACCGCATGTTAAGTTGGTTCTCGGAGATGCTTGTCATGAGTTTCCCCAACTTAATGTCGCTCACGAGTTACGAGGATATGCTAGCAATACCTTTCGTATACCCTTTAGACAAACTGCGTCGACTTCGTTTTCCAGGGATTTCTACAAGCATGCCCGCCCAAGTCACTAGCGTACTTAGTGAGATGCAAAGCCTGGTTGAACTCGAAGTATGCCGACCGGATCCCACTTCTGCGGAGAGAAAAATACTGAGTGTCTCCGGAGCTGTCGAACGAAAATGTTGCGATATAGCAGACATCGTACGGAACATTTCAGAGTTAGAAACCCTTGCTTTCTATGAAATCCCCAGCAAGAACGATTATAGTGAAGCAGCTGAGGAAGAAATGACTGAAACTATCATGGATTCCATCAGTGCTCTCGAACGCCACAAGCCTTCGTTGCGAAATCTCACAATCCTAATTGATCTGGATTTTGAGCCCTGGATGCAGAAGAAAATAGCCACTTTCATCAAGTCCTCGCGCATTACCCATCTGGAAACATTTGACACGGATTGTCCACCACTTGGTTATCTTCCAGCGACAATAGAGGCTATTGTTTTGCGGAGCGGCGTGCTTCGTGTGCCTCTTAAACCCTGGCTCGAGAAACTGATAGCAATGGCTCAGCATTACAATGATGAACTGCCATATTTTACCGAGACAGTGATCTATCTGAAAGGGCCACCTATCCCTTCAGACGACAACCTGAAGAGATGGGCCTCCAAGGAGATGCGAAAGCTTGGTATTCAGCTTTGGTGGAGGAGATGGGATGGGACACCGCCTGAACATTAATACGATTGTACCTAGCTGATACTTTATGATCCGGCGGCATAGTCACTTATAACAAATCGTCCGCTACCATGGTCAGCGGCTCTGGTAGTCCAAGCTTTTACATGGTATTTCAACACATAGCCTGGGGGAACGGTTATAGAGTAATTATATATGGGATAACAGGTTTTCTTTCCTCAGATATACTTACATTTCAAAGAGCAAGGCAGAGATAGACCTAATGAACAGCATAAGTCAACATCCCAAGGAAACGAATGCATATAAAGTTACCAAGAGAAGTAACCACGTGATTGCCAATCAATGCGGACCAAATTCCGCTAGTGCAGTTTGTAGGATTATGATACTGCAGCTCAGTGAGCTTGAACGGCCGTGCAACACCTCCTCCTATTGCCAGATAAACCAGTACTGTGTGCGTCAAACGAAAGTCAACAGGGCATAGTTACCGGTCACAGCCAGAGCTAGGGTTTCATTAGCAATGGCGGAAACTTCACCGCGCCCAGGAAGCTCGACGCCTACACCTGCCTCGATACCTCAAAAACGACCTCTCGGCGGCCTTGAAGACGAACAACACATGCCAGCCGTGTCGTCTCCCCTCAATCCTGACTCCACCAATTCACGTAGCAGAAGACCACCTCCGCGTGAACAGCGTGAAAAGAAGGAGTCATTGAAGAAGCGCGAAGCCAAAGGTGTTGACGGCGCCCGCAGTGCAACCCCAGATAGCCAAGGCCAGGGCAGGAAGGGGAAGAAGTCTACTCTGAGCTCGAATATCTTATCTCCGATAAGATACAAGCTTCCACCTCCAAAATCAACCGATTTCGATCCTCCTAAAGCGCCGATTTTTACTCCCATATTCGCGAAAGCCCAACGGCAGTTCTACGAGAGCTCCGAGCAGTAAGTTCGTCTTCTCCACCTTTGAAATGTTCTACTTGATTCTGATGCAAACACAGTGTCTATAACCGCAAAGGCTTCCGCTATATCCATTGCATAGCCGACCCAACCTTCGCCTCCTCCCAATATCACCGTCAATCGGAAACAGAACCCTACGGACCCCGCTTCAACTTCGAAGATGCCTCGCCGCACATCCTCTTCGACCTTCCCGGCCGAAGCATCACCACTGAAAAAGGCTTCCGTATGGCCCGCGCCAATGTCGGCGTTCGCGAAGGACGCTGGTACTGGGAATGCAAGATTCTTAGTGGAGTGAAGCCCCCTAACCACTCCTCCGACGAGCAAGAGGACAGCGGAGGTCACGTCCGCGTAGGCTGGGCGCGCCGCGAAGCAAGTCTCGACACTCCTGTTGGCTTTGACGCTTACAGCTATGGTCTCCGCGATGTGGCGGGGCAGAAAGTCCATATGTCTCGTCCCAAAGACTTCATGCCGCCCAATACCTCCTTCTGCGAAGGCGACGTGATCGGCCTCGAGATCACACTCCCGTCCCTCGCCCTCCACCGCAAGATCGTTGAGGGAAGCTACAACAAAGCTGTTGATGTGTCGGACGATCTAGTTGAGCCCGGCCACAGCGCGGCTGAATGCGCGGATATCATAAGAGACCGTGTGCCTATACGGTACAAAGCCCACTTGTATTTTGAACAATTCGAATACCATTCCACGAAAGAAATAGAGGAGCTTATGAATCCTTCGCCTGTTCTCTCCACTACATCATCATCCACCAACAATCCTTCGTCAACAGCAGCAAGCCAGCCTCCAAACTCAAACCACCCTCTCGCACCTCTCCGCACCCTCCCCTTTTCCAGCATCAATATCTACAAAAACGGCCAGCTAGCCGGCACGCCTTTCACCAACCTCCTCTCCTTCCTCCCCCCAGCCTCAAAGCCCCTAAACCAAGTCGGGGCCAGAGACGGCCTAGACGACGGCATGCTAGGTTATTTCCCCGCCATCAGCGTCTTCCGTGGCGGCGGCGCCGAGGTAAATTTCGGTCCAGACTTCTGGCATCCACCCTCGGACCTCCTCCTCCAAACCTCCAACGAAGAAGACGTCGACATGCTCGGCTCCCAGCCTGATACTTCCAAGCCGACCGCCACATCTCAGGGCTCGACGAGTAAGCTGCGACCCATCAGCGAGCGCTACAACGAGCAAATTGCCGAAGATGTCGTTTTTGATCTTGTAGACGAGGTGGATTTTTGGGCGCAGGATGGGTGTCCGGAGGAGGGGAGTAAGGGTGAGACAGGTAATTTGGAGGCGGAGGTTGTGGCGGAGATTGGGGGCTTGGAGGGGATGGAGGGGGGTTTAGGAGGCGGAGGGGGGGAGATTAAGGAATTGGTGCAGGAGGTCGAGTAGGGCGTGGTTTGTTGGGTGGGTGGGGTCTAGATGGGTTGGTTGTGGTAGCATCGAATCTTTGAAGGAGTGCACAGATGGCTATAATCTTTGCGAATCGCTGATCGAGCGACGGTGCCACCGACTGGCTGCTAAGATCTTACAGCAATATTTTACTCGTACCTCCTTCCTAATCTCCACTGCATAGTTGTTCACCTCTAAACGCCGCGTACACTCAGCAATGCACAATTCGCCAATGCCCAGGGGACACTACCCCCTTCCCATTTGCTCGTCCAAGAACATGTACACAAAACACCCCTAACCGCCATCACCACCAACCCTCAGCACCCCCAATTCGCCTGGACCCACCTTTCAATCATCCCCGTCATATCCATCCCCTCCATATACACCCCCGTGTCCTCCTCTTCAAACCCCGTGCCCAAGAACTTCAACGCCAGCAGTATATAGGGCTGGATGAACTCGTTATACACGAGATCGACGGTCTCGGGCTCCGCGTCCTCTTTTGGGAACCCGATGCGTGATTCGATGCAATTGGGCACGGCGTAGAAGTTAATTGGAGAGTGGATGGTGTCGTCGCCGTCGGTGCCGGCGTCGTCGTGAGTAGTGTAGCCGGGGGTGAGGGGGATGGTGTCGTTTAGGGGGGAGGTGAGGGGGATTTGTTTGTGTGAGGGGGCATGCTGAGGGGAATGGGGTTGGCTGGGGGCGGATTGGTCTGAGCGCACGGGGAGTTTTGCACCGAGAGGATGGAGGGAGTGTGAGAGCTGAGGGACTTCTTGATTGAGGATTATAAGGAGTTTTGAGGCGGTTTCGAGGGGGACGTCCTTAACGAAGCGGAAGCCGCTGGTGAATGGGGAGACGGTGAAGGTGGTGTCGATGGTGAAGGGCCCTTTAAAGATGTCGAACCTGATTGACCCGGTGTTGGTGAGAACGAGTCGCGGGGTGTCATTCCGAGAAGGGTCGTGGATCATATTTGGCAGCACAAGCTCTTGCAGCCATGTAAATATGCTGTTTTCACTCGGATATGGCGCGCGGTTCGTCCAGAGATCTGTAGGCGCGCAACCAAAGCGAGTGTCAAGATTCAGAGCCTTACGGGCGAGAGAGATCGATGCGGAGACGTTGCGGCCATGCGGAGTGGGGAAGGTGGAGCTATTGAGGGAGGTGTGGTGGTAGAATGAGAAAAGGTTGTTGTCGATGTAGCGTCTGGCATAAGTGGGAGAGGCAAGCATAGGAAGCGCGTCATGTGTGGTGGGAAGATTAAGGGAACGGGCAGTAGGTTTGCCGCCAGTGGAGAGCCCGGTAATAGACATGAAGCCGACGGTTTCCATGTACCGGCCGCTTTCGAGGGCGTAAGCTTTGCTATCGTATTTCACGTAGTCACGGATATGGGTGTGGCCGCCGAAGAACTGGATGGGTGTGTCCCATTGTTGGCTGCGGATGGCTTTGTAGAGAGCGTCGTATTCTGGTGAGCGGAGGGAGACGTGGCCGGCAACTAGGAACAGGTCGACCTCGCGGTCCCGGATGGCGTCTTGGAACCATTGTTCTTGGATGGTCTTTTCTACAGGTTGAACGACAGTGTTATTCGAGTTCGCGGTGAAATCGAATATGAAGCCGAAGGCCAGGACTCGGATACCTTGGTTCTTCGTCGTGAACTTCTTGAACCGCGGAGCCAATGGTACTCTTTCACCCGACTGGGGATCGAATATGTCGAGATTGGAAGCGAGGTAATTGCCTTTGAAGTTGGGCTCTGTCACCAAGTACTCGTTCTCCGACGAGTTCTGCTTGTAAAGCTCATGGTTTCCCGAGCATATGATGTCGATATGCTGCTCTTTGAAGATATTCGTAGTGTATCTGCCCTTCGGGTCCGATGCATCGTATAACCCGTTGCCCTCTATCCTATCACCAGTATCTACGATTAGAACATCAACGCCCTCATTTTCGGCTTTTTCCTGGAATCGTTCGGCAAATGAGATGTAGTCGCCCCAGTCAGCACTGTACGACTGTCTTCGCGAAGAGTCAGCAGAGTCATGCGTTGTTCTCAGAGACACTCTACTCTTGAAGATGCCCAGCGTGCCAGCCGTGGGTGTCTGTAGTATGTAAGAAATTCAGCTGGCCCCAGGGCAGATCCCGTAAAGGCGCTGAGATGGGCGAAGGCGCCGAGGGTTGCGCAGCTCGAGTTGTGGTCAAAAGAGCCAAAGCAATGCCGCCATAGCTTGGCCGAAGTATCATGATGCAGTTATGGGATGAGGCACTTGGGTCTCTAAGCTCTGAGAACGTTGTCAAAGCTGAAGCTTCGGAGGCAGCAATACAGACTTGAAACAACAACAACCAAGCTCACCCGGAGGCTGGATCACATCATTCACATGGATGACGTTCAACGGGTCATCCCGCAACCCACGGCAACGCCAAAATGCGGCCATGGGGTAGATTTAATGTCACGTTCTGCTCTCCTCAGTTCCACTCATAACAGTCATATGTCGATATTGCGGCAAACTACACGATGCGGTCTCAATCAGGACATCTACTACGCTCTCAATGCCTTCGTGGCTCACGCCAACTACATCCCGGAAAAGACTGGAGAGGTCACTGCTCGACTTAAAAGCGGTCAGTCTGGGTGCTCAGAAGCTCCAAAAGCAGTACCTTCACATGCTTACTCCCCAATAGAGAAGCTGAAATCTAAGATCGATGGACAGTTAATAGCAGTCAAGGACAATATATGTACCATCGAAGAGCCAACGACATGCGCTTCGGCGATTCTAGATGGCTTCGTTAGCCCATACGCAGCTACCGTCGTCGAAAAGATCGAGCATGCAGGAGCAGTTGTGGTTGGCAAGACCAATATGGATGAATTTGGGATGGGGTATGCATATGGAAGGCCTAGTTCGCGGTAATGTTTGTTCACGGGTCTTTGCAGGTCCCATTCAGTCAAGTCAATCCATGGACCTGTCAAAAACCATTTGGGAACCGACCAAGAACCCATATCTGCGGGAGGCAGCTCTGGCGGCAGTGCAGTAGCCGTTGCAACTGGGCAGTGTTTTGCGTATGTTTGGGCCCTCCAGCTAAGTTCGGGGCAAGAGGTTGACCGTAGGCAGGGCTTTGGGCACAGATACCGGTGGATCTGTACGTCTTCCGGCAGCCTATACGGGCATTGTGGGTTTCAAGCCTTCATATGGCCTTGTCTCACGGTATGGAGTGGTAGCCTACGCCAATTCTCTTGATACTGTCGGCGTCCTAGCTAGGAACAGCCGAGTAGCCAGATCAGTATTTGGTAAGCATCTGACCGCTCTACAGTATCTCCAAACTAATAGCAGGCATCAGACGTAATCAAAGGGTTCGACGTTCGTGATCCTACGTCCATCTCTAGAAAGACACGGTCCAGGATACAGGAAGCTCTCCGGAGACATAGAAGTCACCATAGGCAACGGTATCGCATCGGAGTACCAAAGGAGTACAATACAAGGGAGTTAGAACCCTCGGTGCGACAGGCTTGGTTGGATGCTCTAGGCCTTCTCCAAGATCGTGGCCACTCCATCTGTTCTGTCTCACTTCCTGCCACCAAGTCAGCATTGGCTGCGTACTACGTCATTGCACCGGCGGAAACATCGTCTAATCTAGCCAAATATGATGGCGTGCGCTACGGCAATAAGCTTGTTGAGGGGGATGGGACAGAAAACATTCTCTATGCTGCTACTAGGGGCGCTGGTCTTGGAGGGGAGGTCAAGAAGAGAATTCTTCTAGGTTCTTACAGCTTAAGCGCCGACGCCATCGACAATTATTTCATCAAGGCTCAAAAGGTGCGGCGACTGGTGCAAAATGACTTTAACAATGTCTTTTCTTTTCCCCATCCCCTTCTGAGCCATGATGACAAACCCTATATGGATGAGGGAGTCGACGTTATCATAACGCCGACAGCACAATCTCTACCACCGAAACTTAGCACGTTGGCCAAGCGTGGTTCCGTGGAAGCATTCAGTGACGATGTCCTGACCGTACCGGCCAGCCTCGCAGGTTTACCAGCAATTAGTGTACCTGTACCCATTGAAGGCCTGAAAAGTAGATTTCAGGATGTGCCTCGCAGTGTTGGCTTGCAGATACTTGCACAATATGGAGACGACGATTCAGTATTCGAGATCGCCAAAGAGGTTGAAGACATCTCTCCAATTGCGAACAAGTCATGGCCTTGAATCTGTCATGAGGGTTGGGTGTGAATCATTCCGAGGTGTGTTCCAGGGTTTGACAGCCAAGGTGCATGAAGATCGAGATGTTCTCACGACAAGTATCTTAAAGTTTGTGAAGACTCAAGCAATGTCACCCTTGGCGGACTTTTACAGAGAGTACCCAGACGTGGGACAGGTTGAGTGGCCCATGCTCAGCAAGGTCAAATCGCTAGGGCATCAGCTCGAACATACAACAAAAGGATTACTACCCCAATGAATAGATGGTCGCTGGAAATCACACGACAAGATCGTGCTGCGGCCGCCTCGATACCTTCTATGGTTAACTCATCGTTTCCATTGATGAAGAGCTCATGCTTCGCAGAGCTCTTAGGGATACCTCACCACGGCCGATCTTTGTGCCGGATTCCAAGGACAGAATTTGCAACTCAGCAGCTGCCATCGATTAACGGGGCTGCCCAAAAAGTCCTCTGCTCCAGAATCAACTCGCAAGAAGACGCCCGTATGGCTAGATGCGGTTTGGAGAATAGCTGGTTCCTCTGAGACTATATATCAGCTTCCGCAGAGATGATCAATGCAATCAAGGACTGCACCCAGACCTCCAATTGTTTGACTTTTTGAACGTCTAGAGTTAAAAGGTGCAATGCGATCATTGCTTACGCCAAGCTCAACATAGAACTACAGGCCCTCAAACAAATAGAAGCCTTTTAGCGATATTTCCATGTGACGTCTGAGCTACCTTACAGGTCCTTCCTGCAGCGGGCTGGACATTGCATTAGCAAAAAGCCTCTTGACAAGGATTATTTGTATGTAAGGTAAGCCAGCTATACCTGACTGAACAAGCCCGGCAACGCTTAAGCAATGTCCAGCCCGCAGGAAGGACCTGTACTGTTGTACATTCTTTTCTATCTAAGCCGTCAGCAATCATGACTTTATAATCGTTAGAACTTCCACGTTCAATAATCCTGCATACCGGTGGAAGTGGAAAAAGAAAAAGAAAAAGAAAAAGAAATGGGGTCGGTTGCAGTTCCATTTATTTTGGTAGGGCTGCCGAGGTGCCCTGATTCGTGTCTCACCCGGGGGAACCTGCTCCGTATCCCCGGTCTGTGGGGAAGCGACCAATCCTTCTCGCATTTCTTCCGTTCCATTCAATACCCTCATTCCATAACCTCACGCTGTAAGCCTGAAGAATCCTTCCGCTTGTTCCAGTATAGGAGAAAGGCGACGGGCATACGAAGTAAATGGTCATGACTCACGGGTTATGGAAGTTTCCGCTGTCAATTTAACTTTCCAAATTCCCCACGCTGCGCCGTGGTTAGAGCCATACTCTAACTGTGATAATATATAGATAGATGGGGAATCAGGGGATTGAGTGGCACGAGTGGCTAGCCTACCAAAACAAAACCCTGACCTCTGGCTTCGGTACTAACAACTGATACCCCAGTCCCCAAGTACGGCAGTAGGTGTGACTCTTCTACGCGGCTACGCCTCAACCCTCGCAAATTGGATCCCAAACCAGACGGGGTTTTTTTTGACCCTGGAAGGGCAGAAAGAGCTTCAGCAACTGGGTCGCCTATTGGCCGTAACTGAATATTGTCGTCACTCCTGAAAGGCTGAGACTTCAGCAGAAGCGCTACTGAGCTTCTACGCTTGACTCACAAAACCGCATTCACTTTGTTGTCCATCTCATATTCAACTGCCGCTGCTTGAAAACTTTCTTCTACTCGAATCTCCCACTTTTCAGCCGAAAAACCATCAGACAATCTGACGCGAAACAACCCTTTCACCATGCATTTCTCAATCCGTCTTGCAGCAGCGTTCCTCTCGATTGCTCCTCTCGTCATGGCAGCTGACCCTGCCCCTGCTTCGTGGACGGTTCAGAACGACAAACAGGTATGAAACCCATTGTTCTCTAACCACACTCACTCCAAGTTTACCACACGCATACTCCCGGATGACACAGCGCTCTGTCTTCCCATCCCTCCCCACCCTTCATCCCCATCTCACCTCCCCCTCTCAATCAACCGTCCTAACTCCCAGCCCTCCCAGAAAACCGAATACGAAGCCTACACTTCCCACGTCGTCAGCCTTGCCGCCTACACCACCGCCACCTCCGTCCTCCACACAGCAACCTACTCCGTCGACGCTGAGCCCGTCTCTATACTGCAAGCCGCCGCCACCGCCACCACGCCCGTCACGGTGCCTTCCGTCGCCACCCCGGCGCCGACAGACGTCCAGGCGTTTCTGCAGAGCGTCTTGCAGCATGAGGTTTCGCTGCTGCAGTACGATCGGACGGCGACGGCGACGGCGACGTATAATGCTGCGGTGAAGCCGACAGGGGTTGTTATGGCTGCTGGGGCGGCGGCGGTGGGGGTTTTAGGTTTGGCGATGTTGTGAGGGCAGGGGACATTCGAGTAGTTGGTTGGGAAGTGGATATGCTTTGATTGGGGGCCGGGCGATGTACACTTTTTGCAGGCGGCCACGTTTATCGGCGCATTTGGTCAACGGACTCTTATCCAGAGCCAGACCCGATAAAAAGATCGAATACTGAAGCGACCATTCACCACCACCTTATCCTTCATCAACCTCTGTTCTTTCCCAAATCCAACATCTTTACACAAAATCAAAAGACCACCACCAAAAAACCCCATCCAAAATTTCACACATCTCTTCTTTGAAAAAAACCAAAAGCCCGCAATTCCCCTCCCGACCCATCCTCTCACCCCTCTCCCACCTTCCCAATCTCGGGAACCCTCACCCCGTAGCATCGTCTTCGCGTAACCCGGACATATAAAAACCACGAGACAAGATCCCATCCCCCCGACCCAACCAACCAACCAACTATTCACCAACCTCCCTCATCACTCCTTCTCGTTTTTTTTCTATTTTAGCAATAATGCGCATTACAGACTTTACATTAGTCGAAAAGGGCAGGGGGGGGCAGAGGGAAAGAGATGAAGTAGGCTAGGCGGGGGGGGCGAGAAGTGTGTATGGGGGGTTTTTTTTCTTCTTTTTTTTCTTCTCCCGGATGTTTCGGTCAAATAAAGATGACAAGGTCCTGGTTTTTCCGGGCAGGATGCTGGGTTCCTCTTCTCGCCCTGCTTTCCCTGTCCTGCCAGAGAGCTTCTTTCCCATTTTGTGCGAGCTTCAAAGCCTTTTTTTCCCCCCTCTTCATGCCTCCCCTCGCCGGCCGGGCCATTCAGTCATCTCTCCCCACGGCCCGCTATACAGAAACAACCACTTCCGTACGGTAGCAGCTTATCCCCTCTACACATGTCTAAAACTAACTTTGATGCTTCAGGAAAGGAAGGCAGCGAGATGTTTTTCGTCTTAGTTTCCGTTTTGGACGCGGTTGGTTTTGTTGGATTTTAGGATCGTTAAGGAGGTTGGAAATAAGATGAGGGAGGGGGAAGGAAAGGAAGAAAGAAAGAAAGAGAAGCGTTAAGGGGGTTTCAAGAGGGTGATGGAAAGAGCGAGTGGAAATCTCACAAGATTTTTTAGTTATTTGGATTTGCTGCATCCTCTTGTCTCTCTCTATAACCCATGAAGCTTTTCAAAAGAAGATGGGAATCAGAAGAGAAGAGAAACCACATCTAAACATCTCTTCTTCACTTTCTCTTTTCTATCTTCCCATCACTGCCCGCTCATCGTCTCACGTAATTTCAACTCGACATTCATCTCCCTCCCCCGATCCCCCAACCCACCTTCCTATTTTTCGTCCCAACCCCCCCCCCCCCCCCCCCTCGTCTCCCTCCCCACCACCTTCCCATCTCGCAATCAATCCCCTCCCCTTCCCTTCCTTTCCTCCGCCCCCTTGTTCAACAAATCGTCTCTCATGATGCTACCAATCACCTCCACCGGCAATCCTCAAACCCTTCATCCCAACACCCCAAAAAGCTCCAAACCCCCCCCCCCCCCCCCCGCCCGCGGAGTCCAGGGGGGGGGGGGGGGGAAACATACCTGTGTACTTTTCGAAACAAAGAACGATATATGCTTTCCCCCCAAACCCCCTTTCGACATCACCATCCATCCTGATGTTTTGAACCCTCTTTACCAATAGAGCGTTGGTATTCAACTGCAAACTCCGTCCCAACTCCCTCACTCTCCACAAACCCCGAACCTTGAATCTTGGAACCTTCTCTTGACAAACAATGTATCCCTCGTATGATCTCTTCGCTTTTTTTGGTATTCAGTAACCCCTTAGCCACCACCACCACCAAGCCTCTAGAAAGTAGACTCGCAGAACCTCAACTGTTTAAACCCCCTGCCAAGCTCTCGTTCTATATATATATTATAATATATAAATCATCACAAGGGCAGCCCTCTCGATCATTCTCAAGAATAGCTAGCTCTCCAAGATGTACTGCAAGACTCGAAAGTGCCGAGGAGTCTACGAGGCGTTGGAAAGGAGAAGGAGGAGCACGCGGTTGTCATACAGCGTGGTGGTGGTCTTTCAGTGGGCTGGAGCAGTTGGCCGATTCTATATACTCTTTTGAGCCTTATGGCTTTCGTAGGGTTTGGGAATATGTAGTGGGGGGTTTTAGAGTTTGAATCCGAATGGGCTCTAATGATGTTTGTTTTCTGATTTGATATTTGCAAAAAAGGGCTGACTTGGTATTGGTAATTGGTGTGATCCAGGTTGAAAGCTGCGGTAGGTAAGGGGGGATAGGCGCGGGGGTGGGAGGCGGGTGAGGAAAGGGGAAAGGGGGAAATGATGTGTGTGAGAAAGAGTGCATGGGAAATAACCTACAAGGACCACCCGCCTTCATGCCTTCTCCCAAAGACTCCACACCACTGCAACCTAGCTATTTGCCCAGAAACCGAAAACTCCACTGACTGCGCCACCACGATTCCCGTCGACCTTTCGGTATCAGCGGAATCAGGGGGGGGAGCGACCGCAGGAGGAGCAGATATGGAAAAGTATAGTTGCTTGCTCAGAGACCTGGGTTTGATGTTCCAGGAGCTGCGAAGGGTGGATGCTTGATGTCGTGATTGGAAACATACATGCTCCAGCTTCCATGCAAAGCATGCTACCATGCCGAACGCCCGTGGAGATGCAGCAACGACCCCGGTACAAACATCATTAACCCCCTACCCTACCCCCGGACACCCACTCCAACACCCTGTCGGCTGCCTAGGATCATACATGCCTTCCTCATCCTCACTCTCCACCTCCTCTCCCCCCTCATCCCCCAACTTCTCTTCTACCTCCACCTCCGCATGCTCTTCTCCCCTGTCCGTCTGCTCCTTCTCCTCCCCCGACCCAAAAGCGTTCCTAAACCCGCCCTTTTTGAAACCACCGCCTCCGTTTCTGCCGCTATCGTGGGCATTCGAGGGCGCAAGCTTGATATTGATGACTTGGACGGACTCGTTGGCTTTGCGCTCGGCTTTGCGGGCTTTGGTGCTGGCGAGGGGGTCGCGGGACATGAGTTTCATTTCTTTGAGGCGCTGGTCGAAGGATAGCGAGTCAGCATCTTTGCGCTGAATATTTTGTGCGTAGGCGGAGGGGGAATGGACAAGAAAGTGAGAATGCTTAAGAAAAGAGGGCAAGATGGGGGACACCACCTTCTTATGCAAATGATCATAACTCCCCTCATGCGCCTCATACTCGTTAATCCTGCTATACCCCTTCCCGCACAGATCGCAGTAGAAGGACTTGGCGGCTTGCAGGGCGGATTCCGTCTGTGATGCTCTCAGAACATTGTAAGTTCGATTTAGACGGGTAGGGACCACGAAGCATTGGTGGAGGCAGCAGCAGCGAGCCGATGCCAGGAGCGCGAGGAGGGTGGGTGGAGGATGAGGGGCCTAACCTTGGGGGCGGGGTTGGTGAGACCGCGCTGGGGCAAGGGTGAGGAGGTTAGCTTGGGAGCGGGGAGGGGTTTTGGGTTGGAGGGGTGGAAAGGGGAACATACTGGAGGCATTGTGGATGATGGTGGAGGGAACTTCTTAAGATGTAGGAGCGTTCTGAAAGGGTGTCTACTGAACAGATGCTAAGAAGTTGGAGAATGTGGAAAAGGAGTGAATTATGAACCGAGGTCCATCAGAAAGCCTGGATAGGGCAGAGGTCCGCTAAGTGAGAAAGCTCCGCTGGATCCAAAAGATGCAGCCCTACTTATTTGAATTGGCCCCTCAAGAGACATGAGGATATACAACCAACAATCTGTAAGTCGTAAGTTCTAAAGAGGACCAAACCAAGCCATCTAGCTAAGCTACCTATGCACAGAGACCACCAAACGAGGTCAGGATGTTCCGTAGCTTACCATCCCCGTTCCGGCCTCCCCCAATCCACCATATATCCAGCACCTAGATACAAGGAGAAAAGAGGTCCATGCGTCGAACTCGTTACCATAGCCAGCCCTGATCATGTCGACCTTGCCATCTCCGTACACCCCCTTATGTCTAGTAAACAAAAGATTGTTGACCCCCTCAGTTATCGTACCCACCTCTTGGAATCGAAAGGCTCAAAGCTCGCGATAATGGAACGCAGAATTACCGCTTCTTGACCTCCGTCGCCCATCCTTCGATCCCTTCGCCTTTGCTCCCAACAGGAATAGGCAAGGAAATGCCCTCCATTCCCTTGGTACCCTCCAAGAACGGACTCCCACTCATACCGCCCGCATTCGCTCTCTTCGCAGGTTCCAACTCCAGCATAGGTAAGAGAAAGTCTGCAATACGCTTGGCTTCTTCAACACTAAAATGGTACTTTTCTCTCAGCACGTCCGGCAGCGCCCAGTGGCGGAGGCGGTGAATGTTGCGAAGTTCACCCTTGCGACTGAAGATTTCTTGGGACCATTTGCCTGAGAGACAAAGATTGCGCGGAAAGGGCCCGAGAAGTTCGATGATTTGAGCGATGTGGTCATCGTCTTTGCCGTACTTGGTGCCGGATTGAGGGTCGAAGAGGTAGTCTCCCGTAATTAGTTCAAAGACCTAAGTCCACAGAAGAATATGTCAGCCTATTTTGGATGCGTGAACAGTATACCAAAACAAAAACCGTACCATAGCGGCCATACTCCACACGTCGGTACTAGCACCCCATTTAGAGCCTAAGATAACCTCAGGAGATCGATACTGTCGGGTTTGAATGTCGTTTGTAAAGTGGTGGCCAACCCAGCATGCGTTTCCTAGGTCGGCAATTTTGACGGAAATGGTGTCCATTGCTGTTGCTATTTCGTCTTGGCTTTTCTTCTCTGAAGAGCCGTTCTTATCGAGGGAAATACCAGACACTTCTTGGGTGAGAACATCCCTGGCGATCGTGTTAGCTGACTGCGGAGGCCAACTCAAGACGTTACGAGCATACGCTGTCTTTTCTCGTTGCTTCTGCACCTCCTCGCCGTTGCCTGCAAGACTGTCCCTGATACCGAGCAAGTCTCTCATCGACTTTGGAGGCGTTGTGGAAGCTGCAACACGAGTCAGTAGACTACTCTCTGTAGGAGTAGCGAAGCCATCAATGGCGAATTACTTGGACTTTCAGTCATCATCTGGTTCAAGCTACTGTGTGACCCCTGGGTGCCATGCGAAAACCGCATAGGCTCAAGATTGCTAAAGCTTGCATTTAGAGGGCTAGGGAGTGGCTGGCTGCCTGTGATCAGGGTCCTTCTTCTCCTACGTCCATTGCGGTTGTCTTCCTTATCCTCCGCCTTTGGTTCGTCTTTAACAAAAGTCTTGACTATTTGCTCCACGTCGCCGATTTCGATCAGGACATTTTCAGGCTTGAGGTCGGTATGAATGATGCCACACTCGCGGTGTAGATAGTCCAGACCAAGCAGAACCTGCTTTGTGATCTGCTTGACCAACGGCATTGGAATACCCCTGTGGTTCCACCTTTTGATCAGACCAAGTAAATTCTCCCCCAGCACCTCGAACACCATACACACGTGTTCACCATTGGGTCCTTTATGATTGAAAGAGTCCAGCAGGCTGACAACATGCTTTTTCCCCGGGTGGTTTGGATTGGCTTGCACAATCTTTTGGAGAAGCTTAATCTCATCGACTGCAGTCTCTGTGTAGTGGGCTGCGGATCGTACAACCTTCAAAGCAACGTGTCTCCCCGTTTCAGTGTCTCGTGATAGCCATACCGTTGAGAAATGGCCCCAGCCAAGCTTCCTGACAACGATATATCTCCCGTCTTTGAATGTTTCACCAACATGGACCGGGTGATAACCACCCTTACAGTAGTCCTCCGAGTCCTCCTCTTCAGCTGTAACTTCGGTTCCCTCATCCCGAGATGAGGAAGACGAAGATGATCGGCTCAGTTGCGCCTTATTGTGGGATAGAGGGGAATTGACACTGTTAGCACTTTCAAAAGGTTAGCTCCGACCGCGCAGATCTCAGCTTAACAAGCGCCTATGGCCTGCTAACCTTGAATTCATGATGGGTGCGCTGTGCGGACTCGCGTCTGCACTTTGTTGACCCTCAGTTGTAATTATTGGTTTTAGATCCTGGCCTTTCCTCCTCTTCTTTCCGCCGTTACCATTGGCTGCATTGTTTGCTGCGCTCGCAACTTGTTTAGCTTTGTTGATTGCCGCTTTTTTGATATCACTACCATTCATATTAGAACAAAGAGAGTCAGGCTGAGATTTTCAGAGCGTGAATGGTGAGGGCTGTGTTGACGAGAGCTTGGGGCGCGTAGCGTTGGGTGCGAGTACTCGTAGCCAAGTCAGAGCAAGCAGTCGTAGTTTTAGACGAATCCGCGCGGAATGTAGGTACACAGCCTCAGTAAGGCAAGCTCTTTGAGTTCGACGTTTGATGTACGAGGCGGATATGGTTGTTGAAGGTCCACTGCTCACTCGAGCCAAGACGTGTTCATGCAGACTGACTTGGTGCGGTGCTTGGTCTGTGCGCCCTACTGATGGCTGGGCCGAACGACGGTGAGCCCCAAAGACACACAATTTTTTACGGGAGATAGGAGTCAGATGAAGCGCCTTGAATCTCTACCTTCCAGTACCGAAGAAAGGCAAGTGTGATGCCAATTCACATCGGTGAGGCACGACCCGTAGCTTACTGAAGACTGGCTGCAGCAGATCAGGTCTAGTGACGGACTTGCGGGGCTACCTGTCATATGCGACGCGATATAAAACCCTCAGTCACTCTTTAATGCACCAAAAATGCGTCTGGTCGTGAGGGATTAATGATAGTGGACCAAGACGCTGTACAGTAACCTGAGTGCAGGTTCCTCGATGACGTTGCTCTCATCATAAGGCTCGACACACTACGTACTTAGTCCTTTGGGCTCACTTCAGCATCTGCTCATCCTATCAAGAAAACCCCCCGACTCACCTCACCGGGGGGTGCAGAAAGCCAATGAACAACAACCGGTCTCTGCAAAGGTATCGAAATGGACAAATAGACCTGTTGTTCTCTAGCAGCGTCGTTCAAGTGGTGAATTTGGAGTTCCACACCCTCACTGCCACTTGGTCCGATAGTTGGCCTCGCTATCGGCTGTCGTTCACCACTTTCTAGACTCAACCCTCCTGAAGCCTTTTCAAGGCATCGGCCATCCCAACACTGCTCACGAACGCTCTTCATGAATATGTACAATAACAGGTAGATACCCAAGAAGTACAGCATGTACCCAGTTGCCCACCATCCCACAGGTACGAACAAGAGAACCCGGCACCTCGCTATGCAATCATCCCCAGCCATACGTCGTATTCACATACCTCGAATGTACACTATTTCCACCTCATTTCATCCCATTTCCCATGTGCATCTCCCGTAATTTGGTTTTCAGCGCCTTCCCTGTTGCGTTCCTTGGAATTGTATCTACAAACTGTACACCACCGTCAAGAGCTTTGTACCGTGAAAGCTTGGATAGCAAATATTCCTTTATTTCTTCTTCCGACACTTCTTTTTCTTCGACCACGCCATAGGTGGCAGCAGCACCATTAGCAAGCTTCGGTTTTCGGACGACAAATGCTCGTGGAACCTCGCCCGTGCCTTCGGGGACCGGGATTCCAATTACTGCAACGTTGATGATTTGAGGATGGGTAAGGAGGATAGCTTCGAGTTCAGCAGGAGCGACTTGCCAACCACGGACTTTGATGAGGTCCTGAATCGTCGAAAAAGTCAGATCAGCAAGGCTCTAGAAACCGAGCAGACTTTTATCGCAAAGAACACACCTTCTTTCGATCGATGATGTACCACTTGCCCTTGTTGCAGTATGCAATATCTCCAGTCCTCATCCAACCATCAGGACTAACCGAAGCCGCAGTAGCTTTGGGGTTGTCCAGGTAACCCAACATCATACACGGACCCTTGATGTACAACTCTCCTCTTACCATGTCTCCCTCTACAAGATTACTATCCTCGTCCTTGAGACTACGCGTAGTACAGTCAGCACATTTATTGTATGCTCAAACCGAGACCAAAGCACTGACCATGCGCCCATACCATCCATAATCCTCCCGACGCTGCCCGTGTCATCTCCTTCCGGCCAGGAAAAGAACAGAGCCCAACCCGTCTCGGTCATTCCCCACACTTGCGAGAGCTTTGCTTCTGACGCCAACAGAGACTTGAACTCAGCTTGAGTCGACGCACGTAATGGGGAACCGGCAGACCAAACATATCGAAGAGATTGCAAGTGCCTCTTCTTTGTTACTGGCGAATTCAATATGGCGACAATCATTGCCGGCACCACAGGTATCTCTGTGATGTGGAATCTCTCGATATCCTCAACAAATTGCTTCGTATCGAATCTGCGCATAAGGTATACGGTCTCGTGATATCGAATCGCACATCCAGAAATAAGTGGCATACCAAATGCGTGGAATGCAGGAAGACATATAAGACGTGAAACCTGTAATCTATTAGCATACGAGATAGTAACACTTCGTTCCGGGTTTCCTACCTCATAAGGCTTATCGCGGCTCCGGATGCCAAAGATCTGAGAGACCGAGTACTCGTGAGAGACCATGGCTGCCTTTGGAAGACCAGTGGTTCCACTGGTAAAGCCCAGGGTTGCAACGGTTGTGCTAGCTTCTTCACGGTTTTTGAACCTCACCCAATCCGCCTCGCCATGCTGCAACAATTCGTCCCATGACCTGTACCCGTCAGAAGGGCCATGATCCGACGCATCGAAGACGAATAATCTCGACGTGGGAATGTTGCATTCCTTTGCGGTTTGTAGGGTGGTTGAGAGCATGTGGGGCTCGGTGATGAGGTATCTGACGTGCGCCGTTCGGACATGGTGGTTCAGTTCGATGCACGTGTAGGCAGGGTTTGAGCCTGTATAGCGTCCCCCAGCTCCTATAATGGCTAGGTATATCAGAGGGTAATAAATCTGATCGTGCTTAGCCTTCCCCCCGGCTTGTAGCCCTGCTGAGGCCAGGGATTGTGCGTGGCCCTACATCATTGAATGAATGAACGCAGACGCAATCGCCCGACTCAAGTCCCTCGGCTTTGAAACCTGCAATAAGTTTCCTCACAATCGTGCGAGCGCTCCTAGGTGTAACGAAACGGGAAGGATCGCTGGCATCTACAATGACCTGAAGACATCAGACGTCTAGAATACCGAGAAAGAATCTGGAGAGCCCTCACTGGTTTGTGCGGATTGCTCTCGACATCCTCGAACGTAAAGGAGAGTAAGTCAGTCGGCGCAGGATCATATTTCATAATCATAATGACAATCCCCAGTGGACCCGCGGTTTTGCCGTATCTTGCGAATGAAGGTGGAAAGACGCAATTGAGACAGGATCGGGCCGGTAGATGCAGCAGTCTGCCTGAGATTAAGCGCCGCTTGCAGTCGACGGCTGTTCCCTATCACAGAAGTGTTGGAGAGTAAAGCAAAAGGAAACGCGCGTGGTATCAGCTGGATGGCATGACACGGATGGACGCTAGAGACCTTCTACCCCTGATTGCTCACATCTTGGAGACAAATGCAGAAGCACAGCGAACACAGGCCGGATCCATGCCGGCACCTAGTCCACGGCGTTGGGACCCATGGGAGAGGGGGCGGGGGGGGGCGACACCGTGCCGCAAAAGGGGTCCAAGTCTTGAGTACCTACGGAAGGATGTTCTTTCCAGGACTGTGGTCCCAAGAGAGCAAGAGACTCGGATTTAGGGGATTTGGGAATCCCTGGTTAGGTGTAAGCTGCCCTTCTAGTAGGCTTCTACTACAGCAGGACCAATGGACATACACCACGTTCAATTTAGATACGGCCATGAGCAGCAATCTGACATTTCCGGCCAAAGAAAAAGTGGGTTGGGGGGAGTGGGGAGAGGGGAGAGGGGGGAGGGGAGGGGAGAGGGGAAACTCCCTGGCGCCCATCCTTCGTCTCGAGGGGAGTGAGTACGGAATACATTACTCCGTACTTCCGTACTGTGCACTCTACGCCGTAAAGTAAAACAGGTTCCGGAGGTGCTAAAAGAACGCAAAGTCCCCAAACGGTCAGGGTTTGAAAAGTAAGGTACGGAATCCTGTACCACAGACTCCACAGTCCCCCTTAGGGCGGGCGGGCCGTGCAAGAGATTGCAACATGTTACTATATTAGCTGCATTCACCCTTGTCGACGTATCATGTAGCGCGCTTGGGGAGGTGGGGAAGGTGGGGGACGCCTTTTTGGAAAGATGCCCCGTCCGGGGCGTTCTTTGAACCTCGATGCGGACCACACGTTGGAGTATTTGAGTCTTTAGAAACGGGGGTATCGAGCTAGCCAAGGTAGGCGAGAACGGTTTCGTTAAAATCATCACGGTGTGTAGATTGGTGTGCCAGTATGTACTTCCGTAGAGTAAAGGGTATCTGACGACAAACAAACAGATAATTAGAAGGGGGTTTCCAAGAGCAAATAAAGGGATACCAAAAAAAGTGCGGAAATGCGGAATGATCCCGCCTTCGGAAAGGATGACAGGCAGCCGAAGCTACTGAAGTACCTTACCACTTTACCGTACCTAGTACTCTATCTACCTTACGTAAGCCGGCATTGAGAGTCCACCAGTCCGCTAGTCCCTTACCTAGCCTAAGGTATGTTGGGGGAGGTTGGGGCTACGAGATTTGGAATACAGGATTAGGGCGGTAATGATAATGGCTTGAATTCGAAATTTGGGTACCAAACATGTAGCTACAGCCCTACAGGTAAATGTCGAACAGAAAGGAACATCTATTCAACCAATCCTGACAAAGGTCCGGCATCTCGTCGCTTTTGTCGTCAGTCATCCATCGTGTAATGCCGTGGTAATGCGGGAAAACGCCCCCATAGAATGCAAGATATCTGCCGAGATCTTATTCTCAAGGCACCCGCCAACACGGTCGAAAGCACCAGACAAACACCTCTCGATATAGTCTTGAGATGTCATGAATCCCAGATGGGCCCGTAAGCTGGAATGCCTCTGCTTTCCATGCCGTAGACCACCTTTCGCGTCAACAGGGGGTTGGAGATAACAAACACGGCCTCGGCGTTGGACTCGAGGTAGAGATGGTACGTCAAGGCTACCATGTCTGGTCGGCCCGACGCTCGAGTGTTGATGATCATCGCTTCGGGATCGGCCTTGACCACAGCCTCCATGATGTTTTCTCCATACGTCTGCAGAGGGTTTGGGGTAGACCACAAGATCCGACTGGGCACTGGATGGGAGACAAGCATCGACAAACACGGTCCGATGCCTGATCCTGTGGTGACAATCACCACTCGCTTGAACACCGCAGCCATGCGAAGGACTCCGGTGATAGGAATGCCACGGATCCAGTAGCTGTTCGACGGTTCCAGAATCTGTTTCTTGGTCCAGTCGCCGGCATCGGAAACGATCAGGGAGAACGATGAGCCGTCAGCTTCCGGGATGGTGGCAAATGCATGCCACTCCTTCAACGGATTGTGGGTAATGCGAATGCCCACCACCGGGCTTACTTTCATGTATTTGAAACGTATCCGGACGGCGTGGTTGGATAAGACTTCCGGAAACGCTTCAACTTTACGTAAACGAATCCATGGTAGAATGATGAAGAACGTAATGATCACCAGGAACCAGAATGCGGGAGATTTGACCACGAGTATACCCAAGGAATCTGAGCCTGGGGCCTTGGACTGTGCATTGGATACAAGCAAAATCTCGACCCAAAACAGGGCCACTGATATCCATCCAGCAAAGCGATGCACTGCCTCGAAAGCGTTGTGAGATAGCAAGCGGAAGCGCGGGATGGCGAAAACGCAAATACTGAGGAAGAGCATGAGCAAAGCATAGGTCACACCGATGACGGCAGGCTCGACAAAAACGCCTGAAACGTGATCTCTGGTGATTAAAACGGTGTATAGCAAAAACCATACCACGGCGGAGATGGCGCATCCGCTGTGAACACCTCCAAAGTGGTAGAGCTTCGCTATTGAGCGTCGTATTCTCAATGGTACCGACAACGGCGTCCAGCAACACATGGTATAGAGAGCGTTGACGACATATTCTTGCCGGATCAAAACCCCACTAGGATGTTTGCAGCTGCGGCGGTGGCGACATTTGATAAAGGCGGGCCAGACGGATACGCATTTCGATACGCAACAAGGATGATTATGAAGGCGATCATGTTGGCGATGAAAACGATTGAAAACAGCCGCTGGTACACAGCCAGGAGATTATGTCGCATCCTTCTACATATTCGTCGCTCACGCTTATACGGGAGTTTGGGCATCTCGTTCGGTGGGACAGATAGTCTCCAGGTAGAATTGTACGATGGCGTGGAGGTATGGGGGACCCGCCTCGGTGGCATGGCATCTGATTTTTCAACATTGTACGCACCGAGTTCCTGCTGAACCAATACCGGAGCAACAACACCCTTCTCCAAATCTTCGGATGAGTTGTTGGAAGACTTGGAAAGCATCTGCTCGGTAGGATATCCCATTGCTGTGGCTCGCTTCAAGTCGAGTAATCCGGGTTGGAAATTGCGCTCCGTAGGTGAGTGGTTCGCAGTGTTGCCATTCAAACCACCCAAGGTCTCTTGATGATTTTCTTTTTCTGGCGGTTCCTCCATGGCAGTTGTAGTAGAGCCAAGTGTGGAAGATATCGCACTGATCCTATTGGCATCGTCTGACGGTTCTGGCCCAAGCTCGTGGTCCATGGCTGTGGTTCCCAATCATCCAAGTAGGAGTCCTTCGGATGGTGGGAGATGAAGGTATAACAAGTTGAACAATCAGGCCAACTACTCCGAGGTGGGCAGGCAATGCAGACAACAACGGCGGTGATGCTGCACGTGGGGACCAGGATGATTTGCCGGGACAACGCTTTCTCCAGCCTCAACCGCGGGTCCGACTGACTTTCATCTGGCAGCATATAGGGGTATCCCTGAGACAAAAGAGTTCAAAGTTAGAAGTGCATGAAGCATACAGAAGAAGCGCGCGAACGGATTCCGTCCTGCAGTCTCAAAATAGGAAAGAGACGGGGCAGGGGCCGTGCCTTTAAAGCGAGACGATCCATGTAGGAGGGTGCTATAAGAGTAAGTACCGTAGGCAGTACTGTAATGATAAATATAACACTACTGTGTACGTAGTCAGCAAGGCTAATAATATTAATACTAATTGGGGCATCAGGGAACTTAGGGAAGGGGTGGTGAAGGAGAAAACAAGCGACCAGTCAATGCGACCATCAATCTCGAACCTCGAACCTCGAACCTCGGATCATCCTGACGCTAAGGAAACACACTACAGAAACGATCGACCGGCGTTCTTGGCGGCATGTGCGGAATTCACTGAACGTCTGGGTCTGTAATGCTCCCGCTGTTCCGTACAAGTTCCTTCCTCCATACTCGGGTCATAGACACGCAGATGAGGGATTGATCCAGCGCAAGAGAGCAAACGGGCCAGGCGTAGGCCATGTGTAAGAAGAGTTGATGGGGACGGAAACGCAAGCGGAGGATGCCGGGAGAGTGGGAAGAGTAATGCTGGTCCATGTGTCGACGACACCCCCCTTCGATAACCAACCGGCGCTACGGGGTAATTGCCAGGAACGTGAACGCCATCCCCACAAGCTGCAAGTGATACGTCAATTGCATCGCGCCGATTGGTGCTTGTCTGAAGGTTTACCCACAGGGTACGCCATATCTTAGTTACTTTAGTAAGGTACCTAGGTACCTTACCCTGGGCGTTCATCGGCTACGCGTAGCATAAAGGCTACCGCGCAAGTTGACTGAGGTGAATGTGCGGCACCTGGGTCAGCACTCTTATTAATTTAATTTAGTAACTGGAGCGGCACGTGCTTCGTTATTATGCACAAGGGAAAAAGAAGTCCTGCGCTGAGGTTGTGTGCGGGATGTGGTCCATCGCTGGGACAACAATGTCTGTCCAGTGATGCAAGAGGCGGTAAGGAGCGACCAAGTGGATGTTGACTTTATGGAAACACAAAGATCTTGGTGTGTGGCACCTAATGGCCCTGGAGTACCTACTCAAATCCTGGAACCGTTGCATGCGAACGAGCATTTCCGAGCCCAAAACCTTCCACACTACTTTGCCGCACCGAAATCTTTCGCAATCCCTTTTGTGGAGTGTATGATTAGTCGCCATGGGAAGAAACTCGATCACAGCCGCGCTCTACGTGACTGCCGCCGGTCCCCAAGCGGAAGAGTTGTAAAATCATGTAACGTTGGTGGTATACCGGCAGCGTAACAATATACTATTTTCCCCGAACCACAGCAAAGTGTGCTCGTTAGACCCTCTATTGGCTTCGATGGCCACGATTATGCTGGCTTCCAAAATCCAAAGACAATGGCAAGATCAACTATCTAGCACTGACCACACAAACCATCAAGCGTCAATGTGCCTATTAGGTGTCTTGAGAGTACAATATCTGCCACGGGACCAGGCATACCCGAAGGCGACTGTTCCTTTATACGACCACAGTCCACAGATATAGCCGTTGTTCCAAAACTTGATCTGAAGCGACTGTGTAGATTCAAAGTCTTTAATTGTAAGCTGCTGCTGAGAAGATAAGTTTCTGGTGATGAGAAATCGATACGCTTCACACTGCGCATACAAAGCTGTAAATCACGAATGTTGTCCCCTGTTGACGTAAGCGGTGTCGGCGGCCCTATCCCTGGCAAGGCCCCTTCCCTAGGGTTTGCTTCTGTCCTAGGTATGGTATAATCTATCGCTTTCAGATCAGGTCCGATATGTTCAACCAAGGCCATGTCTATCTTTTCGCATTGTTTGAAACGTTGTCAACCCCAATGTTGGGGCGGAAGACACCTTTCCAATCCGGGAGCCACTCGTTATCCCCGAGTATGCACTCTCCGCCTCTTTATAAGGCATCGAGTGCTTATCTGAAGAGCTCTGTGTCGTTGCGTCAGTGCAAGTCGGCGGCCGTGTCATACCCTGCATTCGATCTGCTATTTTCGCTGTTGATTGCAATTATTTATTTCTTGTAGGGCAGAGCAAGATAGCTTGACAGTTACTCACGCTCTAGAGAACTATGACCGGTGAGGTCTTTGACACCATTTTCTGCGCTCGCCAAGTGTCTTCAGAGTAGGTGGCCGCGTTGTGCAGCTGTTTCCACAATGTAGGGCACCTGAACGGTTGCCTATGCGACTGCTGAAAATTGAGAAGCGTGCATCAAGAGTCTTCTGATAATGCGATTTCATCAATTCTGAACTGTCGTCATGGTCAATTCACCGGAATCGCTCTCGCTCATGTCAAAGTTGAACTGAGTATATCAGAGACGAAATATGCGCCTCGACCAGTCTTTGCATCTTGTACCTGAAGCCATTCGGGATTGGTATGGCTTGCAGGCTTGTAGCCTTGTTTGATATTTTCAATGGAACATAGAAAAATGTTCCGGTGCCGACATTGCTCGCTAAGCCCTACTTGGAACTCAACTAGTGCAATTCGTTGCTTACGAGTAAACCGTATCGTGTGCTGTGGACCTGTGGTGCCTGGTTGTGCACTACGAGGTACTGGCGAGCTGCATAAAGCTAGGTACTTTAGGTTACGGCTCTCGCCTTTCGCTCCAACATAAGCCTAGGAAATTCGGGGCACGAGAGCAGGTATTTCGTTGTTTAGAGTAGAGACACACGTTGGTGATAATGTTAGGGAGAATGTTGTTTGATGAATCGCTAAAGTACAACTAATACTACCTATGTATCTCATGTGTCGAAGTTCCGTTTCTGGCTTAGCAGGTAATTATAATCGGTTACTCCGTAGATTGATAAGATTACTTAAAGGAGTCAGAAGGATGGTGTGGACTGTGGAGAAACAGGGTTCGTGGCTGGTACGGCCTCTTTGCCGAATACACATTACCTACTATTGTGGAATCCGCCTGAATTGTTTGCTCGGGAGAAAGGTCTACGTGGACATGTAATCGTTCATCCGGGTGCCGAAACCTGGAATCCGACAGCAGACTCATACGGTCATACCACATCAATCAGGAGGTGGCGCCTATCGAATGCGCCGCCGGTTCCGAACGCCAAGAGATGCGGATCTGATATGCAATCCAACACTTGTACAGGTATTTTGTAATGACAATACAATTCCCTGTTCACTTTTGTATTCATACCTCCTATCCACTCCCCCTAAAGTAAGCTAACGTAATTGGATGATATGTGACGTACGGAGGTATGTCTTATTCTTCTAAATTCAATGAAACGAATATTCTGCTAGTGAGTGTACGGGAAAATCGCGGTTTGTTGAGTACGGTAATTAAGGTAAGGAATTCTTCGGGTAATTCATACCCTGTAGGTAAGGTATTCTTGAACGCCTAACGCGTATCTTAAGGTCTACCACCTGAAAGTAAGGTTCTAGCAGAGCTCTCTTGGCCCCTTGGCACCTTGGCACCTCTATTGATGTTATGTCAACGGAGCCTGGAAACTGCTCGCGTGTTTGTTGTTCTTGGCAGGTCGGCGTCAGACCTCACCTCCGGATACCCCTATTGACTGTATAGCAAATACGAGAAGTGAATACGAGAGTAATCATCTTGCGTGGTCAAGCATCATCTAAATCTTTCCTAAGAGACGTGAATATTCCCAACTACTGAGAGTCCGAAGCTCTCTACTCTACTGATGCTGACGTATAGAAAATTACTTTAGTTTTACCACACACTTCCTACCCTAAGTGCTTCAGGACCAGTGCCGTATTGGGCAGTCGTCTGAGCACGCTCGACTCCTCGCCGCAAGAGCTCAAATACTACCTATAACTACGCACATGATTTGATGGACAAGAGTAGGCCAAGATCAAGAGAGTGTGTGTTAGAGCAGCAGGATTATGGCACCGGCGTCGTCGGAGAAGAAGAATGTGGTTTGGGCGGACGTTCGTCTCATGTCCCTCGCCTGTTGAGTCCACCAAGCACTGACACTTCGAGGAAATAGGGTCTACGTGGCGTTGCCTCCGTCCTCGTCGTCACAGCACATATATGCCGTTCACTGGCGCCGCATCTTCTCTCTCCATCCATGTCCGACAAATTACCTCCCGTGCTTTTCCAGCTCCCTTTCGTACGCTGCTTGGTCATGGGCCGCGCCAGTGTGGCCGCGTTCGCCCTTCTCGCCGGCTATGTCAATTCTCTGAAACCCATCAAACAAACACGCGCAGGAAACATTGAAGCAGCATTGACAGGTATAGCGAGAAGCTCGTTCCGGCGGACGGGAAGATTTGTTCTGCCCGCTGTGATAGCAACAACGCTGAGTTGGTTACTATGTCAATGTGGAGCATACAAGGTTGCGAATCTTGCGGACTCAGCTTGGATACGAGACACAAGTCCAGAACCTAGTGCAACTTTCTTATCTGCATTTTATGATTTATTCGCAAATCTGGGTGGAACATGGATAGACGGGTATAATGAGTACGACAAGATTCAATGGACACTCACATACCTATTGAAAGGGTCGATGACGACCTACTTGACATTAATCGCACTAGCCTATGTGAAGCCAAGATGGCGCATTGCCATATTAATTGGACTCTATTACTTCATGTGGAAGTGTGGGGATGGTAAGTAGCTCTGCAGCGTCATTCCGAGAATCTTCCATAGCTGATACTTCACCAGCTCTCGTCGGGTTCAATGTCTTTTGGGGCATCCTTCTCGCAGAACTCTCTTTAGATCCTGAAGTACAAGATTGGATTTCAGACCATCCGTACACTCGATCTATCTCATCTGCATCCTTGATTATTCTTGGCTTGTACTTCTGTTCATATCCGGAAGAGAATTCTTCATGGAGTAGCTGGTCAAGGGATCTGGATAAACTTGCAGGTTACATATTCCCAAAGGACGTCGAATATTCGCGCTACTACCCTGGTCTTGGAGTCGATGTTCTTACTGCTGGAGTGATGTTTAACGATACGGCCAAGAAAGTCCTTTCTCACTCTTCATTGTTATGGATGGGGAAAGTGAGCTTTGCCATATATTTACTTCACGCTCCCTTAATACGCACCGTCCTCACATGGGTTTTGTTCGGGTTCTCCGTCCAGCCCGACCGTGGCAAGGATAATGAGGGTAATCAACTCCCGTTGGATTGGTTACCCATAGCGAATCGCTGGATATGTACATTCGCTATACCGTTGTTTTACATCTTTTTGTATCGAGTCGCTCAGGTCTGGTCCCGCTATGTGGATCCTTGGTGTGCAAAAACGACTCAGTGGTTTGAAGACCTGGTTTTCCGGGACGACGCAAAGCAGCAAAAGCCTATTTTAATATCTTGAAAAAGCGCCTTTGTGGCGTACCGGACTTGTTCTTGTATATATTTGAGCGATTTTGGGATATCCATTTGAGCGGGTTCGTTGCTGGAGCCGGCGCAATTGTATAGCGGCCTTAACATCACACCCTCACATCACCTTGTATATAAACCACTCGTGCGTAGAGGAAACAACAGCCTACGTTTACCCTTACTTTCTGTAGTAGAAGTGACAAACAATCATTATGTTGTTTGAACATCTCACAATTGGGTGTTTGGAACGCTGAATACGAGTAGGGCTTAGCTCAACATCCTACCTACTCGTAAAGTAATTCACCACGATGGACCGCCAACATCTTCAAGTTACGTCGATCATATACTCTTTATAGTCCAGTGCTTTCCCATCCTTTAGTAATAGAACAACTCAGTATAAACCGTCCCCCGGACACCTCTAGGGGATGCATCACCAGCCAAGATGACAGACAAGAAAGACGGTCTGATGCTACTCCACCTCCCACCTGAAATCTTACAGACAATAGCATGGCACATGGACCCTGGTACCTTTTTCGTGTCTCTTCTTGCTTGCAAAACAATATATGATGCTGCTAAATACAGGCGCAATCTGCTTCGCCACTTGCACAGTATCCCAGGGCTGAGGCTGGGCCTTGAAGACCTCACAACTGCGGATCTTCTTCTGCAGTTCCGCAAACGAGCAGCAGCAAGCCTTTGCGGAGCGGGCGTCTTAGCCGACATCTCAAGATATGCCACGGCAGACAGTGTAAATAGCATCAGCATGGCTGTTTTCTCGTCTGGCGCTCCAGCACAGTTTGCAACAGTTCATGACTCTGCGATCGTTGGTATTTACGAGCTAACGGCCGACCATGTTCGTTTGAAAGCTGAGCTTCGGATCCAATCACGTGAAGACGCAGGCGATCATGAAATGGAGGTTCTCAAGATCGCCTTTTCTAATACGCGAGATCTAGCTGTCCTTTACAGTCACAAGAAAATACCAACGAAAGTTTCTCCATTTGTGGACGAAGAAGAGACTCAAACCAAACGCACACTCAGATTGGTCACCTTCCATTATTGCTATAGTGGAATGAGAGGTCATTTCTACTCTACTGATGAGCAAGAGACTACGGACATTACTCAGGACCTGGGTTTCGAACCAGCGGGTCTAGCATTGGCGTCAAATGGGAATTTCTGTATCTCGTGGACGAGCTCTGACATAGAAAAGCATCCTGAATTGTGGCTGTGTGGTCGAGATAAAAAGCTAATGGCAGCGCTTCGGTATGGTACGTCACATGTCTATAGCTGTAGTCATTCAAGATTCTTTTGGTACACCATTACTATCCACCATTCGTTTTTATTTAACAAGATACTTCAAAGGTTTCATTGACGTCAAGGAGCCTAAGAATTTCATATCCAACGACGATGATATTCATTCCTTTTATGACTTCAGCAATGAGCAATATTCCAACTCTATATCAAGACGCGGTAGCTCAAGTTGTTTCATTCACCTCTCTGGGGACGCCGTAATGGCTTCAAGCGTTTTAGGCTGGGCCGGCTGACTTGCACGCAATGTAGACCATTCTCCCCAGAAGGTGGTATTCCAGGAACCATCCAGCTCGTATAGCAACAAACCAGACCGCCTTATCTTCGATATGCAGTTCGTACGAGACAACAAGACCATCAATTTCTATCAGCCAGGCGATCCTGTTCACAGGTGGTACACGCACTCCTGCGACCCAGATGCGTCAGAAAGTGGTCCAATATGGAAGAACCGCGTACACTTGGACCTTGAGAACGAAGAAAGATGGCAAGCATTTCATGTTGGAATGCCCTTTCATGGAGTTCACACCATTAGTGTGCTTGTCTCCCATCAAACTATACCCCTCTGCGCGATTTCTTTCCTCGCCATTGGCATCCACCACGACCTTGATCCCTTCAAGACAGATAGCCTCGATGCTTTTATTGTTCAGGCGGAGTCTCATAGTCCATCGACAAGCTGCTCCCACATTGTTGACCTAGAGTCCGGACGAAGAAACTCATCATGGAAGGCAATCGCGCTTCTCGCGGGTTGGCGTCAGGGAACGAGTTCGCTTGGAACCGTGATGGCGGTTTCTCCAGGCGGCAGTAGCATCGCCTCGGCTACTTGGTCTCGAGTGTTAGTGTGGACATTCAACCCGAGACTCCTCCACCAAGGTGAATTGCAACACTACTTTCCGGTACATGATTACAACTCCAAAAAGGGGATTGGCCGGCTTAGACCCTTCCTGCTAAAGCCGGCGGGCGTGGTTTACAACATGTTGTGGATTAGCGAGACCATATTGTACGCCACTACCGACCACGGCCTTGTCAAATGGGACATGGGGAATATGAGCGTTGGAGAAAGAGAAGAACTGTCATTATCTTTTGATGCTTGGCCTGAGACAGCTGTTGCGATGCCGTTGACTGGATGAATTATGAATGATACCCAAGGAAGCGCAAAGAGCGTCAACCCCTTCACCTTGATGTTGCCGCGTACTAGAGTAGATGACACCCCAAAAGATTAAAAAGGTGTATTGAAGATTCTCCAGGACGAGGATGGTTCTTGAACGGGCGCCCTGGTTCATGCCAGACATGTTACATCAGTAAGCATAGGAAGGCAATCGATTTAAATTGGCTGTTAGCTTTGCATGGCAACTTTGATATGAGAATGTATGTTGCAGTCTCACTTCACCTACAAGACAGAACAACTAACACATCATTCCAGAAAAGGGGAGCAACCTGTTAATCAGATTAAGACTTCAAAGGGACAATAGCTACTACCTTGGTGATAGATAGTCGACGAGGCTGGCTTCAGTGGTAGTCCGGCCAATGTTTCCTTTCGTGTCCTTGCGTTGCGTTGCTGATCTTCGGTATGACAAAGTGGAGCGAGGTACCTTAGTGGGCGGTGGATACCATGGGTGGGCGGTGTGTGGAGCGGGCACGGATTTTCAGGCACAGCATGAAGATCATGGCGAATTAAGGTCGTCGTAACTGAAACCCGACCTGACTTACGGTAACATATCTAACAAGAACCACAAGGCATCTCAGTCGAGTTGATTTATCTACATAGTATTGTTGTTCTTGTTCACTTACATCAGTGCAATAAACAATGAGCAATTCTTTGATCCAAAATTACGAGTACTAGCCGATTACGTGCTTTGTACATCCGTATTTTTAGGCGTAATCAAAATCTGACATTATGACGTGGTGGCGGGGGATTTGGGAGACCCTGATCGGCTTCCGCGAACCTTTTTGTAATTGTTGCAGCCCCCCGAAGAAGAAATACACAGTATGATAATTACCATTATGATCATGATTCTCCTACCGTATCATCTCCAGAACAGCTACGATTGACACTCTCCCTTTCTTCGACTCGAATCACAGACGTCCTGTCTACCTGCTTCTTCCACTAACGTCAACTTTTTAAACTGTAGAGAGGAAGATTCGACAGGGTCTCGACCGCCTTCAGACCCTACCGCTCAGCAGTCACGTTCAACCCACCTTCTCTCGATGAGATAGATAGAAAACGTGAAAGCTCGTTGAGATCTTTTCTACCCAAACCACACCCCCGATAACGATCCTCTAGAAAATGGCGTTTCTCCAACTCGAAAATCGATAACTCAACCTAACCTCATAAAGATCGCCTTTCGCATTAAGATTCCTAACGCGAAGTCAAAGTCATGTCCACCGCTGCGACCAGTCGAGCTTCACCTCCGAGTCCTTGGGTCTCCCAAACTCCCTCTCGGAACCTCTCAAGACCTACTACCACACCTCATGGACTTCCAGCACGAACCCCAGGATCTGCCGGCCAGCCCACTTCTACTTCTGCAGGCTTATCGACCAAAGCTCGCTCGCCTTATGCACAACGCACCCTCCGCACGCCAAGTCCGAGTTACTTCGAATATGTGGTCGACCCCGGCAGCAATCCACCAAACCCTAACGCTGGGGGCCATGCGAAGAAGAACTGGAATCAGCCATCTTCTGACGCCCGTCCACACGCAGCGACTTCCCGACGAGGGTTACCATTAGAAGCGGCGAATTTCGACGCTTTCAGAAGGCAATCGGAAACAAACGAATTTAACTTGAGCCATGGTAACTTGGTAGAGTTTAGCATGGGTTCTGGTGAGAATCTGCCAACACTAGGGAGCTTGAAGAGCAACAAGGCAAGGGCGGAAATGTTGGTTTCCCCAAGATCGCTAGATACTGCTGTCCCAGATGTGGCGAATCTGACACCTGCTGCGAATCGTATGGACGTGGATGTCCCCCCTGTGACTCAGCAAGGTTCCCAGTCGTCACTTGCTTGCGGTACGCCTTCCTTTTTCGACATGCCCAGAGCTCAATCTCCATCAAATTCGCCTTCGTTAGATTTATCGAATTCACAGAGAAGTCAACTTTCTCATATTAGTGAAAGGGATCCTCGCCATTCACTCCCACACAACAGAGTGGACCCTCCGTCTCCAGCCTTGTCGCGTGCCCTCAACCGCGCTGAGACATTGCCCGGAACTCTGACAAGCGATGGACCCACCATGTGTTCACCCGAAGACGTCGTGGATTTGCTTGAAAATCATCTTTCACAGGACATTCTTCTACTCGACCTAAGGGTCTACCCTCAGTACTCGCAGTCGAGGCTTATTGGGGCACTCAATCTCTGCATACCAACTACTCTCCTCAAGCGCCCATCGTTCGACGTAAAGAAATTAGCCGATACTTTTGCCAAGGAGAAGGAAAAGGCCAAATTCAAGCAATGGAAAGCGGCAAAATACATTATCGTATATGACGCTAGCTCGGCCCAAATAAAGGACGCAACATCCGCGATCAATACATTGAAAAAGTTCAATACAGAAGGTTGGCAAGGGATTGCGTATATCATTCGCGGGGGACACTCGGGGTTTTCGAAGAAATTTCCGGACCGAATAGACAATAGGCGAGTAGATGAGATGGAAGATTACTCGAGTACGACGAAGCTATCTATTGAGCCACCCGCTGGAGCTCCTGTAGCCGGAGGGTGCCTGATGCCCAAAACTGTTGGTGCTGCAAATCCGTTCTTTGGCAATATCAGACAGAACATGGACTTGATTGGCGGCGTAGGCCAAATGCCAGTCAAGTTGCCAACGGGTGTTACAGACAAAGGTGTGGCACAGTTACCTACCTGGTTGAGAAGGGTCACCGACGAAAGAAATAAAGGTCAAATAGTAGCAGACCGTTTTCTTAGTATCGAGAAAGCAGAGCAGCAGCGAATGCAGGAAGCCTTGTCTGCAAATGTGTCTTATGGCACGCCGAAGCCAATCTCTGCTGAGAGCATACAGATTGCAGGGATTGAAAAGGGCACCAAGAATCGTTACAAGGATATGTTGCCATACGATCATTCGAGGGTTAAGCTACAGAACGTGTCCCAGGGGGACTGTGACTATGTCAACGCCAGCCATCTTGCAGCCCAATGGAGTAATAAGCATTACATTGCGTCACAAGCACCCGTGCCCACTACGTTTCAGGCAAGCCATCTCCTTTGTTTCGTTCAATCGGATCTTGAGCTAACGTAAAGCCAGGATTTCTGGCGCGTCGTCTGGGAACAGGACGCTCGTGTCATCGTCATGCTGACGGCTGAATCCGAAGGCGGCCAACGCAAGTGCCACCCCTACTGGCTTCCTGGGGACTATGGCCCTTTCAACCTGAAGTCCCTCTCCGAACGCCGCGTCTCCCTAGAAACCCCTAAACGTGTCTCTACCCACCCCATCCTTAACCGCTCTGATTCGAAACCATCAAGAGCTACTGCGGGTCACCGCCCCAGTATGCCGCACCGTTCCTCCACCCATCACGGCAGTTTCAGCAGAAAATCACCCCCGGACTCTCCCTCACCTGACCTTGAGACTCCCCACGTCATCATCCGCAAACTTTCTCTTTCGCACGCCGCCCGCCCTTTCGAGCCCCTACGTGAAATCACACAACTGCAATACTCCAGCTGGCCGGATTTTGGCGCCCCGGCGCATCCCGCGCACGTATTGGGACTCGTGCAGCATTGTGGGCGTGTGGTGAACAGCTACGCTGATAGCGGGACAAACAATGGGATCTGGAAGAACGAGCCGGCGGGTAAGGGCGAGAGGCCGGTTGTGGTACATTGTAGTGCCGGGTGTGGGCGGACGGGGACATTCTGTACAGTGGATAGTGTGGTGGATATGCTCAAACGGCAGCGTCTTCAATATCAGAAACCCGAAAAGGAAAACAACAAGGATAGCATGGATATGGATGTGGATGACGAGGAGCACGAAGACGAAGCTGATACGACCGGAGGGAAGGGGTGGCTAATGAGAGATGATAATGACCTTGTCGCGAAAACGGTTGAGGATTTCAGGCATCAGCGATTGAGTATGGTGCAGACACTCCGCCAGTTTGTGCTGTGTTATGAGAGCGTGCTAGAGTGGATCGTTGGCGAGATGGAGGCAGAGGGAGGAGTGAGGCAGAGGCCGAGGTTGGAGGGGATGGAGAGTGGCGGGCGGGGGAAGAGTTATCATGGACGATGAAAGGGTGGGGTGGGTGACTGAATGAGTGACATGGGATTATCCGAAGGTGAGAACGGAGATGTAGCGGATAACGAGCAGTACGCCGTGAGCTTTGAGAAGGTAGACGAAGTTGTACGATAGAAGATAAAGATTGATGAGGGGTCAGGTGTATGATAGGATTGAGGATTCTTAACGAATGTGGTGTATAGGGAGGATGAAAATCAGGCGGGCGAAGTGATCCCGGAAGAGTACGATATGATAGAATTAGGTACTCTGAATATATGCATCTATCAATTTGATCTTTCGTTCCCTGAAATAAGAATAGAACTCGAAGAGGTTTCAGGATCGATTGAATTCTGTTTCGTTGTGTGAGCAAGGATCAGAGGATTAGAACCGAGGTGTGAGAATCGGATTGAGGAACGGGAATGAAGAGGGAGTGGTGAGGTGAGGAAGATGAGAGACAGTGAAGAGGGGGAATGGGTGAAGGTGGGTGCTAAGAAAAGAGGAAAGGGCGGCCAAAAGAGTAAGAGGTGAGTGAGGTATGTATGGGGAATGAGAAGGTTCGGAGGGGGATGAAAGGAGAGCATCAAACACAATCAGAGATTCCCTAAACTTATCTTCCACAACTTTCATTGTCGTTCTCTGCGATATAACCGCCTCCTTGGTCATTTTTCAAATCGACTGCCTTGGTTCCTTGGATACTTGTTCTTCTCGTAGCGGACGTGATGGGGGGGGGGAAGGGGCGGAGTGGCGAGGGAGGGAGGGAGGGAGCCAACTACCCACACACCCACACCCACTTCATCCCTTCGTATTGCATCCAAACCCACCGTAAACAGCCACCTCCGCCTCCGTCTGCGCCGCGAGGATCTAAGTAGTATCATTCCCGCGACGGGCACCCCCGACCGCGACTTTGGGTTCTTCTTGAGATAAAAAAAAAATTACATCTTAGGAGCTTTAAGTCTTTGGTAAAGTTTGCAGGGGTTCGTTCTCAGAAAGGGTTATATCTATCTCAAAAATATTTTTCTAAGGGTGCTGGATTTGCTTCTGAGAATATCGTTCTTTTTGTTTTTATGCTTTTTTCTGCAGTGCTTGTTAAAAGATCGTAGAGTGGACTTTTGATGGTTTGATATATTGTTCTGGATGTCGGCGAGGGTTGTTGTGTTATATCGCGAGACGAATTGGGCGGTCTGTAAAGGGGGATGAAGATCAAAACGAACAATAGCATAAAGCTTTAGAATGTAAGCATTAACCTTTGACTTGCTTTCTTTTGTTCTTTCTGCTTGAAGAATTACTTCAAGAAATTAAGATAAGGGGGTCTTCTCCTACACCCGTCCTTCCTGCCTGTCGTTCAAAACCCCTTCAATAGGAAAAAGAGAGCACTTTAGAGACGTCGTATTAGGCATTTGTTAGGGAGCTTTTCTAGACATGTGGGTTATATTGAAGAAAAGTTGAGGAATTGAAAGGCGTGCTCTTGGTTCAAGGTATCTTAGACAGTATATAGGAAACAGTTTAACGGGTATGATCTTTCAAACCTATTTTACTTCCTGATAACATGGATAGAATACTACATACCACAACGTAGAGTATCACAGCTAAAATATCTCGTAGCTGCTCACAACTTCCCTCGCAGACGCCAACGTTTCTAATATCACATCCCAGGAAACCGCCGTATGCAGCATACATCACTAAAGATCATCCGAAACATCAAACGAACATTCAATATCCCATCCCAGCCCGAACACCAACAAAAAAAGAAAAGAGTCACACTTCAAGGTAAAAAATAATCTATCCCCTATTTCCCTATTTCCCTTTCCAATCCTCCTCACCGCACAAAGAACCCAACCCCAAAACAAATATTCAAACATTCGCCTCGATCAATCAAAGTGAGAAAACGTGCTTACCTCGCAACGAAACAACAAGCATGCTTCGTAACATTCGATACAGCCACGTTCTCTGCAAAGAACCGTATATATTGTTCACTGACTTTCAACACCCCTTTGGTAAGTAGGTCGATACTACCTCGTCCCCCTCGTCACTGATCGCATTCGCACCGCACAACCATGTCCACCTCCACTACCGAACCAACAGCTTCAAAATGCCCCCCCCCCCCCCCACCCCCCAGCCAACGCATCATGACCCGGGATTCCCTCTCTCAAAAGCTTCAGAAAAGGTCACGGTAGGGAACGTACACATCTTTGGTGTTTGCATGCAAGCCTGAGAACCAATAGAGCTTCCAGTGCCTTCTCAGCAGAAGAATCGAGTGGCCAAGAGCACACACAGTATCAGCCTCGAACAAACTCACACCGGTTTTCTTCCTTGTGAGCGAAGCATTCCTCAGGTTTGTCAAACCTGTTTAGGAAAAATTCCGATTGGCCTCACCAAGCTAACAAGATCTTCCATGTTTGGACACCGCCAACTGCTTCAGTGAGTGGCTAGGTCGCTCCTTGGAGGTTTATGTCAATAGTTAGCTCTCTAGGAATATTCAGAAAAAACACTCATAAAGGGATTAGCATAGCTCATGCGATGTTTTCGAGGGGGTTGGGTCCAGTGGTGGAAAGGGGATTTTAGGGATTTAGAATCATGAGCGTAAGAGCAATTACAAGGGTTGCAAGTAGCGTTGGTGGGAAGACATCACCGAATCACGACAGAAGTATGCCGGGTAAATGTAAAGGCAGTTGAAGAAGCATATGAACAACATAGTGATGGTGGAGATGATGGAGAAGAAAATAAAGCGAAGAATACTTATAGGTGAATGAGCAAGGAGGTTGCTTCCTGTCACTCTTGGCTTTGGGATAAAAAGCGGAAGATAGCATTTCGCTCTTACCATTCGCTTACCTCTTGTCATGGTATATGTGTACCTAGAGCTGCCTAAACGAACCACCACCAACAATTATACCAGCAGTTGCAGAAATCCAGTACAGCAGAGTTCCTGCTCTCGAGAAAGACTCTTTGCTCCTCATTTCAATGCCGCTAAGTCTTATCCTTCCCAAACGCCTCGCTCAAGAGCAAAATGTGATGTCTTGGAAATATATGAAAAAACCCGAACACTCAATACGCCCTTCCACTCCTCGTTCTGCCAATCGTTCTAAAAGTCTCTCGTCCAATTGCGAGAGTGTCGAACCGATCAACGCCCATCATCTCGATGTTTTGGGAATACCCGGAAAGGTAGAAACCGACAACGATAACCAGGTAGGTGAGCACAAGGATGCTGCCCTTGAAATAGTTGCTCTGGAGATCAAACGGTCAGTTCTCATCTTGACAAATGTGGAAGTTCGTATGATCTACCTTTCCTTCACCGTATACATAGCTAAGTAAGAACACGCACAAGATGATCGTGACCTAAAACGATTAGCAGGAGCATACTGAATCTCGACAACTGAGGTACATACCATATCCCATTGAGGGAAGATGAGGCTGCGAATTGTCAACAGGAGTTCTGTGATAAACCTTGACAGGGTTCTAACTTACACAAAAGTGTGGTCTATGATATCCTGTGGATCTGTGTATCCTCCATAAAACGCACTGAATAACACGAGTGCGGGGATCTGAAGCAGACAAACTTGCAATGCGTACGCTGAGCCAATTTCCATGGAAAGAGCTATGTTGCCGTTCATAGCGAAGGATATAGCATTCTGAATCCATGGTGTCAGCGAGAGCGCTATGTTCTAGGTTGCACTCTTACCAAGAACTCTGTGGTATTAGGCACAAGAGCGAATAGCGTGATTCCCAGAAATTTCTCATCAATATCCACACTTTCCAAAACCACATCCACGGTGTTCACCAAGATCTCGGCAATGATGGCATAGAGAAGGGTAGCCCCAAGTAGGATGATAGAACTCTTTAGCCTACTCCAATTAGGAGCATCATGACCGCCGCTTTCGCCTTGTAAAGAAGTCCCAGCAATGGCGGCCTCGTGATGGAGTTCATGATGACTTGCAGTACCAGGAGCGGTAGGGTGAGGACTGTGATGGACGCCCGTCCGCGCACTTGCTGAGGCCTTACGAGGAGCTGCTGTTGCGTCCCGAGCGGCAACGGCTGCCGCCGTAGCAGCCATTTCAGCGACTTGACGGACCAGATTCACATTGTCTTCCTCTGAAAGGCCGGCAACATGGATAATTCTTTGGCTCGCGTTGTCGGCAACAGCAGTGCTCTCCCCTCCGCTACTTTTTGGCGGAACGAGATGGGGTGTTTGCGGTGATTGGTTTCGCTGGGAATTATTCGAGACTGGTGGATGAAGCGAATCTTCTGCGTTGCGAGGACTCAATCCCACTTGGTTGAGAGATTGATCCAGGATGCGTTTGTAAAGCTGGGAATCCCTTATTTCAGTGCGACTGCTCGATCCCTTAATACTACCATTGCTCTTCTGCTTAGTCGCCGCGTTATAATGTGCTTGAGTTGACTGATGAATGATACTTCCACCGGGCCCAGGAGGCTGTTGGATCTTCTTTTCATCCAAATCGGTATTCCATATTACTGCTGCATGCGTTCTCAGAGTAAACCACAACCCAATGACGTAGGATAGGAACAGTAACACCGCAGCGAACCAGCAGTATGGTCGGACTGCTTCGAGGTAGAAGCGATCGTTGACGGCAGGTACCTGAGAAAAGTAGCATCGTCGGCAGTCTCCATCTGCGGGATCTGTGATGATGCAAGAATGGCAGTTGAGTTCGTGCTGAGGAGACAGTTAGCAGACAAAGGATCTTGGGGGTTTAAATCTACTTACGCTACCATAGATTTGATAAAATAGTGTAGGGCCGAATGCAGCTATGACGGCAAACAAAAGCATGGTCGAGGTCACACCAGCGGACTTGACGTTGAATCTCTGAGTTTTACGCTTGATGGCTCCAAAACACATAGAGAGACCTGGCAGGAAGAGAATACCAGCAAATATGCTCCCAATGATGCTGCCTTCCACTAATTTACCTTTGCCTTGATTCAAAGCTACGCAATACAGGAACACTTCAACGACAGTGGAGAAGAAAGCGTTGATCGCCGCGCCGAGTCCCATGGAAGACTGCGCAGAGATCGAGGCCACTGCCTGCCCGATGAAATACGCTAACGGGATGATGGAAAAGAGCGCCAGCGCGAACAGAAGGCCAGGGTGGACAAGCCAGATTTTGAGGCCAAGGGCTACGCCGAGAACCCAGTAGTCCAAGATTACGAACAGGACTACCACAATCAGATTGATGAGGAAGATATTAGTACCGTCAATTGTGTATTTCCAGTACTTGGAGCCCACAGCGCGGTAGGTGCACAGCAATACCGAGGAAGAAGGCGATGAGGATCCTCCGCGCGAATAGGCGCCATCGGAGTGGAACGACAAAGCTAGAGGATGCCGGCGCAGGTGGTAGAAGAGTAGCATCGTCACTTTCCCCATCGGAATCCAAAATACTAGAAACCAACAAATCCCGGAGGCCGCTAATAGTAGAGGCGCGATTAAGAAATAGAAGAATACGAAATAAATGACTCGGCCAAAATTCCATTCTCCACGGCCGAAGAATCTTCTTTTGTTCCGTGGACCGTCCTGATTGGATCCGACACCTCTTCTTGTCCGTCCCAGTAGGCTGTCATTCTCGCCCACGGAATCTACACTATCTCTTCGCTGGCCAATGATAGAGCGAGATGTTAAAGGACCGAAGAAAAGACGGCCATCTTCTATATCGCCATTCTGCCATTGCTCGTATTCGCTAATGCTGCGGCCTTCGCCCTCATCTTCCTCTGCGTATGCTTCGTCTTTCTCTAGCTTCACGAACTGGCCGAAAGGGTAGAAGACATACCAGGCAAGACCCAACAGTAATCTGCCATAGTCTAGAGCTCCTGGTGTGAACCCAAGAACGAAGCAAGCAATGGCTCCCATAGTAGCGGCGATGGCAAGCCACCAGCCAAAGAGAATGGTCCATAAGAGATTGAATCCCCACAAGAATTTATTTACTCGACCGCCAGGTGATGAGTGTATATCTCCTTCTGCAGTCTTCTCTACAGATCTATGCTTCTTGTATAGCGCGGGCTTCCAGATACGTATACCAAATGGATGAGTCTCGTTTATCGCCGTTTGTCGATCTCTCAAGGTAAAACTTTCAGCGTCACTCGAGTCGGCGTCGTCATCTTCTCCATCTGCATCTGCTTGAACAATGTCTTCGCCAGATGTTTCTTGAGCATCTGGAGAATCTGGTGAAGTTTGTGTAGTTGCTTGAACTTGCTCTGCCTCCTCTTCCTCTTCCCCTCGCGAGTCTACACGTGGGAGGGTAGTCGGTACCGCTGTCGGCCTCCTCCTTAGCGTTGACGCTTGCCTCCTCAACGCAGGCCCTGAACCCGATGCTGCCTTGGCTACCGATGACCGCCTTTGTGCGACGTCCGATTCGTATTCGACAGGATCATCGTCGACTGAGAATTCCTGTCCCTTGTAGGGAGCTTGGAATTTCGAGGAGACCCTTCGTCCCATGCCAGGCTTTTTCGGTTTCGGCCCAGGATTTATAGGCTCCATGGTCTGCCCCTGTTGTGCAGACGATCCCGAACTATGTACTTGTTGATTATTGTCACGCTGAGTAGGTGTTCGCTCATTTTGGTAGGAGGGTTCTCCTGGAGTAATGAACGAATCTGTCACAGACCGAAGTGCTAGTTAGCAGCATTCCTCGGTAATGAACCCGTTTGAATATGGTTACCAATGCTGGTAGCAATTGCTGGCGGACGATTCCGCCGCACTGTCCCCGAGTTCCCAGCGTTGTGTTCATCTTGTGAATTACTTTCGCCGGCTGTCGACTGGAGACGTGATTGGCTTCGAGTATCCGTCGGTGACTGATCTGATGAATTATCCCTCCAAGAAGAACCTTCCGGGACCTTATCAGAGGACATGTTGGAGCCCTAGGGTGTTGTCCGTTGTATGTTATGGGACCTGCGCTGTTATCATGCGGCTCGATACAGTTAGAAGTTTCAGGCTTCGAGTCTGGGGATGCAGCAGCCCAAAGTGACGCGTTTCAATGCTCTCCCCAAATATAGCACTTTGGCCAGCAACCGCATTCGTAGTCAGCGTAGGCCAGTACATTTATCGGAGAGTGAATGTTGTCCAGATACAAGCGGTCAATAATGACATGATCAGATGTCCACCTGTTTCTGCTTCTTGGCACATGTTTACTTTGTCGAAGCTTGCCTACGCTAGCAAGGATCGACTGATATCCGTCCCGGCGCTTTGGTTCGTAGAGTCCCGACGTTTTGGCGACAGACATCAGCTTTCTTCTTTAGCTGTACGGAGTACTCATCAGCATTATGAACATACAGTAACATGCGCGAACTCCCAGTGTGCGCAAATCAACCAAAGCAATATGAAAAAGGAATCATTGTTCTCTGATGAAGTAGACAACTTCGCCGTGAAGGATTGCACCCTTTGCTTCAATGTTGATTCCTTCCAAGTTTCAGACGCTGAACCCTTCCTGCGATATGACAGCCTGATAGGGCTCTTTTGGCTTAACCTTGCACCTTTGAACACTGCGTGGAGTTGAGCAGTGCTTGTCCTCGGGACATCCATTTAATGGCTAGCTCTGAATCTACTCTCTTCCTTGTATCGCACTTGCTATATAGGACTGTCCTTTCTTATTATTTGACCTTATATCCTCTCTTGTATCGCGTTACAGTATAAAATCACAACAATGCATCGTACAGATACCAGAACCCGCACCTTATTTCATCTCCCACCTCCCGCAACAGCAATATTTGACTTCTCCACTCCCAACCACATCCACATTACCGTTCCAAGATCAAGCACCTGGCGCACCAACGCTCATTGGCATACTACAGGCCATAATGAATGCGAACGCCTCGAGGCCGAGAAAAGCCGAATGCAAGTCAGCGACTGGGAAGAACCGCGAACGGGAAGCACTTCCTTTGGCGGCAAAATATATTACTTCAAACCGGACTACTGGACCACCTGGGCCCGCGAGCAGAACCTGGACCAAGAACTCGTCGTCGTCCTCGTAGTCGCAAGCGAAGTTCTTTACCGAAACATTACTAGCGCTATCCTCGACGCCGACCTCTTCCCCTCTCTAGATTCGACCCCGTACTGGCTACGCGCAATTTTTGCTCTGCTGTGGGGCAGCAGGGCACGGAGGTGGTTGATAGCCAAACTGCTGTACGTACAGATCCAGGCAATCTACTATGACCATAGTTATTGGGAATATCATGGGGGAATCAATGCTCTGAGCTGGTGGCAGTGGACGCATCCGTTTGACGTCGGCGAACATCCCGCTTGGACGGTTAAAGTGCAATTTAAGAGCCAGAGGCTGTTCTCGCGCGGCGTGCAAGCACTGTATCATTGGGTAGGAAGGGCAATTGGGATGAAGGGTGATTATCCAGAGTATAATCCTCGTCTGGCCGGTAAGAAGGGCGAAAAAGGGATTTGTGATGTTGAGCCTTATTAGGGAATGAACAAGCCTAGTTGACTATAAATACTCTCATACATGGATCACAGTGTGGCGAGAACACAAGATCTCTGCGATTGAAGCCATCTGATATACCTTATGATCCTTATCCTATTCCGAAGCTCCCTTTTCTAAATGGCAAAACGGCGTATGGGACGGACTCCAAATCCAGTTTAGTGGTGTTGTATATATGTGGGTACTACCAAGTGGTTTTACAGATGATGTACTCTATCTCCACTACTGATCAACCTTTCGTAGCAGAGCGGTAAGCCCCCCGTCCAAGTGGCACATTTCTGACCGGTTGTCGACCGGCGCTAAGCCAGAGATCCACTGACCGGCGATTTGGCTCATAATGTTCCGACGTCCCATGTATCTATGAACATCCCTCTCATCCACGCCTCCATCTTCTTACACTAGATTCTGCACCATACATAGCTGTGCTTGGGCAGACCCGCGTCTTCACCATGGCACTCGACAGCTTCTTTCACAATAAGATTGAGAGCATGAAGCTCGAGATCATCCAAGGTCAAGCTGTTCTCCGAAGATTAGAAGCTCAAAGAAACGACTACAACTCAAGGGTACGATTACTCCGGGAAGAGCTAGGCCTACTGCAACAACCAGGATCATATGTAGGAGAGGTAGTGAAAGTAATGGGCACGAAAAAGGTTCTGGTAAAGGTGCATCCAGAAGGCAAATACGGTATGATTCCTTCAATACATACTATAGTCCAACCCGCACTCATCACTGACTCTCTGGGTCCTAGTCGTCGATGTATCTGATAGCGTGGACATCTCCAAACTCACCGTCGGTAAACGCGTAACTCTCCTCTCCGACAGCTACAAACTTGAAAAACTCCTCCCATCCTCCGTCGATCCTCTCGTCTCCCTCATGATGGTCGAAAAGGTCCCAGACAGCACCTACGACACCATCGGCGGGCTAGACCAGCAAATAAAAGAAATTAAAGAAGTTGTCGAACTTGGCCTCAAACACCCGGAACTGTTCGAATCGCTGGGCATCGCGCAACCAAAAGGCGTCCTCCTCTACGGCCCTCCCGGCACCGGCAAAACCCTCCTCGCCCGAGCAGTAGCACATCACACCGAATCCAAATTCATCCGCGTAAGCGGCTCCGAGCTCGTCCAAAAATACATCGGCGAAGGCTCCCGCATGGTGCGCGAGCTCTTCATCATGGCGCGCGAACACGCCCCCTCCATCATCTTCATGGACGAAATCGACTCAATCGGCTCCTCGCGCGTCGAAGGCTCCTCCGGTGGCGACTCCGAAGTCCAGCGCACCATGCTCGAGCTCCTCAACCAACTCGACGGCTTCGAGCCCACCAAGAACATCAAAGTCATTATGGCCACCAACCGGCTCGACATCCTGGACCCGGCCCTGCTGCGCCCCGGCCGCATCGACCGCAAAATCGAGTTCCCGCCCCCCACCGTCGAGGCACGCGCCGATATCCTACGCATCCACTCGCGCAGCATGAACCTGACCCGCGGCATCAACCTCGCCAAGATTGCGGAGAAGATGAATGGGTGCAGCGGCGCGGAGCTGAAGGGCGTATGCACGGAGGCGGGCATGTATGCATTGAGAGAGAGGCGGGTGCATGTGACGCAGGAAGATTTCGATCTGGCGACGGCCAAGGTGCTGAATAAGCATGATGATAAGGAGGTTAGTTTGGGGAAGTTGTGGAAGTGATTGGATGGGAGGTGAAGGGGAGGTGGGTAAGAGAGGGGGAAGTTGGGGGGGGGGGTTTGTAGTATGGATGAAGAATGGGTAGAAGCTAGCTACCGTTAGAACTCTAGACGTAAGGTAATATACGGGATAAGCTCCGAGTATCACTGGGTCCCCATCTACGAGCGAAGAAGATACCAATCTCACGCAATCAACCCCTCTCAAGATCCCCAGCGTCTCAACCCCCTAGCCCGAGACGCTGCACAACAGAGTACATCAGTCTCCCAACGTACTTTTCTTTATTCATCTAGCAGAATTCACCTCCTCAATAAAGGCTATAGGCATAAACGTCATTTAAATGTTCTCTCTTCTCTATATTGCCCCCATTGTCATCCCTCCCCCCTTCTCCCTGCTTTCTTATTCTCCAATCCCCTCCATCTCCAGCACAAGCAGCACAAGCAGCACCGCCCGCATCCGCCTCACCCCTTTCCATTTCTCACGGCCCCCTCTTCAAACCAGGGGCAGTTTCAAATTCACCCCGCCACCTCCCTTCCCTCCCTCCTCCTTCTCCTTATCCGCACTCCCCTCCTTTCCCCCCTCGACCTTCTCCTTACTCGCACTCCCCACCTTACCCCACTTATTCACCACATCATCCACCTCCCTTCTATACACCTGCTGCGAATTACACTGCTCCAAAAATACCTTGTACTTGACCGCCAGCAGCTCCTTCTCATGCGGGTCGTTCGTCGGCGGCACCGCCTTGCCCGGCTTGGACATGCGGTCCATGATATCCCACAGGGGCTCCGTTTTCCCGTCTTTGTCGGCCGAGGCGGCTTTAGCACCGAGCATGGCGGCGCCGTGTACAACGGCTGCGTGCACGTATTGCGGGATCAGGACGGGCATGTCGCAGGCTGAGGCCATGAGGCGCATGAGGATGTCGTTTTGGCATTGGGAGCCGGACATGAAGATGGATTTGATTTGGTGGCCCGCTTTGTTCATGGCCTCGATTATCTGGTGGGTTTGCAGGGCGATGAATTCCATTGTAGCATAATAGTATAATGCCAGTCCATCCATGCTCTTATCGTTCGAGAGACCGATGGCCGCACCGGTCATGCGGGGATCAGCAACGGGAGAGCGGTTGCCAAATAGATCGCCATAAAAGAAGAAATGCCGGCCTAGATATGAGATCGTAGGGGCCTCGGTTTTCTTTTGCATGTCGCGGAGGTGCTCGTTCAGGTAGTCGTAGATGTTCATATTGTAAGATTCGGCGATACTCAGGGTTTGCTGGAACGCTGGGTGGGTTTCTAAGATGTGCTTTAGGAGTTCTCCGGTTGCACTTTGACCTCCTTCGGCCATCCAGTAGTCTGGGATGAGAACATCGCGGTACGGGCCCCAGACACCTGGAACGAAGACCGGCTCGGGTGACATGGCGATGTGGCAGGTAGAGGTTCCGGCAACAGCCGCTAGACGAGTGAAGGCTTGGGATCGGTCGTTGTTTGCATAATGGGAGTCAAGCTCCTGGCTACCAAGCTTGACCTTGGCTCCAACGGTACCCACCCAGCCAGCGTAAGCATCAATGACACCACTGCCGACTGCGATTCCAGCTGGGAGACCAAGCTCACTTGCAGCTTTCTCGCTGAGGGTTCCGACTAATTCGCCGGCGCTGATGTATTTTCCGTTCTTATGTTGTTGTTAACCGGATGTTGCTTGTAATACTAATAAGAAAGAGACTCACTACCCCATTGACTCCACCCAGTCGTTTAAAGTTATCTTCCGTAAGCTCACCCAAGCCGATCTCTTTCAAAAAATCCTCCTGCCAGCCTTTGACGCTACCGTCGACACCTACTGGAACGTAGCCCTGCTTGCAGACAGTGCTACAGAAGCTCCTAGTCTCGTTCCCAGTAGCCATGTGCGTCAACGCATCGGCCAGATCGTAGAATTTACACCGGTCAAACAGCTCCTTTGGCATGTTATTCTTCAGCCAGAGGGCTTTGGGAATCTCCATCTCAATGGACATGGTGCCTCCAACATATCGTAGGAGGTTATGTTTGGTGGCATTAATCTTCTCCGTCTCTTCCACAGGTCGATGATCGAGCCAGAGAATGATGTTATGATCATTATCAAACTTTGGACCAGTCACCGAGACGGGTTCATCCGTGTCGTGGGAGAAGACGGCCAGGGAGCAAGTAGCATCAAAACCGATGCCGCGTATGGTGGAAGGGTTGATGTTTTGCTGGTTTAGAATACGCTGGACCGAAGAGCAAATGCAACGCCAGATATCGTTGGTTGATTGTTCCTATGCCTCCCGTCAACGACTGGCTCGGATGTAGGGTTGGGCAATCGCGGTAAGCTCGGAATGCTTACATAGTAACCTTGCTCTGGCTGCCAGAGGCCAATGTTCTCCGATGCTAGGCCAAGAATGTCTCCCTTTCCGTTGATGATACAAGCCCGAGCACTGCCGGTCCCGACGTCAATTCCAATGTAGTGGTCCATGTGGGGATTTAGTTCGTTGTGGGGATCCGTTGACAATTGTCGAGACGGTTGCCGACTCGGATTTCTAAAGGGTAGGGACATATTGAAGTGTGATTAAGTATCCGGGGTACGGTAAGTTGTGAATGACTGTATAGTGTTGGACGGGAGGTAATCCGTCCAGTGGTTGATAGGGTAGTCGTTCAGCTCCCCAGGTTTGTCCGAGTGGCTTCGGTCTCTAGTTACTTTGGCGATATGGCAATATGGCAATATGGCGAAGACGGTCAATGGCAGCTTGTGGAGTGGTAATGTTGGGAACAGGATTAACGCGGCAAGGTGGGAGGAAAGTTGGTAGGTGCGGAAGAAATGAGAAGTTCACGATGGGTCTGGACTGAATTGGGCAAAGCTAGCAGGACGTGGGGAAGAGGAGGAGAAAGAGGAAAGAGGAAAGAGGAAAGAGAAAGAAGAAAGATTGGATTTCACCGCTTCTGCCGGATCCAATATTGAAGGCTGCAGGTGAATCGAATCAATGTGATTGTTAGTTTACAAACCCCCCGGGATTTGTTGACGAAGCTATTGTAAGGTACTGTAAGGTACTGTAAGGTACCTTAGGCAGGCACTCCGTACCAAAAGGTACTTTACCTTGAAGGTGGGGGTTTTTCTGGCGCTGGAAACCCCCACCATGGTATGACATCATAACCCCCCCACCAAGAGAGCTTCTACGGAATACACACAGCCTTATCCCAATGGTCTCGCGCTTCTACTACCTAAGGTACCTAGGTATCTTATTACTCGAATCACTCAAGTAATCAGATGTCAATTGATACAGTATCTACTACTACTACAACCATCAGATCGTTGATTCCATGGTGCAGGCATTGGCAATACCACAAACCACAAACCACAGTACTTCTTAGACGACGACAAGAGCTGTCCGCTTTCACGCAATGCCACTCTGCCACATCATCAATCCTAAGCAGCTAGTCGGATCGACTACCCCAACTCATTGCATGCACGCTTCGTCACCACTACATGACTGCCCCCATCAAGCTCGTGTACCTTGAAAATCTCGGGTCCGCAAAGGCTTCATTTGCTGATGATGGCCGACATCCACTTTTGTTCGTCTTTCCTACACGCAAGTCAGCGACGCAAGTAAGCAAACTTTTAGAAAGAGCGCCAATTCGTTACCGGTCGAAATGTAACAACATCCCTAGGACTGGGATAAGCTGCTGCTGGTGTTTCTTGTCTTTCTGCTCGAGGAATTGAAGAAGCACGTTTTTAAGGTATACAAAGTCAATCGGAGCTGTACCCTGACCGTTTGCAGAATCTATGAGTGCCCCAGAACCGGCTCGACTCTTCGGTGCTGGCGAGCCAAGGCGTGCTCGAGGGACGGTGGAGTCGATCGATGAACGAGATAACTGGGCTTCGGATTCGATGGCTTTGGTTTTGGCACTTTGAATCGTTCGGATTTCGTCTGCCATGGACTTTGATCACCACCGCGTCAGCGTTCCTACAATAACAGCACAAACATTCATGAGCATACCTTATTGGACTTCTGGAGCTTTTCAAGCCGATGCTGAGTGTCTTCCACTGATCTGCGCAGCTCAAATTTTTGCTTTTCGAGTTCGCGCGCCTGCCTCTCGCTCTCGTCAAGCGCATCCCTTAGCTCGCCCATAGCTCTTCGAACTTCATCCGCTTCTTGAACAGACTGCTCAGTCTTCGATTCGAGCTCTTCGCGCCGCCTCTTCCAATCCCGCTGTGTCGTCTCAAGCTCTTCTTTGTCTTCTTCTGCCCTCTTCAAGTTTCTCTCCCCGTCACGGACTTTATTGCGCAGATCCTCTAACTCTCGTGCTCGTCGCCGACCCGTCGTGCTAGCCTCGTCCTCGGCACGGTCTCTTTCTTCAATTGCAGTGTCCATGCGCTCCTTCATCTCTCGAACTCGTGTATCCGCTCTTCCCTCCACATCCGCCAACAGCCTCCTCATCGTTTCACCCTCTCTGCTCCGCTCACCGAGAAGTCGATGAGTATCGGCAACCTCCTCCTCTAGACTCTCACAGCGTTCTCGCGCCTCTTTCATTTGCATAGCCATTTCTGCTGTCTGATCACGCATGCTACCCATTAGGCTTTGTGCACTAGCATGCTGGGCGGTTTTGAGTTCTATGTCCTCCTTTAGCCCCTCATTCTCCCTACCGCATTGCGATAATTGTAATTCGACTTCTTTCAGCCTTGTCTTGGTATTATTGAGATCCTCTCGTGCTTTTGCAAGGTCTTTCGATAGCCTGTCAAGCGACTCTGTGGCTTGTCGTCGCTCAATTTCTAGGCGCTGAATCTCCTGACCTGCTTTGCTACTCGACTCTTCTGCTCTTAGCCTGGTGTTCTCCTCTTGAACGATCTTCTGATTCAAGATTTTGATATCAGAGTCTCGTTCAGCTATGGCTTGCTTCAGCCCAGCAACTTCAGAACGCATCTCTTCATGTCTAGTCTCCAGTCTCGTGAAGTCCGCGTTCTTGTTGTCCAACGTCTCCTTGACAGATCTAAGTTCAGAAACTTCGCTCCTCAAGCTAGTCAACTCTGGCTGTGCTTTCTGCAGGACATTCTTCAAGTCACTTAAATCCTTGAATCTTGACGAAGCAAGTTGTTGAGCTGCAGATAGATCTGTCTGCAACGTTCCAGCCTCAACCTTGAATTTTTCAAACTGAGCGATTAGGTTGTTGTGCTTGTGTTCCGATCCAGTTGCGGTGGAAACATGTGTAGCACGTTGTTCTGCAAGCTCATTCTCCAAACCCTCCACTGCGGTCTCTAGGGCGGCCTTCTCCGCTGTCATTTCCTTGACCGTCTCTTTAGCCTTAACATGATCCTGTCCAACACTGATAATGTCATCACGTAGGGATTCGATTTCGTCCTTGAGCTCATCCTGGTCTTTTAGCTTTCCGTGGATTCTCTCTATGGCCTCATCCTTTTCTTCTAAAAGCTTACGTAGCTGATCAAGCTCTTCCTGTAATCTAGTCATAGTATCTTGTGAAGCCATGACTCCTTCGAGCTCCTTGGACTCTTTAATCATAGAATCCGGTGATACGCCTGGACTTGGCTCTTTGGCCTGTTCGGCGTCTACTTTACCACCTTTCTTCTTCTTCTTGTTCCTCTTCTTATTTGCTGAGTTGGCATCAGCCCTGCTGGCAGGTTCATCTGTGGTACTTGGGACTGGACGGTTGTCGGTGTCTTTGGCTGTGTTCATTTGCTGAGATCTCGCCGCCTCTAGTTCGACTGCCACCTTTCCGTTCCTTTCCTCTAGTTCAGTCAACTGAATTCGTAGGCTCTTGACCAGCCCATTGAGTGTCTCTATGCGTTTTTCGTCATGCTTGCGCCCTGCTTCTAGATCTACGCTCTTCGATCCAAGGTCTTTGATGGTAGAACTAAGCTGCGCAACCTGAGAGGTGTCATCTTTAGATCGTCTGGCTTGCGATCGTAGATTTTCCAGTTCCGTATTGGCATCTCGAAGGTGCGTCTCAAGCTCAGATATACGACCAACATTGCAGGAATCTTGTTCATCTTGAAGCTTTTTTAATTTACCCTCAGTTGCATGGAGTTTTGCCTTAACTTGATCCAAGAGGTTTTGTGAAGAGACTCGTTGCTCTTCAACTTCTTTCTGTGACCGATCCTTACTTTCCTGGAGAGCATTGACTTCTCGAGTAGCCTCTTCCAGGGTCTGGACCATGCTTTGTGTTGACTCCCTAGCAACCGCTAAATCCCCTTTCAGAGTCTTTAACTCGTGTTCCAGGCTGTTGATCTTGTCCTGCCTTTTCCCGAGCTCCGACTCCATCCTCGGCAATTCGCTATCGTACGAAAATATATCTTCTGGTCCTTCGCGTAGGATAGGTGACTCTGCCGCCTTCGATCTGGGAGAAAAGAGGGACAAGCTTGGTATTGAAGGAGTTCGGGACGTGATGGATGCTGTCGGCGATCTCAATGTAGCCCCGAGAGGATCTCCCTCTACGCTTTCATTCACCAATGTTTTCTCGTCCGCGGCCAGCACACTTTTGTCCTCACCTGACTTGTCCCCTTTTCTGCGAGAATCGTTCTCTTTACCAAGTTTAGTGACTTCATCCCAAGCTTCCTTTGTGCTTTGTTCGGCTTTTTCCAATTTCTGTTGGAAAGAATCCCTCTCATTCGAGACTCGCTTTAGTTCATCTAAAACCATATCCCCCTTTAGATTCACTTGGTTGAGGTACTCTACCAAAGCGCCAGGATCGCTGATAGATGTTAGAGGTGTGTTTTCCCGTAGAGACGTCTCAAAAGGCTCAATAGAGAGCACTCGCGCATGCGCAATACGATAGGATCTCAATAATTCTGAGTGCTGTCAGCCTAATGTAACACTGAACGGCACTGGAGACAAACCGTAATATCTTGACTCCAATTTTTCTAGCTTTCGTAGCTTCACCCGCACATCGGTAGGCAACTCTGAAGGTGTTGCGATGGCGTCTTTCTCCTCGTCTATTCCTTGAATCTTTTTGTCATTAGATTCAGGAGCTATCGGTGCCGAAACGCCATTCGCCGTCGCATCCTCCCCTTTCCCCTGAACAGGCCGCGGGGTGGTAGACCTGCTTGGAGTGCTGTCGCCATCGATGACGAAGTCTGGCTCAAACTCTGAAGGGTCAGGTCCTTTTGCTGAAAGTTCGCCATCCTTGCTCTCACGTCCTTCCGATCGTACAGCTTGTCTGTTCGACGAAAGGGTACGAGAGCTGGACCTTTGAGAGCGCGAGTTTGATCTTGATGGAGACTCATGTGAAGTCCTTTGGCGAGCTTGTTCTTCCGCAATTTTGGAATCGAGTACTCCTTTCCAGCGCTGTATCCTTGTTAATAACGATGAGGTATTCAAACAGGGTAATCCTGACCTGGAACATGCTGTTTAGCTAGTGATGACACCGTGGTGCATCCCACCTGAGTCTTGCACACAATGCAGAATTGTTCAATATCATGAGTTACCTCTCATTATGATTCTGTAATTCATCAACACCGTGACGTGGCTAAAAGCGGAACTATCCGTGCCGCGGTCTAGCCTAACGTCCCCTGACGTCTTAACTGTTTCTTTGCGACACCCAAGGCACCATGGGTTTTCCAAGTTGATGGTATTAGCCAGAAATTCCTCAAAATGGTCTCCCTGTGGCCATGGAAGGTATGCACCTCTAGTTCCATATGGTTCAGCGGATACCCTGTCTCTACCTCCTACTGCGACTGACCAAATCAGGGCGACGACACGTCCCCAGCTTCCTTCGAAAAAACTCTTTCCTCTCTGTCTGACAAGATCACACGTCAAACCACAAAGCTTGACTCGCTGCGCCAGCGTTCAAGGCGTTTCAAAGCCCTTTGGACTCTCTACTCTACTTTCGCGTTTCTTTTGTATTCAATCATCCTAGCTCTTGTTGTAGGCTGGAAAAATTGGAATTTTGTGGAGTATGCGGCAGTCGGAGGAGGTCCTGTCATGTGAGAAAAGGTGCCTGTTTGTTTTGATAGATCTCACGCTGATGTGCGCAGCATATATGTTGTCAGGCTGTGTCTCACCACTTACTATAGCTACCGTGCCTCGACAGTGCAAATTAACTTGGATGGCTTGCAGAAGCAAAGAGACGTTACCATAGAAAAACTCAAGGCTGCCACGAAATATAATACCACACAGCAACTGCTCACCAAGTACGGTGGGACGCCGACGCCGAAGGTAAAGCCTATAGAAAGTACTGGTCAAAGATCGAGTCCCAACTCAGCGACCCCCAGAGGGGCGAGGACCGCAATAGTGCCTCCTCCAACTGCTAATATTCCAGGGAGAAACGTACGAGCTCCTCTCCAAGATACCCCTGACCGCTCAACGCCTTCCGCACAACGTTCCTTGGAGCTGAGTGAGACATCCTCGCCAAAAGCCCTGTTAACTCCTCGGCAACAGCAGTCGGCATTTCGAAACGAGTCCGCTGACTTTGCGCCGAATGCATTCTCAGCTGCTCCGCAGTACAGTCAGCCTGATCAGGGCTCGCAATGGTATGATCGGATTCTGGACGTGCTGCTAGGCGACGACGAGATGCTCCCAAGAAACCGCTTAGCTTTGATATGCCGCCATTGTAGGCTTGTCAATGGACAGGCACCTCCAACAATCAAGCGTCTAGAGGACGTAGGGAGATGGCGCTGTTCAGGGTGTGGTATCATGAATGGCGAGGAGACGGATGCTGAAAAGATTGTTGCAGATATCAAAGAGCAAGCTGTTACCGAAACAGACAAGCCTAACAGGAAGATGAGGACAAGGAGATCATTCCAAGAAGTTAGGACAGACAATGAGGAACCTCAAGCTGATGACGGTCATGAGAGCGATATCACCCAGTATTCAGAGGATTTGGATATTGTATCCAGTACGTCCGAGAAGGATATGGAAAAAGAAAATATGTCGGAGCCTTCTGCGGAGCCTGAACCGCCAAAACGCCGAGTTGGTCGCCCGAAAGGTTCTGGGAAAAAGCAGAGCTAGGGAACGTCTACGTTTTGTACTTGAAACTCCTTCGTAATATGCACAGGAGCTGAAAACAGAAATGCACTCGTGAAAATAGAGGTGCAATTTTGTGTTGTGCTAAAGCTGAAAGAGTTTCGCTACTCTGATTGACATCTGCTGCAAGGTTGATGAAGGAGACTACGCTTTGCGCAATATCATATCCATAGGTACGATTTAAGTTTCAGTTTTTGACAGGAAGCGCCTGCAGTGACTCTTGCACAAAAGAGAAGATTATGCCATTAGGACACGGCTTAATGCCATATGTGGAGTAATGATATCCACTGCGACATCGATCAAATCAACAATCTGAATACCTCAGCTGAGGGCTGGAGATTGGCTGGGATTTCGAAGGCGTTTGTCCGGTTCGTGAAATTACCCCCGTGCAGATGCCACGTAGATGTCTGCGATCATTATCATTAGCCAGGAACAGCAGCAAAGGCACTCAAGCTTACTTTCTCCCTGTGGCTTGGTCGTGGGGGACAAATCTCTGGAGGCTAGGAAGGGATACGGTTATTGCCGCTTCTCGATCGATACCAGCGACCCAGGTCTTACCTTGGTTCTTTTCATCTTTGTGATCGATATCTCCCACGGTTATGGGCCCCTTTGCAGCTCTCACTGGTATACGGCTCGGTCGAGCTTCTCTCTTCGCGGGTACCTTCTGGTTCTCTTCGTCTTGAGCACTTCTATCCTTTTTGTCTTGCCAACGCTGCGAGATTGCCTTCGTTCTGTCAGCGCTTAATAGGTCTTGGTAAGGGCTTTTCCATACGCTCGAGACCCCTAAGGCGTCGTACTCGTTCTCGCCTTCGGTAAATCTCGGCCCTGATCCCTCTGTTAGGTGGCGCTGGGTCCTCGGCTCTTCTACATGTTTGCCACGCATGGAGTCCTGCATAGTACTGGTGTATCGCGCCGTAGGTTTCTTAGTGTCCTTGGTATGGTGAATGCTCGCCGGGCGTACGTGGTGAGTTTTACGGTTGCTGTTCAAATTGCTATTGCCATATACTGGCGCAGGCTCAAAGCCATCATCGAGGAGGTGTTTGTCTCTTGAGTTCCCATGAAGAGCCCCGCGTCTGTGAAACAGTTTATCGTCGCTACGAAGTGGGCCTGGCATTTCGGTGACTTTGCCATGAGACGTTTGTCCAGAGCGTCCTTGGTAAGTTGTACGTTTGCGGTCAGATCCAGTGCCTTTATCTTTGGTCTTTATGATTTCGTCGAACGATTTGTCTAGCTCCACGTCTTCGCTATTTTCCCTAATGCTTTCCATTTTGAAAAAATTAATAGGTGGCTCCCAGATATCCTCAGCATTCTGGGCATGTTGCACTACCATCATGTCCATACCGGGCCCCATGTCTCGATTTGTCACTGTCACACCGTCTTCCGAAAAACCTGCCTTTTGTTTGGGTGGTATCAGTTTCGGTACTGTTGACGCAGCCTCGTACGCCGCTTTGGAGGCTACATTCGCTAGTTTAGAAGCCATGCTACCGATAGATTGCTGTACGGATGCTATGCCCAAACTTGAAGTCGCCACCGTAGTAAGCTCAGAGGCCTTGGTCGTCAAATGGGAAGCAGCAGTGCCAACCGCCTGTTGGACTGTTTCTACGCTAAGGTTCTCCCAAGCTTCTTTCGCTGTCACGACAGCGGCTTGGTATTGGGTTGGGGCATAATGAATATATTTCGTCTGGTCGCCATTCTAAATTCACGTGGCACGTCAGCTCCTTCCCATTGCTTTCAGTGGGTAGTGTTGGGAGAGCATGAAGAAGAAATACCAGACACTACTTACCCATCTCACTTCGTTGGTGTTGTCGTTAATTAGAATGTAGTCCTCATCCATCTCGTCATAGCTGTCTGAACTCAGAGGGCTTGGAGTGCGTTTTCTAGCTACCTGCTCTCTTTTCTTCGGGTCTGTCATCTTGTGCTTTGGTGTTCTTTTCGTATTTCAAATCTTGGCGCTGGTGAGGATAACGGCTGTTGATGCTTCCAGAACTATGAGAACGAAGCTAGCGCGTACTGTTGGCTCCGAGTACGACAAATACGTGGAGGTTGTTATCGAAGGTGTCGGGAATGTGTTGTGATTAGGAGGTATTATCTCGAAGAGGGAGCATCCTTATGATAGTCAAAGGCGAGAAGGTTGGTTACAATCAACGGCATTGTTCGACAGGGGTACAAGTGGCATCGCGACTCAGCGACGAGTCAGCGAGGGGTAGCAAATGAATGCTTTAACGGGAGTCTAGCAAACCGAGTGTGATATACTACATTTTGACTCTGGAGATGCTTTACCAGCGGGTTCTTGCAGCTTCTGTTGCTACTGAGAGTAATAATCGTTCGTTCGTATCCTCAAAATTGGACCGCCATATCATTTGACCGTTGGTCATCGTCTTGGGTGTTGTGCCAGCATTCACAGGTATTCACAGCCTTGGCCTCTCTGGACCAGTCTTCGAATGCGGCAGTGAGCAAGCCGAATTCGATCAGCCGCGCCTTCGTTCGTCAAGGGGAGTCAGAGCTCGGGAAACATAGACTGGTCGTTATCCACCAAGGGGAGTGGAGCTTCAACAAACAATGACCGATTCTCGTAAAGAGCATGGCTACAGACTGCCGAATAGCGACAGCCTTTCAGTTTCATTGCGAGGAAACACATCTCACTTCAACATACCTGAATGGACATTTAATCTAGTCGATTCCTCAAGAAGGTGTAATATTGGAATCGGGCCCAACTGCAAAGCATACACAGCAAGAGGAAAATATGGCGTGAGCCAATGTCAACAAAAACTGCCACTTGCTCTGGTAGTCGACATGGCCAGCTGTTGTTGTTCGATTGTTCACTGGCTTTTGCCCCTGACCCCTCATGGGTTGTTGAGCTATCTCATCTCTGGGCCAGCTTTAACCTTCTCTTAAGTCAAGCTTTTACAGTCTTAAAATCTTCAAGCATTTACTTCTATAATTTTATTAGGAGGAGAACCAGTGCAAAACGCTTGTCACTATCCCAAGGTCCTTTTTCACTTCCTTTCCTCATACGAACCAAAATCTTTTAGTCCCGGTCCAGGGAAGACAACGGAGAGAAGACAAAGATCGGTCTCCGGGAAGACGAGCCTAGGTTCATGCTGCTCGTCGGGGCAATGACTGTCTTTCCCTTCCATTGCGAGAAATCACACATCTCAATTCAATATGTATTCAGACGAAGAACCAGTCTCATTGATGTCCTAGTAGAGTAAAACGATTGATTCGGATTCATCTGCGACAAGGGGAAGTAAGAAAAACACATGTAGAACGCATCCAGTCTTAAGCCAGATTATCACTTCTTCAGCTTCTGGCTAACGATCATAATTTACTGGCTCTTGCTTTGCCTCTAGTACCCTTTCACTCGATGACGTCGTCTAATCCTCATTTCCATGGCCTTTTCCTTCCTACTCAATCAAAAATCCGATTAGATACATTTTCACATCTGTTACCGTGACAGCGTTTATATATCATCCTTCATGCACTTAGATTGAATACTACATGGAACGAAGATCTTCAATATCATTTGAAGTTCTCAGAAGTTGAATATAAAGGCCTTATCATTTCTGTTATTGCACATTTACCATCTTTCCTATGTATTCAATAGCCACATTACAAACTTTTTCAATTCTTTCCGCTATCGCGATCTAGAGATTCCAGATCCACTCTGAATGGCGCCTCGACATCGTCTGAGCTCCTCATCCAACAATGGCCACAACTCCCTCAGTCCACACCTCCTTTTACCTCTCACCTTCACCCTGCATCTCTCCACACTCATAAAAAGTCACCCTCTTCAAATCTTCACAAATTTCCCCAGCCCATAACCCACATCCTCCATAATCAAAAACTCTCCACATCTTAGAGGCGTAAGAAGCGCCATACAGGAACTCCTCTGGAGAGCTTGATTGGTCGTAGTGGATGAGGTCGGAGTGGGTTTCATTAGATTAGTGCTGAAGGTCGTAGACTTAACGTTCCGACATTGCCATGGTTCCCACTGCAGCAGATGTTTCTTTTTTCTTTTCGGATTGGGGTAAAGAAAATGAGAGAGGAGACATTCTACAGTAGATGCACGCAAGTGTAGTAGGGAAGCTTAAGAAAGCAGATACGCAGTAACTGGATGAAGGAGGCCCGTAACAAAAGCATACCTCCGAAAGAACATCATATTGTTATCGTACAATTGAGCCAGAAAAAATATATATCCATCATCGGCCTCCAGCTAGCTCATTTCCAAGAGCAAGGGGACTCGGTTGTTTTGGTTGGGAATACTAATCACCCCATGCAATCAATACTTAAAGGAGGTGGTGGCCCCATCCTGCTCGATTCAAATGCGCAAAATCCGAAAGCATGAGTATCGTACCTCTCGTGTTGGCATTTGATTGCGCTTTTGATACGCTTTCGAGTCGCTCGGAATGGTTTCTACAGTACGAGAGGGGTGGAAAATCTTATTCGGGGCAACAACAGCCTTCGGGGTATCGAGCGGTATGCTCGGAGGATTCGGGGTTTGGCCTTTGCTATGTACTTACGTGCTGCGGGGGGTGAGCTTGTTGGTCGAGGGTATCAAAGCTGGATTGCGTAGTTTTCGTTGGGGCTGATGGTTTGGTTGCTGGGAATTACAGCTGACTAGGACGTAGATTTTGAACGACGTAATAATTTTTAATGGTCATAGTCTTTAATATTGGGTTCGCGAGATCCAGATGATCAGTAACGATCACTGTTTTCTCCCCATCCTCTTCTATCCTGTACCTCTACCCTCCTTTACTCTCCACTTCAGACCCCCCTCTTTCAGGCATAAACCCCCACATCCCCTCCACACCTCGTAACCGCATCCCATACCCTCTCCCCCAACCTATACCTCACCAACCCCACAAAGACCATCAAATCTGTGGCTCCCTGCAGCAACTCCTCACTCATCGCCTTCCTCGTCCCATCCTCAAACTGCCCTGACATCAGAACCTCCCTCTGGCGCCCAATACACGTAATCGCCCACATAAGCAGTGGTCCGATGTTTCGAGAGATACTTTGCGGGAGAGAATTGAACGCGTTGACATGAGCGCGGATGTCGGGGATGGAGCCATGGGCGTGGAGGGGCAGGAGATCGAGGGTGTCAATGGTATCGAGTGCTTCGGCCCACTGGCCTGCGGCGACAAGACCCTTGGCGTCGCTCATACGGAGGAGGACGCCGCAGGCGTCGCGGTTCATGGCGCGGATTTTCTGGTAATAAAGGGCGTTGGCGTTGTAGACGGAGATCATGTTTTTGGCGAGAACGGCGGGATCATCGACTGAAGTTAGGCTTAAGCTGCTGCCGGCTATCTGCTGCTGCTTTTGGTTTGGTGGCTGTTGAGTGGCGGTTCTGGGTTTCAGTGGCTGTAGACGCATTTGCTCTTGGCCAAGTTCTACTGCAATTGCTTCGGATAGGGCACGATTGATAATTGCGATTACATTGTCGTAGTCTTCCGCTAGATGGTAGAGCAGGACTGCATCAGTGGTCCTTCCATTGTCATCCGCAACCCTGGCGGCCTGCAGGGTGACTGTCCGGAGGAACTCTTCTTGATCTGCTAGGCCGATCAACCTCAAGCGTTGCTCGATTGCTCCCTTTAGCCTAGTGCCATCTGAGTGAATGTCCCCAAGCAGCTTCGCAAACTCTCGAGTTTCAAGGACCAATTCACGCAGCGCCTCGTGGCACAGCAAGGATTGCGCTTTGCCCATAGTACCCGGAAGGTCGGCGTCGAGGCATATAAGCGTTATATAGTCAACGGCGGCTTCAACATTGCCCGATCGGAAGTCGCGTGTGTAATAGCCAAGCATGCGACCAAAGTTGATTTGAGGGAGCTCTTTGGTGTTGTAGGTAACTAAAAGCGGTCAGAGCAGTCGATCAGAGTGCAAATGAAAGTACTTACGTAGTTCAGAATCAGACGCTGAGAAGTCTGATACACGTAGTAAACCGTAGAAGTCCAGGGCAATAGCGAAATGAACTGCGGAGACGTACGAATACGAGTACAGATAGGATACTGCCTGCTCATACATACCCCCTAGTATTTGCAAGAAGAAGTACGTCCCGTAGCTGGAGCCGCCTGCACCTTCAGAGTCCTTGGAGAAGTACCGCTGGCCAATCTCTCGAATTGCCTCTCGTAGTTCCTCCAGACCAAAGATATCACCAGCATTTTCTTCAACGCGGTTGACTTCTCTGGCTAAATTGAATTGCAGCCATATCCAATCCTCGACTCCTTGGCTAACGATATCAACTTGTCGTTTACTAAGCTCACAACGGCCAACTATCTTATAACACGCCATGCGGTATGGATCAAGCGAATTCTCTGGTGCATTACGAGACCGCTGTTGGTATTCTGTGTTAATACGGTCTTGTTGCGGCCTTGGTAGTCGTCGATCTGGACTGGTAGCATAGCTACTGATATACGTAACGAAGTTGCGATCCAGATTCCTGAATGATGTAATATTGTCGTTCACATATGTTGCAGCTTCGTTTACCAGACCACTCCGCAGTAGAAAGAAACAAAGCGCCCAGCAGTAGTCGGCATTGAGCACTTGTAGTTCAGTGCCATCGGGAGTGAGATCCCGCCGGGCAGCTCTGATTCTGATGTAAGCTCGTATTTTGTTGATTGCAGTCGGTATGCCACCAAGGTTTGCCTCTTTTGGGTTCCGAGCTATGTGAGTCTCGACAGAATCAAAGAATCTGCAAATGCTCAATTAGTCAGGTGATCATTTCGAGGCATTGTTGCGAGACACGTACTGCTTTTCCAAGCATCGTCTCGAACCGTCAATAATCCTTTTTCGGATATGTATCGTCCTTGCAGAATTTGGAACTTCATCTAGGTAGTCTTCAGCGAGTTGCCGCTCTTTGGCGGCTTTTGGTGCTGTTGAGCTCGCAGGGTCTGAGTCTTCTCTTGTTACCTCGATCAAAGCCTTGTATGCGTCAACAAGCGAGCTCGACGACTGACACCAATATATTAGCGGGTTGTCCTTCGTCAAGATCGATGACTTCTCACCTCGCCTCCTGGCTGCGATTCAACGTATGAAAATTCTTGCAATAGAGGATAGTCGCTCCCTTGCATCCGAGCATAATTGAGATTGTGCACTTTGTCCGCGAACTTGAGCTCCTTTTCTCGCAGGAACGGATCATCTTGAATCGCAGGTCCTGTGCCATTCTTCTCTGCCTCCTGAGCGAAAAGAGCAGCATTTCCAGATCCAACCCCAGGCGTCCCTATAACAGATTTCTGGAGGCTTGATTTACCAAAGATGCTTCTATTCAGTGTGGATTGTCCCGCGCGGCCTGCATTCGCTCTTCTCGAGGACTTCCCAAAGCTACCGCTCCCGGCTGGATTGACACTATCGGCGAAATCATCCAATCTGTCATTCGCCCGAGACACGAGTCCAAAGTGCTCATAGATCTTCTTTCGTTGAACCTCCCAGTTGATGTCAACATTTTCTTCAAGGAAAGTATCGAAATTCCGATGTGCGCGCTCTATACCCTCAGAGATCATCTTAAGGGTGGATTGTTGCTGTAGTTGGTTGACATATTTGCTTGTGTCAGGATCCCAGTCTGTGGAAGGTTGTGAGTTAATTGTGGTGGATGGCTGAGCGTTGAGGGACTTCAGGTCGCGCAGAGTGGTACCAGGGTTAACACCTGATGCTGCAAGGAGGTAGTGTGCCTTGCTATCCACTGCATTGCTCCCCTGAATTTGCGATCCTACGCCTCCCAGCTCTCTAACCTTTCTCGCAATATCTCCCAAACCGAACTGTAGGCTGGGCAAATCCTCAAACCCGGCTCCTTCATCATCGCCGTGCGCCCGCTTCCTTCCTTTTTCAAGTAGATTACTAAAGTAAGCCGGTTGTGACGTTTTTGCTAATCCGCCTTGTTGCTGGCCATTTAGCTGCTGCCCATTTTGGGCCTGTTGCTGCTGCTGTGGTGCCTGAGATGCAAATAAGGATGAGGCCGCCGGTTTGGATGTCTGAAATAAGCCCCCTAATCCTCCACCACTTGTTTGTTGCTGCGCCGATGACCCAAGCCCTCCGAGTGACTGAATGCTTCCAAACAGATTACCGGCCGAGGAATCCGGTAGTGGTGGTGCGTCTCCAAGCTTTCCAAAAGGGTTCACTATCTCCTCAGGCTTCGAGGCGCCAAAAAGATTGCTGGTTGTTGGTTGCTGTGAGTTACCAAAGAGGCTGCTTGTTTGCGTTGGTTGAGTCTGGGGCGCGGAGGTTGTTTGATTGCTGAAACCGGTAAAGAGGTTCGAAGTTGGCTGTTGATTTTGTGAGTTTCGTACATTGCTAAAGACATTTGACATCGTAAGCTTGGAGCGAGATATGGGCGCAAAACGGTGGAGGATGCGCTCTGTCTATGTTTTTGGGAGACGCGGATATTTTGTGTTGTAGGTGAGAACGCGTCCGATTTATAACACTTCAATGCCTTGATACAAAAAGGACTGAGATATAATTGTTCTTATAGATCTCGAACCTTACTATAAGCTCATGTTATTACAGATTTCATTCTAACATCTTCTAAATGTCAGCCGCAATTCACGAAAATCTGAAGGTACTGTGTTCTCGATCGCAACTGTATTTTTGAAAAACGAAATCTTTTTTCTTTGAATACAGATGATACGAGTCGGTTCTTTTCATCTTGAAAGGTAATGTAATATAATCTAGTCCGGCTATTTGCGATTTAAACCTTGACGAAGACCAACTGCCGTTAATCCGTTATGTCGGTACAGAGCCTTGTAAGGCCGACCTAAATAATCTTACCATATTTGACGACTCCGGTTCCGCCATCTTTACTGTGTAGCATAATCGCTCGCTATCTTTGTCTACATCACCATGCCCACTTTTCCATCCAAAAAGTTCAGGGCTAGCTCCTATCAGAATACCATTGCTGCGATATACCGTGCGAAGCTTGCTCACCATCCTTTCTTGCTCTTCGGACTACCATTTATCGTGACTATGGTCGCGGGGTCATTTTTCCTTACCCCTGCTACAGCTTTGAGATATGAGAGGCATGATCGTAGGGTACGCCAGATGACCAAAGAAGAAGAGCTAGGGATTGGGAAAGACAGGAGAAAGGTTGATATCAATGAGGAGTACTACCGTTTGGCTGCTAAGGTTAGTGTTACTTCGGGGGTCGTTGAACGATGATCTCTAAAGGTTCTTTGGGAACGAAGGGCTGACTTTCGGCTTATCATAGGATCTAGATGATTGGGAGAATAAGAGAGTAAAGAGACTAAAAGGAGAGCATGACGGCATCTTATGATCGGGCGAGCGATGCGATGAATTGGGAGCCCTGATATCCTAGTGATTCCGTTGTGGCATACACCATTGCTATCTTGACAAGATTCCATCTCACCATCCCGTTGTCCTCTTTCTTCGCCGAACTTTACGTTCCCCTGTTGCTCTTGCTCAGTCCGACTGTTCCCTTCAAGAAGTGACATCAATTGGCAAGGATTACTGCTACAGCTATGAATAGGATGTACCAAGGATTGATTTGCAAGCTTCGTTCGCGGCTGAGAAATAATATTCGGATCTGAATCTGTGTTAGCTGGGTTCTGTGGCTATTTGTCGAGCTATTATCCGACCGCGTCACATCAAGCTGTTGCCATTTGACTTGTAGAAAAGTACATGAGCGCGGTACGAAGGACTATCTTTATGCAAGGCGGCAGACATTGCTGAAAACGGAGTGATCTCGATTTCGAGTTCCCTTACGGGTATGGACAAGGACAGAGACATCAGGAGGAACATGGTCACTGTCGAGAAGAGGAGCATGGTCGCTAAACGGCTTTTGCAGTGGGTGTGGTCTGGGGCTCCGCTTGTTGAATAGGCTTCGCAGGAGTTTTTCATCCACGACAAAGACTTAATGTTTGAGTTGGTGATACTGGAGTAATGCCAGGAGATTTACATACGTCACGCATTGTTTATCGATGTGAGCTCTTTATCTTCAACATTCAGACAATTCCAATTTCAATATTAAGCCTTGTACTTGTGATCATTACCCTTACAACTATCATCAACTCCATCCTTCACCCTCTAGTCTATGTAACTCCCTTGATACTTACAACAACCTCCTTCTTGCTTCAATCCACAACCTCACCTCTCCTCTTCTCTCCCTTTTTCGCAATATAGTACCCTTTCCCCTACGTCGCTCCCCACAACTTATGAATAGCGATATCTATATTTCCCTCTCTACACCCTTCCCTCCTTCCACCTTGAGTACGAACCCCATATGTTCCTAATCAAGACATACCAAATCGCAAGCAATACGGACCCCGCTATCACTAGGGTCACAACAACGAGAGGCTTCCGAATGCTGGGTTGTGCTGGCTGTCCGCTGGACCGAGAAGGATCGGAAGTGCTATTTGTCGTATTTTGTGCAAGAATAGGCGTTTGTCGGGACTTTATGTGCTGGTGGTAGCCTGTGGTCTTGCTCTCGACTCGCAAGAAGATGTGACGAGTTAAAGACGGGCCAGAACCGGAGATTGTGGTGTCCAAGAGTGCGAATGTACCTACCGCGAGTAGGAGGAGCATAAGAAGAGGTGAAGAGAGCATGAGTGCGTTGAAAAGAAGTCTTGGGTGATGCGTTGGCTAGCTGTCAATGGATAATATCGAGCTTGAAGATGGAATATGATGAGTGTTGGTGGGTTTAAGGGAGAAGAGATGATATCATATGGAAGGTTACTTGTAAGCTGCACTTATCGTGCGTATTCTTCGATAAGATCCACAGAAACCGAGCGATAAGTGTGGAGATTAACAGGGCAAGAACCCTATCCAACGCCCCAAGGCGTCCAAAACGCTCTTTCATTGTTGAACCTCAACAGCTAGGGTAAATTTGTGCCAGCCACGTTGTGAGGGCAATACCAGTGGATGCTATATCAGTCCTCGACCAAAGCCCTGTTGCTCTGGACGTTGCCGCGCGGTATTGAGATCTAGATGTATATGCCCCTGTTTCAGATTGCTGGTGACCTAAACACATTGACGCAGTTACATCGCTACTCAATCAACGTTGGTCAAAACAGATTGATGGCACTTCTTCTTGTTGTTGTGACAGGAAAAATATGGAATGGGCATAACCATATGAAAGGCTATAGGCATAGAGGTAAAACATTATCGACTCCAAAACGCCAGTAGATAACATGCTTGGATTTACAGTCCCTTAAAGATCATGAACTTAAGCTTCCACTCCTTTCAGCGTCCAATTCCCTCTCCGCTTGCTGATAATACTTTGCCGTGTCCACACCATGCTGTATATTGTCAGCAACTTCTTAAAAACCCTAGTACAAGATCTCACGCAACATACCTGTTCGTGATTTACAAAATTAAACCATGGGATAATATGGAGGAATACCCCGGAATACCTGGAATTTCTCGATGCAACTCCCTGCATATAAGGCGTCATTGTCGATAGCCCATATAGCGGCTCGTTCCTCTTTACTTTGTCCACCATTTCTCGCATATCCATGTCTACTTCGCGCTTGTTCTCTTCGAAACCGTAGAAGCGTTCTAAGCAGGTCACCAATGTGGTTAGTAATTGTGTCATTGAGCGGAATGCGGGGGGTTTTCCCGGAGGGTGAACTGACGGACTGATCGAGTGTAGAACATCAAGAAACCTGCCCCGGCACCAATTACGCCCGTCAACCGCATAATCGGCGCGAAACCCCCGCGTCCAACGTATGACGGTGCGATTTTCTCCCATAACAGCATTAAGGCCGGTCCAGATACTGCTGTGGCGATTCCGACGCCATAGTCTGAAGGCCGGCCGTATTTACAGACTCGTTTGAAGTGGCTTTCCTGAACCTTAGCTGGACAGAAGGGGACATTGAAGAGGGAGCCAGTGGGACGTACGGATCACTGTCAATTAGCTATAAGGGGATGTGTTAGTGAGGCAATGAGAGATATCAGGGGCGACGAACTGGATATGGAGTATTGAGGGTTCTTGCAGGGACATAGGCCCGTTGCAGATCGGACATTGTGGGCAATGGATAATTGAAAGCTCAAATCGAGAAACTGCATCAGTATCCGAAGTTGGATGTGAATTCCTGTGTCGCGTTAACGAGCGGAGAGTCGGCGTGGATTTAGCGAAATGCTGTGGGGGTAAAATCACGTCTGCCCTCGAAACTTTGCAGATTACGTGACAAGCTTCAACATCCTTGAAACTTTCAAACCACACTGCCGTTCTACATTCAGAAAATCGAATAGTATCAAACGAGTACGGTGAGGAATTGCAATATCTGTTATGGCTCAGGTATCGTCCAAGCAGAGCGATGCCGCTGCAGTGCCAGCAGATGACTTAGATGATCTGTTCGACTACGATGTAAATAGGGATGATGTCCTTCGCGACGTGGACCCAAATATGGATGCACCGATAGTACCGAAGCTTTCTGGCGGAAAAGAAAGTGCTCTAGGCTTGGGTATCGACGAAGAGATTAAGATTGTAAAGCAAAGAAAACCCGTTCCCAAATTGGATGAACCTAGGTGTGTGTCACAACGGCACGACTGATTATTCCTAAAATTGTCATCTGAATTTCAATAGGCTTCTTTCCCAAGCTGGAATTCCAAAGCTGAGGCGACTTGCTAGAGAACGACTTAAGTTTCGTGGGAAAGGTCAAGAGGTTAGTTGCCATGTCCTCTTAGCGAGTATCAATTAACTCTTCTACAATTTAGTACTCAGATGTTGCTCGACTTCTCAATGTCTATCAGCTCTGGCTCGACGACTTATATCCAAGGGCCAAGTTTGCAGACGGTCTGGCAATGATTGAAAAGCTCGGTCACACCAAGCGGATGCAGACCATGAGAAAAGAGTGGATCAACGAGGGTAAACCAAAGGAGACGATGGAGAACGCTTCGACAAGTACTACAAAAGGTTCAAGAGGGGCATCAAGGACCCCCAAAGTAGATGAAGCATCAGCGTCAAGCAATCCTCCGGAACGGCCGCGAACACCCGCGGTGGGTGACCCGGACGACGATCTCTATTCGGCGAGTCCAAGACGGCCGAGCAATGGTCATCAACAAGGTTCTGCTCCCAATGATAGCCTATTTATCTGTGATGAGGAATCGGACCACCAACCTCCAGACGATGATCTTGATCTATTGCTAGCAGAAGATAGCATGCATAATGCGAGCACCAGACCTGATGCTAAGGATCTCCCGATTCTTAACGATGACGGTGGAGAGAAGGACAACTTCGACGATGAGATGGAAGCATTGGCGGGCATGGACGATATGTGGTGAGCCCGCAAGGACAGGGCTGATTCGACGTCTGCATTTCTAGCATTCGCAATGGCGTTCGAGCCATCGGTTACCTGGATGAGACTTTCCATGGGTAAGAAAGATATTATGTGAAGCAGTTCATTTGTGATGCTTACTGTTGAATGAAAGGTTCCATAAGCGAATAATGTAATGATACCTTAATGAAACCACGCTAAAAGCGTAACAAAGCGATATTTCTGTAAGGTACTTTTTGTGCCCGTCATCATTCCAGGTCTCAAATTGTCAATCCGTCAACACATGCAGAACTTCTTTGCTCAGTGTTTGAGTCCAGATTCCTGTACTTGCTAAATGTCATGATATCGTCAATGGACAGCTCTTTTCACTTCAAGTTATCTCCATTGCTCTGAATGTACTTGGTCTCCTTAATAACGATAAACATTTTATACACAAAGAAAGAAAGGAACATCGAATCATTCAAGCATTACTGAATGCTTAGACTCTATGGCAACGGACCTTCTGAAAGCCGTCAAAGGACTGCAGATTAAGTATAGAGATGAGAAAGATGACGATTTCTCTATCGACGAGATGCTCACGGAACCACGACCAAGAAAGCGACCGAAAAGAGCACCACAAGCGTTGAAAAAAGAGCTTGAAGAGGCCTTTTTGACCCCGCCTACATCATTCAGTTCTGAGTGGCTGAACAAGCTGCAGCAGTAAGTTGTATGGTTCTATATTCTAGAAGTCCGACTGAAAACTTCGACAGGAGATGGGAGATCCCTATAGATTACACCGGCATGTATGAAATGGCACCCACGCAAAGCCGGACTATCATCCGCTTTACTAGAGAAGGTTTGGAAGGCAAGGTCACTGGGTACAAGGAAGTTACTGTTCCTGCCAACAGTGCTACTGCTAAGAACTCTACCTCCTTGCTACGCAAGCCGGCCAATCGTGCAGACTTCGTACGTGGTGCTGCGGGTTTTTTCCCTTTCGCACCTGGTGGCCACGACGGTGTGCAAGCAGTAGCAGATCTGGAGGACCAAGCGATCCAAGAAAGTCAACGAACCGAAGGTACAAAAGGTAATACTCTAGATCGGGTGATTGATTTCACTTCTGGTGGGCTTCTTGAGATACCACCGGGATTCACCAGAGGTCTTGACTTTGCAAAAACCCCGAAAAGTCCCGATGAAGGTGGTGCGAAGCAGATCGAAGAGACCCTAGGAGCAGAGCCAGACGAATCTGTTGACACGGATGAGGAAGAGGATCCTCAAGCAAACGGGGTTTCCGTAAACAAGGATGACTCTGGGGAATCTGGCGACGAAGCAGAAGAGGACATCGATTCACTACTGCCTGTAGAATTTCCCGCGCTTGAGCCTCATGGGCTGCTGGCCACGTCTACAGCTAAAAGAGGAAGAGAATGGGCCCATATGGTTGACGTTAAAAAGGGTATTACCAACTTCAATGAGCTCGTGCCAGATATGGCCAGAAGTTGGCCATTCGAACTTGATACTTTTCAAAAAGAAGCGGTTTACCATCTTGAAAATGGTGATTCGGTTTTCGTAGCTGCTCATACCTCGGCTGGAAAGACTGTCGTCGCAGAGTATGCGATAGCACTAGCAGCCAAGCACATGACCAAAGCTGTATATACTTCACCAATCAAAGCGTTGAGTAATCAAAAGTTTCGAGATTTCAGGCATGAATTTGATGATGTTGGTATCTTAACAGGAGATGTTCAGATCAATCCCGAGGCTAGCTGCCTCATCATGACCACTGAGATTTTAAGAAGTATGCTCTACCGCGGCGCCGACCTCATAAGAGACGTCGAGTACGTCATATTTGACGAAGTTCACTATGTGAATGATCTCGAGCGGGGCGTTGTTTGGGAAGAGGTGATTATCATGTTACCAGAGCACGTAACTTTGGTTTTGCTCTCAGCAACCGTTCCAAATACCTACGAATTCGCGTCTTGGGTTGGAAGGACAAAGAAAAAGGATATCTATGTGATATCAACCCCAAAACGGCCAGTGCCACTAGAGCATTATCTATGGGCTGACAAGGCTATGCACAAGATTGTTGGAGCCGACAAGAAATTCCTAGATCAAGGTTGGAAAGCCGCAAATACTGCAATGTCAGGAAAGGAAAAGATTACGCCTCAAAGTGGCAACCAAGGAACCAGTACCCAGCGTGGGGGACCCGCTGTGCGCGGAGGTCGTGGACAAGGGCAACGTGGCGGAGGGCAACAGGGCAACCAGCAGCGTGGAGGTGCCCAACCGCGTGGCAGAGGTACACCTCAACGAGGCCAAGGCAATATTGCTCGAACAGGACGCGGTGGAGGTCGAACAACCGCTGCTCAGGATAGGAATGTGTGGGTACATCTCGTCCAGCATCTCAAGAAACAGAACCTCCTACCTGCTTGTATTTTCGTCTTCTCCAAAAAGAGGTGCGAAGAAAACGCAGATGCGCTATCGAATCTCGACTTCTGTACAGCCTCGGAAAAGAGCGCTATTCATATGATAATAGAGCGCTCAATTGCTCGGCTCAAGCCCCAGGATCGGATACTGCCTCAGATCAGACGGCTGCGAGAATTGCTTGCTCGAGGTGTAGCCGTACATCATGGTGGACTGCTCCCGATCGTCAAAGAAGTCGTAGAAATACTGTTCGCCAAAACCCTGGTCAAGGTCCTATTCGCTACGGAGACATTTGCGATGGGCCTCAATCTTCCCACGCGTACGGTGGTATTCTCGGGCTTTCGTAAGCATGACGGTCGTTCATTTAGAGATTTACTTCCCGGGGAGTATACTCAGATGGCAGGCAGAGCAGGTCGGCGCGGACTTGATCCTGTTGGCAGTGTGATCATTGTGACTCAAGGGAGTGACGAAGCCCCTCCCGCAGCTACGCTAAAACAGATGATTTTGGGAGATCCTACAAAGTTGCGCTCACAGTTTCGGCTTACCTACAACATGATCTTAAACCTGCTTCGAGTGGAGGCATTGAAGATAGAAGAGATGATAAAGCGCAGCTTTAGCGAAAACGCGACCCAAGCGTTGCTCCCGGAACAGGAAAAGAAGGTTAAAGTATCAGAGGCGGATTTAGCAAAGATCAAGCGGGAGCCTTGCGATATCTGTGACATCGATGTTGACGAGTGCCATGCAGCCGCTATGGCATTCCAAGCCAAGACGACGGACCTGCATTCAGGGCTGGTGGCGTCTCCAGTCGGCAGGCGGATGTTCTCACCAAAGCGTCTGATCGTATTCAGGAAGGTACAGACCCTTTGCTCTCTGTTGATACTCAATGCTAAAAGATGAGCTAGGATGGCATCCGGACACCAGGCGTTCTCCTACGAGATGGCGTCAGCAGAGGGTCTGCTCCTACAATCGAGTTGCTCTCGATATCCTCGAAAAACCCTGTTCGCCAGTCGAGCGATCTACTGCCGTATATTCCACGATTCCGACAATTTTTTACATCACTACCCACCAACATAAATGAAGCGGATCTCAAGGTTCTTAAAGTCCCTTTAAGCGACGTTGAATGTATTACGAAAACAACCGTGAAGGTGAAAGGACCAACTTGGACCCTACACATGAGAAAAGGTATTGACGCTCTACTAGATTGATCTGATTGCAATACTGAAGCGCAGTGAAGAAACGGAGAGATTTGCGCAAGCAGAACTCGCCAAGACCTGTGCTTCATGGACATTACCAGAGTGGGAAGAACTCGATTGGAGTCGTATCAAAGAATTGTCAATACGAGATACGATGGGGCTTCGCGAACAGCAGCTGGTAAAAATTGAAAATGCCAACTGCGTTGAGTGCCCCACATTTGTGAAGCATGTGGGTATCATACCATCCTGAATAGTTATGTGAATTCTGACAACTCTCAGTTCTCCATGCGCCACGATGAGTGGCTGATCAAAGAAAACATTTCACAGCTGCGGCAGCTCATGTCCGATCAGAACCTACAGCTACTTCCAGATTATGAGCAGCGAATAGCTGTACTAAAGGACTTGGGGTTCATCGATGAGAATTCCCGTGTTGAACTCAAAGGCAAAGTCGCTTGTGAGGTCAGTCGTACTGTCAGGACATCCATGCGGGCTGTCACTAATAGACTCCTGCAGATACACTCGGCGGATGAGTTGGTCCTGACTGAATTAATATTGGAGAACGTGCTTGCGGACTTTGAGCCGGAAGAGATAGTCGCGCTCCTCTCAGCTTTCGTTTTTCAGGAGAAGACAGATGTTGAGCCCACATTAACGACTGGCCTCGAGAAGGGGAAAGAAACGATTATCAAGATCTCCTCAAAGGTCAACGCTTTTCAGATCGAACACCAGGTAATCCTTTCAAGTAGTGACTCAAACGATTTTGTCAGTCGACCAAGATTTGGTCTAGTCGAGGTTGTGTATGAGTGGGCGAGAGGAATGTCATTCAACCGCATCACAGATCTTACGGACGTGTTAGAAGGAACCATCGTTCGAGTCATCACTAGGCTTGATGAAACCTGCAGGGAGGTAAAGAACGCGGCAAGAATCATTGGAGATCCTGAGCTTTTCACCAAGATGCAGCGTGCGCAGGAGATGATTAAAAGGGATATCACAGCTGTGGCTTCGTTGTACATGTAACGCATAAGGACTCGCGGCCAGTGATGGCCACGCGAATAAACCAAACTCAAACTTCTGCACCTCCGCACCTCCGTAATGGCATTGAGACCGCAAATCGATGCGCATGCTCGAAACAGCAGTAGTGCCGATCCTTGAGCAGACGATAAGCGAGCAGGAGGTGAAGATTGGATTGATAGGGTGGGCAGCCTCCTGCTGGCTCTGCAGTTCTGCAGAGTCAGCCCTGTTTCAGGTGATACTGTATCGTACCGTACTACTCTCTACTGTAACACAATGCCCTGATGCGCTAAGGTAGGTAGCCTTCACCACGAATCACGGTACACGGAGCGTCGGCCAAAAATGTTGTTTGGCGTAACACAAGACTCGAGTCTCTAAATAATAACAATCGTTGATGACCTACATCCACCAACGCCCAATACTCACCGCCCAATGCTGCTGCCCCCATAGTCAGCTTCTGCAGTATCTTCAGCTTCACGATTCAAACTCAAGGACCTGGGCAGTCTGGCCGGTGGTTTGCGCACTGTGCTGATAAATCCTTCACTATGGAGGTTGCCGTCCTTCGAAACCGCATACAGTCAACAATCGACCCAAATGCTGACGCCAGACGGCAAGCCGAGCTAGACTTGAAATATGTATGTCCAAGAACTGTGGACCAAATGTTGTAGAGAACCATTGCTAACGACCTGCAACAAAGGCAGAGGAACAACCAGGCTTCACCAACGCGCTCCTCGACATTCTTCAAGCCGAGCAAGACAATGGCGTCCGACTTTCTAGTATTTTTCTACTATTAGACATTTTATCTTGAGTGTCTAACGCATTCATAGCTGTTGTCTACCTCAAGAACCGGGTTTCAAAAGGATGGGCGCCGGCAGACGAATCGCCCCTACACAAGCCCATGCCTGAGGAAGAAAAGCTCGACTTCCGCAACCGCCTATTACCCATTTTGGCTTCCTCACCGTCGCAAATTAGATCTCAACTTATACCAATTCTGCAAAAAATACTGCAGTACGATTTTCCTTCAAAATGGCCTAGCTTCATGGAAATGACCATGCAGCTGCTGAACACCAACGACGCGAGTTCTGTCTTTGCTGGACTACATTGCATGTTGGCAATATGTCGGGTCTACAGATTTAAAGGAGAGGACAATCGGGGGGAGTTCAACCAAATCGTTCAGGCATCATTTCCCCAGCTCTTGGCCATTGCGAACAGATTAGTGAACGAGACAAGTATGGAAGCATGGGAGATGCTACGGATAATTATGAAGGCTTACAAGCATGCAATATACGTGGGTCAATGGCGGATTTAATCCAGAATACCACTGAGCTGATGATTTTAGTTCGATTTACCGTCCCATTTGATGAGACAGGACAACATGGTAGGGTGGTGCACTCTGTTCCTGACAGTTATAGGAAAAGAAGCTCCCGCTGAGGCACTGGACGAGGACCTGGAAGAGCGAGAAAGGAACCACTGGTGGAAGGCCAAGAAGTGGGCGTATGCGAACCTCAACCGACTATTTGTGCGGTGTGTAAACCTTCGCAGACCTTGGGAGAGTTCTTTACTTACACTAGAATCGGAACAGTTATGGCAACCCTACTGCACATCCCAAGAATACCTCTCCTGAGCTTGTGGAATTCTCGAAATCGTTCATCACAAATTTTGCCCCCGAAATCCTAAAAGGCTATCTACAGCAAATAGAAAAGTGGGCATCAAAGACGACATGGCTTAGTAAACCTTCACTTTCTTATACGTTAAGTTTCCTAGACGAGTGCGTCAAGCCAAAGTCCATGTGGAATCACCTGAAGCCGCATATGGACAGCCTAATCTCTCATGTTCTCTTCCCTATATTATGTCAGTCTGATGAAGACATTGAACTTTTTGATTCGGATCCTTCAGAGTACCTGCATCGGAAGTTGAACTTCTACGAGGAAGTTACTGCACCAGATGTAGCAGCCACCAACTTCTTGGTGTCTTTAACGAAGAGCCGCAAGAAGCAGACATTCACAATATTAAATTTTGTAAACGGCATCGTCAATAAGTACGAATCCGCTCCAGATGACCAGAAACAACCGCGAGAAAAGGAAGGGGCTTTGCGCATGATAGGAACCTTGGCCGGCGTAATCCTGGGGAAGAAGAGCCCCATCGCCGACCAGGTGGAGTATTTCTTTGTTCGACACGTTTTCCCAGAATTTCGAAGCCCTCACGGCTTCCTTCGTGCTCGAGCTTGTGACACACTGGGAAAATTTGAGCAGCTTGAATTCAAAGATCCCAACAATCTTTTGATCATCTATCGAAATATCCTCGAATCTATGGCCGACTCTGAGCTTCCCGTGCGTGTAGAGGCAGCACTGGCACTGCAACCCTTAATACGGCACGAGGTTATCCGGGCGTCGATGCAGCAAAACATACCCCAGATAATGCAACAGTTACTCAAGTTAGCTAATGAAGTGGATGTTGACGCACTAGCGAATGTTATGGAAGACTTCGTGGAAGAATTCGCAGCTGAACTCACCCCATTTGCGGTGGCACTGAGCGAACAACTGCGGGATACATATCTACGGATCGTTCGTGAACTGCTGGAACGGCATACTGCGAAGGACGAAGATGAGACATACGGAGATTTTCTGGATGACAAGAGTATCACTGCGCTTGGGGTGCTTCAGACTATTGGTACTCTAATCCTTACCTTAGAGGCGACACCAGACGTCCTGATGCATCTCGAGACGATACTGATGCCCGTTGTGTCGATTACACTGGAGAACAAACTTTACGACCTTTATAATGAGGTATTCGAGATCATCGACAGTTGCACTTTCTCTGCCAAGGCAGTATCACCTACGATGTGGCAGGCTTTCGAACTGATTCACAAGACATTCAAGGCCGGAGCGGAGCTATACCTCGAGGATATGCTACCTGCCCTCGACAACTTCGTTTCCTATGGTACCGAGACACTCATACAGACGCCAGCTTACATTGAGGCTCTCGCTACCATGGTCTCAGACATCTTTCACGATAAGAAGGTTGGAGGAATGGATCGAATATGTGGATGCAAGCTTGCCGAAGCATTAATGCTAAATCTTCGGGGCCACATCGATCAATACGTTCCAGGATTTGTGAAGCTGGCCATGACAGTAATCGCAAATGGCGACCTCATGGTCAAGTCGTATCGTATTCACCTCATGGAAATGATCATCAACGCCATCTACTACAACCCGATCTTGACTTTACGCGTATTGGAATCGAATGGGTGGACTAACAAATTCTTCAGCTCGTGGTTCTCTAATATCGAGAGCTTCTCGAGAGTGCACGACAAGAAGCTATCCATTGTTGCGATAAGCTCATTATTGACCTTACGAGCTGAAGATGTTCCCAGTAGCGTGCAGCAAGGGTGGCCCAGACTGCTGCAGGGCGTCGTCCGATTGTTTCAGACGTTGCCCACGGCGATGAAAAGTAAGCTGATATTTAATTATTGCGATCTGATTCTGGATATACAAGATATATAAGAAGCCTGACCAAACTTCAGATCGAGAAGAAGCCACCAAAGACGGAGACTTTACGCTTAACGAAGACGATGATGAGGACGACGAGCGAGAGGAATGGGAAGGTGACGTGGCCTGGACAAATGATGGCGACGAAGGCGAGGGAGACGTCAAAGACGAGAGCGCCGCCTATTTAGAGTTCCTCAATGAAGAAGTAAGCATTCAAGCCAGCCTCTTACTCCGGGTTTGCTGACAGCAATCGACAGGCCCAAAAATTCGGCGCCGCCAACGACGACGACGACGATGAGTTGGAAGAGGAAAGCCTACTCGAAACCCCATTAGATAAAGTGGAGCCGTACCAGATGTTCAAAGCAACGTTACTAAGTAAGTCAATCCCTAGAGATCCCACCTACAGCATTTCTCCATCTAACAATAACTAACCAACAATTCTTGTAAAGAGCTCCAACAAGACCAACCCCAGCTCTACGAATCGCTAACCAAAGTCCTCAACCCCGAAGAACAGCAGATCGTCCAGAACGTAATCATCCAAGCCGACGCGAACACGGTCGCCGCACTCGCGGCGCAAGCGGTGGCCGGGCTACAGACGAATGGTGCGACTCACTAGCAAATGTTCTTTCTATGTGATGGTTGGTGTTTTGGTGGAGCATTTTACATTCCCGGCGCATCGATCACTCAAGAGCGGCGTTTTAGGTGTTTCGGTAACAGAAAGATGACCATGATAACCTGCAAGGGGCCCAAGTATAAGCAGATGGCTAAGACTCCTTAGTCTGGGTTTTGGTGGTTTAAATGAATGCACGCTGTTTCTGGGTTTCAAGTGGGCAAGATGAATGCATAGATAGAATTAGCTGGCCACGAGCGAGAGACGATGATCCTGCTTGTATCTCGACGGTAGGATTGTAGTGGGAGTGGAGGAGATTATCAGAGACTGATAACCAATGATCCTACAGCTGACGTGCCGCATGACTTTGGTAGTGCCACGAGGATGTTTATGAGAGTAGTACGGAATAAAGAGGACGAGGTTGCTACTAGAACCGAGTGGACGGAGAAGCCCACCATTTCCATTGAAAACAGTTGCCTCAAACGTCACGAAACGAGCATACTCCTTGTCGTAGGAAACGGATTGGTATTACCTAGGGCTCGCAGAACCCTATATATGTATGTAAAAATATGAGCGAAGGAAAGACGTTGCGATCCCAACACATGTCACTACATTTCACTCATCAGGTTGCCCCCCCAAACCCTTCGAGCCCAACTTCGCAAAAGAACATCCATCATAAAATCATCCAAACCCCCGTGCATACCAAGCCCCTTCCCCCCTCCCCTCCCCCCCAAACCCCCGCTTACCTCAAACTAGCAACCTCACAAACCCACACCTCCATCTTCCCCATCTCCGCCCCCTCCCCCTTGGCCTCCTTCCTCACCCCGCCGACACACATCTCCCAATCGTCCTGATCCCCCATCGTGATCAAATCCCCCTCATCCCTCACCTTGAGCTTAAACCGCTGGCGCACGCCAAACTTATCCCTCACGCGGTCCACAAAATCCTCAAACGAGGAGCTTGCCGGGATCATGATGTAGCGCGTGTCGTCGCCCGAGTGCGCTTTGACGCGGATGGTTTTGAGCTCCGGCGGTGCTTGTGCTTGTGCTTGTGGTTGGTGGTGGTGGCGGGAGCGCGAGGAGCCGCGGGGGCGCGAGTGCGAGGGCCGCGAGAGGTGCGAGGACGCGTTGTTGAGGATTTCAAAGTCGGAGAGCGGCGAGTCGGTGCTGTCTTCCTCGGTCTCGGAGATGAGCGGGGGCCGCTGGCGCGAGCGCGAGCGGTTGGGGGGGCGGGAGGCGGCGCGTTGGTGGCCGCCGTGGCTGGTGGAGCGGGTGTGGCCGCCACCTCCTCCGGGCGGCGAGTGGTACATTTCGTAGAGCTCGTCCGGGTATTCGTCGATGTCTGCTTCGGCGCCGTTGGAGGTGGGGCGGCGTGGGGTGGTTTCCATGAAAAGGCGGCGGCGGGGGGGCTGGCCCTCGTGGTCGCTGCGTTGAGAGCGGGTGGAGGAGGAGTATTTTCTTGTGGGTCCACGGGGCTCGGAGGCTGTGCGGATGGTGCCGAGGCGGGGAAGCTCTTTATTGATGAAGGGTTTGGGGTCGAGGGTGAGCGGATCGGGGCGAGAAGGGGGGTTACGGACGGAGTTGGCACGGCCGGTCATGGTGGGGAGTTCTGAAAGTGGAGCGGTGGCTGCGGTGACAAGGGGCGGGCGGATCTGATCGCTGTCTGGCGGTGGGGTTGGGGGGAACATGTTGCGGTTGATTGGGGGTTCGGACTGTTGGCGGGAGCGGCTTTGAAGGTTGGGGTTTACGAGGTTCGAGGCCGCGAAGGAGATGCTGTCGGGAGCTCGGTCGTCTAAGCTTGTGTCTGTAGCTGCCAAAACTCTTTTCTTCTCGGAGCCAGCGAATCCTGTGAAGGTATTGCCTTGGTCGGCGGCTGCTATCAACCGGGCTTTTCCAAGGTAGTCTTTTGTCTTGAGGTTTTTGACTTTTGCGCTGTTTGGACGGTAGACGACTCCGACGGGGATCGAGAAGACGGTGTAGCCCTTTGTACCATTAGAAGAGCTTCTCTAACCAAATGAAGTGTAACACCAACATCGGCCTGTTCCCTAATAGCCTCATCTATAACATCGTGGTCCGGTGTGACCTTTTCCTTGACTGCATATGACATATCGTCCATACCCACTTGCGTTTGCTGGAGATAGATATAACATAATCCTCGGTTGAAGAGCACCTCACAAGAGAAAAGCTTGAACTTCAACCCCAGTTGCTCGTAGTTGATGATAGTGTTCCCCCTGAGATATTTCAACGTATCGTTGAAATTCACCAGGGCCTCTTCGAAATCTCCAACTAGGAAACTCGATACGCCCTGTTGGAAGTACGCAACGGCGAGATACTTGTCGTAGGCCACAGCTCGTTGGTAGCACTCGACCTAGAGTCTCGTCAGAACTCTTCATCCGTAAGCCTCTTCATGGCGTCCACCCACTGCCTTGTCATGTTCGCCCAAAGTGGCATGTATGACACCACAGTTGAAAAGTATTTTAGACGTATCGGAGATATTGTCAAAGGTCTTCAACGACTCCTCGAATTCGTTGTTGTCGTAGTGCCCGAGGGCCTGCACCCACGTTTCAATTTCCTTAACCAAGATTAGTCAATCACGATTTCCCAAGGTCGGAGCCATGAATCCCAGGTACTGACCTGCTTCAGCGACATATTTGCCAATTGGGAGCTGTATTGGCGGCACTCCGTTGCCCCCGACTATAGTTCGGCCAGAAGGGTTGCGGATCTTGGCAGGGTTGGATTAATCCTAGCAGCTGCAACTCTCCAGCGACAATAACACAATGACGAGAGCTGCCACGAGCCCGGCAATGGGTAGAAGAATGAGGAGTATCTATGAAACAGGCTTCTACCGGGGAATTGTAGAGATATAACGACTGTGATCGGCTGTTCCTGCAGCTCGCGCAAAAGAGAAATCAAGGATACAAAATTAGGAGATGCTATAGGTTCAGCGACAGCAGGATCAATCAGACTATCGAGCGCAATGTTGGATGTGAATATATCAAAGAACGTCAATGGACGTTCTTCCAAAGCGGGCTGGAAAATGAACGAAGGGGCGTTAACCAGCGCGTACAGAACGCTTTGGGAGGTCTTGGGAGAGGCGAAGCTAATGTACGGTCGGTAAGCTTGCATGAACCAAGAAGAGATGAGCAAAACTTGAGGATTTGACTGGGCAGAAGCACATGGCGTCGCAGATGTCCAAAGATGTGCCCCTGCTTCTAGACTCCGTGTACAACGAAAGCGCCCTGGTCACAGTCCCAACTAAACCCTACCGATTGGACGATGCGAACTGCACCAAATCCCGGCGCTTGCGACTTTCTTGGGCACGCCTAAGAATAAACCTACCTTATCGTTTGGGGGTGAACCGTATTGAAGATGAAAAGGTTGCAGCACGTAAAGTAAGACTCTGTGGATGGTGTACATCTCATATGGTAAGATGTGCAGCCCGCTTCGCCTCTTGCTGATATGGCCCCCATCGTCATTTCATGGCAGCCTTGTTGCTGAAACCTCATCAGTATCAGACCACCAGACCTGCACTCAAGATTCATAATCCCGTTATTTCAAATCAAGATACAGTAGATCTTGAAAAGGCTGACAATTCCCACAGGAAGTGCAGGAATTACCGGCTGTGCTTGAATCGAGCAAGCAACAGAGAAGGAGTCAAGATGGTTAAAGTTTATTCAATGAAGCATGCGGACGATACCCCTATTTCACATTGACTGTTCCGAATTTTAGAATTTCCAAAATTGAGGGTTCACCCTCTGCAAATTTTGCACTGCAACCAACCAATTCGCTGGAGAAGCCTAACCACCACCCCACAAACCAAACAGTCATATATATAAATCTTCATTCCATTTAGTCATGGCTAGACTACAGTCAGCAAACAAACGCAGGCATTCGGCGAAGATGCGAAGCCTTTCAGAGCAGAAAAGTAGTATATTTGGTGATCGTGAACTATATAGAGTATATATTTTATTAAGTATACACTTACTCGAAAGTACCTGCCATATCAGCAAAAATAGTAGACATACGAAGTATTGACAAGAAAACAAATCAATTCGTATCTATATTTACTGTTATGTCCGCATGCCTGAAGTGACCGACTGCAAAATGACCCTTGCTACAAGCTTTCATCGCCATGTGCAAATAGACTTCAAAACTCATGTCTTCAGCCAGCTTGTAATGTCTTTTGAGCCAGATCTTAAGCACTGAAAAGAACTCTTCAATGAAGTTGAAGTCAGAGAAGTAGAGTGACAGATATAGTAAGATCACATCGGTCTGACGACATAAATCTTTGACTTTCTATTGATAGTTAGCAGGGCTCAGCTCGACGTCGACATCGACGTCATTCACCTGAGTGTGATGCACAGAAGCGTTGTCGAGAATCAACATCGATTTAGACTCTGAAAAGCGACTGCATCTCGAAAGTATCTCGTTGATCAGAAATCATTTAAAGCGAGCTTCAGAAATATCTCTCTGATGTATATGTCTGATCAGAATGTCGTCAGAGCAGTAGATCGATAGAATGCTTCATCTTTCGCTTCGTTTGACTGATCGAATTATACGTGACGATATGTCATAGAAAGCTCAGCCACGTTTACGATGCATCGTATGTTCATTGACTGCACTCTCATTCAGAAACACGAGCATTTCGTGAGTGAACTGACTGACGTTTAGAAAGTATAGATTTCGACACTTCTGCGAGCGCTTCAAAGCCTTCCGTTTAAGGCATTTTCGATTGATTTTCATGATCTTTAGAGCGTTGAATAGAATGAAAAAAGCGACGATGATGCTTCAGTCGTCGAAGAGATAGTATAGCATCTCATTCTGATATGATCATGACTGATCTTCTAGAAAATGTCGAAGATCAATTCTGACAGCAGAATGAATCAAGAGCGTCTGCCTCATAGCACTCATTTTAGAAGATGAGTGCTGACCGTATGTTTTTAATCTATCTCTGATCTTTCTGACAGTTTTATCAGTGATCTCTTCGACGTCGACAATGATCTTAGACGACAGTCTCTGCTGTAGATGCACTGCTATTCGATCCTTCTGAGTGAAGACAATAGGGGGGGACATAGAGCTCTGGAATCGCGCTGGAATGCGCTGAAATCGCGCTGGAATCGATCCTGCAACACGTCAGATTTACATGAAGGGACCGTCTTTGTATAACCTCATATTACATATCAAATGAAAGGAGTTAAAGGTCTGTGAGGTGGTGGTTAGACTTCTTCAGCGAATTGATTGGTTGCAGTGCAAAATTTGCAGAGGGTGAACCCTCGATTTTGGAAATTCTAAAATCCGGAACAGTCAATGTGAAATAGGGGTATATGATACCCTCGTTGCACATCTTCCTTCAAGAGTACCGTTCACAGACGTACACCACCCTTCTATGCAACCACATCACCACATCGATACTTATACATTATCATTCAACCAAGCATGGTCACACTTTCAACATTTTGTTGTCGCGTACATATCATTCTGCATAGGTAGCATATTGCGAGTCAGCAAACTCGAAAGCAGACACATGAAAACATAAGAGACTGCTCCGACGATAATGCAGTCAAGAAACAGCAGTGAGGGGATCGGATCAGAGGGTGTGGAGTCCATCTACTACGTTATACGTTGTGGATGGTTCGAGAAGCAGATTGATGAAGCGAAAAGTATGTTGAGAGTTTTATTCGTCGTGTGATAGATTAGCGAACTTGATCACAAAGACTATCTTGAATGGAAGAACTAAGTACTCGCCAAAAAGGTGCACCTTGGTAAGCATCTGAGTGGTGTATGTATCGATGTAGTGGTACTGCTTCGCCCTTACTGGTGCCAACCGACTGTCATCCCTCGCGTTCTGCACTTTCCTTGCAATGTAGGCGAGTTAAATACTTTCATACACAATACGAAATTGGTCGTTTCTTTATACATAATAGAAGATGCCATTCGTGGTCCACGCGACCCTACAACATCCCCTTCCGAACCATTTCCTCCCTCTCCTCCCATACCGTCTTCCCGCTACACCCACATACCACCTTCTCATTCTCCCACAATCCTGCGCTCCTCGCTACCACGCCTACCACTGTCCCATCTCCACCTCCCCTCTCATCGGCCTTACGTTGGACAACGATTCCCCTTCCAACCATCTCCCATACACGCCAATCCACCTCGCCAACCAGTTCCCCCCTGCCGTCTTTATCCACTACCAAAGACCCTAACTCCCCTGCCCTATCGTCTTTCTCGCCCCGGTAGATCTGGCCCATACTGCGTACGCCGCGGGAAGTGTCTCCTGCCGAGCGGAGAGAGGCTGTATAGGTTCCAGGCGCGAGATCAGAGAGTGTGAGATCAAGGAGAGTCAGTTTCTCAGAGAGTTGGATTAGGCGGGCGAGGCCACGGACGGGGGATTCGCCTTGAGGGAGGGGCACGGTGGGAGGAAGTTCAAGGATCGAGACTGCTGCACCTGTTTTCGAGGGAAAGTGTTAGATTGTAGATTTTTTCAGGGGTGCCGCATAAGGTATATAAGATGGCCACGGCTAAGTGCTGGAGAGGAGGAACACGTACTATCAGAGGCGCCAGTACCGCGTAGAATAGCAGTGCGGCCAGTGGACTGGATTTTGTTTATTATGGCTGAAGGAGGAGCGTTGCCTTTTATAGAGAGGATCTGAGAGGGAAGAGAGAAGGAGGTTGATTGGATTCCTGGAACAGAGAGGTCAACGTCAGCGCTTGAATGGGGGATATGGAGGGTGAGAGATACCAGGCAATGCTGAAAGTACTCCTGATATGTCCTTTACGCAGGCATCGCAATGCATTGGGACTTGAAAGTTAGCTTCATAGGGAGGAAGCATTCTGTTCTTTTCGGAGGAAGTATCGAAGTTGCGGGCTTGGTAGTAGATGGCGACGAATGATGCACCAGCAAGGGTTGTGGATACTGCTCTCTTGAAGAACAGGGAGTTCATGAGCTCTATGGAGGATACGAATGAGATGAGGACGAAACAGCTCGACCTTCAAGATTAGTCTTCCAGATGCTCATGATCGAAGCTGTGGTTGGTTGCAGTGCGATGCGATTTGAAATCGACAAACTTCCGCTCCGCTAGCCGAACCGAAGGAGCTTTCCGCTTTGGTGGACGCAAAAAAGCATCAACTATCTACCACCAGTCTTCAACCGCTAGAGTTCAAGCTAATTTTACGAAAGAACTTGACTTACCTCTGGTGAAGACTCTTTGGTCGTCTTATTTCGGCTGCGCTTGTATCAAGCTTCCGTCAATGCATCGGTGACAGATCAACCCAGCATGTCACAAGTCATAGGCCAAGTATGCGAATCTCTTCCTATCTGCTCCATTGCTCCCCTCACTAATCTCTCCTCTCACAGACACGGCTAGCCTATTCTCGAACATGGCACCATGTCTCTGTCTCCGCGCCCACTACCCCCTCCCTCGGCCGCGTCGCATCCCGCATCGCCGTCCTCCTGATGGGCAAGCACAAACCCATCTGGGACCCTTCAACCGACTGCGGAGACTATGTCGTCGCGACCGGCTGCACCGACGTATTTGTGACAGGGAAGAAGATGGTGCAGAAGCAATACTATAAGCAGACTACGCGGCCGGGAGCGCTGAAAAGCATAAATATGGAGCAGATGGTGAGAAAGTGGGGGGGTGGGGAGGTGTTGAAGAGGGCGGTGAGGGGGATGTTGCCGAAGAACAGATTAAGAGATCCGAGGTTGGCGAGGTTGAAGGGTGAGTTGTGTGTTTTCCGTGCCCTTTGGGTATGCGGTTACGAAACATCATATGGTATTGAGATCTGGTATGCTAACGTAGGTCGGACGTAATAGTGTTCGAGGGAGAAGCGCATCCATACAAGGATAACCTACTCAAGGTAGATGGGAGCCCAAAACTGACGGAACTACCTAAGCTTAGGAAAAAGTCAGTAAAGGTGCAGTCAATATAGCATTATCTGGGTTTAGGCTGCATCACTGGCGTTCACAACTCGGGATATGGACATAATCATTAAATGAGTGTATTGGTATGCTATATGGTTGAACTACATATTTCTGGATTTTGAATAACTTCATCGTTCTTCCTGCGACCTCCTCAGGCCAGAAGTGTCGGAATTGTCTACCAGGATCTACTGACCATCAGACTTATGGTAACATGACCCTCTCGGCAGTTCTGATTCAGTCTGATGGTCAGACACGTATGTAATACTTAAGGTCTACCTACGCAGGCTTCTGACCACGTGTGACAGTACATTGGATCAGACCATTGGGGTTTGATTGTGGTGCGTACACTTCGGCATCCCTACCAGTGTTTTTGAGACCCTTGTGCCAGCTCAAATCTTGATATATATAAGCACGGGTTTGTTGTTCACTGGCATGCACGAGGAAAACTCACCAATCTCGAAGTAATGCTTGTTTGGTAGCGAATAGTCTACAGCTTCAACACCAGGGGCGGCTGTCAATATCTGCTCGCACATCTTGTACATGGTATTCTGAACGCTGGCACTATCATCCGTGGCAAATGTCCTCAAAGTAATCTCCCTCGCGGCAGACCATGCTTCGTTGAACTTCGCTGCTGTAGAGGCCACAGCCTCAACCCCATTGAAAGTTTTCCACGCCCAACCTGCGTCGACTTCGGTGCTAAGTATTCGGTCATTGACTTCTGGCAAGGTGGTATACTCATTGCGAACAAAGCCGTGGAAAGCAGAGCCGGTACTTTTAAGCACAAGTAATCCTGCAATAGCGGAACGAATACTAATTCCTTTACCTTCGGTTGCCGTAGCCTCCACGTTCCTCGTTTCTGCACCGTCCCGAAAGAAAGAATGCGGATGAGGCTTGCCGTCTACCGTCATCCTCGTCCACCGATGTGTGATGACGGTGATATGAGCAGCATGGATATGCTTGTACGTCTCAATGAAATGGGTAGCTACGATAGACCCGAAGAGCTCAGGGGGCGTGACTGGATGCTGCTTTGCCATTATATAGACTGTATTCTTCATTGTATCAGTTGCAACGACGACGCTGTTATCGGCTTCGGTATAGCTACGTAACGTTAAAACGATTCTCCTCGGGACTCGATGATCACCATGTTACTCACGATGTATCAATTTCACCTTCAAGTAAAACACAGACTGTCATTTCAACGGTAGTCTGGGTCCCTTCCTTTTCATCCCGATGTACTTTACAGACACGAATATTGTCTTTGCCATACCGGGCAGATGAAAGACGGGCCATAATGAAGGAACAAGTGAATTATCTGGGAGAGATGCACGGCTAATTGAGATGCCTCCAGGCTGACTTTTAGATAAGACTTTTGAGGATCGGATTCTTTTCTCAATTCCTTTCGGGGAAAACATCCAATAAGTACCGATTGAGTCCTATCGCAGAGAGGCCGTAGGCGGACTCCGATGCTCGTGTGGCTTGGCAAAAGATCTAGAAATGCAGAAATTTTGGTGCATCCCGAATCTAAGTCGTCCTGGCGAAAAAGCAAAGATGCACTGATTAAGCTCGGCGTAGAACGCCCTGCTATATACATTTGGGTGGAGCATTGAATGTAGTCTGTAAAGCTGTGACCGTGGTGGAACTCACAAGGTGTGAGCTACATTGACCGAGCCTACAGTAGCGGCCGAGGAGCCTGCCCTACGAGATTCTGGGGTAAAGGTATCTAGACATCGAACAACTTGCCTTCGGGAAGTTCCATATCAGCCAACGAACTTCTTGATCTGGATTAAAGTTCGTGAAAATCTTGAAAGATCAAGCTAGCCTCTGGCCTTCAACTTGCGCCCAAGGAACCGGACCTAGCGACGCCTACAACGCGGAAATTGCACACTCACATCAAATGCTTCTACCGCATAGATCACACCCCCAGACCACGCTCGCTCTATGGTACACCAATGGCTGTCCCAGATGAAGTGGGTTCATCAGAGCTAGGTCGGGGTTTAGTCGCGTCGCGGTAGATGGGAGGCAATGAACTCAATAAATGGAAGTGGCCCTGGGACACCCACGCAGAACACTCTGTTTCGACACGGGCGATCCATGTCAAATCAGGATGGAGGTGATACGTATGGTTTAAAAGTTGGTTTACAGCTCCCTTCGAAAGAGGGGCGAGACGGTCGATCACTCTCCAATGCAGCTGCTTTTGGTCCGAGAGGAGCTTCGCTGGCACCCTCAGGGCCACCACCTGGTAGTTTCAGCTCTGACCTCAAGACGGTGGCTTTCTCAAGAGGTGCAACTCCAAGATTGGACTCTGGGGGCTTTGTGTCTGGAGACTATGTACGTGCGGATGACGCAGCAACTTCCGAACGAAGACAGATTGAGCTCCGGGATAAGATCAATAAAGAGATCAAGATCAGAATAGGCTCAGAAAACCTGCTTGAAGCTCTAGTGTCCAAGAATGCGAAACAGACCAAAGATCAGCGGCTGAGAGTCGAATCTGAGCTTAACTCTTCAAATCGTAAAATTGTCGAGCTCAAATCTCAGCTTAACGAGGAAATCGATCGTGCTAAACAACCGAGCACTCCACCCAGGAATCGGTCCTCTGGCGTATTTCAAGGAAGTCCTTTAAAGTCGCCTTCAAGGATCGAAGAGGACCTGCAGTATGGATCGTCCAATGCTGATCTCGAATCCGAGTCGCCGACCTACATTCTCGCGGAAATTCTTCAGGCTTTGGAGGTCGAGGGCCAGCAAGCGGACTACTACGTTGAGCGAGCTAACAGCCTAGTGGAACTGTTAAAGCGGTATCCTGCTCTCAAGTATGACTTGGTCTGGCCAATATTTGGCTTACGCGTTCAAACTATGCTTCTTAGTGAGAGTAGAGAAGTGGTTGCTGCTGGGTACCGGGTTACAAGGCATGTAATTGCGGACCGAAGATCCCTCCAGACGATTCGAGGGCTTAATACAGACGATCTTGTTGTCTTGTCCCTGGTCAAGGAGAATAAGGCGAGCATTGAGCGGGAACAGGCTCTCAAATTTGTGCGAGCCTTTCTCGACGTCAAGAATGGAGTACGTGAACTTTCGAATGCGGTAATCCGAACCGTCATAGCTGTTGGGGAACATCATGAGGATCGGCTTAGGTCAATGGCTCTCTTGACGGTCTCGGAAATACTCATCCGCGACCCTTCAGTGGTGGTAGCTGGTGGAGGACTTGCTCCTCTGTCAGATGCACTTATCGAAGGCACTTATCATGGATCAGAAAGTTTAGCCACCGCTTTTCTATACTTGCTCGATAAACCCCAGGAAAGAGGGTACTTAAAGTCTGGACACGAACTGGAAGCGGCATTCACGCCCTTCACTGATCCCCTTTCCGTACACGGAGGCGAAGAGAAGCTGAAGTCGTGTGCCAGAATGATCGCTGCAATATTGAAAACGTGGCCAGGGCTTATCACCCTGTCTATCGATAATTTCTCAGCAATCAGAACCTTGCTGCTATCTCTACGCTATCCAGAGCCTTACTCGCGAGATCTACTTCTAGATCTCCTATTCGATGTCTTACACATAAAGCCTCCTTCTTGGACGTCCTCGTTCTTGGCTGGGCGAAGGCTGACCACATATGGTCGCGTTGCTAATCTAAAAGCGGAAGCTCCGGTACAGAGCCACAGATCTGATCTTGAGGAAGATAATAGTCGGTTCAGCCTAATCGATCACTTCACGACGTTGTTGCTTGCTATACTTGTTCATTCCGGCTTGGTAGAGGCTTTGTCCGATTTGATTGAAGATGCTTCTGACTTCACACTCAGAAGAAAGGCAACTCTTCTTCTGAGCGAGGTACTGAAGCTCGCAAATCGATCCCTACCCAGCACGATCAGTGCGAACCAACAAGTCCTACCAAATTTGCTCTGGACCGCACCGCTAGAAGAGTCCGAGGATCACCCACCCGCTTCCGTTATGATCTATCAGATTGACAGCGTCAATCGAACACTTCATCGTTCCGACCTTACCTTGCCAACGCAGTCCGGCAATACGATAAGCAACCACCAGCTAGTGCCAGTACCGCGATCAACAGATCCCGTCAAAAGTAAGTTGAGCGTAGATATGGACGACCTTCAATTTCGATCGCTCCTGCTGGAAACCCAAGTCCTTGGAACTGTCAACTACCTTAAATGGAAATGGGATCTTATCAACGATCTCATTGAAGGGCCGCTGTTGAACCCAAGGCGCCTTGAAGAAGCAATCAAGACGACCAAATTCTTGAAGCGTCTTACTGGATTCTACCGACCTTTCAAGTATAGGTTTTCGGATGTCAAGAACACAAAGCCTAACCAGCGCTATGTGCGCACAGGATGTTTGCTCATGAAGACTTTGTTGCAAAATCAGGAGGGAATTGTATACCTTTCAGAAAGTAAGCTTTTGAGACAGCTGGCTGAGTGTCTAGCTCAGCTTGATAGGATGAGTGGTTTGACATCAGCCACACCTCTCTTCTCCTATCATCGGGTTGCCGAGACTTTATGTGGAGGTTATTTCGCACTTCTGGGTGCTTTAAGTAGCGACCTTAGAGGACTCCATATGATCGAGCGTTGGCGCATGATCAACATGTTCTATCACATTATGGATCTAAGCGGGCGTGATGATCTTGTTCAAGCTCTTTTGGGTAACATGGACTTTACACTGGACAGTCATCTCCGAGTGATGTTGTCGAAAGCACTCACAGCTTGCCCTAAAAACATCCGTATCTACGCTACCAAGCTTCTTCGGAAGTACGCGACAAACAGTGATGATGGTCGAGGATCTAAACCAGGACATAGCGAGTGGGCAATCCGTCTCTTAGTGACGCAATTGTACGATCCTGAGGTAGAAGTTTGCGAGGTAGCAGTGCAGATATTGGAAGAGGCATGTAACCGGAAGGCCTATCTGGAATACGTGGTAAGATGTCGCCCAGCATTGGATCATCTCGGCGAAATTGGTGCACCTTTGCTACTTCGATTCTTGTCCACATCGTTAGGATATCAATACCTCGATGGTCTTGACTATATTACGCAAGAGATGGATGACTGGTTCCTTGGACGCAACGATAGTTATGTGACTTTGGTGGAGGCTTCGCTCTCCCGAGCAGTTTCAGTGCAGCAAGAACGCCCCAAGTCTAGTACGGAAGAGCCCATGAAGTCCCAAGATTATGGGCTTGTGCCTCCTCATTTCTACCGAGAACTCACCCGAACCGTAGAAGGGTGTAAGCTTCTGAGAGAGTCCGGGCATTTCAAGGAATTCGTGTCCATCATTCAGGACTCTTGGTCCGAGCACGAAGATCCCGAAACCATGCTGAAGGTGAAAGGCTGTCTCTGGGCTGTTGGCAACGTAGGATCCATGGAATTGGGGGCACCGTTCCTCGAAGACTCGGACGTTGTATCATGGATAGTACGAATAGCAACGAATTCCGAGGTCATGACGATGAGAGGCACTGCATTCTTTGTTCTAGGTCTAATCTCTCGAAGCCTACACGGAATGGAGATATTAGCTGAGCATGGCTGGAACGCTGCAAGTGATAGTATGGGCCGTTCACTGGGCTATAGTTTGCCCCCTGATTTGAACCTTCTGTTTTCGGTGAGCCAAGCATGATATCGAGACAATCTGATATTACAATGCTGACATCTAGCACAGATCGATCTTCGCAACACCTCATCCCACGAAGCCCCTCCTCGCATAACAGGAAGACGCACTACAAACTCAAGCACAACCGTCGATCCCATCCAAGCCCGCATCTTAAGCCTAGCCATCGATCTCGGCAACACAGTTCTGACGAAGAAAGCGGCGGGTGATCTTTACAATATTAAATCCAAAGCCCCAGAGCATTTCGCCTCAGTCCGCCTCTTCCGCAAGGTCATGGCCATTCTAGAGAGCCATACCTTCCGTTTGCCGGTCCGCAGGTTTATACTCGATTTATTCGATAAGAGTGTTATGAGACATATCGTGCTTGATGATGAGGACGATGACGATGGCGAATAAGCGACTACAGCAATCAGACTGTGAAGAAAAATGTCTGTATGATCCGGAAACAGACGATTTAGGCAGGCCGGGGAAGACTATCCCTTGTCCTTTCTCCAAACATCTGACTTGAAGGATTCTAAACGGTATGGTATCTGAAATGGCCACGGAGGATTTTATGACTGCGCGGAAAATGTTGGTTTCGGCTCGAATATAGATTTCTTTCGGCTTTACCTCATCTATACCCCCCAACAGCATAGCGATGGCGTTTTGAGACATTATGAGATGGATATACTGGGAATTTGAGGCGGTGCGGGAGGATTGACGGTTACGATTTGAGAAACGGAACGGAATGGGAAATTCTGGGAGTTCAATGCGGTGACGGTTGGCGCGGTCTCAGAAGGGAAGTGGACTGGGGACGATGTTATTTTAGGGGAAGAGAGATATGAAGCTCTCAATGCACGGTTTCAAAGGCTTGCTGAGACGATTCACGTTGAGATTTGAGGATGTGTGTGTGGTGAGATAACTCTGGAAATCCGCTACTCGGCCATATGTGCTGCATACAATCTGTGAATCGAACAATATGCTCCATTGACGAGGGATCCCACTCCTGGATAAGTGTTAAATCCTAGGGAAGCTGAGCCTTTGTTCGCACATCATATATCAAGGTCACATTTTGTTTCTTCCTTTAATCCTTTTTCTCTTCCTCTTGTCTTCATTCTCTCTTCAAATAAAGTTTCAATCAGCGCACTATCACCAAACAAATTTCCTTGACCTCGATACTTAATTTTGCTTCTTCAGCCGCTGTTGATATGACATGAAGGTCACGCTCAATAACGACTATATCTTAATCAAAACAGTGAGAATAAAGCAGAAGATTGGGAGGGAGGAAGAAGAACGATGAGAGTATGAGTAGTGACAAGGGGAGAGAAAGATAATACAGTGAAGTAACTAATCAAAAATAAGAAATTGCTTTGAGATTACTTTAACCATTTAATATATATTACAGCAAGACATGGCTATAACGATATCCAGATTCCCACCTACCACATCGTTACCAGGAGAACATCGTTATGTTGAAGGCGGGCATACATACAAATTAATCCCTCGTTGGTCTCGGAGAGTATATCATTGCAAAGGGGGTTATTGTATTGCGGGATATCATCAATAGGGGGGTCATACTGTCTACTCTATACACCTTAAACTTAGGATTGATAATTGCCGTTTTCGTTTGCAATTGCAAGCTTTAGGTGGCCGAGGCTAGCACTTGCTGGCTTGCGCTCAGCACTAGATATCATGTTGGAATGAAAAAGGTTCGCTACCAATTAAGGAGGAAAAAGGGTTTCACCGTGATGGACTCAACCCAAGATTTAAGGTATATTTATTGAAATAAAATCAATTTTTAAAAAGCTCGAGTGGTCTAGTGGTATGATTCTCGCTTAGGGCTAAACCCTAAGATCTGTTTGCGAGAGGCCCCGCGGTAAATTTATTCATCACATTGTTACGATAATCAAGAATCTGATTTGGCTTTAGTTCGAATCGCGGCCCGAGCCCGAATAATAACCTTTTTATATGGGGTTTTTATTCTTTTAGGCTCAGCAAATTAACGAGAAGGGTACCAAGTCTGGGTAAGCATGGTCAAATAGGAGCAAACATCAGCTGATTTTTTGTGTAAGGCTGGGCGTCATCTAAGCTCTTGGGTAGCAGCGAGCAGTACAAAAGCAGTGCACCAACATTTCAGCAGACAGCTTGTAACAATCGACAGAAAATCCAGAACTACTCTGCACCACCGAGCAAACAACTTCCTAATTGATCGTATGTCTTTAGTGCTACTAGTCACGTAAAGGTAATGCTTTTCCTTTGCTTGCGTGTATTTGTTTTCTTGTTGAAGTAGTGGGTAGGGTACTGGATGGAACATTGATTGGAGCAATGGGCGGAGCAGTAAGTAGGGCATATATGGAGCAGTAGATGAAGTAGTGAGCGGAACAGTGAGTAAGGCATACATGTAGCAGTGGGTGGAGCAGTCGGTAGAGCAGTGGATGGAACAGTGGATAAGATTGATGATTATTAGTTATTTTGGGGATTCACACCTAATCTTGGTGTGCATCATCCATAATGTTCTTTCAATAATTACACTTTCTCTACACCTCTTTCACCTATACACGCCCCACAATCAACCAAACCCAGATCTCCCCACCCCCTATCCCACATCCCCCCCAAACCCCACCGGCCTTCTCCCCCCTCCCTCGGGCAAAATCGCCAAAACCTTATACACCCTCCCCATCCCCCCACCCCCCCTCTCCACCAATCTCTCCACCGCCCTCCGCACCCTCTCCCTCCCTCCCTCATCTAACCCCTTACAGATCATCTCCCCCCTCTCCCTTACCCCCATCGCCTCCAACCAACTCCCCTGCTCCACAGGGCCATGCGCTTCGACCTTTGGGCTAGCGTTTAGGGCCGCTTCGGCGAGAGCGGTGAAATCGACGTCGGCGGAGATGTCGACGAGGCCTGGGGAGGAGAAGGGGGAGACGAGGTGGTGTGAGCGTATGCCGCGGAGGGTGGATATTGGGATGGTGGAGGAGGGGCCGTAGTCGAGGATTAGGGCTGCGCCGGAGGGGCGGGGTTTGGTTGTTACTGTTGTGGTGGTGCTACTGGTAGGGTGTTGGGGGCTTGCTGTGGGGGGATGTGCCGAGGATGGCTTATGAGTGGGGATGGGGTAGCCACCGATGCGGCGAGCAAAGTCGGCGGCGTAGGAATGGGATTCGGGGGATATTTCGATGACGGAGCCGGGGGCCAGAAGGAGGGCTTTGTAGCGAGGGGAAATGTTGGGGAGGACGAGGGATTGCGGATTGGAGGCACTGGCGACGGAGAGTTGGAAGTCGGGTTGGGGTTCTTTCTTGGCTGAGTAAGAGGTGGTGAACGAAAGGGGCGCGGGCGTGACGACTAGTTCGCGCCATTGGGGGGATTTGGATGCCGCCGTTGGTTGGGAAAGGGGAAGAGGACCTGTTGGGGTGTTTATGGTGGCAGACTGAGCGGGGTTTGGGGCGGCGGATTGGAAGGTATGGATGGGGAGAGCGTCAAAGAATTCGTGAGCGAATATGAAGGGGGTTTTAGAGGGATCTAGAGGGTCGGTTAGAGAAGATTTGAATTAAAAAGGGAGCAAATGGTTCTTTACTGTTGGGAACAAATCTGATGTCCTCGCACCATGTTATAGGAAGGTTCGAGTACTTGCTTGTACTTCTAGACCCTATGTCTACATCTTCGAAGGGCGCGTCTCCACAAAGAAGTTGCTTCTGGGTATTGCGTAGCGCTGGGCTGGCTTCGACGAGGTATATTGACTCAATGCTTGAAGCTAGAGATTTGAACTTGCTAAGGGTCTGCACGGCCTATCAGCACTGTAGTAACGACGCTCGCTCACAACTCCCACACCATACCCGTAGCATGTCATCCATCAGTGTTCCACGACCTGGCCCAACTTCTATAATCTCCACCCCACTGCTGATCTTCCCCTGCGCCATCCATTCCGCTACGAGCCATATCCCTAGCAGCTCACCGAATATTTGAGATATCTCGGGCGAGGTTATGAAATCTCCCTTCTGACCGAATTGATCCTTAGCTTGGCTGTGCGTTGTATAGTAACCGCCATCAGGTGATGTGAGGCATTGCCGCATGTAAGCTGCTATGGAGATGGGGCCCGTGGCCTAGATCAACTGTTAAATAACTTCGGTTGAGACACGGAATCCAAACATACAGCAATGGCCTGGGCTATGGTTTTGGCCAATGGTGTTGACCACTGCCGAGCTGGTACTGTTGACCATCTGATAGTAGTTGACAGCTTCCATCCTGGACTTTTGCATACCAATGGTCGTGAGCACTTGAAGAGCGCTCTTCCTGCCACGACACTCATACTGTTATCATTCGAAGAATCATTGCAGCTTACAAGGCATTGGGTGTCGAGGAGACCGAGACGGAATAAAGCTTGTCATGATGATGGTGACATGACGAGGTCCAGAGCTACGGTTCTCAACCCCCAGCTTGCCGCAACCGCAACCGCATTTCTAAACCACCTCCTAACATGACAAGCCTGGCAAAGTCACGATGGGCGGACGATGAAGAAGATGCCACTGTGAAAGCACAGCGCAGGCGCGAGAAAGAGGACAAGAAGCGGGCAAAGGCAGAAAAACAACGGAAGCTGGAAGCAGCCGAAGCAGCGCGGGAAAAAGACTGCCTTCAGCAAAGGGCGCCGACAGATGTAGCCACAGGTAGTCAAGAAGCTGTCAACGGCGAGACTGAGCGCCCATCGAAAAGGAGAAGAATATCCCCAGAACATGACGCTCCGGCGAAAGAGCTTCCCCCACACAAGCTCCTGCGGTTCCCAGCACCAGAATGGGGACCATGCCGGCACGTGGATAACTTTGAGAAGCTGAACCATATCGAGGAAGGCTCCTACGGATGGGTATCACGGGCGAAAGAGACGGCCACAGGGGAGATTGTGGCTCTGAAAAAGCTCAAGATGGACAATGCAAACGACGGCTTTCCCGTTACTGGGCTACGAGAAATCCAAACGCTCATGGCTTCAAAACATCCCAACATTGTCGCTCTACGAGAGGTGGTCATGGGTGATAGCATGGACGAGTAAGTTCATCGAAGCTCCGGCCTTTGTGCCGATATAACCCCAACCCCGAAGCTGATCTTCAAGACCAGTGTATTCCTAGTCATGGATTTCCTCGAACACGACCTCAAAACCCTGCAAGAAGACATGGCCGAGCCCTTCCTCCCCTCAGAGATCAAGACCTTGCTGCTCCAACTCACCTCCGCCGTCGAGTACCTGCACAGCAACTGGATACTGCACCGAGACCTGAAAACATCAAACCTACTGATGAACAACAGAGGCCAGATGAAAGTCGCCGACTTCGGCATGGCACGATACTACGGCGATCCGCCCCCGAAGCTCACGCAATTAGTCGTCACATTATGGTACCGCGCCCCCGAACTCCTCCTGGGCGCCGAGAAATACGGCGCCGACGTCGACATGTGGAGCGTCGGCTGCATCTTCGGCGAACTCCTAACCAAAGATCCCTTACTCCAAGGTAAAAACGAAGTCGACCAGCTCTCAAAGGTAACCACCCATCTCCCCGGCCCTCCTTTCCCAAAAACCTCCCCACATTTCCACTAACGCTGCAGATCTTCGAACTCACCGGCATCCCCACCCCGACCACCTGGCCGGGTTTCAAACGCCTCCCCAACGCCAAATCCCTCCGCCTCCCGCCCCCAACCCCGCGCACCACCGGCACCGTCATCCGCGCCAAATTCCCCTTCCTCACCCTCGCCGGCACCACCCTACTGACCTCTCTCCTCTCTCTAAACCCCTCCGACCGCCCCACGGCGTCCGAAGTGTTGGCTCATGCGTATTTCAAGGAGGATCCTAAGCCGAAGAGCAGGGCGATGTTTCCGACGTTTCCAAGCAAGGCAGGGCAGGAGCGGAGGCGGAGGGTGGCGAGCCCGAGTGCGCCGAGGAGGGGTGAGAGGCCGGTGGGGGAGGGAGTGGATTTCGGGGGCGTTTTCGGGGGCAGGGGGGAGGAAGGCGGGGCGGGGTGGGAGCTGAAGTTGATTTGAGGGTGATGGGAAGAATTAGCTAGGGGAGAGAGGAGGGAGGAGGGAGCATAAGCTGGAAGAGCAGGGGCGTCGAGTTCGGCGCGGGATCTTCCGAGCGAGCGAGGCCAGGAGGATGGGGAAGCGAGGTGATCCTTCAAAGTCGATCCAAGCATATCTATATATACTGTATCACCGAGGCTCGAGCCTGCAGTACGAGGTATCCATCCATCCATCCATCACACTATCCCGCCCAAAAGACTTGACTTGACGTCAAATCTCTATTCTTCCTTCCTTCCATCCAAGAGACCTTTTCGCCATCCCTCCTGCCCGCCTTCTCAACTAAAGAAAGATTTTGTTCCGTACGCTTCGCTTGTAAGCGGTCTCCTCACTCACGCACTACCTTGCGCTCGGGGGGTTGGGTTGGGTTGGATGATGGGGGTGTTTGGGGGGAGGAGAAGGAGGAGGAGGAGGAGGAGAAGGAGGAGAAGGAGGAGAAGGAGAAGGAGAAGGAGGAGAAGGAGAAGGGAAAGGGAAAGAAAAGGGAAAGGCAAACGGGGGGTTGTGATTGTGTGCGAGGTCAAGACAGTGATACGTATCTTGCTTGCTACCTCTATTCCGATGATGTTGTATCGCTCTCTGAGCCACGCATCCCAGCTCCCGCCCGTAGCAATACTACCTACCAGCAAACATCACATATAAAATTCATCGGCTAAACCCCCGCCAAAACTCCATTTCGCCACCACCCTTTCCCAGCCCAGCCCAGCACAACACCCCCTACTCATGACCTCTTCCCCCCCTCCAAATCCTCATCCTCCCATTCGTCCCCACCACCCAGCTTCCCGCCAACCCAAATCCCCACCACAGTAACCCCAACCCCACCCAAAAACCACACCTCAAACCACCCATCCACCCACCCCATATCCCCGCCCTCCAACCCCCGCAACCCCTCCCCAACCGCCTGTCCCGCCACGATGCCCCGGAGCATCAACGCCGCGCCGATGACATAGACGGCGCAGACCTGCGCGACCAGGAGCGCGAGGTTCGCCTGCACGGCTCGCAGCAAGCTGGGGGTGAATTTGGCGAAGAGGCGGAAGGTCTGCATGACGGAGCTGAAGGAGGCGAGCAGGATGATGCCGGAGAGGAGGAAGGAGATTTGGCGGGCCCAGAGGGCGCGGTCGAGGTTGGGGGAGAGGTGGGCGGTTAGGAGGGCGAGGGTGTGGTTGATTGGGTCGTTGGGGGTGAGATGGGGGGAGGAGGAGTAGAAGGAGAGGATGCGGCGGGCGGAGGTGAGGAGGGTGGTGAGGATGCGGTAGAGACAGAAGAGGGAGAAGAGGTAGGAGGCGAGGAGCAGGAGGCGGCCGGTTGCGGTTTTGGAGCGGTTTTGCTGGTGCAGGCGGGATTGGAGGAGGGAATGTGAGTTTGAGAGAGAGAGGGCCATGATTTCAAGGCCGGCGACTTCGAGCTCAAGCGTTTTGCGCTCGGTGTGGTCAGCGTTGCCGCGGATGGTGCCAATGGCTTTTTGGAAGAAGCCTTCTTGAGGCGCGTCGGACATTTTGCGCTCGAGGGCGCGCAGGCGAGAGCGTTTGGCGGAGAGCATGTCGTGCGTGGCTTGGAGGCCGGCTTCTTTGCGGGCAAGGTCGGCTTCGGTGACGGGTTTGGGGCGGGTACCAAAGGTTTGCCAAGGGGAGCTGATGGAGGCGAAGCCGGAGAGGAGGGACATGAAGGAGATGCCGATGACACCAACGCGCTCGAGGCAGGATTGGGTGAGGGATTGCTGGGGTTCGGGGTTTTGGTCAAGGTTGCGCCGGTTCAGGAGCCATTCTCCACTCCACCAGAACCCAAGGAGCCATGCTGTGAAGCCGAGTGCTTGCAATATCCATGCCAAGCGGAGGCATCCTTTGCCACTCCCGGTGTATTCATATCCGGCGGCTGAAATGGTGGAGTGGATTTCCAGAAAGGGGATTGCAATTATCAGGAAGAAGAGGAGCAGCGTGACTGTAATATGGAGGGCTACTCCGCGAGCGACGGGGTTGATCGTATTCGAAATGTCGCATAGTATCAATTCAGCGAGTACTGCAGCCAGCGCGATAGTTGAAGAAAAGGCCAATGCTGACAGGCGCTTGAAGCTAAGTCTTGCTGGCGGCTTGTTGAAGCTCTTCGGCGCGGGGTGGTGTTCATGGCTTTTGAGCTGGCCATCGCCGGAGAGAATTGGGAAGATTTTCTGAAGTACGATGGTCGACACGAAGAGGAAAGTGACAAAGAATGGGAAGGAAGAAAATGCAATGGCTGTAAGGCCTTGTGCCCCTCGCCCAGGCCTGCATTCATCGCAGTCTGCGGAGTTCATCGACGAGGGTAATTCTTGCTGTGTCGAAACTTGGGCGTTTGCGCGACATCAGGTCTGCAATCCTGACATTCTCTTATTTTCTTTAACTTTTTCCGCTGCGTGTCATTTACCTTGGGCACCGGAAGTCATTCTTGTTGGTGTGGCAAAGTTCGTAAGAGGTGAGGAAAGTTTACAGGCCTGATCTACAATGCGAATTTAGGGCTTGTGTAATCACGACCATGTAGTCAGAAATCATTTAAATGGGGTTTGGTAGTAAAAGCCGGTATAGTACCTGTTTTGGGGAATTGTGTCATGTCAAAACTACTTCCTTTTGATTCACTATGACTCGTCTTTGCTCCCACGGACCAAATATATGCCCATTCATGCAATGACCCACCTGGGCAGCCTTCTCAAGTATCGTCTGCTGTATTTCCCTCGAATGATATGTCTTTGAGTTTTCCTTCCAAGGTACCGTTCCCTGCTAGATCCACAGGTCCCCTATTGGTCAGTTCTTCCTCTTCGCCAGCCTCTTCAATTGCCGCATCTTCCTCCTCACTCATCGCGGGACTCTCCAGGCGCTCAAAATTGGGGCTTCTCATTTCTCCGGGAAGAGGCGGATCGGGGGTTAGGTATCCCGTCGGACTTGGAGTTTCCGGCTCACTCGTGTAGTCACTTCTTGCGCTTGTAACCCTCGACAACGGTTCACCATCTTCGTCCTTGCTAAGGTTTCTCTCTTTTCTATAGGCAGCGAAAGCACCCAAGTTCCCCGGCAAGCCGATAGCTTCTGCCACAGCTAGGGCTTCATGCTCACTAGCCTTCCCCCCAGAGTGCCCGACCAGCTTGTCCATCTCATCCTTGTTCAAGACTTGACTTCCACTGGCGCCGCTTTCCTTCATGATGCCCATGTAACTTTTCCTATTTGGATCTGCAAGGCGCTTTCGTTTTTTCTTCTCGCGCTTAGCTGATGGACGAACGACGACTACTGGAACTGGAGAATTTTGTAGACAGTATTTGGAAACGGAGCCGGGCAGAAGGCTTTGGAGGCCACCAAGTGACCGACCTCGTGTACCGACAATCAGACAAGCAGGCGCGTATATAGTAATCTAAAGAATTCGCGTTAGCGAAGCGTTCGATTATTCAAAAGTCGAGCAGTCTAAATAAGAGTGGCATACCATTCGCTGAATAGTTTCCGGAACTTTGCCAACGGCATACTCCAAAATCAGGTTGATACTCTTCTCATCATCTTTGTTCTTTGCCTTTATTTGCTCGAGCAATTCATGGGCTTCTGACTTGTATTTACCTTGCTGAACGCTAGCATCGCTATTGATCTTACTGCCTGGGTCGACAACTCGTAGGCACACAATCTCGTCTCCATCTTCCACTAGCTCATCTATCAGCCACTCCAATGCGAATTCCGAGTAGTCGTTCTGATCTGTTCCACATAAGAACGTGCGTGAATGGTTTGTGTAAGCATAGTCCTTGTGCTTGGACGACAGCGTGATGGAATAGTCAGTAGCATCGCGATTGTCAAAGGTATCAAAGGATACTCGACTCTCGTAGTTCCTACAAAGTAAGTGATCAGTAAGCGGTGAGTGGAAGGATGGTGTTGTTGAGGGACCGGTTGATCCCTTCTTTTCCCGAGAGATAAGGATAAGATGGGGATCTTCTAGCCGCGGATCTATCCTAGCGGTGTGCTACGCGAGTATCTGATTACACGAGATTGCTTTGGTCTGCCGCGCAGGGAGATGGTATGCGGTGTGGGAAGCACTGATGATAATGCATCTCGTGACTTACAAAGGCGGTGGAGGAGACGACCGTTTCTTCTGACTCCTCGGTGGACATGGTCTAGGACTTGCGGTCCGTGAGCTCCTATCGCTACTACGCGCTGCGAATTGGACCGAAGGACGTCTTCCATCTGAGCCGGAAGTGCCAGCGAAGGCTAATTTGGGACGGAGAAGAGGTGTCTTTGCTTCTGTTCCATTTGGGCCAACTCCAGTCAACGCCGAAAGATTTGCGATGCCAGGAGCCAGTGTGGTAGGAGGGGGGGTTGATGTGGGAGATGGAGACTGCGACATATCCACATGGAAGACCCGCGGGAGAGATTTGCCGTGAGTAAGGCAGTGTCAGGGACTGACTGAATGACTGCTGCTGGTTGCAGGGGTTTGCTGTTATAGTGTGGAAGCAAACATAGTGGGTAGATGCCACAGGTAGCGAGTCATAGGGTGAAGATCCAACGTTTGCTGCCCACTCGGATTTGTCGGCTCTCACAATGAAAACGCGTCATACGAATTTAACATTGTCAACAGACACATACGTGTAGGGTCTTGGACGTCAAATTACGGAACTCAAAGTCATGTCACATCAAGGAACGGCTCTTCCTCCCGGGCAATTCGCTATTTCACCATGTAGAGTGTATTGACAGTATTGACGATGATTTAAACTGCCGGACGGTTGGCATGTCACGTGAGGTATCACAGTTGCTAGCTTAGCTGTTCGGGCTCTTGGCACGGCTTGCGGGCATCTCAGAACACCGAGCCGCATTCTCCGCGTGTTCGGCCGTAATGCGCTCTAAAGCCCGATCAATCAGCAGGGGGGTGCGATGAATCATTGATGCACAAGATGTTTTATGACGGAACTGTGATTAATGCAGTGGGCCTAGATTGTGAGTCAATCATATGCGTTCTTTGTTACAGCGAGATGAATGAATCACTTGAATGCTGGATGCGGGTAACTTGTGAATAACAACTTTTTGGTTATTGTTCTGTAAGAACGGTCTCGACCTCAGCTCCTAAGGCTAGGGAGAATAGATATGATACTGCTCCAACATGCTCATGTCCAAGCTCTCCAATTGAGTGGGATGTGTCCTCCCCTAGGACCCTAAGAGACCAAAAAAAGAAACAGGTGACAGCGCTTGCTGGGTATCTTCCAAACACCATGCTAAACCTCGCTTTTGTAAATCCATGCATTCATCAAAGTCATAGTAGGTCCCTCTATCCCTCAGTAGGCCATGGCTGCCTGTTGTCGTTGTGGGAGGTAGAAGCCCTCGTCGAAGAAGGAAGCTTGTTCCGACTCTGGTAATGACGCTGGAGCGGTATTTGGATTTACCGGCATTGATTCGTAAAAGGAGGTTGTAGCGATAGCTTGTCGTTGCTTCTGTGAGAAAGCGTCGAGCGGGATTTCCGATTGTGGTGGTGACGGAGGCATTGACTCGTCATCCGATTCGGAGTCCGACTCGTGGAGAAGCTCTGGTGGATGTGCTGATGATGTTCGGGTCAGAGCTAGATCCTCATCGTAATCCTCATCCTCGTCCATCTCATCTTCGTAGATCTCGGTTGTTGTAATCGTGGTCGATTGTTGCGGTATGCGGCGGGCAGGAATTGCCGGGACGTATTCAGAGTCCTCGTCGTCCGACGAGTCTGAGGATTCGTTGTCAGAAGCCTCTGCGTCCCAGTCCTCCTCGTCCATGTCTTCGACTGCTTCCTCTGGTATTGTGTCGACCCATTGGATGTGCTTGGGCTCTTCGGATGCCTTGGCGGCGCCCTTGACGGTTTGGTTGAACCAGCTCTCTTGTTCGCGCTCCGCGTCAGCAAGGTCGAGCATCAAGCCGTCGAGGAGGTTGGCGTGGCCGACAAGAAGACGGAGCTGGTGGTCCGCCCGGGCAGCCTCTTTCGAGAGCTTGCCTCGGGCGGTGTGGGCGAGGTAGTAAGTTTGCGTAAGGCTCATCTTCGGTTTTTTCGCCGACAATGGTGAGGTGGGTCTTGATACCACTGTTGCTTGTTGTGCGAAAGGAGATTGCGAATATCGAAGGTTGGAAGGCATCTTTGTAGATGTATTGTGGGTTGAGTTCAGATGCCTGATTTGTAGTCCAGGCAGTAGCACTAAGATAGGCAACGTTGGCGGGCCCGAATGTCAAGTTGCAAAAGCAGTGGTATGTTGTTTGATAATAAAGATGCTTTGAGGTGCTGGATGATTGTGGAAGAGTGTTGCTTTGTTGTGTTGGGTTGTTTCGGAAATGGTAGGCCTTGTTGTGGGAATTGCTGAGGCTTTATGTTTCCTTGTCATTGATCCTGATTCCTGAAGTGCAAAGTAAGCAGTCCGAAGTAGATACCGTAATTCCGTCGGATGTATGATGTCCGACTGTTTATTGGCAATGAGTAAGGGTCGGGCATGACGAATCAATGGTTAGCCCGCACGAACTTTTTGGCATTTGATGATATGTCCGTATGTCCTTCCGAGCCGACCAGGGGTCCGTCTTTCTGGTTCAAGATTATCATTGCGCGCAACGGAGCGGTCAGACTTTGTGAACGATTCCGGGCCTAAATAAGGTTCTACGAGCGAGTCACCCAAACGTATCCCTCCGTACGTTTGCCTGTTCTCGCAATGCCAACCGTACAGGGACTGGTGATCTCGACACTGCCAAGTCGACACGTAATTACGAAACACTGGCAGCTTACAGAGTGTGGGCGCAGGACTTGGGATTCTACGTACGCCCCTCGTCCACGCGCGTGTATCAGCAGGGACGGGGCGACTGCTGCTGCCTTGGTTGAACCGAGATGATTGATTAGACATCAGGCACATCACCCCCGTTGCTCAGATGCCCTGAAATCAACCCCACGATGATAAAGCGGGAGAAATCCCCTCCCTCCATGACTGTTCACATCCACGGTCACGACATCATGCTTGGTTTGCAATCTGCGTTTGATTTGTCAACACTTCGAACAACACCATTTCTTTGGATGGTTGTGGGTATAGGCAATAACAACGGTACAGGAGCACACTAACGATAACAGTACTGTCATCACTCATCATCATTAGTATTGTTATTATGATTGCGAGTTCATTCATGGCTTGTAAAGTATTCGGTCGCACCAAGGCATCCCAATCCGGGTCATTTTCGCGAATTGCCAATCGCAAAGCCGTTGGGCGACGCTGCAGCCTGCATTGGGGGGGGGGATGAGTACAAACAGCATGTATGCTCAGCCTCGCAACGTGCGTATCTCAAGATTCAAATGAAGCTTGTATTCTACTGTACGAAGTACACAGTAGGGCTGCCGTGCGCAATCCTTCTACCTGGAACCTCCGCACTCTTGACCGTACAGTGTGTTTGTTGCCTTACCTACTGCAGTGTAAAGAGCCCAGTACTTCGTAGCGTGGCTTGCATAACTACCTTAGCGAACATCTATGATTTGCTTTAACTGTAACGCTTCGGTGATGGTAGTGTAGCTCGTACTATTACTGTATACTGGTAAATACTGTCGATTAAAGCTAACGATTAACTAAAATCACTGTTTTTTATAAATATCGATATCATTACGATTTAATTAAATAAAGGTTTACGAGAAATAAACGAAATTCTCTTGACACCGTTATCATTTTTTTACCGTGAAATACTATTAAAAATTGTCAAGATATACACTCGGCAATCCAGATTTACAAGAAACATCAACGCTTTTTAATTTTGAAATGTAAAATCGAGCGATTCAGACAATTTTCTCGCGGGGGCGTGACGCATGCGTGTACATCATGTGTACATGTACGCTGTGTGTACAACATGTAGTACATCCTGTGCATTCTACATGACATCCTGTATTCTACATGTAATAAAATACACGGAACGAGATATTTTATCTCTGCGATTATAATTACGGTTATCTGCGATAACGGTGTCAAAGTAGTGATAAGGAGTGAACGGTTAATTATTCGTAACGGTATATTTATTAAGAACGGGTTAATCGAGTCACCTGCTCTATCGCAGGACTGTTTCGGGGCCGCATTAAATCAAGTTTACCGATCAATTTCATTACGGTGTCACTACGGTGTGGTTACGGTAAAGCAATCCCAGCTATTTTCGCTAAGGTAGGTACCTGATTTGCCAAGGTAACATCGCATGATTCGGCATCCTGTTCCGTTGCTTCGCGTCCAGTCGTGCGACTGGACCGACTATTGACTCCCGTGCTGCCGTGCATCTGCCTGAGGTGATTATTATCATTATTGCTCACCGATACTCTGCACAATTCACCTTCACCTTCATGCTGGTACGGTAGTTGTTTACTGCGCATAACTGTGGAGTTGGGCCGATTCCATGTCCGGTTGTTGATTATTCCGTACCTCGGCAGAACACTTAGTTGAACGTTAGTGGAGGACTGCCAGCCTCCAGGGCTACTTGATTGATCACGTGCTATTCGTCGAATCAAGAGAATGCTCCAAGACGGAATTCATCAAACATCCATATGTTTGTCAGCAGACGCCAAGATGTTTACCAAGCAAAGCACAGCACATGCGCTTGAGCGATACGCTCACCACCACTTCTGACATACTTGACTAAATCAGTCCTTCTCGAAGGCTTACAGTCAGTCATCCTTGGCAAAGACGATACCACGTTGCCATGGAACTTGACACCAGTCTGTACCTGGAGCACAGTAAGACGAGCCTATTGATCCTCGACCCGACACCGAGCAGCTGGGAAAGCTTGGCATTGATCCCTACCCAGTCCATCGACCTTGGATCCAATTGCCTTCGTTCCAACACCCACCAGAGGGTGCAGGAAGCCCGTAAGCATTAGAGTAGCCGGGAGATGCCCACATGGACATTTTGATATGTATATCCATTTCCTGGGAAACAACATAAGCATTGGCTCGGGGATCCATTGCAAAGCGTGTTGCGATAACAAAAACCGGGCATGGGAACATAGGGAAACTTGATCAATCTGGAATTCTTACGCTCAAACTGTTAATTAATCGGATGGTTGACCTGGTGTGTTTGGCACCGACTGTTGTTTCTGCACCCTTTGGTGGCGGCTTACTTCCATGCCCCGTCCTGCCCTATGGTGGCCCATGCAATCATCTTGAATGCTTTCAGGCAACTCGACGCTGACCGTTGGCCAAGGCTGACTTCTTCCACGTGGTGGATCGAGATCATTGCCAGGGCAACAAGCAGATGGTACGACCTCGGCGATAGATTGATATGCTCGCATGATCCCACGTTCGCTACCACTTTTTTCCTTTTGTTCAGCTCATATGCACTGCCATAGCCACAACCCAATTCTCAATCCGAAAGTCCTTGAATCAAAACTAGTACTGAGATTACCCTCTTTGAATTCTGTTGGGTCTTTGAGTTCCATTCAACATCAGTTCTGGGCTGTAGTGTGCACCTCGCTGTCCTGTCAAACGCTTCGCCAAACCTGAGCTCCGTGTGGGCGGTGCCAGGATTATCTAGCATAGTCTCCTAAATTCTTATGGCGTATTTTCCTCCCCTGCCACGAAGGACATGTCGTGACTCTCGGGTTTCATTTCAATTGTTGATTCTTCCTCTCACCGTATCTTACTGGCTGAATGTCTCATCTTCTCCGTGCTTGCATTCTTGATTCTTGGCCACAAACTGTTACCTTTCAGCCCTCGTTTTAGAGGCCTGATCGCTGGACAAGTGTTGGTTTCAGTCGCAGCTGCCTAGCCCGTCTCCTGCTAAAGAGCATGAGGGAATGGGGCAAGCTGTCTCTCTTTCCAAGCAGCGACACCTGCAGCTATATCGTTCCTATCGCCTCGATGTGAAAGTCATGACAATCGAATTAGATGTTGGTAAGACTGTTCGTAAAATACGAGTAATACCATAGACAGGTCAAGCTGAAAAACAGAACGCCAGTTGAGAAGGTTTTCAATATCCACCAATTAGCATTCACGAAAATTACCAGAAGCTAGGAATTATCGAAGTCTCGCGAGAGGGTCACGGGATTCACGTCTTTCTCTATTATGACATACTGAAAAGATGTTTCCATCAACTCTATTTAACCCTTTCAACGTCTATCCTATTCGCAACTCGTACCTCGTCCGACCTTGAGCCTCTGTTCTTCTACTCCAAATCGAAATATCATCGAACCTCTAAAGATCAGCTGTTCGGCCGGGGACCATGACTGCTACAGCTTCTATATGCGTAGTCCTCTACTGACGTTCAGCTTGCCTGTCCGCCCGCACGGGCAACACCTAACCAATCGACGTGCACTGGCACTGACTAGAGTTGCCTATATTGGCAACCATATTTTAGACCCACTCTGAAAATCCATTGGCGTCAGTAACTTTAGGTTTCTATCTTGGTGCCATGGACTGACAAGCACTGAGAGCTACGGGTGAGCACACTGGAGGTGTAACGAAATGCAAATCCTGATTCCAGGATTCTTTTCTTTTGGAAAACCTTCCGAATTCTGCAGATTTTTAACAGGATTAGCAACTCGCCCTTTTATAATTTATCTCCGGGGAACATCTCTTATCCGAGTTCATCCTTCCTAAACATTTTTGACTTTCCAGCCACAGGTACAAACTACTTAGCATCCAACATGGTCTCCTTGTCTACTTTCCTTTCCCTCTTTCTGCCTTTTCCTATCACCACCTAATCTATTATACCCTTCTTTCTTCAAGCCCGCTCCGTCGTCCCCTTCCCACTCACAGTACCCCATTCCCCCTTCAAAACCAGACCGTTAACGGTATTGCTCTTTTGCGAAAGTCTCAACCCTCTCTCACTAATCTAAAATCTCATTCCTCTTGATCTACCTGTTGTGAAGTCTCCGTACACAAAAGACACGGACCAAAAAACTTAACACTCGACCTTGAGGAATAGACATCCGGGGCGGAGGCTTTTATTTCGTCAAGATTGCAACCGAAATAATTACTCGACTCAGAGACTTGGAATTTGGTTTCGAGGGATGGAAGATGGATAGGCGCTTTCTTGTTCCTCGGCTTCGGTAGTTCAACACAAGTCACGAAATATAGGATTTTCTAAAAATCCATCCATTAGTTTATATTTCATTGCACTGTCTTATATCATTCTCTCCTCTTATCTCCGAAGCCTTTCTTCTTCCTCACCTACCTTCCACCCCTCCCCCCCCCCCCACCCTCTCGTTTCCTGACCCGGATTCCTTTAGACTACACACCCTCCCCCTGTACAACATCATACCCTACACATTAACATCCAGCATACTAAACTTGCGACACGCAGATGCGTCACCCTATATCCGTGAGGCTGGATCAAGGAGTCCGTAAAGATGCACGACGGAACAGCGAGTTTTGTGCTTTGAGATTGTGGGGTTGCGAGGAAAGCTGCGAAGAGCAAGGATGTCTCGTTGCGGGAAATCGGGGTAGTTTGCGTTGCGGGTTTTCTTTTTTTTCCATCATATCATTCATCATCATCATCATCACCGTCTCTTCTTTCTTCCATCCTTTCAATTTTTTTGGAGAAGGGCGTGCCACAGAGCAAACCCCACCCTCCCCCTCCCAGACCCTCCCATTTTATCCATTCTTCACCCTCCGACCCACAAAACCCCTTCTCATCCTCCTCGCACCACAATTGGGCTTGACAGCCCTTCACCCCATGGACAGACGTTCTTGTCGTATGAGCGTCTCCAGGCAAGCCCAGTCAGCTCGCCTACAGCGTTCGGCATCGTATACTCCAAAAGTTCGTGATAACTCTTTCGTCTACATTTCTTGATGATATCTAAGAGAAAAAAAAGTGGTTTAAAAAAGTCGGAAAGATTTTTTTTTTTTGGTATGAGTGAACTAATAGCAGACGGGCCGGATGAATTTAATTTCGCGGTGTGATGGTTTCTTTGGAGAATGAATGCTGAAGATTGTGGTAGGAATAAGAAAAAGGATATCACCTTCCCTCTGTAGCATCTTCCCTCACCTGAAACTATCTTCTGCGCACCTCGCACCTTTTCCGCCCACTATCTCGTCACCGTCCACCACCTCTCCCGCACTGTGCTTATTCCATTGACCGATAAAGGCTACACCCGTAGACCGTGGGTGGCGATATTTTCCCAACCTCTTTCTATGTCTTTGCGTTATTCGAATATACTGTCCTTACGGCGTTGGAAATCCTATCTTCTGGTCTCGTATGGATGATGATGGTGAAATAGATTACACGATATGGTATTTATTTTCTGTGAACGGTGATTTCGTAAGATTTATTCGTGGTGGTATTTCATTTCGAGTGGAGAGATTGTAGTGCTCAGCATGAAATTTTGTTTGTGTACTAAGATCTTAACATAATCACTGGAGAACTTTTGGTATTTCAACTACTAGCTTTTTAAGACTTTCAAAAACCCCTCTTTTTGCAAACCTTGACTCTGGAATCCCTGGACTCTTTGAATGTCCAAAGATTTTCGTGGTCAGCAACGTGTTATAAATCTATTTATCGTTGTATCATAATCACCTCTTCACCCTTACCCTGTCCCCCTCACTTTCCCCATCTTCTCAACCACCTTCTACTTTCTCACCTTCCATCTCCCTTCCTTCACCCCTCTCATCTTCCCCTTCCGCCCACGTCCCATCTCTCAGCTCTGAACAATTATTTCAAAAAATCTTGAAATCTCAATATATGCACGCACCAGCCTCGCTCCAAAACCAGCATATTCGAATCTCGATATTGACAGCAGCTAGTCATAAGGGCTTGTGTGAGGGTTTTAGTGAGTCGATGATGATGATGATGATGACGATGACGATGGGTTGGGGCGGGGGGGGGTTGCAAAGACAGGGGCGAAGGGACGGGACCAGAAAAGAAATGGAAAAGGTAGGGTTGCAGATTAAAGAACGAGAAAATTTCACACTCTTTACAAGACGACTTCCCAGCAAACAAAACAACCCCATGCTCTCTCTCTCTCTCTCAAAAAAAGAAACCCTCGCGAGACAGAAGAAAAAGGATCTGAAAATCGAAAAAAAGCCAGTCCGAGAACGAGCGCGTACGGAAAACACCGAAACAACATTAACTTGTGACAAAAAAGGTTCGCATATCATATCCAACCTTATCAAATATGCATATATATCCCACACCACCACCAGAGCGATGTGTGGCTTTTCGCAATCCCCTAGTGTGTATTCCTCCGTACCAACCCAACCCAACCCCTTTTTCCTCCACTCCTCACCAACCCAACCCAACCCTCCTCCACCCTTCCCACCCCCTTTCCTCTTCGCAAAACCCCCCTTCCACAACAACAAGCACCCCCCCACCCCCCCCCACATTCCAAGTCCCAAACAACAAAAATCCACGATAAAAGAAAACCAAGACGAGATGGATTTCCCTCCCAGAAAACGAAAGTGACGATTTTTTTTGGGGGGGTTTTTTTCGGATCGAGGTTACTCTATGCACATCTCCAAAAAACAACTTTTCCAAATTCACCTGATCCCCACTGTTTCGTCCGTTGGTTCATCCGTCTATCGTTGTGGGAATCAATCTCATTTCGCTGCCATGGGAAGTTTTTGCTTGATATATATATTTTTTCCTCGGTCGGGGCTAGCTCTTCTTTTTACTGGCGTCTTTAGTTGCTCGTTTTTTTTTAAACGTGGTCATACTGTACATCCCCTTTTATGCCCATTTCTTTTCCTTCATAATTCTTTCTCCCTTACCTTTTTTCCTATTCCCCTTTTTTCCCCTCCAGAAAATTTACCCCTGATTAATAATCTTCGTTCCTCTATCTAGCTTAGACACGTTAAGACATGACGTGAGCTAAGAAGAAAGAACCCAAGCCCTCTCCGGGATCTAGATGGTTATATTCCGTATATCGGTGTTGGATTATTCGCTACGGCGGTGGTGATTGAGCGCTTCAGCGACTTTTTCCTCGGGGAACGGGGGGGGAGCTTTGTTTGGTGCGTTTGGGATTGGGGGTTCTTCAACGGGGATGTTGGTGGATTGGACATGGTTGGTTTGTTCTTGCTTTGGTGGGGATGTGGGGGGGTTTGGTTGGTTGAAGGGAAATGGTGAGGTGTTGGAGGGGAGAGATAGGAATGGGATTATTGGGAGAGGGAGGATACGGATTTGCGGAGGTTGAGATGGTAGTGCGGCCAGCAAAGGATAGATGTATGGAGATGTGTTGGAAAGTTCAATGGCGAGAAGGGATGATGCGGACGATACTTTGGTTACGATGGTCGTATGGGACTCAAAAGGTTACATGTGTACACAAAAGTTTCCTGAATGATGAGGAAGAATGATACGGACATGCACAGTTCGAAAATATCGTGCGGCCCTGAGGTGATAGATGTATGCAAATATGTTGCAGAATTCAATACCAAAACTGTGGTATGATTTCGAAGAAATGTAGGTATCGCTCCGAAGCAAAAACCTCTTACAAGGAGACACCCTTGTCAAGAAAGTAACGTCGAAGGGCATCCGGAGCCCGTTACTTACATGGCAAAAGAAACGACCAATCCTCCCGAGACATGTCCAGCCAGGGAACGCCGCCTGGAACGATAAGAGTATCGGCTGGTATACCTATGTGAAAAATCTGGCCCTGTCTTGTTGCTTAGGGCATGCAATATAATCCGCACTCCGCCCCGCTATGATGGTCAATTTGATGCCGATAAGACTTTAAAGCGCTCTTGCTTCCTGATAATGACCCCTAATCTGCGCCGATGAAACGTGTCCTGTAGATTCAGTTGAACGATATATGTGCTGTGGTGCCGCTAGAAGATAGTGCGGCGTAGTATGCAATAAAAGCCAAGGCAGCGCTGGCCAGGAGTCATAAGACTGTACAAGAATTACTCGTGGACCTGTTGCGAGGGAAGTTGTCAGTCTTTCATTCGTCGACAGTATTGCTCGTTGCAACATCATCGTCGCCATTGGACGCGACAGATCCTTCATCAGGGCCCGAGGGCTCTTGTTTATCATCCCTTTGAACCCAGATAGCGTCAGAACACACTGGTTGGACGAAGCACAGGCATTCAAGGGGCGCAAACAATGAAAAACAATGACCTACCACCGTTGTGCTTCTATTCGGCGCACCCAGCGTGCCGTTATCTTTAGCCTCTCTCTCACACTCGTAGTGGGGAGGAGTTTGTATTTCTCGTCATCCGCGATAGGGAGAATACTGGCAAACCAGAAAGGAAACAGAGCTGGATCGTCGGGTGGTGATCCGTATGCAGCAAGAACCCGCTCATGCAACCATGGTGCCGAAGCCGCCCGCATCCTCGTAATAAAGTCGATCCCCACTTGCAGCAATTCCCATGTGGACATGTGATCCAACTGAGCCACAAGATCATTCCTTGGAGGAGTCGGGCCTTGCGTTTCTGATGCTTCAACCTGTTCTTCCTCTGCCAATGAAACATCGTCGATCCGCTCGACGTTACCCACTATGTACCCGTCTAGCATGCCCCAATCCTTGACTCTAAAACGTGATACCCCGCGGGTCTCGATGAGACTCCTACCGTCCGGCATCATCTCCATGCTGATGATATGTAACAATGTGCCGTACTGCACGAATTGAGTAGTTCCCAACCCTCCTTGCGGTTCACTCCTGCGATTGTACATCATCATTCCAAACTTGCGATCTCCGTTTTCTATTGCTCGTCTGATCATGAGACGATATCGAGGTTCGAAGATGTGGAGAAAGGTGGGCATGGATGGGTAAGCAAGGGTGCACGGGAATAAAGGAACATTCTTCTCGCCAGTCATGGAGGCCTCTTCCAGCTTTGCCCCTTCTGCTCTGGCGGCGAGTAGGTCTGGGCAAAGCCCCATGAGGAGCTTCGATAGCCTTTGATTACTAGGCTCATTCGCGACACCTGGAGGCATCGTGAGGGGCCTCCGGCAAATCGGACAAAGGTTCGAATGATCCAGGACACGAGCAATACATTTTCGACAAAAAGTATGGCCACAAGTAGTGGTTAAAGGGTCCAGCATCAGCGCATAGCAGACTTGACAGTCCAGTTCGGCCTTGGTAGCGTCTTTTAGGTGCTCCAACATGGTGAGATCGAGACTTTCATAACTATCTCCAGTGGGTGACATGGTCTGATAAGCAACTTCAGAGTCGTACTTGAGTTCGCCAATTTCAGCCATGGTGTAAGTTGCAACCAGTCGTCCACCATTTAAGACCCTAGACCTCGGAAGATCTTGCTCTTTTGAACTATCCACCACGTTCTTCCAATGGAACCGCTCATCCAGCAAAGTTGGAGTCTCGGGTGCAAGAGGTCGGCACCTAGCTACCTCGATGCTTATTCTTTCCATGATCTTCGCCAAAGTCACGTCCTGACTACAATCGCCGAACGAATGTTCTACTCCGCATTGTCGAAAAGGGCATGTGAATCCCTCTTGTCGATTGGCTGTCATTGGATACGATATGTGCTCCCTCCTGTGTAGTTCTGGCAAGCATACCCGACATATTGAGTTGCCGCATGGAAGGGTCAACGGCGAACGTAGTGGCAGCGAGCATTGTGAGCACTGGATCAAGCGGACTATGGCGCGGGCGTCGAGGTGAGGATTGACAGTTTGAAAGAAAGGCGGCTGGAGTTCTCGTGGAGTGAATACGGTGCCCATCAAAGCGGCAGCGTCGTCGATCAGGCTGCGGGGCTGTCCTTTGGTGTTGTCCGTCAAGGCTAGAGATGGAAGCCCTTGTTTATGAGAAAGACTCATCTATTCCGTTCTGACTCCGCCATGCGGGGGCAAGAAAGGCGTTGTTGCGGCACCAAAGAAGGGAAGGAGATTTGCGATGCGCAGCGCTGAGTGTATAGTGAGTTTCGAATAGTGGAGGAGATGATGCAGAGCCAGGGCGTGTATTCGCAGGCTGTGTAAGGTCTACACGATTAATAGAAGGATGAGAATGAGATATTCGCACGAATGGCCGATCGATAAGTAAGCTTCCTTTGGATGAAGAGTGGGGAGCAGAGAAATTTCGGTAAAATGAAGTGAGGTATCTCAAGTAGTATGGCATACAGGCATGGGATAGCCTCTTGTTGGATGAGTGATGATGAATGCAATAGTGATAATACAGCCAATAGCCAATGGAATCACGGCGTCATGATTTCATCGCCTCCGTGTCGACGGGACTGGGGGGGGGGGGGGGGGGGTGGATGAGATCAAGTCAAATTAAAGGCGAGACGAGGCTGTCCTGCACCATGGGGGATTTGATGGGGGGGCAGGAACGTAAGGTAGGACTCGCCGCTCAGAAACTAACGACACTCGATCGTGGAAGACGATTCTTATTTTGGACAATCAGACAAACTGCGGTTCATCGGCCGCCGTGGTATGCTCGATGACATCATTCAGCCACATCTAGTCCATTTTGGGCTTGGATCTAAGCGAGACCATGGGAAAGTGAAAGTCCAGACGTTTGCCCTAAACATCCACATTCGAGGGAGTACATTGTGCTTAATACTCCGTAAGTCAAGGTAAACTGTATTCGTTAATAGGCACTGATCCACAAACTGTAACCCAGAAGACTAAGGGCCAGGATCGCGGCCAGAACGAAAACTTAATGAAAACAGTTATTGAACTGTGGCTTGACCCGGACTAGAAGCCATCACATGCTTCCGAGCCATACGGAGGGTATCTTAGTGCATATTAACCGAGACCGTGATTAGGGCTCGTGGGGCTGCTCCCGACTCTTCTGACTGACATGCACTCACGCGACAGACATGGTATCGAAGCTAGCCATACCACGGGTGACGGCAACTCAAGCAGGCCCAGAATGTTGCATTGCTGCACCCGGACACCGGATATTGCAACAACAACAACAACAACAACGACGACGACGGTTTGTTGATGATAAGAGGCTGAGATGCGGGAATCGTCTGAGGCGGATGGGAAAAGCGCAGTCCTGCAGCATACGAATACGGCTCGGTCAACGAATCTACAGAAAGGTAAACATCACGTGATCTTAGGAGAGAGGAACCTACCCAGACGTGGATGTACAAGTATATAACTGGTGGATGGGACACGCGGCACAGGAGTGTCTCCGAAATCACTTGGTCTTCATTAGATATTCAAGTTGATATGTAATAAACGTACCGACGTTATCTTTTGGCAGCCCCGTACAAAGCGCCCCAAGCAAGTTACTTTATTCCTCCGACACCCGTCGTACGTCGAAACCACTCAGCGATGGAGGCATACAGACATGCCAGGTACTCTATCGAGAGAAGACCACCAAGCACAGACCCTACACGGGAATCCTTCCCTTATTGTTGCCGCCTAACTAACATTGCCTTCGCAATCCATCGAGCTGCATACAACTCTTCGATCCCATTACCTCCCTCATAAAGCGATGTGCTGAGCAAGCGTTGCATGCAAATCTGCCATCGAAACATCCACTGATACATATTGGATACAGTAATCTTCCCACATCACTCCCGTTTTTCACTGTCGTTTGCCTCAATCTTGACTCGTACATTCTCCTTATCCTCCGACTCTACTGACTCCACTTTAACTCCTCCTTCATCCTCTTGTTCGTCTTGCTTGGATGACCCGGGATTCTGCTTTGGCTTATCGGTTCTGTCTCGCTGGAATCGACGCATTCGTTTCTTAACTTCAGTGCGAACCATCTCCGTGGGAACTTCCGGCAGCCCCGCCGCCTTCCTTTTGCCGAGAACGCAGTTCAAACTATCGACAACTGAGTTCCAATGCTCATAGTACTGCTCATCACTCGGCTCCCGGCTGACGTTCGAGTTCCCGCATGCTCCGCAACGGTACTCATCTAGACTACGTTCGTTCCTGCAGATAACTGGCGGCGATACCTTGCAACGATCACAGTAAAGCCGGTGACCAAGACGATCGATTTCGAATGGTCTCCATTCTCTATGAAAGAAGGAAGGCTCATCGTCAAGATCGAGCCTTTGACGATCTTCATCGCCCAAGCGACAGATACAGGGGCCGATGAGCTTGTCTAAGCGGTGATGGAGGAAGACCACGTCATAAGAGTCTGGGTTGATGCAAAGATTGGGAGCTCCGTGGAACGTCCGATGGACACCGGATTTCCAACCGTCGATGTCAAATCGTTTGGGGTTTTTCCGGTACTCTTTCTTCAGGCTCATATCGAGGACTACATTCCAGCCTTGAGGGAGGTTGATGTCGGTGCGCTTTGAGGGGGTGTCCAAATCCCAAGTTGCTGTCTTTACCTCTGCTGAAGTCCAAGTGTTACCCTGGTTTACCACACCTAAATTGTACACACACGGGGTCCGTGGTTTCCTAGGGTGTTGCATCGTCTCCTCACGCTTCAGGTCCCCAGTTCTAAGGATAGTATGGCCACTGGAAGTGCCGTCTCCTACCTTCACAAGATGGCTCGAGTTCATGGCCCCACAGTGACCGCATCTTAGTCGCTCGGTCTTGAAATTTTTGTAAATCGCGGGCGGGCTCGTGTTACACTTTATACACCGTAAACCGCTGTTGCGGCCATCCTCACCCTCCAGCTCCATCCAAATCCTATCAAGATATTTTGATCCTGGCCCGCCAAACTCATGCTTTAAGACCGGACGTGCTCTGAGAATGAGAGGCCCCAGTAACTCTTCGAGGCGACTCTGCAGAAAAACCAGATCATAAGAGTTTTCGCTAACCTGGGGTGCCCCGGTGGCATTAATACTCTTGAAGTTTTCAATATCGAAACTCGAGGTCGTTCTGTGAAGATCCGTTAGAAGTACGTCTGCTTCTATGCTCCAATTCTGGGGTGGTTTGAGGCGTGCCATCGCCCTAAATGCTGGGTAACATGCTTGAATATTACGACGAGCCACTGGTAGAAACTGGCCGTAAGTGTTCATGGTCTATAGCACTCTATCAATGGATCGACTTGCTCCTGAACGAGTGGATTCAAGTAGAGGAAGGAGAGAGTGATTTTTTCTGAGGGGTTGAATATATGTAGATGCTCTCCTGACATGCGCAGGTGTGAGCCACTTATCAGAATGCTTTACTCAACATTCATTCACTGAAAAAAGTGAATTGACGGGATCCGATCATTCACCAGATGGGCTTAGTCGCTTCTCGAAGCGAGGTGGAGCCAAGATTTCAACGCAAGACGGGTTTCCCTTCCGGACTCGAAAGCCACCCCAACATACCTTACGAACTGTGAATTTTCTTGAATAAGAGATTGCGACGGTAAGGTACGGTACCCTAATGATGTGAATGCTTAGGTAGAAAATGATGACGTGACCGACAACCGCATTTTCTCGTGAATTAGGAAATCTCGTGATTCAACCTTGACGTGATAGATGTTTCATCGTAGATTCCTCCCATCGCAATGCCGCTGATGCTATTCAAAACGCCAATGCCCAGATGCACAGATGGATCACAGAGGCACAAAACAACTCCTATATTCATCGGAGCATACCTTTGACGCTCCATCCCTGGTCCCCCATTCTCGCCACGCCAAAATCGTGGGTTCTCGATAGCCGCTCTTCAGGCATACTGCGTATGTGTTATCAGAAAATAAAATAATACAGAGACTACTCCATAGACGGTTCGTAATTCGGTTCCAACCAAAATCAAGCACTTGGTGCCGTGGTGGGTGGCGAGGTGATGGAATGTGTGTGGGGCATTGAGGCCTGATCTCTACATCGATCCCAGAACCACCAGTGATGCTCACAAGTAGCGGAAGTAGGCCTGATGCCTGGGGAGACCGACGTGCTTGTCCCGGTGATGGTCTGGGCCGCGCTTGTGCTAACGTGGGTGGTGGTCGTAGGATCTAAGCATCCCCCAAACCACCCATAGCTGTGACAGGTTGTAGTTGAGCTTGAGGTTGTTGTAGTAGAGCTTGAGGTCGTTGTCGTAGAACTTGAACTTGAAGACGTAGTCCCAGTAGTGATTGTCTCGTCCAGGCACCCTAATACGATCAGCGAATGAGCTCTAATAGTAAATTTAACAAGATCAACATCTTACCCCACCATCCTGGCGTCTTGCAAGTCGTTGTCCGGGTCCGGGTCGAAGTGGTAGAACTGCTGCTTTGGGTTGATGTTCTTGGATCTGACCCGTTGCTCTCGAAATATTTCCAGTTGTAGCAGTCCACGCATTCAGAATCCGACACGCATGGAGCCACATCATCATACGCCTCAATGACATCCTTAATAACATTCCAGATCTTGTGGTTGCCAATTCCTACTCGCCAGCTCTTGTCTTTCACAGTGTCGTATACGCACACCTGGCCTAGATGGCATTGACTCTCCAAAGCGTAGCCGCCCAGCGTACAGCCTGACGTGGCGGCATTGCAGGTTCCCATGAAGATTGGATCAGCTGTGTGGCCGAAATGGTAAATAGCAGTATTCTGCCTCGTCTGGGGAGCACTTGGATACGAGCCTGGGGGAGATGGAATACCCAACCGGGAAGCTGCAAGTGCCTCACCGTAGGCTTCGAAAGTAGTAACAGGTAAGCCATATGTAAGACCTAATAGACTGCTGACCGCGCCACCAAGCGAGTGCCCTGACAACCATATGGTGGAAGTGGGGTAGAGCTCAGTGACATTGCCATAAAGTTCCAAAGAAGCCTGGTAATAGCGATTTTTCATCTTCAAAGCCTTGACTAGGCATGTTGTATTGCATGTAAAGGCCGACGATTGGCAGTCACAGACTTGGCGCCATAGATATTGTCCACCTTGACCGCAGCAGCAACTGGCAAAAAGATTGTCGTTCTCCTTGTCGTTGGATGTTGTTTCGGCTCCATCGAAAACTGCCGGTGATGTACCTTTGAGGGCTACCACGATAGTCGAATTATCCTTGTCCGCGAATATATGACCACGTAAGCCATCACCTTCCCATCCAAAGCTCTGCGAATAATTGAAACCCCCGTTTACATCCTGCCACTCGCCCGTTCCCGGTTCTTTGGTGTACGAATTCCCTGACATACGAGCCAAGCTGAGCACCGTCTCTTTGTCTGTGACATTAGGCCCTAAAATTTCGTCCAAAGCCCACGCGGATATAGGAGGCGTGGATGCGACTCCGGTGAGTCGAGCAGTGTCAACTAGGGACTCGATGACTGTGGCTCTGCGATCGGACAGTCTTTGTATGGTCGTCTGTCTTGATCTTGCATACAGGCTGCCATGTGCTGTTTTTCGACCCCCTCCTTCTTCCTCTATCCAAACAATTTCCCCAGAACGTATGTCCAATCGGGTGTGCAGGTCTGGATATAGGTGGGTGCCATGGTGGAAGATGTGTCTCAGTGTGAATTCATGCTCTTGACTTGGTTGATTCAAAGGTGTCTCTGGGTCCAAAGCTGCTGAGGGTTGAAGAGGGCTTAGAGGGATTTGGTCGGGCACGTCGAACCAGCCGCCGTGCCATGATGCTGCGGATGTAATCGTTGATGAGGCCGCGATGAAGGATAGCAGCAATGCCCCCGTTACTCTACCAGCTGAATGGCAGGCTTCAGTCCGAGACCGTCGTAATTTCATTATGTGAGCTGAATAGAAAAAAATGTAGCGTGTAAGAAGCACGAAATATATTTTTGCCGTGGTAGTCAAGTAGGCAGTCGTGACGGCGACAGATGATCAGTTATGCATCGATGGCCATTTGTTCATGTGGTTGGCGGGGCGAAGTGCGGCAAGTTCCATGGCGCGTCATCTAACCTCTCGAGGCAGCTCCCTTGATCCTCAGAAAGTGCTTCATTCGGAGCGTTTGTATTTTACATATTGTAAATCTGTATTGGGGGTAGAATGTGACTTCAGAGCATCATGGACTGGATCCTGATGATCTATGCAATACTATCCTAACTTTGATAAGCTTCGCTCCTTTCAACATTACTCCACGAATGTCTGACGTACGCGATAGCCTTAGCAGTATCCTGCATTTGCTTCCAAGCAATTACAGGAACGTATCCTTGCGAGCTCTAGCTGACAGCTTGAAAGTACCTTCGTTACGATGTCCACATCCCAACTAATAGAAGAACATGGAAGGGGACAGCGCCCGCAGACACTCCATGTTTCTAAATCTTTTCCGCGCCTTGAGCCTTCTCGGTCAAGTCCTCTCGCTCGAAGCAGGGCAAGCACTGTGCTGGATGAAAGTATTGCAGAGACTCTAAGCCCAGATGTGGAGAGTCAAACTTACAACGGGACCGGTCCGCAACAAAAGGGGGATGTATTTGAAAAGGCCACTTCGAACAGTGGTAGAGATGGGTCTTTTCGAGATGCCGATCCACTTTCGCCTCAGGATCAGGAGGTTCCGGAAGGATTTGACGAACTACCCATTGAGCTGGTCAGTCTCATAGATCGGTAGGAGGTCATATCATTTTTCCAGTCTTGCGTATGCTGACAACAATTGCTACTAGATTCATTGAATCATTGGGCGCTAAAGTACATAGTACACCGCCATCGATCGATAGACTCTCCGAATACTTTCAAGACTTTTATCTGAAAGCCGAATCACATATAGCTACCCACATAAACGCTCTATCAAGTTTACAATATAGAGGCACCTCTCCAAATCCATCATCTTCGAAAACCTCAATCGCAAGTAGAGAAGCCAAAAGACCGCGATCTATGTCATCTAAAGACACAATCGACTCAGTAGACAGAGCCTCTGAGCAAAAGATGCTGACTACGGAAGAAATCTTGGAGCGTAGAAGAGCAAGACGACTACTCCAGCGGAAGAAGTTGGCTCTTGAAGAAGCGGTCGAAAGGCGTGTCTGCGAAAGGATATATAGCCGTATTTGGCGGCATAAAAGTACTCTTGATGAAGTGAGAGACGAGAAGCTTCGTTCGAGGACCGCCGCACTCGCTCTGGTTGGTATCGGTTTACAAGACCTTGGTATTAATATTGACACATCACGTCCGAGCGGCGAGGATTCAGGGGCCAGAGCGGAATCCAAGATCGAAGATTGGATATGCAAGGCACGAGATGGATTACTGAAAATGAACGAAGTGAAATCGCCCTTGGGGAAGCTTCAGCATTTGGCCTTTGCGCACAAGTGCATTGTGGATCTGCTCACAGATTTGCATCAATCCTCTTCGTCTGCCGATGAGATCTTACCAACCCTGATATATACGCTAATCACGACACCGCCAGAAGGCATCAACGTCATAAGCAACTTACACTTTACCCAGAGATTTAGAGCTGCAGCAAAGATAGACGGGGAGTCCGCATACTGTCTAACCAATCTGGAAGCTGCCATCACTTTCCTCGAAACCGTGGATCTTGCTACACTTCGAGAAAGCGAACCCCTTGAAGGCCCACCCAAATCTGCGAGCCGCCCATCAACACCTCGTACAGAGAGCCGCCCAGAGTGGGCTTCTAGAACGCCTAGTGCAGACACCACTAAAAAAGCAAGTGTACCAGTTGCAGAGATTTCAGTCCAACAGAGCCCACCTGCCTCTTCACACCCTCTGCAGCCTCCGCCGCCACTGGCATCTCCTTCTCATCAACGTCGCTTAAGTCATATGTTCCAGCCTCCTGTGAGTGCTCTTGGCGCTGCTAGCGACGTAGTGCGAACCACTGCAGATCAAGGCTTCAAGAACATCGGTAATACTCTCGACAGCAGCTTCAAATTTCTTTTCGGTCGGTTGAAAGAACAGCAAATCGCCGGAAACGGCATCGATAGTGAAGGCAATGTCATTCTCCCCAAGACCTTAGAGGAAGCGCGGGCGCTAATGGAATCAAAAATTGGGGACGAGGATGAAGACGGCATAGTTGGAGCGGGATTGGCCGAGGAGCAGACGGGTGCACTACCAGAAAGTAATGGTAACACTGATGACGCACTGTTATCCGTATTTGCGGGACGCAAGCAACCTCCTCGGGAAAGAAGCGCAGACAGCACGCAGAGCTCCGGCAGCGGAAAGCGAGTCGCCTTTGCTGCTGAGACCAACCAGACGAAAGAGAAGGCTGGGTCCCCGAGCCAGCTGTCTGCTATGCAACATGAGACTGCGCAGGCAGCAAACACTGCAGTTGAGTCGATGAGAAATCTAGGCAACAGCTTGAATCCGTTGAACCGTTTCGCGGGCATGAATGTAATGCGAGGTTTTGGTAGAACAACGTCATCCACTAGTGTGGAGACGAAGATATCAGAGCCGCCAAAGCACGAGCACAATCTCCCCGAAGCTACAGCAAAAGCTGGGCAATCCCAGACTCAAGCGGGCAAAGTCTCCCCGCCGATCCAGAAATTCATGGAGGTGACTGACGCTGGGGAGCTAAAGGTTAGCGAGGTAGCGGAGCTGCTCAAAGATTATAGACGCTTGGCTGCTGGGCTGAAACAACGGGGTGAGTGGTGAACATCGGTACGAGATCAGAATTGGAGTGTGTACAATTACGCAGGATTCATTGGGAAGGCGGTGGCGTTCCGATGGAATGGAATACCCGGTTTGGAAGGGCATTGGGAACGGATGTTATGTGCGACCATAGGATCAAGTCAGCCATACCTGTGAGTATTTGTCCCCCCAACCTTACCTCAATACATTCGCCCATATTAACCCTTCCCAACGCTGTCCTAAGCTGTGACGTCCCATATACCCTCCCTAGCATGCTCACCTTCGTCTACTCAAATCCAATTTCCCACACTGGAGCTCTATCTCTTTTACATCTCAGGGCTACCTTTGGCCCATGTGGTCAATGATGGTTTTTTCTTGTAGAGGCTTTGTATATATGGAAGTCTCTTGGAAACACATTTGTTCTTTGCAGAACAGCAGGTTAGTTCAGTCATTTTGATCATTCGAATTGTTACAAAGTGAGAGGTCCTTTGCTATGATCCAGATGATTATATATCTACTAGGATGTGTGGGAGGTCTTTGACCGATAGTTTAATACTTCAACAATCTCACAATGTTTGAATGACTTCACGAGATGATATTATCCTCTCTATATATATTTTCCCCTTTTCTCTCTCTTATCCGCTCTTCTACCTAACCAAATATCACATACCCAACCTGATTCCCACCACCCAAAGCCCATAAGCCGACTTCTCGACACCCACTTCCCACTCTCCCTCTACGACTATTACACATCCACTCACAGAACGATCGCAGAGTAAATGCAGTAAGACAGACTGGTCGAATAATACCAAACGAAGGGGCGAATTTTTCGTTTCACTGGTGTTTATGGCTCGCTTAAAAAACGTCTCTGGCTCCTGTTCGCGGGTGAGCTGGCATGGCAGAGTGTGTATCAACTCGTGCAAAGAGACTTGAGATGGAGAAAGACACAAAGAGATGGTCCTGCCAGGACTGCAAGGCATTATTCCTGAAAAAAGAATGGCAGAAGGAAAGGAAGGGCAAGGGCAAGGGCAAGGCAGTCGTTCCCATTTCATACGCAGGAGTATGTGCCGTTGAATTGGGTTCTGGACCAGAATCTTCAGCAAGGATGAAAAAGTCCACACCAGGAACTGCGTGCGAATCGACCTCAGGACTTTGTTGGGTTGGGGAATGTTGTAACAAGATAAGCTGTAGTTCGCGATTGAAGAAACCTTTTAGCTGCTAGAGACACTACCAGGCGCCTTATTCATCTGATCAAGTAGGTCGATTACGTTGAGACCTCTATTATCCGATGGAAGAGAAGAAATCCCTACCAAACAAGTTAGCCAATCCTAGAGAAGCCGCGAGAGAGCTTTGATAGAGAATCTTAATCAAGCCCGAAATGCACTCGTGCTCTTAGATGCATCTATAATGAAAGGGAAAAGGCAAAGAGCCTCAGCATTATTCGAGAAGCTCAGAAACGGGGAGTGGGAAATTCCGAGAAACAAAAGAATCCAAACAGGGCAAGTTTGCAAACAACTATCCCAAGCGGGGATCGACCAAGTCTTTCTAGTCACATATAGTAAGCAAAAGGTAAAACAGGAAATATTTAATTAGTACGCTGGCTGAGTTCGGAAACGAATCCAGCATATATACAGCATATACAGCATATATACAGCAATGTGAGCAGACCATTAGCTTGCACATGGCTGCTGTGAAGGAGAGGGAGCGAACGAGAAACTACCAGCTCCACCTCGCTAATAAAGAAAAGGCCTAGAAGCCAAGGAAGACATGCTTAGAAGAGCTGAATGTACTTGAGCAGAACAGGCAAGCGATATCTTCTTCCCATTACCAGCAACTTCTATAGGTATCTTCGAAAATCAAGATGACGGAGTACGTCGTTCCTTCGGAAGGCTCCAGGCCCGCGACTGCTGTCAAAGGTGCTATCGGACCTGGGGTCAGGGAGCGACGTAAAGGCGATAAAGTCTCAGTATAAGATCCTTCTTGCCATCATTTTGCCAGATCAAAGTCTTACTTGATCGTGTAGCACCAATTCAAAGTGCTACACATCGACATTGATCCCTTTACTTTGAGTGTCGATGTTGTGGGAATGCACGCTTGGACCACACCTCGATTGAAGCAGAATAAATAAGATATGCAGCGAAGGAGACATAGAAGAAGATGGGAGTCCGTGTTTTCAGATCTCAACTGGCACAATAATTGCTCCAATAGTGTGAAAGAATGAGAAGATCTGGGAGCGGTAATACTCTACATGAGGCGGCTTATCACTGCCATGTGATATCTACAACCTGGGATACTTTTACAAGTCTTCTCTCTCCACTTATCCACCACACGACCCTGCCTCACAAAAGAAGACAGTCAGGCGCCGTGTAAGGTCCGCCCAATAAGCTATACCCTTCGGCCAGTGACGACATTCAGGATTCTTCATGAACCTTCTGAGGTCTTCGCAATGCCTATTCAAAACTTGGGTAGACCTTCGGAAGTCAGCTTATTACGACCGCGAATCTCTAAACTGCCCACTCAATCAAAGGAGACAAGATCTACATTTTGCGCTACCGACTTCAGCAATATATCACATTCAAAATGGCTGATCCACTACCCACGGCATTTAACGACGTACATTCGGCATCTGGAGTTCGACACCGGAAGATCATAAAAGGGCAAAGGCACGAATGCTCTTGTAGCTCACCTGGTTCCCATATTCTACCGTTAGAGCATCTGGATGGCGAGCATTAAAACTGAAACATCGATCGAATATCGCATTGGAAGAGCGTCTGTCTGGCCCATGAAGTTGCAAGCAATGCTAGCTTTCCAATTGACTTTCTTAATGGTCGGGATACTAGACGCATGAAGGAACCGGAAGAACAAGGAGCATGACCAGAACGTACCTGGAAGACTCAATAAAGGAACATGGTCACTTTATGTAACCCAGAAAACGACTCCAAATAAGCATCAAAGAGGTCTGAGAATTGACCGATTGACAGTCTAGAATCAGAAAAAATAAGTACCAGTGTGAACAAGATGGCGAAATTACGAGGTGGTGTTTGCAAGAAGCCTGCGAGCTTTGGTAATAGACGGAGCAGTAGGAAGACTACGGTAAGAAGACGGGACGTAATTTTTAGCTGAAGAGATACTAAACGAACCATCGAATGAGAGTCGGTCGTTCAGCTGTACATCTTTGCAGAGTGGCCACGCAGATCGATGCTACAGGAATACTGATCTCAGAATTGATAAGACCGCTTTTCCTTACGTCGTCAAATCATCGATCCATCAAAACAGCTTCTAGCAATCCAATGCACATGCTTTTGAAGTGGTTGCTTACGCAGGACTCGATAGGTCAAAGACATGGGGAATAGGGAGGGAGAAGACCACTTAGATAGTAGAAAGCAAACATGTATGTAGAGAATCGATAGTCGAGCACAATACTGAATACTACGACGCATTATACAACAGTATCTATCGACAAACAAACACTTGGTGTTGGTTTTATCGTGTGGACCTTGGGAGCCTTCTGGTTTACCTTTCTTTCTTTTGTATAGCTTCAAGCAGACTGTTTCTTGCATATCGTCATTGACCTGTGAACAATCACTTCCGGTCTTTTCGAGCGCTTTTGGGTATTGAAGGATGACATGAATAGATAGTACTCCGTGCGCAAGGTTTGAACAGTTTACACTTTGGTGACCTCTTTTTTGCACGTGATCATGGCGCCCACGAACTGATATTGTGCTTTTCCACCCTTACACTAGACACCCTCTACAAATAGCTAATCTGGCATGCTACCTATGCCCCGCATCATGACTATCACGTTTGGCATTACTTCCTGTAGGAGCAATGGGTGAAACCAGTCAGCCTGGGCGTATTAAAATCGCTCCAATTTCATCACTGATCTTGTCATATGGTGCCTATGGCTGTGTACCGCAGTCACATGACGAGCATGGATGGGTTGCGCAAGGAACTACATATGGCAGATTCTTACTCACACGACTCATCGCCGTGCTAAACCAAGGACCAGGGCCTTCATAGCCTCGCCAAAGCATGGATGAGGCGGTGGCATGAATCCTGTGATACCTCCCGCCTCAGTCGTTACTTCAATGAAGCCGCAAGATATCTGTCCATAAAAACCCAGAGGATTCATCCTTGTATCTCCTACTACCATAGCCTCCTAGCAAGCTCTACTTGACAAACGCATAAACTCAGGGCTGCGTTCACAAGATCACTGTCCAGTCATCCTCGTTTTCCTTTACTTCTTTAACCCTAGCCGAACAAGCTCTGGTTACGAACCCTTTTCTCTAAATCTCTGCTCAGATTCACCACCTTCAAGCCCAACCTCTCCACATCCTGCTCGAACTTCAACATGAAGCTCCTCCAACCACTCTCCCTCCTTCTCGCTTCCTCGATACTCGTTCCCGCTCTTCCTACCATCTTGCTTCCCTCCTCGACTTCCCTTTCCCAGCGCGCGGCAGAGCTAGCAAATAGCTGGCACGCCAACACGGATGATATGGTGAAGAGACGCTATGCACATGTGGACACCCTAGAAAAGAGGGGCGGCGGCGGCGGCGGCGGAGGGGGCAGTTCGGGAAGCTCTGGGGAGTCGTCGAGCGGCTCGTCGTCGGGTGGCTCGTCGTCCGGCGGCTCGTCTTCAGGTAGCAGCTCAGGGGACTCAGCGGCTGGCGAGAGTACATCGAGTGAGGGTTCATCCGGTGGATCATCCGGTTCAAGTAAGTGGATTTATACCTCCTCCTTCTGATCTAAAGATGAAGCAGTAGTTGACTTCTGCTTGCAGGTTCATCAGTTGGTAAAGGAGGAAGCTCAAGTAAGGGAGATAACTCGAACGGTTCGACTACATTAGGCGTGACAGGGAGGCAAGGACGTTGCTGGTACGCTGTTGCTGGGGCTGCGGTGATTGGGCTTACGGTTTGGGTGTAAGGGGACTGACAGATGACTTGAGGAGTTGACGGTGGATCCTCATCGGCCAAGGGTGTTGGGAAAAGGGAAAGAGGAAGGGGATATGTGATTATGACTCCTGGCAAAGGTAGGCAAAATGTTCGACCGCAGTAGCCCTGTTACCATCGTATCAACCTACAAATCCAACGCCAATTCCAGACCTTTCGGGATACGCCAGCCACATCTACGCGTTCCTGCTCGTGTGGAAAATTCACCTCGTACCCTGCATTTCATCTAGATGTGCACAAACAACCGGACCGGAGCACCTCTGAACCCATACGTGACTATTCAATTCTGGACGTAGTCAAATGAGGAACCATCTCTCAACAAAGGGCCATACCACACACCCCACAAACCCCCACGACTCGACGAGATGCCTACTTTACCTACTTGCCTGCCCCCACTACCCTAACCCCCTCTTAAGTACAATACTGAACCATGTCGAGTACGCACGGTCGGTATCCTACGAGGCCACCATCGCTATAATCATAATTCCAGTTTGCGTCCAATATTCCGGGATAAGTACCAGTGCTGATGATCGCGTGAACATATGGAGTGTTGGAGCGGGGGGGGCTGGAGAAGGGGCACGAAGCCATCCATCTCTATATCCGAACCGGTGGATATCATTGCTCGGTTTCAATGGAAAAGGTATAAAACCGTACGGACAAGATATATAATTCGATTCATCTAAACTTATCCTATACAACCCTGAACCACTACCCCCCTTCCCTCAAAGTAGCTTAGCACTTCATCACAGACCCAACGGGTTCCCCGCATCCTGCTTCTTCGCGCCCCCAGAGGAACCCCCCGTGGCACCCCCCGCCGTCTTGCCAACCGAGTCCGTGGCGCCCTTTGCGGTGTTGCCAACACCCTTGGTCGCGTCGCCGGCTGTGTCGGTCACGCCTCCGACGGTCTTGCCGAGGCCGTCGCCTACGTTGCCCACTAGATGGAGTGGGTTAGGCGGGACTCTGGTTTGGGGTTGGGAAGAGAGGATTGAGGATGGATGGCTTACCTGTGTCGGTCACGCCTCCGACGGTCTTGCCGACGGTGTCGGTTAAGCCTCCAACAAGACCTGGGTTAGCAAGGAGTTAAAGTTGGTTGAATTGGAGGGGTGTGTGTGGCAAGGGGTGGAAATGGAAAGGTAGTTTTTTGAAATAGCGTAGGGATAGAGTGGGTGATGGGGTGGGGAGGGTCGTCTTACCAGACATGGTGTTTAGATTTTAGATACTGTGATCTGTTAGGTCAACCGCCTGGGCAAAAGGTGGTTAGTTGCAAAAGGCACTTACAGTACGTTTAGTTTTTTGGATGGTCTTGTTTGATGATTCGTTTCGTATGTGTGTCTGTATACCTTAACAACAGGAGGGACCAAGTGTTACCTATATGTACAGTACATAGCAAGACCCCTCCATTGACGTCAGTCCCCCATCAGGGTTACTTTTCCAGTTGAGTACCTAGTACCTACCTTACCTTAGGGTAACGACCGAGTCGACCGGACTGCGCTAGGTACCTTATGATCTTGTTTGCGTATGGAAACTTGTTTTACAAGCCAAATTCAGATCCAGCGGGATCAGGAACTCTCAGCCTGTCGTTTGTGTGATAATGCAGGGATTCTCTGCGTTGCAATTGCGCGTTTTGGTGCTCATGAGGGGCAGCAGTTCTGGGACCCCGCACCTTGTTCTAGATGCTGAGGCTAGACGCGTGGGTCTTAATAGATGACGTACGTCCATGGCAACTCTAACTTGGAGTTCCAGAGCCAGGGAGGAGAAAAGGCTTTGACATGTGATAAAGTTGGGAGCCAACAGTAAGACAACTGGCATACTTTCATTTCAGATATCTCCCGTATCGGAAAAAGTCTTCAGATGTGATTGCCTAAACATTAGCGAGGCAGGATATTCTGTTACGGACATCTCTCACGAGCTTCCTGAAATGTGGAGAGAATTGACTGGATCCATTGATTTTCTAAGTGAAAATCTTCCGCGACTTTGCGATGTGTCCATCTGTACGGAAATTGACACCAAAAGTTCTCGGACTGCGCTACTGCACCCTCATACAATTTTGTATGTAATAAATAACTAGCGCCGGGGAAGATTATAGTCGTCCACCAAATTTTTGTTGGGAATTCAACCCTATCTTATCTACCTATTCTCCGAACTGCAGCAGTTTTCTAAGCAACTGTCTCACTGTCATCGTTCATAATCATGCCTAATAATGAAGAAAATACGACGTCGGCTCAGAGAATTCAAGTCATCTTCTTGACTGAGATCAAGATTGAAAAGAAAATTGCTGCTGCATCTGCTGAAATGACTGTATCGTTCGTTTATCGAATCATTAAAAAGGCTAAAGATCGTGAATATAACAAGAATGAGTCTTCTATTATGAAGATGAACTACGTCGTTGATGAGCCTCGCTCTGGCAGACTTCGAAAGGCAAATGCTGAAAAGAAAGTCGAGATTCTTGATGCAGATGCATATATATCTCTGCATTTTACTTTCTTTCACTAACAAATTACAGTGCGAAAGGATAGAAACGATAGAGAAAAATCTTCGACTTATTTAGAATATGAAACAGGTTTATTCTTCATCACTATACTTCGAATTATGAGGCGAAACGATCTTCGAGCATGCAAACTCACTCAAAAATCCGGCTTAATCGAAGTTATGATGAAGACTCGCTATCACTTCTGCATGTGATATAAGAACTAAACTTTGAAGAACTGAAAGAAGATTATCTGAATCGATGAAACAAGCGTTATCTTGAGTAGTCGACGAAACAAAATTAGAGTGTGAAGAACATCTCATGAAGTATATGATAAGATCTGCACTCGTCGTCGATTCAAAGAATTCTCGAAGTTCATGTGATGAAGTAGCTTCAGCTATGACAAGAAGAATTTCTATCATATCTGAGAATTCAAAACAGCTGCTCAGAAGAAGACTTCTGTTATGAGTCTGCATAGAGCAAATCATATGAGTGTATTTTAACTAGAAGTTCAAAGCTAAAGAAGAAAGAAGATGCAACACGTCGAAGATTTATATTCACGAAGGCACGCTAGATCACTAGCGTGTCAACATCAGCTCTATACTAGTCTATGATAATTTAACATGATCTATGTTAGACTAACTCAGAATGCACGCTCGCAACATTATTCCCTCTCTTCATTTAGCAATGTTCTCATTGCTGCAGTTCAATCGATCATTCTTTCGATTTCTATCTTGACTTATTTGAATATTGTTCATGAAAGTCATTTACGATCTTCTGATATCTCTTGAATTCATTTTCATCGACGTTGTATCAATGTAGATCAACGTCGTATTCTTTTCAATTGACACGATATTGTAATCATCGTCTGTAGTGCCTGAAGTCTAGTATGTTCTTCACTTTTCATTCATCTTCGTTATTCATCACTATAAAATCAGATGACTCATTTCATTGTTCTTTCAGAGAGTCTTTTGAATTCAGTCGTAGCAGATTCAAGATGAACTTCGAATGAATCTTCTGTTACGAGCGTATCAAGGCTGAACAAGGCTGAAGCTCTAATCAATTCGCAGTGAACGCTAGCGAGTTCTCTGCGTAATGATTAGAGCTAGTCAAGATCTAGTCGAGATCTGGCCTGAATCTGACCCAGATTTGACTCAGATATGACTCAGCATCTTTTCTCTTCCCTAGCATCTTCTAACCAGCTTCTATTGCCTTCTAGACAAACACACTTCTTTGTGTTACGAGTAGTTAACAGATGTCTATGACAAACACATTTCTTTGTGTCGCAAACATCTTTTGAATCAACATCTTTCTTGTGTTTCAACACGTTCTCTTTGAAACTAGCGTCGATCTGAGTAACTACTATATAAAGCGTGTTCTTCTTGCTTTTTGTACCTTCTTTCTTCTGTATTCTTAAAGTCTTAGTTATAGCTATCTCTATAGATCAAACATTCTAGTCACGCACGCACTCTGATTAGTTTCTAGGCACGATTTCAACATCTTCATTGTCGATGACAATTTCAGTCGATATGCATGTTTGATCTTGATCAGAATCTTGAAAGATTCTAGCATCTTATCATCTAGTTTCTTTGACGATCTTGCGATCATAATGTTTCTAGAATCTAGAAACATCATGTCATCTATCTTGTAGATCATTTTCTTTCGATGTTTATCAATCTGTTTCTTCATTGTGATTCTGACTCTTGCTAATGCTTGTTTGATCAACGTTAGTGATCATTTCATGTGTTTGAATATATTCTCTGCTTTATCTGCTTCGATTCTTGCTTGAATGATTTCATATTCAGTTGAATTCAAATCAAAGCTTATGTGAGAGTGAAAGTGCTTATTCAGAAAGAACATTGACTGTTCAATTGATGATGAAATAGCGTTGTTATCGATGAATTCAGTCATAAATAATCAGATAAATCAATCATCTTGCATATATGAGCAGTAGCTTCGTGTTGTGAGCATGCATCTCTGTTACCTCTGATTAGCCTGGTTAGTCTAACATAGACTAGTATAGAGCTGTGAGTAGAACTGTTGTTGACACGCTAGCGATCTAGCGTGCCTTCGTGAGTAAAACTCACGTCGTGTTGCATCTTCTTTCTACTTCAGCTTTGAACTTCTAGTTAGAATACATTCATATGATTCGCTCTATGCAGACTTATAACATTAGTTCAAAGCTCATCAATCTTGCTATCAACGTGTAGACAATATAAAAACAAGCTACATCACTCAAACTTGAATCAGAATCGAAATTCGAAAATCAAGCTCAGAAGATTCATTAGAAATTAAGAAATTTCTAGAACAGAACAGAAGAACATGAACGCGTTGCTCTAGATTAACTCTTTACTAAGCTCGTCGTCAGAACAGAAGAACAGAAGAACATGAATGCGTTGTTCTAGAACTGAAATCAGAAATTTCAGTTGAATCTCGACCAGCAATTTTCTACTCACACAATGACTAGAAGCACAGAATTAAAATCAGAATCAGTGAGCATTGCTCATTATGAACTTCGAAATGCTAGAAGAGAATCACTTCTATCACAGAATCGAACAGCATCAGAAGAAGAAAACACGAACGCGTTGCTCTTCAATCACGAAATGATCAAGATCAGCATCAGCACTGAACTGAATGCTTGAATAAGCGCTCATGAAACAGACGATCTCGTTGTCTTTATCAAGTACATGTGTCAACAGCATGACATTGAAATCGAGATTCACAATGACATGATTCAGATGTTGAATGATGTCAACAAGATCAACATCGAATTGAAAGCTATCAACATTGAGTTGAAAGCTACACAGATAACGTTGAATGCTGTTCGAACGCGTCTACAGAAAGAGATGAAGAAAAAGAACGTGATTATACATCATCTAGAAGCAACATCAAGTCGACTAAGCACTTCAATTTCGAAAGATCGATTCTTGAAGTCAATCAAGCTATCTGACTCGTCTTTGTTTGAAGATTCGAAGCAGAATGTGAATAATTGATTGTTTTGAATGCAAAACAAGCTGAAGATGAACAAGAATCATTTTTCTATCGAAGAAATGAAGATTGCATATGTGAAAAGTCGAGTCAGTGAAACGACGATCAAACACATAGCATTTCGAATGAAAGACATGATCACGAACTCGTTTCTTGAAGCAGAAGAGATACTGTTGATCATAAATAAAATGTATGATGATCTCAATCGACGTCACACGACTCAACGACAGTTCTTGAAGCTGTATCAAAACAAGATCTTCTTTCATGAATTTTGAATGAAATTTCAGAGACTTAGTGTGAAACTAAAATACAATAACGAAACTCTACTAGATGATCTTCAGCATAAGATTAGCTCAGATCTTCAGCGAGTCATGATCAACGAACGAACTATGAATTTGAACGAATTCGTCGACATCTGCATGCAAGTCGATGTTCGATTGACGAAATTGAATGCTCGATCAACTCTCAAGACATCAACTATTCAAGTCGCTCACTCTACTGCTAGCATCTCAACGACGATCACTACTGCGATCTCAGCTTCAATCTCTGCATGAAAGAAATTCAGAATATTGAACGTTGATTCTGCTAGAGAGAAGTTGTTTAAGAAAGAACTCTGCTTCAAATGCAAGAAGTCAGAACATAGAGCATATGACTGTCTTGAATCAGCTCAGATGCACGAAATCGCAACGAATTCAAAAATGATTTGTCTTCATCAAATTGTCACGGTTTTAGCATGTGTTACTTGAAAGATATTGGGAAAAGAGATGTTAGATCACTTAGATGATGTTGAACAATATTATAGATGATGATAGATGTGAGATTATCAGTGATGTTATGAGAACTTCTCGATACGAATGATACTCAGCGTTCATGAGATATAAGAACATCTGAATGATCTCTTTCTTTTCTTTCTTCTTCATGCAACGTCTTGTATCTAAAATCTAGTTATTAGAATTTCATTCTGATTTCATTCAGCTCTCAGTTCGTGACATTACGTTGCATCTCACTACATCATGAGTCAATTCGAGAATATCAGCAACACTCTGTCGTCGACATCTCTAGCCTCGATCAACGAACTCATCACTGTCGCTCAGTTTCAAACTCACGTCAACAATGCTCTCGAAGCGTGATACACTTTTCTGATCGAACTTCAAACTTGATTCAACGACATCATCACTCAGTATATCAACTGAGTCTCAGTCTGTCAACAAGAACATGAGCAAACTCAGATCGAACTTAAGCAGTCTCAGATCAATAATGAAACCTTGTCAGAAATGATTCAAGAACTCAAGAGCATGAGCAGAATCGATATCAAATCAGAGAAATATTCGAATTCAGAACTCTATATCGAAGAGCGAGAAAACAAGCTAAATCAGTTCATCTTCGAGCTGATCAGCAAGCTGAAGTTGAACGTGAATCGTTATTCAACTCTCGAGTCTCGTCTTCTGTATGAATACAGTCGCTTATCGAGAAACGCTGTCGCTCAAGCGTTGTCACGTATGACTGCTCAGCATGACAAGCTAGTCACAGTTGAGCAATTAATTGTCTTGTTAAGACAAGTCTTCGATGATTCAGACAAGCAAGAAATCGCTCAGCGATTCATTTCAGCTCTAAGAATGCAAAATCGCATCTTCATTGAATATCTGTTCGATTTTCAGCAACACATTGATGCAATCGAATATGACGTCGTAACTCGAAAATTCAATCTGAAGAATGAACTATTCAGCGAGCTCAAAGCTCTATTGATTCAGATGAATGTCAGCAGTCTGAACTATGAGCAGTTGATTATCAAATGTCAGCAATTGAATAGTCGATATCGCGTCACAGTACAGAATCTTTTCAAGTCAAAAGCAGTGATTTACTTTGTCTCTGTGATTTCTACAGTCTTCGCGTATCTCGTTAAATATGCGACATTTTCAACAGACTCGAAAGCTACGATCTTGAGCTCGAAGAATCTCATGAACTTATCGATCATCAACATGAAGAAACAAGACTCACTGACTCTTGAGAAGCATCAGCATCGCATGATCAATCATCTGTGTCTATACTGTGATAAGTCTGAGCATCAGACTGCGATCTGCAATTCAAAGCTCAAGATTCAGTTACGAGTCATCTCATTATTCGTCTTCGCAATCTCTATCGACAATCTCGCTTTCGATACTTCTCTCGCCTTGAGAAAAGTCTAGTCTCTGCATACAGTCGCTCGCAGAGACAATCGAACAGTCTGAAAATCTCTGCACTCTCAGTTAACTCGATTCATCGATTAGAAAAGAAGATGAACAATGATCATCTCATGCTCTCAGATAATCTAGAAAGCAATAAAATCAATGTCAATCTTTCTGTTTTGATTGATATCAACGTCATCGATTATGCATTTATTGATGATTCTTTCGCGCAAAGACACTCTCTGTTCTGTTTTTCTTTGTCTGAAATCTGTACTCTTCAGAAGTTTGACGATCAATCAGTTGTATTCAATTCAATCACTCATTATGCTCTTGTCAAACTTCGAGTCTCAAGCAAGAAGCTCGAAGAAACTCTCTTTTATGTCACTCAACTTTCACAATTCTCAGTTGTTCTAGATCTGCTCTGATTAAAAAGTCATAAAGCAATTATAGATTTGCATCATAATCAGCTCATCTTTGAATCTCAAGTCAATTCAGAATTTGTACTCGAAACTCTCTTGAGCATCTCGATCTCGACTGTGTCAGTATCAGCTCTTTCGACGTCTTCGTTCTTGAAACATCTGAAGATCTACGTTATAAATAGTGCTTCGTTTCTGCGACTCGCTAGAAAAAAGAATCATGATCTGTTTGTCATATTCATGAGAAATATCGACAAAGCTCTGAAAATCACATCTTTCGTTGACTCTGTCACGCTATTGCTTCTCGAATATCACGACTTTCTAGATGTTTTCTCTTGCGAATTGACAAACACTCTATCTGAACGACGTTTCTATGATCATAAAATTCAGCTGCAGAAGAGCAAAACTTCTATCTTCGAGTCTTTATATGACATGTCTCAAGATGAGCTTCGAATACTAAAGAAATATCTGAAGAATAATTTGATCAAAGACTTTATTCAAGTCAGCTCTTTTCTCGCGATCTCTTCAATACTCTTTGTTAAAAAATCAAGCGAAGAACTCAGATTTTGCGTGAATTATCGAAGTCTGAACGTCATGACAGTTAAGAATCGATACTCGTTATCTCTCATTCAAGAAACTCTAGATTGACTGATTAAGATCAAGTACTACATCAAGTTAGATATCATTGCAGTCTTTAATAAACTGCGAATGACTTATGAAGACGAGTGAAAGATCGCTTTTCGAACATGTTATGACTTATACGAGTACAACGTTTTGCTCTTCGAATTCACAAATGAATCGTCATCATTTCAGAACTTCATTAATGACACTCTGCATGACTTCTTGAACGTTTTCTGCATCGCGTACATGAATGATATCTTGATCTATAGCAACAGCAAAAAGAAGCATACTCAGCATGTTCATCAGATACTGAAGCGACTTAGAGTCGTTGAACTACAGATAGATATCGAGAAATGCAAATTTTCAGTTATCGAGATCAAGTATTTGAGCCTAATAATCATCACTCACGAAATCAAAATGAACTCTGAGAAGATCAATGTTGTCATGAATTGAGCTGCACTTCGAGACGTCAAAGATGTTCAGAGCTTTCTGAGCTTCGTCAACTTCTACAGACGATTTATTAAGAAGTTTTTCAAGCTGATTGATTTATTGACTGTCTTAATCAGAAAAGATCAGTCATTTAATTGAACTCAGAAGTGTCAATTTACCTTCGATTGACTCAAGCAGACGTTCATCACTGTTTCTATCTTAATGCACTATAATTCGAATCTACTCGTGACTGTGAAAATCGATATCTTCGACTATGTTGTGATCGAAGTCATGTCTCAACGAGATGATAATGAGCAGTTAAGATCTGTGATCTATTTCTCTTTCAAAATGCTATTCGCAGAATGCAACTACGAGATTTATGACAAGAAACTTCTAGCTATAATCAGAGCTTTTGAGAAATGAAGACTTGAACTGAAAGACACGTTAGATCTCGTTGAGATCATTTTCGATCACAAGAATCTAGAATATTTCATGTCAATCAAGCTGTTTAGTCGAAGACAAGTCAGATGATCAGAATTTCTCTCTCGATTTAACTTCAAAATCGTGTATCGTTCGAGTGAATTGAACACTTGAGTCGATGCACTCACGCGTCGATCAGAAGATCTTTTCTTGAACGAGAGAAATAGTCATCAAGAACATCAGTGACAGATCGTGTTAAAATCAAAAAATCTGAAAATTCAAGTCTTAATCAATGTTCTCGACGATAGTGATTCTGAAGCACTCGAATCAAGTGACTCGAAGAGCGAATCAGTGATCTCTGAGCAGTCTGAATCATCAGAGAAAATGTCTATGAATGAGCTAGAAGAACAACTCTTTGCAGTCTATTTCAATGATGAATGAGTACAGATCATGATAACTGCGTTAAGAGATGATCAATGAAAGCTTAAAGAATTTTCGTTAGCGAAATGTATGCTGCGAAGTGATCGAGTCTACTATAGAGATAGACTATTGATACTCGAAGATGAGAAACTGCGACTACGTCTGCTTCAGTTATGTTACGATCCTAGCTACGCACCTATGTTGGTAGCTATGTTGGTGGCTATGTTGATGACTATCGCCGGCCGCTCGCCGCTAGGCTATAGGGTTGTTCCGAGGCCAACCCTATTCAGGGTTAGCT
>JAABUI010000065.1_pt1 | contig 165755 bp, 159 predicted proteins | sample 5559111 | NCBI WGS metagenome assembly JAABUI01 (sample SAMN10711870, study PRJNA513365) | rock metagenome | isolation source: Antarctica rocks | place: Antarctica: Victoria Land, Buttleship Promontory | reverse complement strand
GCTTATGTTCTCCTGAGTCATATAGATAGCCGGCTCTTCCCTTCTAGATACTTTCCTTCCTTAGCATTTATATACTCGTTACATTACACCCATATGACTCGCTCTATGCTGGCCCCTAACAGTCTTTGACGAAAAGTCAAATCTGATTAATCAATGAGATTTCTTTCACTTTGAATGAGTCTTCTTATTGATTTTATCTTGATCATGCAAGTCTTCATCTTGAGATCATTTTAACAACAAGACGTGTTCTTTTCGCAGATTTATTTTCAATCGAGCGACAAGATTGATTAATGCATCTCATGTGATAGAAATCGACTGCACATTAGTAATGATCACGCGCAGCTCAGATCTCAACTTGATGAATAAATGAGTTCACTTATGCTCATCATTATACAACGAAAGTTGATGTTTCAGAATGCTCAGATGAGTTGCAAATGTTCATATCATCTGATCTAAACGTTGCAATGCATTCACGTACTGCTGAGTCACGTCTATGCTTCGATTCATCAAGTTCTCAATTAAATTCAAAAGAAAGTCAATAAAATTGAATCACATTTGCTGAGCTGCAGACATAGTCTCTTCGTGATTGAATCAAAGTTTCTTTGATTCATTCTTCAGATAAATCTTGCAGTACAAAATCTTTTTCTCATCACTTTTAAAATATCAAGAAATATTTTGAAATGAGATTTTAACATCATGAATTCACTTTCTATGTTCTCTTATGATTTTGTCATGATACTTCTTCAAAGACATTGAGAGTCTTCACTTCTGCAAAACAATTTCGTGATGACTTTGTTTTGTCATCATCGACACTATGAAGACGATGTGTAAATCATTCAAATTCTTCGTAAAAATTCAAGTGAAAGCTTGATAACTTTTCTTCATTGTTTCAATGAATTGCAAAGTCTCAATCTTTGATTGAATAGCTGCTAACTTCTGTTTCTTTCATAGTTTATCATGTTGAAGCATTGCTCATGTCAGCTGTTCATTAATATCAAGAGAGAATTCATCTTCTGCTTCTTCACTTTCTGATTTCATTATGCAACGTTCGTTTTCTGATATGATATTTCATAAGATTGAGACATTATCGTTTCAATTCTGTTGTGATCGCGTTGCTGTTATCATGCTTAAATATCAAATCATCATTTTTAAGAAGAGTTTAAAATAATTAGAACTGTGATGATTAAGTCTACTAAATGAATAAATGAAGTCTATAAGAGTGATATGACCATGTGATATTTTAAGCAGGCACAGAATGAGTATATATTATGATAGAGCTAATTATTAAGAAGCTCTCGATAACTTGAGAAGATCAATCAACTATAGAAAGTTTGTCAAGCATTGTTAAGTTGAATATGACATAACTCATGACATATTAAGTTGAAGATATGACGTGATCTAAATGATGTCTTAACAAAGTCACAGAGTTTCAGAGCTAACTCAGATCTGATCTTTGACTCAATCTCTGATCTAATCTCTATGTGTCAATTCATCATGACATTGACGTCTTTTACAAGAATGCATTCTCTCAGCATGTGTAGCATCTTTTCGATGTTTGAAAGATTTTCTTTTTCATGAATGACTTCATGATCTCTGAGTGACAAATTGTATGCTTCATGAATGAGTATAACTTTCTGAGTTATCTGTATGTTGTCTGTTAATGTTTATAACATAATCATGTTTACATCTTTGAAGTATCATGTTGAATATCAGATGTTGCTGTCAATTCTCTTGTTTATGTAGAAACAAATTCTATTTTCATTATTTTTCAGCATGAAGTTGACAGTTGTTGAACAATATGCTCTGAAATTCTCATCAAATCATCAGAGTTCTTGAAGAATTAAAATGTCATAATTCTTTATCTTTTTTTCATGTAGTAACATTATCATCATCTTTTTTCTGAACTTGTGAACATTATACTGTAGTATTTGAAACTTCTTTTGCTGAAACATTAAAGTTCACATTCAAAGTTGTTTGATGTTTTCTTGAGCATTTGCAATGTGCTTACTTCACTTGTAAGATTTTCAAAAAAAGATGATATTGAAATTAATGTAATTGATGTTGACTTTAACTCATTTGTTTTTGACTTCTTAACTAAATGATTCAATATAGTGTTTTTGAATGTGATGATCATGCTGAGCAGATGACTTTCATTTGTTGAGCATCTTTGTTTTCTCTTTAAGTCATTGTTTATCAATGATTTTAAATTAATAAATGTTGTTGTGAATGTCTTTGACATCATTGCTTTGAGCTTTTTCTGCTCTCATACAACATGATATAAAGATCTGTGTTTCATGACTTTCTTTATTCAATTATTCTTTCTTTTTCAATCTGTCGTTTATGACATTGAGAATCAAAGACTCTGTATATACTTCAACATGTTTCACATTTTCACATGTCTCAAGTCTGTTTATGAAAACAGTGCTTCAAGCAATGATTTAGCACACAGTAAATGCATCTTTACTTATTTCTGCATTTATATGTTTTATGATCATAGTCTTGATACTTTAAACACTGATGTGTTCTATAACTTGAATCATAAAAATGCATGATTTTTATGTCGATTTTATGATATACTCTCTCGTCAATTAACTTGTTCATCATCTCAGAGTCATCTGCAATTTGTAAAGAGTGACAAAGACAGATTTTAGCACTTTTAATGATCAATGTTTCAAATATTCATTTAATCTCATGTTTCAGATTTGCGTCACTTTTAGCTGATGCATATTCATAAAAGCATCAACATCTCTAGAACTTCTAAGAGCGCAGTATGTTTATTTATCATTTGATTCAACAAATATGATCTTGAGATTTGTAGCAATTAAAGTTGCAATGTCGAATAATATCATTAAAGCTTGTAATTCACTGTTATCTCTGCATGATTTTTCTTCGTTAGAATCATCATCAATGATCAAGCTGTCAACTGCGTAATTATTATACATTGCAAACATAACTCTAATGTCACACAGACTGCTTAAAGTGTTCAGTGTATTTTTTGTTCTTTAATAATCAATGTCATCATAAATGTCTTGATCATTCTTCTCAATATTATTACTCTTTTCTTATTGTGCATTTGCATCACTTCTAGCACTATGTTCTCTCATGACAGCATTTGCAACATAAGCGTTTACGCATTCTTGAGCAAGATGTTTGAAGTGTTCAATCAGTGCGTTTGCATCACTATCAGTATCATGTTTTCTCATGTAAACATATGCAACAGAAGTGCTTTCGCAGTATGAAGCAAAATATTCACTTTGTTTAAATCATTTGATTATAATGACTACTGTGCTTAAGTTCTATTCTTCTCTAATTTCTCTCTTTTCGCGAATTACATTCACGATGCTTTTCTTTCTCATCTTGCACATGAAGCTTTCATATTTCTTCTCATCGCTTAGAATCTTGTCTGTCTTGTCTATTTTATATCACAAACATTTATTCTTCTTCATGTTTAAAGCATCTCACAAGTCATTAAACTTTCATTCTCAGCTGATTTTAATCATTGTTGACTTAACATCATTCTGTTGTGCTATCATGAGCTCATATTCATCGCTTTGCAATATGATACGTGATTGATCTTTAGTTTATAATGTAGAGTGAAATCTCTTGCTAAAAGTTTGCTTCTTGCTGACTTGAACATCATCAGTTAATGATTTGTTCTCTGTGTTTGATTTGATCAATCTCTTTTACACAGCGTCAATGATTGAAAATTTAGTTATGAGTTGTGATATCTACAGCTTCATTTGATAACATTACATCAAAGACAAGCGACGTTAGTTTTGAAGATTAAGAGACGAAAATGCTTTCTGAACTTAAGAGTGTTTTCTTATGACTTGTGTTTGAATTGAGTTGCACGTCATTTTCTAACTTGTATAATGAGATCATTGAGACAATCAACGTATACATTGAGTACAGCTTGAGTGTTCATAGTCACTTTGATATCATTATTATTGATCTGTTGCTTAATACAACATAGCAGAATCTTCAATATTAATTGTTGATGCTCGCAAGCTTGTTGATTTTATGTTGCATTGATGCGCATTTATGTTGCTGCATGTTATCAAGTTTAACTTTACTTCAATCACTTTAGTCATTGATATATGCAAATGTTCACTTACTTTTCACATTTGATTTCTCAAACTTGTTTAATCTGTGCTTTTCTGATTCATATTCTTGTATACAATGAGTAATCATTGTCACTGCAATGAGAATGACATTAGTAGAAAGTGAATCAAAAAATATCTTCAAGTATTTTTAATATGCTATTTCATTTCTGACTTTGCAGTAAATCTTCTGAATCAATATATTCATTATGATTCTTGTGCAAAATCTGTCTCAAGAAGTCTTTTCACATTAGACAATGTTGCAATCTTTGATTAATACATATCTTTTCACATGCAAAATCATCATTATTTAGCAGACTTTTTATCAAATTCTTTCGCTCTTTTCTTGTGAATTACTTTTATCAATCATATTCACTCTCGATTATGATTCATACTTGACTCAATACACTAGATCATCACGTCTCAAAAACGTTGTACATCTATTTATTATGAGTCTTATTTGCAACAAAAGATCTGAGCATATTATCTTTCAAGTCTCTCTTGTTGTTGAAATGTTCTCTACTTCAGAACATTTGTGATCTGACTTTTTGTTTAAATGATTTGCAATATTCTTTCATGCTTTTTTCATTTTCTCATTAAGTCATTTCTTTTTAAAGTCTGATCATGAACTGCTATTGCTATCAACATGATCGCTCAATATTTACGTAAGTAGATAATGAGTGTAAACTTCAACAATCAACTCATGATCAATGATGAAGTTGCATTTAGTTTAACGTGATATTTTTTCTCATAAATATGATGTTATTAATTCTCAGTCTGCATCATTAACATCATCCTCATCAAAATCAATTCTAGTATGTCTGTTATTAATTAATTGAAAAGAATTAAGTTGTTCAATGTTGTATATGTTACGATCCTAGCTACGCACCTATGTTGGTAGCTATGTTGGTGGCTATGTTGATGACTATCGCCGGCCGCTCGCCGCTAGGCTATAGGGTTGTTCCGAGGCCAACCCTATTCAGGGTTAGCTTATGTTCTCCTGAGTCATATAGATAGCCGGCTCTTCCCTTCTAGATACTTTCCTTCCTTAGCATTTATATACTCGTTACATTACACCCATATGACTCGCTCTATGCTGGCCCCTAACAGTATACATTAAGTTTTTGAAATGTCGTGACGACTTTATGAAGATACTTTCACTGAATGCTCTGACAACATTTGATTTTGTTTTTTTTCAAATTAGTCATTTATTCTTTTGAATTCTTAAGCGAGTTATTACTTTAAGAGTGACATGTCTATCTTTGTTGAAGACTTCTTTTACAAAATCACTGTTGCTTGAGTCTGTTATGATCTTGCTGTCATTGTGAGTCTTTGTGTGTTCAACTGCATTATGCTTTGACGATGATGATGTCTTGAAGTTACTCGTGTGATGACATCTTTTCTATAATGTCACTTAGTATCTTGATAAACTCCTCATCATAAAGATTGATGTATTCTCATGTTGCATTTGAGATGAGAATCATTTGATGTGACTCGACAATGTATGATCATTAAGAAAATCTATGCAACAAATGATTGAGAAGAAGAATAAAAGAGAATGTCAGATTGTGAACGATTTTTTCTCATGATAAGAGAGAAATTTATCTTATTTTGAGCATTAAGAATAGTTCATTTAATCTTGATAAAAATTCATTGAATCTTTGTCAATGTTGAATGAACTATAAGTCTTGTCATCAATTCTTGAGATTTCTCAATTATGACATGATCTCACTATGTTATTTTATACTGAGAGTCTTGAGCATGAACATGTTCTTTACAAGCATTCTACATAATTTCTTCAATGATCAGCTGCTTGAATCAAGTATCACAAAAGATTTGAAATTTACAATCGTTGTTTGCAGCAGATTGAATTGTAAAAAGAAAGTGAATAGACTCTTTTGCATGCATTTCTTTCAATGCTGTTTTTCATTCACGCTCGTTGCTGATATATATTCTCGCAAATTCAGCTTAATCGTATATCATCATATCTGTGACACAGTCGTAATTCAGCTCATTCTCAATCAGCTTTATAAATCTGTTGTATTTCATGTCATTGATGCAAATTGAATTCTTCATTAATTCATGTTTAAAAAGATCTTGTGATCTGCAGCATATATTATGATTGAGATTGTAACTGATTTGTATTATGAGAATTTTGACTGATCTGACTAATACTGATTGAGATTTCTTGAGATCTCGTTCATTGCAGACGACATAACTCAAAAAATGTGAGTGTATCTTCAATTGAAAAGATGATAAAGAATTGTACTTGAGATTATTTCATCATGTTTCTCTGATTCTGAATCATCTTCTTACATTATAATTTGATCGTTGTGTCATGAACATTAACATAGAATCACTTCTTGATCTTGCAACATCATTGAATATAATATGAAACTCATGATATATGACTTCAAATGTTGATCTGATGATCTCTTTTGACTTGTTTATATTTAGCTTTCATTTTATAAGTTGAAGAGATTTCATCTGATTTCATATTTGCATCTTCAATTACGTGTATTCAGACTCATCAATGCTGAATTCTTCTTTCACTTTGTTTATTGATCATTTGTAGTATATATACTTTTTACATGACATCTTCAACAATGCATTCATTATATTAAAGAGAAGACTTGATGTTTGTTGAATATTTTCATGTCTGTGACTAACGACTGCGCTTATCACAAAAAACTTTAATGTCAATGATTCATAACTTTAGAATTTGATTGATGTCATACTCGTTGCATCTTGTTCATGTGATAACTGACATCAGCTTTCAGTGATCTACTTACTGCTTAAGCTCTCAACTAAATTTATGAAATACATATCAATTATTTAGAGTCTACTACTGAGTCACTCACACTCTTTTATAATACAATCACTTGCAATCATCAAGTCAATTTTCTTTCAGATCAATTCATTGATACAGTTAACTTTGATTGACTGACTTTATGATATCAAATTTGTAACTGATGATACTTTTGTAATAAGCAAAGCTTTGTTTGCTATGTATATTTCATAAGAACAAAGTTCTTGTGAGATTAGACTCTGACTTTAGTTCTCATCAGTTCATAGTTGAGACTTCTGTTCATCAAGAGAAATTTGATTGAGCAAAGTCAAAAGATGATTATATTTCTTAATTACTTAGTCGTGTAGCATCGTTGACTTCAATGATTCTGTATATGCTTTGAAACATAGACATAATACATATACATTGTTTAATTTTTGTCTGCAATGAGATTGAATCAGTTTCAAATATCTTCAGCTTTTGCATTTGAAGTAGTATTCTGCTACTCTTGTTTCTTTATGCAAGAAATTCTTCTCATATATTGAATTATATGAATTTCAGTCGCTGAAGTTGTTAATGTAGAAGAACTTGTTTTTATTTGACTCGCTAGAAATATCATTTGCTGATACAACATGCACACTTCTCAAAATTGTATGCAAATGAAAAAATCAACTAATTTCAAGAAAACAAGAATTTTTGATGTTATCTTTAGATCAGTGCTTTATTTCAATCATTTCATGCACAGCATGTTGAGTTCTTTCATTATGAAGTTTGAGTAGTTCGATGAGAACATCATTGTGTCGTAACTCATTATTCTTGTTGTCTCGATGCAACGAATTTATAATGAAAAGAATAAGTCGTAGTTGATCAGACAGTTGATTGTTTAGCAGAGTTGAGACTTCAATCATCTCTTTCAATCTCTTCTGAATCAGAACATAATCACGTCTTCAAACTTTCTTCTTTCTCTGTCAGTTCAATGAGCAGTATACTTTATCACTGACAAGATTTTCTAAGTTATCAACATCTTTTTTATCTCATTTTTAGCATTGAAGTGACTCATGAATGCTTACGTAGTATGATTTCACTTAGATTGAGTCTTTTTTCTTTTTATTTAACTCTTTATCTGATATGACTTTCTCATTGACTATGTTATGACACTTGCACATGAAGACTGTCAACGCGTCAAGAAGCTTCTCTATGTTCAGAATTTCAATTAAAATCAATGCATGACATCATAACTTTGAATTGAGTTCTGTCTCTTGTATTTGATTGCATTGTTTGCAAATGAATGCATCTTGAATTTTATGAAGACTAAAAACATGATTGAATCATATTATCATAACAATCAATGCATGCTTGTTGATCTTGCTTTGTTTTATATCTCTGTAAAGAAGAATATCTTTCATCATGAGAAGATTCAAATGTTGAGTATTATGATGCAATAACTGTCTTTGAAACGTTTTTTATTTATTGATGCAATCAAAAAAGATCTTTATTAGATGCTTGTATGCAATCTCACTGTGCTTTGTATTAAAATTATCAGCATTATTGTATCTTCAAATCTGACTTGCATAATATGTCATTGCATGTAGTTTTGAAATGTTGAAATGATCAACATCTGTATTTGAATGCTCAGATTGCAAATGACAAAAAACATTCTTTAGCTTGTTCAATTGAAAAAGCGCATGTTTAAGATATCAAAGAATTTCTTCATCATGTGAATGATACTGAGTAAGTATCACGAAGTTTATTACTGCTTGAGCGAAGTGAATTGCTGCAGATGCTCTCATGATCAAAAGCAATGTGATGACTGATATAAACTGACATACAATTGACTTTTGATTTGCATCAGTTTATTGCTTAATCATATTATACTTAACAAATCTCTTCATGTTTTTAAATGATGAAATGACGTGAAATCTTTAATTCAGTTGAGTTGTTTCTGATGCATCGTTTAAAGCTAATCTGATTTCTTTTCTTCTTTGACTTGTACAAACATTCTCATTGATGATCTGACTAAGTCATAACATCAGATACAAGATGATTCTCTTAAGTAGTTGATGTAATACATTTATCATCATTGTCTCATGAATATTGATAAACATATGTGATCATGCAAAGTTTTTCACTGAATGTATTCAAGCAAAATCATTCTCAATCATATTGTTCTTTCTTTGTTGTCTTTGTTGATTTTTAATGAACACATGCGTTCAAATTGATCATGTCTTGTTTAAATTTTCATGCTCATGAGATGATACTTGACAGATAAAGCATTGTTGATTCATCTTGATGTCTGTGATTAATACTTATTTCTCATAGTTTATCATGAACTTGATGATTATCAAATAACATTGTTTTATCTTATTGTTTATGCAAAGAACAGAAATGTCGTTTCTGAACATAGCTTCAATGACTGTTACATGTGAGATCATGTATTAATGCATGATGATACATGTTTAATGTACACTTGAGTATGATTAATAACATCATGTGTCAAATCTTTGACTTGATATCATTGTTGTCGTTGTCAACTATGAGAAGAAATTTCAGAAGAATCAATTTCAATCGTTTTTGAGCATGTCTTGTGCATCGATTTAGATTCTCTATCATTAAATATATAAATCATGCAGATAAATTATCTCAATGCTCAGTTAAAACTGTCTTATTAATGAAAATTAACAGTGATATCATGATAGCATCATCAGAAAGCTTCTTCTGCGTTTCTCATCATCAATCAGCAGTATGCATCTCGTCATAGACTTGAAAGTTGTCAACATTATAATGTCAGATGAATGTGTAGATTAGTTCATCTTGAAATGATGAGTGACTCAACAAGAATTGAAGTGTCTCAATGATGTTATAATACAAAATGCAGTGCTGCTCTTCTTGAACTTTTTCATAATTGAATTCAACTATGAATGTTCAAAAATGTCATTCATCATTTTCAACATTATATGAAATCTGATGTAGAAGTGTTAATCACTTGTTTGCATCATGAAAGCTGACATATTGATGTAAGACTTGCAAGCGCGAATCTTGAAAAAATTGATTAACACTGTCTTTGATAATCTTCGTTTAATGAAGTCAGTAAGTAAATGTGTAATTTGCTTTGCATTAAAATGAATAGTATTGATTGTTGTTTATGTTTTTGATCATTTGAGAATTCAAGCTCAATGACTCTGATACTTTCTTTGACACGTTGATTGTTGTTTCAACATCATGATCAGTTGTCTCAGTAAAGATTTCAACTTGCAGCACTGATGATGTAAAGAGAAGTTCAGTCTGAAGTTGTATTGTTTCGATTCTTGATGATATATGTTTCATATTCTGATTCAAATTAACGTTATTCATCTCAATGTTCATATGCTCTTTTGCAAAATCATTTATTAACATATATTCTTGATTCTTGTCTTCAATGTTCATCTGAACATTCTCATCATGAGAATCATTCAAGTTTGAATCTCATTTTGCAATCTTATAATCGCGTCAAATGAGTTGCATTGAATCGCATGATGATGATTCTGATAATAATGATAACTTTTATCAGAGAATCTTTCGTGATTGATCATGCAAGCGAACATGATAGTAATGAAGATAATGTTCAAGCTCGCTGATGTTGTTTATCTTCATCTCACATGAAGAGCATACGCGCTGCATTATCTGTAAGTCTTTGATTAGTGTTTTTATATAACTTGTACGAAGTAATGATGAATTGTAATAATTCTTTATGCTCAACTGTTTATCTGTGCATGAAATGTCAGTAACAAGATGAATCGAAAAATGTCAATCACAAAGTCAATGAATCACATTTGTTCAGAAGTTATCGACTTCAATTTGAGCTCGATAATTAAGATATGTAAACTATATCTAGCTAAATCATAAAAAAAACGAAATCAATCACTTGAACAAATATCATCGCTATTCTCAGAATTTAGCTATTGTCGCTCAAGATGCAATCATCTAAATCTTTTATGAAATGAGAGTAATAATTGCTAAAGTGTTATATATCTCAAGTTGAAGCAATCTTCAAAGTTTACAAACTTTATCTTGTCGTTGTCATTTATCTCGCTCTTGTCATGACTTGATGAACAACTCAAGAGATATATGACTATGCATCTATCTTCTTCATCTTTATTTGAAATTCTCTGATAGCATGTCAATTGCGCTTAAACTCATCGTCACTTCTTCTGAGCTTATCATAAGTGCAAGACTGCTTAGATTTTATAGTTGTTGTTATTTGATGTACAATGAAGATTGAGAGAATTCAAGTATCAAAGATTAAAGACTTGAACTTAGATGAAGAAATTAGCTGATTGACAAATGTAAAGATGAACTCATCAGTCAAATAAATAACAGTAACGAGCGAAAATGATTGTTAATGATGAGATGACATTGAAGATGATGTAGTTTTGTTTCAAAGAGTTTCTCATCTGATGATTCTTCATGTGACGTTGACTGCTTGTTTGAATGATGACAAGAATTTTGATGCATCTGACAACACATCTTGATTGAACTCATCTATTGCTACTGTCAATAGTTAAATCATGAGTTCAATTACAATGCACATATTAATGAATTAAATGTTGCTGCATACATCAACTTCGATGAGAGCATACTTGATGATGTCACACTATAAACAGTGTCTGCAATGAACTGACTGCTTGATGAAGACTTCAATTTCATCAAAGAATTTTCATTTCTTAAGAATGAATGAAGTCATTTAACAACTAAACTGAATGAAGAGTTGTTGCAATCAATCTCTTCATCATCTCTTGCGATTGCTGTTGCTCAATATCATATCGTCTTCAATTCTATCACTTTATAAGAATGATTTATATCTTAATAATAACAAATGCAAGTGAAGTTTTTACACTGTTCATGACAACATCGTCAACGAGTAAGAAGATCAAGTATGTATGACTCGTCTCTCTGCAAATGCTTCTTATGTTTGTTCTTTAAATGCTTTGCACAAGTGATGTTATTGATCTGAATGAAAGCAATCAGTTAGCTGATACACAGAAGAAGCAACTCAAAATGATAATTAAGATTTCATCTTTCAACACTCATATTTCTCTGTCTTTTCTTAATACTTTGAGCTCAAGAGAAGTTTCATCATTTGTGATATAATTGTTGAGATTTTTGCGAATTCATGAACTGATCAATTCAATGATGAATCTTCTTTTGTCGCTATTCTGCAAATGAAACAGTATATTCTTCAGATCTTTTCAATTATTACATTTCTTCAATGTTTTTATCATCTTGATTGATTGATCAAAGCAATGAACAATAGTCTGATTGCAAAGCGAAAAATGCGTATAGTTTCAGTTAATACATTAGTCGAAGATCAAACAAGATTGATCATTACATCAAAGCTCAAAGTCAAACTCGCTTGCATGATTAAATACTTTTGTATCTGAGTCATGTGAAATCTTTCTATCATCAAGTACAATTGTTCAGTTTACAACGTAAGACAGATCATATACATCTGAATCATCATCATGAAAGTCTACAAACTTCTCGATCATGTTTTCATTTGTCTCTTCATCATATATTTCAGAATCAACTTTGTTCTTTTGACTGTTATTGTTGATACTCAAGATCTGCTTGAATCAATGTTGTGTATTATGTTTGAGTTGTAAGTTCAGATCAGTAAATAAAACAGTATCTTTAAAAAGATACTTGATGTCTTTCAAATTAAACTGTTTGTTTCACAACTCTGTTTTATTTATTTGCTTCAAAACATTTAATATTCTCTTTACGATTGCTTTTTTGACAGGTTCAAAAGATGAATGAAGTTCAAAAGTAGTATTTCTTCGTCTTTTAACATGTTGAGTAGTGAGAGCTTGTTTAACACTAGTCGTGATGTTTCATATGCATTCAGTCAACATTATCTTCATGATAGTGTCATTTGATGTCTATTAAGTCACAAGTAATGCAAAGAGTGATTGAGAAGAAAGTGAAATTATGCAATACGTTTGAAAAATTGAAGTGTATGAGATTTAATGAACTTGAATAATGATTTTTTAAATCTGCTTTAATTTAAAAATATCGTTCTTTAATGTTTTAACTTGAAGAAAATTTCTTGACTTTCTCTGCTGTTAAATCGACAACAACATCACATTTCAATGACTTTATAATGATCATCATCTCATCTTTCAATCATGTGAACTATGATTTGCATCATCAAACGCTTGAATGTAATCTTCACAACAAAATGTTAAAGCTGTGTTACTTATGAGAGACTTCAAACAGAGTGCTTATTTTCGTAACTGTATTCAGAAAGTGATTAATAGTAATGTGAAAGTTATGCAATCATCAAATGAGTAGATGCAACATGTCTTGATTGAACTACATGACTGATCTGTTCACTGACAATAAATGAATCACTGTGATTCGTGATGCTTTTATGAAAGTGCTTGCTATCACATTCTCATGAATCGTAACAGTGAAAGTGACAGATAGATTCATTTGAAAGCATTATGACTTGCAATGCAATACTGATTTTGTTAACAAACATTATAATGTTAAAAGATGATCAATTATGCTTTCTAAGTAAAGAAAATCTCAATTTGATATAAATGACTGATTATCTTGACAGATTCTGATCGAATTACGAAGATACATATTGTATTTTCACTATGAATTGATTTATTCATCTTAAAGAACGTTCTCAATATAGTCACGAAAGTCGACAAATGATCATCGCAGAAAGACTTAATATGAAGAATATGCAGATCAATAAAGATGTGACTGAAATGTTTATGATGCAGCTTGTTTGCTTATGTCTCAGAGCAAAACATGATAAGCGATAAAAATGCAAACAATATTCACTGTATCATTTCTTCTATATTGTTAGCTTGAATATAGTGAAGAATACAGTGTAAATAAGCATGATTCAATAAAAGATGAATAACAGCTTTGTTATTTTATGAATGAAAGATAATCATCATATTAAAATTGAGATCAACACTTCTATCATTTTAGTTATATTTAATAAAAGAATACAATTCATCAACGAGATTTTGCTCACTTTATTTAAGTGTGTGCTTTTTTAAGAAACTTAACTTTCAAGACATCATAACAGTTAAATCAGAATCATTCTCATTTTAAAGACTTTTTATCTTTCATCATAATCAAATAACAATCTCAATTTGAGCTGCAATCATCAAGATCAATCTTTCAACTTCAATTCACATCAGTTTAGAATTTTACATTCTGCAACATTATTTTACTTTTTATCTTTCATCATAATCAAATAACAATCTCAATTTGAGCTGCAATCATCAAGATCAATCTTTCAACTTCAATTTACATCAGTTTAGAATTTTACATTCTGCAACATTATCTCACTTTCTATCTTTCATCACAATCAGATAACAATCTCAATTTAAGCTGCAATCATCAAGATCAATCTTTCAACTTCAACTCACATTAGTCTAAAATTTTACATTTTGCAACTTTATTTCACTTTTTATCTCTCATCACAATCAGATAACAATCTCAATTCAAGCTGTAACTATCAAGATCAATCATTCAGTTTAGACTCACATCAGTATAAAATTCAACATTTTGCAATCTCATTTCATCTTATCATTGTACATTCTACAATCTCATTACTTCTTATTACTTCTTCACATTTAACAGCTTAACATCATCTTACATCATTACTTTACATCTTTCAATAAACATCTCATCATGATGTTCAAAGAGAAGTTCAAAGTGACATCAATAAATAAAGATGCAGCAACTGATATCATGTATCACACATCTCAAGCAATGAAGCTTGAGAATGATAATTTCATTACTTTCATCTTGAATGATGAGAAGATGATGCAAAAAGCAAATTTAGCTGAGCATCAGAACATTAGATCTATTATCTTTTGAGTTAAAATTATTTTTGAAATCAATGAAGTAATTAAATCAGTAATTGATGCATTCAATTCTTTGAATGAAAGTTTTTACATTACTTGCAAGATTGTAACGAAGATCTTGATGAATTGAACATTCAGCATTCGCTTCAACATTAAATTACATCAAGTCACATCATTGTTATTTGAAAGTTATCTTTCTGTTCATGACATCTTACATAACTGAGTCTTTCACTTACATTCAAATTCTGAGATTCGCGAAGTTATTGTTGCAAACTATTCAAACATGTCTCTGTTGTACACTTCTTATTTCAAATTCATGTTTTTCATACACAACATTAATGATTCAAAGATCAAGAATTTGCATTGAGATGAATGAATGACTTTTCTTGAATTTATTTTCAGATCAATCTCAACTCATACTTAGTCAATTCTGCTTGAGAATCATGAAAATTCATTAGTTCTTCGGAATATAAAAAACACACTCAAAAAAGTCTTTGATTTGTCAGAAGATTGCACAGTCAAGCTGAAGATCTTCATCTCAATGATTAAACGAGATATATTTCTGAATCAGTATCGAAAATTCAACAGTAGAATCAGAATAAAGCGAGACTTTTCAGCGTTCAACATGTGATTCAGTCAGTTTAAAAATCACAAGCATATCATTCAAGTAGAACAAGTGACTTCAAAGAAGAACCATTCAACTATCTATCTGTCATATTAATGCATTTATTGCGATGACAAGAAGTACTAACTTATTGAAGATTTTTCTAGACTACAGTTGATGAAGACACAGCGAGCATTGATTGCAAAGACTCAAACATTGCTCTGCGAGTTATGTGCACTCATCACATTCACAAGAACAGACAAGAAGTATGTTAATTTGCTGCATTTTTTCAATTGCTTTGACTATCAATTTGACTTGAAGAATCACTTTGAAATGCAGATCAATGATGACAAGTGAACTGCTATCATTCTTGTCAAATCATTTATTTTCTTCAACATGACAAATGTGAGCGTAGCTCTTCATCATTCTTTCATTAAGATAAATTAAAGCTTGATTAAGTTGAAGTTGATGTTCAATTTTCATGAACATGAGTGACAGAATGATGATAAACAAGTACTTCAGTATTGTTTTTTCAACGCATCAAATGTGATCTCAGTTTATTTAATCATGTCTGACAAGCTCAACAGAATCAAAATAGCGACAATTAAAATTCTTAATTCTGCTCATATTGACGAGAAATATTATGAATACAACGATTGCTTTCGCGATATTATACTGAGTCAGAACTTCGAGAAATCTCGTTGAGTGTCTAATCACGTAATTAGTCGATAAATTAAATGATTTATCATTTTGATTGATTCTTCTTCTTATAAGATCACTTTGACGTGATTAGCTGCGAACGCATGTCTAATAGCTTAAATAACATCAATTATCAAAATGACATGAATCATCAAAATGACATGAAGCATCAAAATGACATGAATCATCAAAATAACACTGCTGACACTGATTATTCTGATTCTATATGCTCAATTCTATACGCTTAAGCGCATGCAAAAGCAAGATATTAAATCAATAAATTTATTATCTAACTAGTTATTTAATCATCTATTTGAATGAATTGTTGACTATGTAGAATATTCGATAGAAAATCATAAAGAAAGTCATGAAGAATGCTCGATAAAAAAACATGAAGAGTGCTTGGTAGAAAAACATGAAGAGTGCTTGATAGAGAAACATGAAGAGTGCTTGATAGAAAAACATGAAGAGTGCTTGATAGAAAATCATGAAAGAAGTCATGTAGAAAGCATTGTTTGACTCATGTTATGCGCTCAATCGACGAGTAATTTGAAGCATGTAGAAAGTTTGATAAAGCGTTTGATAGAAAGCTTGATTGAAAGCTCGATCGAAAGCTCACTAGAAAGCTCACTAGAAAGATCAGTAGTAGAAAGCTCGATTGAAAGCTCACTAGAAAGCTCACTAGAAAGCTCGATCGAAAGCTCAGTAGAAAGCTTAGTAGTAGAAAGCTCAGTAGAAAGCTCAGTAGAAAGCTCGATCAAAAGATCAGTAGAAAGATCAGTAGAAAGATCAGCAGAAAAATCAGTAGAAAGTTTGATATCGAGTCATGAAGAGTGCATTCTATTGAGTCAGTTAGCATTATTTCGTACGAAATAGAAAGTAGAAACTGTTCTACAAAGAAAGAAAGAAGTGAGAAGAAGTAAATATTCTGAATCTTCTAAATTTTCTAGCGTTGATCTTCGACTGAGAGCGAAGATTACTAATCACAGAAATAACAGTACTGTTCTCAAGTCATGTAGAAAGCATTGTTTGAAGCACTGTTTGACGTGTTTTATGCATTCAATGAACGCGTTTAATAGAGCGTTTGATAGAGAGTTTGATAAAGTGTTTGATAGAAAATTTAATAGAGCGTTTGATAGAGAGATTGATAGAGCGAGTAGATGAAGCGAGTAAATGAGCGAGCAGATGAGCGAGTAAATGAGCGAGTAGAATGATGAGCATGTAAAGTAGCAAGTAGAATGATGAGTATGTAGAATGATGAGTAGAGTGATGAGTATGTAGAATGACGAGTAGAGTGATGAGTATGTAGAATGACGAGTAGAATAATGAGTATGTAGAATGACGAGTAGAATAATGAGCATGTAAAGTGATGAGTAGAATGATGAGTATGTAGAGTGATGAGTAAAATGATGAGTATGTAGAATGACGAGTAGAGTGATGAGTATGTAGAGTGATGAGTATGTAGAATGATGAGTAGAATGATGAGTATGTAGAATGCGAAGAATAAAGATGTTGTCAAACTGTTTAATGATGCTGTTAATCATTTAATTATTTATGTGCAAAGATAAATGATTCAATTTACCAGTTATTAAATCTAAGTACGAGATTAATGACGTAATTAAATGATGTTTGATTGAATCTTTGATCTAATCAGCTGTCAATGATGTCAATGATGTCAACGTGATGATTAGCTGCGTGTGATTAACTAATTAACACTCAAGAATTTGTCAATGTGACTCGTTCTTTCATTCTTTGACATTATATCAACAATCGCTCAAACTCTTCTTCTATTGATTTCATCATTCTCATCGCTACTTTTGACTTCTTACAGTCTTCACAAAGCTCAAATTATTTGTTATGAATGCATTGCAATGACTGATTAAACTTGACACATTAACATTCTTTGCAATATCTTGAATTGATTTCATATTATTTGATCTGATTTAAGTTGTCACATTTTCAATCATCTTGTTCTCAGTCATAGTGTGCAAGATCTCAAGTAATCACATATTTGTTATTTGCAGCAGATTCAATAACTCATCTAGCTGTTTCATGATTTCATCGTTATTTTCAAAATCATGAATTTGAGATCAGTTAACTATATCAATGTAAGCGAAATCAATTATTTGTGAATGCGTCGTGAATATCATCTATTTGACTTATGTTTTTGCTTGATGTGCAAGTAAATGATCTCACTCATTTGAGAACTGAGCTTTGCAGTAGTCTGACACAGCTGCTAGAAAAATTCTGTGAACTGACATTTCATGATCTTCAATCTTAAGTTAAATCAACTGCATGTGCTTGACTGATCTCAAAGCAGATACGCTGCTACTTTTTGAGCACATTGACAAAATGTCAAAGACTGACTTGATTGATTAGACTATCATCGTACTTGAATTGCAAAGACACATTGAATGTAATCTTCGAAATTGAGAATCTTTGTTGATTCACAAGATCGAAGATCAAGAAACACTCAGTATATATGAAGAGATTGTGAGCATCGCATTTTGCAGTGAAGAAAACGAGTCGTGTGCTCTATATGAAAAGCAGATAGAAAGATTTCACTTTTATGATTGTATAATGTCATTGTCTTGCAAATTCTCTTTTTTCATTCAACGTAATCGCTGTTAAGAGTTTGATATTGCGATTTGCAAGTTCTTGAACAAATGCAATATATTCAATGATAGAAAGTTTCTTTCATGTTCATGAGTTGATGATATTGAGCGTGATGTCAAAGTTCATTGATTAGCATGACATGAACATTCAAGATCTTTAATCATATCGAGTATTTATTTGTTATCTTCAAAGAAACAAGAATACTCAGACTTTCTACAATTCATGACAAAAGTAGCTTCAAAATCTTGCAGAAAATGACTTTTTTCACAAATAAATACTTTGCAGCTTTGTTAGAATGCAATAATTCTGACTTGCATATTTCATTTTACATGAGAAATATGAAAAAAACATTCTTGCAAGATTTAGACATGTGCAATCATGAAGATATTGAGAAGTGCAATCAGAATGATCTCATTGAATCAATTCATCATATTAGTGAACTTGATGCATGATTGATGACAAAGCGCAAGATTGATCGATAAGACTCTTTGTTGACAACAAACAAAGCAAGACAGTTACTTAAGTACAAGTGATAATGTCTTGTATGTTTCAATGAGCTGTATATAATCATGATTCTAGCTATATATATAATAATAAACAAAGAAAGCATTTCATCTTTTGACGTGCAACTTTGATGATTGAGTTCAAGTCATAACTTTATTGAGATGAGATTTAAGAGTCAATCTGTCGTTTTTGCAAGTTTGACTGATGTATAATTCATTAAACTGCGAGATAGATTAATTAAACTGCAAGACAGATTCATTAAACTGATGATGTTTGCTTTAATGTCATGAAACATGTAATTTTCAAGATGTATGAAAGTTATTGAATTTAACACTCTTGATCATATTTAATATCTTAATGATAATCACTTAAAAAATCATAAAACTTAACTATTGTGATCGCGACGATGCAAAGTGCATCTGTGTCTCATTCAATTAAGCAACTGCATCATCAATCTTGTTGATAATCAGCTGCAATGATTGTAACTAGTACGCTCTTCAAGTCAGAATTTTTGCAAATAACTTTCATGAATTTAAATCTTGCAGATTGTAGCTTCTGCATTTACAATGATGAGTTTTTAATAAGTTGTCATCACAGAACGTAAGTTATCTGTATTGATGCAAATTCGCAAATAAGTGAGCTGATAATCAAGTTTCAAACATTAAAAGTCAAGTCAACATTTAAGTCAAAGAATGATATAAATAAAGTATCACATGTTCTTTGCATGCATCAACAACATTTCTTCTCTTTTCTGAGAATACATTCTTACATTTTTGTACTTCAAATTTTCATCAATTGTGTTCATGTTCATATCATCTGCAGTGTGTGAACATTTGATAAGTATAAGAAGACTTTTTGAGTGTCAATTTTCATGTAGATGACTTGAACTTTGATGCTCATGATTTTTGAGAAAAGCGCACTTTTCTTACTTGTAGTCTTTCATCTATCTCTTTTTATGATTGATAATAGTGATGTGATAGAAGCGAGATGAATGTTGCTCACTTATTCAGAGCATCGTGATTTCAAATTGTGAAATCGCTGATGTTTGATAGACATTCTTATTACATTGATGAGTAAATTTTTCTATACTTTGCTGCGTTTCATAAATGCAGAATGATCATAGCTGAGATCAATATTGATGAACATTGTTGTCAATTTATGAAATGATACTGCGTTTGCTTCTTCAAATCTTTGTCAATCTGCATACATTCAGACACAATGTTGATTAAATAGTCATGATTTCTTTAATAAACTATTCGATTGAATTTATTTGAAAGATCGAAAATGAGAATCTGTGATTATGCTTAAGCAATGTTACATGTATTGTTGAAGATTTGTTGCATCATCAAAGCAGTATCTGCAACATCATCAAGAATCACAAAGCTTAATGTTAATTCTATAAATTTTCTCATGATTTCAATAAATTTTGATGAATATATCAATGAATGTCAAAGAAGAAAAAGTGAATACAATTATTTATAATATAAATTGATAAACTAGTAACACACTGTGCATTCTTGATGCACATATATGAGAATGTGTGATCTAGATGCAGTTATCATCTTTTATCTTGTTATTGACTTTGATGTCGTTCGCTTCATCATCATCATCATTCTTGACATCTCTGATTACATCATCATCTTCAAAGATTTTGAGCTTCAATGTCAACTTCATTATACACATTCAATGATTCTGTCTATCATATATCAGCATCTCGATTCTTGAATCTATACAACGCAAGTCATAAGTGATAGTTTTTTCATGTTGTTCAAGATAATTGACTTTCTTCTTGATTTATGCTTGATTTCTCTTCATTCACTTTGAATCAATCTGAACTAATCTTTTGATCTTGTATAAATTGTAACAACATTGATTAATTTGATAGTGTTAATGATAAAGCATGATGACTTTTCATTTGAATACTTCTGCAGTTTTTTTGAATCTTTTTGAAACAATCAAACTATGTTCATCACTTTAAATTTGATCAATTTTGAAGTTATCAAAGTCACAAAAACTTTAAGCATAAGTTGAAAGTACTACATAATTAGATGTTAGCAATCATGTCAAACATGTTTTCTTTCGCTATGCATGTGATAACTTTCAAGAACAACATTAACAGAAAGTAAAGACTTTGTCATTTACTCAATAAAGAATAAGTGCATTCATAGAACTTATGATACAGAATACAGTCTTCTCGTTCTTGTCTCAAACATCATTGATGAGCATGTTGATTACTTTGATCTTGCTACAGTTTACTTCAAAGATAATGTTAAGAATGTGCTTCTCATAAAGAGACTTGACTTGCTTCAAGTTGTAAAGATGATCTGTTTCAAAATGAACATATCTTTTATTTCAATCTTTTACTTCAGAGAATGCAAGTGACTATGTCTCTGAAAGTTGTTCAAGACACAAAAATGTGTTAAGTACTTTAAGTCAATGAACTTTCATCATTCAATTGTTGACGTTGAGTTGAAATTTAATTTCAATGCAATGATTGTTAATTCAGTCTTACTTTTTCTTATTCATCTTCTTTCAAAGTTGATTAAGAATTATCATCATTGAGAAATTGACAAGTTTGTTGAATCTTGATGAAAGACTGCAATCAATATCTTGATGTTCATTCAATTTCACATCTGTAAGAAGAGAGTTGAAAAACATTGATTGATTAATGTCATATTATAATCATAATGTGTTACACATAGTCTTTAGCTGTTTGATGTACTTTTGAATAACTCAAGAATTTATCTCTTGAATCTTAATGATTTTTGTATGTATCTTGTTCATGTCTTTCAAATTTTGATATATACAGTATTTCAAATTGACTTGATGAGCTTCTTTTTCTTTTCATACTCATTCATGTTGATTCACTATCAAGTTTATCATCAGCATGTTCACTCATGTTGTCATTTGAAAGAAAGATCATTCAAAGAGTGTATCTGTAACAAATCACTTACAAGATTTTTTATTCATGATCTTAAATAGATTGATGATTTTGAACATTTAAGTCATCTTTTTATGCATCTCATTCATGATCAATCAATCTCATCTTATATCTCAAAGCTTTCATATTGACTGTGATTGTCTTGCTTTAAAACTTGCTTTTTAAGAATGATGTAAACTTCTCATCAATTCTGCAATGTAAGTCTTGTACATGTTTATCATAATTACACATATGAAACTAGAATTAACTTACTCTTCTTCTGATAGAAAATATACATCTGTTTGTTTCAATCTGATGATCAGCATGTTCATCTTAACATCACAATATGCATGATGAATTTATCAACATAATAAATCATTGTTCTTGTCGAGATGAATTTGAATCTTCTTTAGTTAATTGATGATCAAGACTGATGAAATGATAACTAGATTGACAAATTTCGATGATATGAGATGTGCAGATGAGCTTGCGTTCACATATGAACATTTAATTTTCAATCTGTTATTAGAAGAGCATTTTGCATCTTTAAACTGAGAAGTATCAAGAGTGTTTTCTTTCAAATGTTTATTGAACTTCTTCTTGTGATGAGCATTGTTAATCTCATCATATGCTATGTGCAATAGATGATTCAGACAAATTAATTCAAGCATCTTTATTGTTTTATCAATAAATTAGCATGCTTCATTCTTAATTTTGCTGACATTCATGTTTATCTTTTCAAGACTCATATCATCGACATTATATTTTTTCTTCATGAACATTTTTATTTTAAACATCACAAAAATCTCAAAAGTCTGATATAAAAAGAGTGACGTGATCATTCTTTGCAAATGTATGCGTGACTGAGATTCAACATGATTAAAATCATGCAGAAACAGTTGAGTGTAATTTCATCATTTGTTTTCTTCATGAAGATGCTTTGTAACAGTCAATAATATCTTTATCATGAATCTGTTCAATCTTGTTAGTCAAGAAACAAGATCAACTTTGATATCTTAATCATCTTGTGTAATGCTTCTTCAAAGTCTTCTCACTATCTTTAACATCATTGAGATTCACATGTGATCATGCATGTTCTGACTTTCTTGCAATATCTTCTTTAAATGAAGTATCGAAGATCATCATGTTTTGTTGAGATTTCATCTGCTGAAATAAAGATTGTACAGTTACTTCATATTGTTCAACTCAACTTGTTGAATCTTGATGTGAGTTGATGATATTGTTTTCATTTGATGAAGAATTATCATTTTTTTATTTGAAACTTGATACTGTTATTGAGTTATCAAAAGTTAAAGCTGAGATGTGAAACTTATCTGAAACTGACATTAATATGTCATTCTTTTGAATCTGCATTTTGTCATTTGACTTTTGTTGCTTTGAATACAATGATTCAGAACTTTCATCATTCTCTGTAAAAATCACTTGTCGTTAGTCTGTCATTCATACACATACTTTAGTGACTTACTATAATGCAATGTTTGATCAGCTAATGTGATGCTTGTTGTATCTTTCTTTGAATGATTGAATCTTGATCGCTTTCAAGAAAAATATAAAAGCGTGTGAATCTTGTTCATGAGATCTTCACTCTTGTCAGTTCGCTGTGAATGTACACTCTTCACAAATTTATCAGATTTCGCTGCATTGTCTGCTGAATCAACATTATTCTTCGTTGTACTCAGAACAGCTGTATCATTTGCATTGCTCTCTTTCATGTTAATGACTGCTGACTGCTTCTGAACATGAGTAGATGCTGCATTGTTTGCTGAGTCAACATTATTCTTCGTTGTACTCAGAACAGCTGTGTCATTCGCATCATTCTTTTTTGTATTAATGATTGCTGACTGCTTCTGAACATGAGTAGACGCTGCATTGTCTGCTGTGTCAACGTTATTCTTTGTTGTACTCAGAACAGCTGTGTCATTCGCATCACTCTCTTTCATGTTAATGATTGCTGACTGCTTCTGAACATGAGTAAACGCTGCATTGTCAGTCAAGTCAACGTTATTCTTTGTTGTAAACAGAATAGCTGTGTCATTCGTAATGCTCTCTTTCATGTCAATGACTGCTGACTGCTTCTGAATATGAGTAGAGTTTATTCAATTCTGCTTTATGAAATCTAAAGTTCTTGTCAATCTTTATTGATATACATGATCTATCAAATTATCAATTGTCGTTTCATGATCAATTGATAATGTGTTGATCTTATTTCTTCAAGTTATCACTTTGTTAATTTTTTCGCTTTCATTAACATTAATGAATCTCATGTGCTCTTGATGAGAAGCTGAGATTAATGAAGCATTGTTTGTAAATTCTGCACTGATCATTAGTTCATTGTTTACATACATGTGTTTCTGATCTATCAGAATATAATGTAATGCAAGTCACATTAAAGCGAGCAGCATGATTAAATCGATTTGAAACATCGCGTAAGACAACTCGAAAAGTTCTGTCTGAATTTATTTTCAAAACTTTGTCATTTATGATGTAAATGATAGTATTCATCTTAGTGTAACTTATATCATCTTTGAGAATATCAATTTACATCTGAAACGAAACATTATAAAATCAATCTTTGTCATCATGTAAATCATGATTAAATACATCTTTAATTGAAGTCAAGCTTATTTTTGAGATCTCTTTTGAAGTGATCAGATTCAAGTGTGAACTCATCATTGCATGAAGTTCAATGTCTTCAAGTATTCTGATGAATGACATGACTTTTTGTGACTGCAAAAACTCAGACACAGATGATGCTCATTGAATCTTTACAATCTTATGTATGATGATGAGTGATTGATCATCTGAAAATGATGTAAAACTAGTTTGTGTATGAGTGAAAGATGTGTTGATCTTTTTGACATGTTTCTGTTTAAAGCGTCTCTTGTTGAAGAGCAATCATTGAACTATAGTGATCAAACTGCTGATAATATGATTTGCTTCAAAGTCATTGAACATAAATGAGTTGACATTGTACAGAAACAATGTTAATTTCTTCTCAATGATAATCAACTTCTTATAAAATCTGATGTGCTTGAGTGTAGACACATGCTTTTAAGTCATTGCTCAGCTTGATTTGTTAAATTCTTCAACTGATATTTATCAATGTTTAAGATTTTAAAAATCTCTGTCATGTTTCTGAAAGTTGAACACTCATCATCAAGTTGAAAATTCTGATATCTGATAGTAATATTCTTTTTGAGACGTGAGCTAGTCATTATGATGAGTTGATAAAATCAGTTTGATAAAATTAATGATGATGATGAAATATGAGTGCTGCTATTTGACTATGTGAGATGAGTTGACGTGACAAACTAAATGTGTACTCGACTGATGTTAAATATGCAAATTCAATCAACTGAGATTAAGTTCAATGAATATATTTCAATCTTGATGATGATACTCATTAAAAAAGATATATAATTAAATCATGATTTTATGTGATTATAAAAGCAACTTGGAAGATTCACATCGAGTATGATGAGCAGATGAATGAAAGATTAAGTTGTGTTAAGTATATGCAATGAATGTGATATTGTAAAAGCTGAAACATAGTGAATTTACTTTAGCTTATGTTGAAAATCTGCGCTCACATGATGCGCATAACAGCTTAAAGAATAAGTTAGTTTATTGTTAATTGAAGTGTATTGTATTTGCAAGTTGTTATATCTATATTTCAGTGTGTATTACACAGTGATCAATGTTTTAATCTCTTTGACAGACTTGAACTAGTAGCAGACAAAGAATTTAAACTTCGAAAAAGAATATTATTTTCTATGAAACATGTTTATCAATTAATGAATACTATTTCTTGATCAGATTTATTTTCTTGCAATGCTTGTTCTTCTGAAAGATTTGTTGCTTGATCTTCGCTTGCATCTCAATGATGCTTTTACTTTTCTGCGAAATTTGTTGCAGAAACTTCATTCACATTTTGATGATGCTTTTACTCTTCTGAGAAATTTATTACTTGATCTTCATTCATGTTTTTATGATGCTTTTGCTCTTCTGAAAAGTTTGTTACTTGATCTTTGCTTATATTCTGATGATGTTCTTGCTCTTCTGAGAGATTTGTTACTTGATCTTCGCTCATGTTTTGATGATGCTCTTGCTCTTCTGAGAAGTTTATTGCTTGATCTTCGCTTATGTTCTGATGATGTTCTTGCTCTTCTGAGAGATTTGTTACTTGATCTTCGCTCATGTTCTGATAATGCTCTTGCTCTTCTGAGAGATTTGTTACTTGATCTTCGCTTACATTCTGATGATGCTTTTGCTCTTTTGAGAAGTTTGTTGCTTAATCTTCGCTTGCATATCAAGCTTTATTCTCATTTCATTGTGATTCTTGCTCTTGAAATTGATACTTTGTTTTCATGAAATTGATGAATTCTTGTAAACTAGAGTATTTCTCATAGACTTCATTGATCGAGAACAGATTTTGAACATGTCGTATCATGTGTAAATTGCAAGCGTAATCATGCTGAAGTTCATCATAGTTACATAACATAACAAATGAGTGTCAGAATCATGTCTAAATGATACAATCAATGAAGATCAGAATTGATAGTGCTTGATCTTTAGAAATAGCTATAACTGAATATTAAGAATACAGAAGAAGATTGATACAAAAGCTTCTATTTATGTAATGTTCAGAGACTGCGCTAGACTCGAAAGAAATGTGTTTGTAACATGAGAAGAATGTGATGTAGATGAACAAGATGTTGATGAAAGAAAAGAGTGTTGAGTCATATCTGAGTCATATCTGAGTCAAATCTGACTAGCTCGATGATTAGTTCTAATCATTACGCAGAGAACTCGCTAGCGTTCATTGTGAATTGATTATAGCTTCAGTCTTGTTCAGTCTTGATACACTCGTAACATTATTTCTCTCTTCGAAAATTCATGTTCGCATGAATGTAGTTCATTTGCTCGCTTTTGTTGATAGTTATTTCGATATTTAGCGCGATTTGTTTGAATATAGCTTATGAAATTCGTTCAAAACTTTCTCTGAGTCATTGAATTTTTCTTTATCGACATAGTATCATTTGTCGTTTCTATCTAGATCTATTCATTTGACTTTGTACTGTATTTGATCTTGATAGCGTCTGAAGTTCAATATATTGTCTATCTTTCAGTGTTTATTGTCTTCAATAGTGATTGATCTGAGTGATTCTGAATGCTGTTCTGATAGAGAGTCTTCTGAATACGATTGCAGTAGCTTCGAACTGAACATTGAATGCAAATACTTCATGCTGACTGATAGACAAAGATGATAGAAGATACTCACTTTGACAGTGATTTGATAAAGATCTAGCTGTTTGTCTTTCAAATCTTTGCAGAGTCTCGTTGTCTTAATGTTTCTGAAAGATAGTCAAACTCAGTCATTTACTTCATAAATGACATCTCATCTATGTTTATTGATTTGAACTTCGATGATCAGCTTCGTCTTTTTCAATTGTTGACGATCGAAGTTCAGTAATTTTTTCATTCAAATAACAATGTCATCTGCTTTTCTAGCTTTAAGTCGTTCATGAGTTGTTTCGTAGTCAGTCGTATCTGAATCGAAACTCATTCGAGAATGAAATTCTTTATTGAAGTAGAAGAGAATCATTGAAGTGATCGAGAAGATATTGAAATTGTCACTGAATTTCATCATAGATATTCATTTGACTCAGTCGTTCTGCATGTAATTGCAGTAGATTCTAAGTTCGCGTTCGACGTCTTGATTGACTCATTTCGATTGATCGTTGATCTCAGAATGATAGACTGTGAATAGACTAGCTGTGATTCTCAGTTGCTTGCAAAGACTTTTTCACATAGTCGATATGAATTGAGAGTCTCTGTTCGAAACAATAGAACTGAGTAGATCATGCAGTTGATAGACGTTTCATAGCATGATTCAAATCGTTTCTTCGATTGAGATGTCATCGTCTTCTCAATGACAGGAAACATAGTGACATTCTTTGATGAGATGACATATGATTGTGCAAATGACGTTATAGTCTTCTGACAGAGATAGTTCAGTGATGAAGTTCATAGCTATATCTTTTCAGCGTTTCTGTGAAATCGAGAGAGAATGATGAAGTTCATTGATGTTATCTTTAGAAGCTTTGCTTCGTTGACAAGCATGACAGTTTTGAATGTATCATTGAATAGTAGCTTAATGATTTGATCAATAGTAGAAACGCTGAACTAGATTGATGATTTGTCTATTGTCGAAGTGAGAGATTGAAGATTGATCATGCACTTCTTGTAGTAATTTCGTGTGCATGTTCTTAGAAACTCACAGTAAATCTTTTCTAAATAGAACGTTGTCAATGATTTCGCAGTTCTTCAGTTTAGTGATATGAAATTTGAGCTTGTTTTCGTTCATAGCTTGTTTATATTCGTTGCAGAGCTCATCTGTTTGATTGATCATTCGTACTCGTTGATAGAGATTTGCTTTCGATTCAATAGATAGAACATTGATTCTATCAAAGATCAGAATAGTTTGAAAACGATTTTCAAGACGCTGAGCTGATTCAGAGATGTTCGTTAGAGACATTCTGATTAGAGCATCGACTTTAGTATTCATTTTGCCTGATCTAAAGATGATCTGAAAGTTGAACTTTGATAGAATGTTCAGATAGTTGACTTGTTGTTGACTCAACTGTTTATTTTTCATGAAGATCTTCAAAGTCTAATGATCGATGAACATCTGAATGAATAGTTCAATGCATTTCAGCTCGAATCATCAGTGTTCGAAGCATCGAATAATGACTAGCGATTTCTTGTCATAGATGTGGTAATTGATTTCAGCGAGAATCATGCTTTTGCTGTAGAAGATCATCGAATGAAAAACTTTCTCATCATCGTACTGAGATAGTATTTCATCTTTTACATAGTTCAAAGCATCGATCTTCAGAATAGCTTGTCGTTTGAGATCGAAGTGACGAAGTACTGAGATCGAGCTAACTTGTTTCTTTAGATTGTCAAAGACTTGAACACAGATCTCGTTTCAAACAAAAGACGTGTTCTTTCTAGTCAGCTGAGTGAATGATTTGACTAGCTTCGAGAAGTTCTTAATGAAACAACGATAGAAGTTAACAAATCTCACGAAGCTCTGAATTTCTTTTAGATTGATTGAAGTGATTCAGCTGACTATGACTGTCACTTTACTAGAATTCATACGAAGATTTAGTTCTGATACGATGACTTCTAGAAAGACAGTCTCTTCTACATTGAATTCGCACTTTCGAATATTCATCTGCAGTTCAGCTTTGCGTAGTTGACTCAATACTAGTTTGACGTGATCTCTATGTTTCTTTCTTATTTTGCTATAGATGAGAATGTCATCTAGATAGATTTGACAAAAGTCGTTCAGAAAGTTTCATAGAACGTCATTCATATATTGCTGAAAGAAGATCGATTTGTTAGTCAGTTTAAATGATAACATCTTGTATTTATATACTTCTAAAGCAGTGATAAAAGTGATGTAATTCTCGCTATCGAAGTGCATTCGAAGTTTGTTGAATGCTGATATGATGTTCAATTTAGTCAGATGCTTGCAACTTACTATTTTATCAATGATCTCGTCTATTAATGATAGAGAATATCTATTTCTTTTGAAAATGACATTTAGCTTTCAATAGTTCACGCAGAATCGAAGATCTTTATTCGCTTTGAGAACGAATAGAATGAGAAAGAAATAGAGAGTCTGACTAGAAGTGATGAATTTCTTCAACAGATTCTCGTTTAAGTACTTCTTTACTTTCAGAAGTTTGACAAAGAATATTTGATAGACTCAGCAGCGAGAGAGCGTTGAATCACTGATGAGCTCGATTTTATGATCGTAGAAGCGATGAGAGAGTAGTTTATTCAATTGAGCTCGATCAAAAACATCTAGAAACTCATGATATTTTAATGACAGCTTCGCTTTAATATCTTTCAAATTCTGAGTCGTTTCATTGATTGAAGAGATGTTTAGAGCGTTCAAATCGCACTGAGTATTGTACATAATTTCTTTATTGATGTTCATCATGAATAGAGCAAAGACTTCAATCTTGTTCTTCTTTGAACAATTCAACAATGTTTTGAATGAAGCTGCGTTTATGCTTTGAATCAAGAATGACTCTTTTCGAACGAGTTATTTGAGCATCATAGAAATCTTAGTCTGAGTGATTGAAGAAGACGAAGTTGATCGCGATCAACTTGAGTGCTTTGAATTGAGAGAAATCGAAAAAATCGAAATAGAAGTATTCAATTGATTCGAAAAAACAATGACGTTGTTTCACATATTCAATAATATTTCGTTTTTGTTCATTCAGAGCTTACTCAATATGACTTCATGATGATCAATATCAGCTATCAGCATTAATACAGTCAATTTCTTATGACTTTCGATGATGAGATTGAGTAGAATTTTATGAGTGATGATCTTCTTAAATATCTTCTCGTCATAATCTCTTATTAGCTTCTCTTTTGTCAGTGATATAGATTGAATTTTCAGTTTCTCGCATACTTTATCGACTAGATTAGAATGTATGATCGTGTAGATAATTGAATCACTGTCTATTAAAGAACGAAGATTGAAAGATCAATTCTGAGAGATGAGATGAGTGTTAATTAGAAACGACTTTTCAAAGTAATTTTCTTTCAATAGAATTTCGTCTAGTTTGCACAAAGATATAATCTCTATTTCTTTGATGACTTTTGAAGAAATGACTAGTTTTTTGAATCGAAATTCGAATTGAAATCGAAGCGATCATATTCATTGTTCACTGCATTGATTCTAGTAGATTGATCGAGACACTCTTTAAAGCTATGACCTGATTTATGACATATGAAACAGCTTTTGACTAGAATATCTGCTTCTTTGACGCTAGTTAAAATCGCGTCGCGCGACTTTAGCTGATCAGACTTCAAGTGATCGATTGACTGAGTGACAACAGTCACTCTATGAAAGATAGTCTTAAAAAGATCATTGACGCGTTTGATCTTGTTCTTGATCTCTCGAATGACTCGCTGATCATTATTCAAATGAATCAGATAGAAACGAATTTTCTTTAGAGAATCAGATTGAACTAGTTGATCTACTCAAATGAATCGAAGACGAGAATAAATTTTATCTTTCAGATCAGCGATCAGTTGCTTCTCGTGATAGTCTAGATAGAAAGATAGACGTTGAAACTGAGTATAGAATTCACTGAATTTCTTGAATTCTTGAACCAAGTTGTAGTATTTTCTACAAAAGTTGACTTTCTTATTTGAATCATTGAACAACTGAGCTAACTCTTTCAAAAGATCGTCGATGATTCTATAGAGATTGACACAGTCACGTTCGCGTCTAGTCTGAGTGATCTCAGCTGCGTCATCGAATAATCTAGAATGTACATAGCTCAATTTGAATCATTCATTAGAAAAGAGATTGACGTTGATCTTTAGTTTATTCTGAATTTTTTCGTATCAATTCTTTCAAGTAGAGTTCTTTTCATCAGTAAATAGCGAAGAATCAGGTATTTTTTGAGATCTAGAACGCTCAGAGTAGATGAAATCAGAAGAAGTGTTTTCTTTAGCTTGAAGTCTAGTCTTCAACTCTTTGATTTCGTTTTCTTGTTGTTTATTTAACTTGTAGAGTTGATCTGTTTCTTCATCAAGAACTAGACTTTGAGCCTTTCAAATTTCGTAGAACACGAGAGATATTATCATTTCAGCAAATGATTCATCATCTTCATGAATGAATGATGCAGCACTTGATGATTTCGTTCGTGATTTCGATGAATCAGCATCAGAGATTTGAGAGAAACGATTTCGAAATTCTTTGAAACGCTCTTCAGTAGACGAATGACTAGACATGATGAGATTTGTTTGAAAGAAGATTGAACGAATGATGATGCTTGATGATTGAAGAAGAAAGACGTATAGAATGAGGTTTAATCTTCAACAAAGAAGATGAGATTTGTTTGTTGATTTGATTGATTCTCTAGCAAACAACGAAGATTCTTTATCGTTGAATCTATCGATTGATTTGATTCTTGAGCAATTCACGAAGATTCTTTATCGTGATTCTCGTAATCGAGTGAACTTTGCGTACTTAATAAGCGATAAGTAGTCTAGCAATTCAAACAGTCTTGTCGTTGATTCTATTTAATTCTCTAGTGTTGTTCTATCTTTCAATTATTATCAATCATCAGGTAAATGAATTTCTTTAGACTCGTTCTGTCTAGATGAGTATGTTGAATGAGTAATGAGATCAGTATTGTGTGATTAACAAATTCTTAATATAATGTCAGAATCGTGTCTAAATAATACAATCAATGAAGATCAGAATTGATAGTGCTTGATCTTTAGAGATAGCTATAACTGAATATTAAGAATACAGAAGAAGATTGATACAAAAGCTTCTATTTATGTAATGTTCAAAGACTGCGCTAGACTCGAAAGAAATGTGTTTGTAACATGAAAAGAATGTGATGTAAATGAACAAGATGTTGATGAAAGAAAAGAATGTTGAGTCATATTTGAGTCATATCTGAGTCAAACCTGACTAACTCGATGATTAGTTCTAATCATTACGCAGAAAACTCGCTAGCGTTCACTGCGAATTGATTAGAACTTCAGTCTTGTTCAGTCTTGATACGCTCGTAACAATGAGTCGCAAGCATGATTATAGACAGTCAGAAGACGATTGAATTGAGACATGAAGTCAAGTTTTCTGATTCTCATCATACATAGAATAATGACAGAAGCTTCTTTGTCTTGAAAAGAATCAATTATGTACGCTTCAACATTTCAAACTTTCAAGTTTAAGACTAAGCTTCTCTTCAGTAGCTGAACTTGTGCAGTATATTTCGTAAAAATGACGATGTTTTTGATAAATATCTTGACTTCAGCGTAGATCTTGACTAGCTCAATTGTTACAATGACTTTAATTTCATTCTGCTTGAACTGAGATGCATTGACTTTTATGTCAATCTCATTGATGTTGAGAAATGTCAATGATCATTTTATTTTGCAAAAGCTCTTCAATACAATGATTGCAATAGTCATATTGAGTCAAAGTGAAGAGTCAACTGAGAATTGCATCTGAGTTTTGTATCAGACAGTGAATACGATGTCATCTATGATGAGAATTGCGCGATACTGTTCAGTGAGAAGCATATGAAAATATTCAAGCATAATCAGATGTTTGAATAAACTTTTGTTTATATAATGCGCGAAGCAATTGTTCTTGATGTCTTTTTTCATTGATTGAAGTTGCTCATCATCATTGAACATATGCATCAAATCATTGCTGTGAATCATAGCAATAAAAATCTCTGCATTCTTAACTCTCACGACTTTCTGAACGATAGTATGATCTTCTTTGAATTTTTTTAGCATAGTAGTGTCGAAGTTGATCAGCGTGCAAACAACAACGCTCACGTCATGCTTAAGAATATTTACACTTAGCTTAATCTCAATGCGCTGAAAGAATTCTTGATCTTTCATGTTGAGAGTTTTTCTCATCTCAATTCTTTGAAAATATGAGCAGAAAGTCTTAATAACAGCGTTGCGCTCAGTCTCATTGTTCATTTTATTGAGCTTGACATTGATAATTCTCTAAAGCATATGATGTTTAAATTCGTGATCTCGCTTCAAGAATTGATGTGTGACATGAGAATTAAGATCTTCGTAATTTATATTGAATGAATTCTCGTCGCTCTTGAAATCTTCATAAGTCATATTGACTTCTTCATTGTTGATTTATACAATTGAAAAATCTTGTGTCTTGTGCTGCTTGTCACTCTGTTCATTCTGTTGACTCTGAGATTACGTCTTATTCATTGAATGATTGTTAAACTTGTGACTTTTAGAAGCAGAGTGTCAAGACTGATCTGATGCAATTTGTATTGATGATCTTTAATGTCATGTAGAATTTTCTTGCTCTGATTAATAATTTGATGTGTCAGCTGATCATAAAAGACATCAAATAACTTGTGAGAGACATTTCATCATTATTGAGCGAAATTGTTGTTTACTGAGTGAGACGTGTGACTGTCTTGAGCGATTATCTGACGTTCAGTGAACTGCGAGTGAAAATGAATGATTTTCTTATTCATCAGAATGATATCTTTGTTTTTCAATCATTGAAACTGTTTGTTCAGTTTGAGAATGAATGTATCAGCTGTGTTGTTGAACAAACTCAGCATTTTAACTTTCTTGCTCAGCTTTAAAAGTAGCATTGTGATAATGACATTCATCAGTGTCTTCTCAATCTCAAAGAGTTTCTTGATAAAATCAAAATTGTTAGAAAGATTCTGAAGATATTGCATGATTGACATCTGAGACTTATTCAGCTCGATATTTCACTCAGCAAGAGTAGTTGAGAGATTCAAGTCTTCAAAGAGAACTGATGTGAATTTGATACAAAGATTCATCGACAAATTCTTGAGTGCTAATTAGTCAATCACACGCAGCTAATCATCACGTTGACATTGTTGACATCGTTGACAGCTGATTAGATTAAAGATTCAATCAAACATCACTTAATTACGTCATTAATCTTGTACTTAAATCTAATAGTTGATAAATTGAATCATTTATCTTTGCGCATAAATAATTAAATGATTAACAGCATCATTAGACAGTTTGACAACATTTTCGTTCTTCGCATTCTACATGCTCGTTTATCTACATACTCATCACTTTACTCGTCACTCTACATACTCATCATTCTACTCATCATTCTACATACTCATTATTCTACTCGTTATTCTACATACTCATCATTCTACTTGTCACTCTACATACTCATCATTCTACTTGTCACTCTACATGCTCATCATTCTACTCGTCATTCTACATACTCATCACTCTACTCGTCATTCTACATACTCATCACTCTACTCATCATTCTACATACTCATCATTCTACTTGCTACTTTACATGCTCATCATTCTACTCGCTCATTTACTCGCTCATCTGCTCGCTCATTTACTCGCTTCATCTACTCGCTCTATCAATCTCTCTATCAAACGCTTTATTAAATTTTCTATCAAACACTCTATCAAACTTTCTATCAAATGCTTTATCAAACGCGTTGATTGAATGTATAAAACACGTCAAACAGTGCTTCAAACAATGCTTTCTACATGACTTGAAAACAGTACTGTTATCTCTGTGATTAGTAATCTTCGCTTTCAGTCGAAGATCGACGCTAGAAAATTCAGAAGATTCAGAGTATTTACTTCTTTTCACTTCTTTCTTTCTTCATAGAACAGTTTCTACTTTCTATTTCGTATGAAATAATGCTAACTGACTCAATAGAATGCACTCTTCATGACTCGATATCAAACTTTCTACTGATCTTTCTGCTGATCTTTCTGCTGATCTTTCTACTGATCTTTCTACTGATCTTTTAATCGAGCTTTCTACTGATCTTTTGATCAAGCTTTCTACTGATCTTTCTACTGATCTTTCTACTGATCTTTCTACTGATCTTTCTACTGATCTTTCTACTGATCTTTCAATCAAGCTTTCTACTGAGCTTTCTACTGAGCTTTCTACTGAGCTTTCTACTGAGCTTTCTACTGAGCTTTCTACTGAGCTTTCTACTACTGAGCTTTCTATTGAGCTTTCGATCGAGCTTTCTAGTGAGCTTTCTACTGAACTTTTGATCGAGCTTTCTACTACTGATCTTTCAATCAAGCTTTCTACTGAGCTTTCTACTGAGCTTTCTACTGAGCTTTCTACTACTGAACTTTCTATTGAGCTTTCAATCGAGCTTTCTAGTGAGCTTTCTACTGAACTTTTGATCGAACTTTCTACTACTGATCTTTCTACTGAGCTTTCGATTGAGCTTTCAATCGAGCTTTCTATCAAACGCTTTATCAAACTTTCTACATGCTTCAAATTACTCATCGATCGAGTGCATAACATGAGCTGAACAGTGCTTTCTACATGACTTCTTTCATGATTCTCTACCAAGCACTCTTCATGTTTTTCTACCAAGCACTCTTCATGTTTTTCTATCAAGCATTCTTCATGTTTTTCTATCAAGCACTCTTCATGTTTCTCTATCGAGCACTCTTCATGTTTCTCTATCAAGCACTCTTCATGACTTTCTTTATGATTCTTTATCGAATATTCTACATAGTCAACAATTTGTTCAAATAGATGATTTAATATCTTGCTTTTGCATGCGCTTGAGCATATAGAATTGAGCATATAGAATCAGAATAATCAGTGTCAGCAACGTTATTTTGATGATTCATGTTATTTTGATGATTTGTGTCATTTTGATGATTCGTGTCATTTTGATGATTTGTGTCATTTTGATGATTTGTGTCATTTTGATGATTCATGTCATTTTGATAATTGATGTCATTTAAGCTATTAGACATGCACTCGCAGCTAATCACGTCAAAGTGATCTTATAAGAAGAGAGATCGACCAAAATGATAAATCATTTAATTTATCAACTAATTACGTGATTAAACACTTGACGAGATTTCTCGATGCATCGTTGAAAATCTAGAGTGAGTACAACGATGACATTCATTATAGCGACGCTTCATACTATAATCTGCTTATAAATAAGTCTCTGTAGATATATATAATATACATAGATAGAAGAATCGACATATGCAACATAAGCGACGAAAGCGAGATTCATTTCAGCGCATATGAACAAACGCAGATTATATTGAGATGCAGTTCAGAGCATATGAATGAATGCAGATTTTATCGACAAAAGCAGAACTCAGTCAGATGAGCTCAGCTTAAAGTTGAATAAAATCGAAATTTTAGCTGATTTCACTGAATTGAGTTCTGCTTTTGTCAATAAAATCTGCATTTGTTCATATGTTACTGCATTGAATCTCACTTTTGTCGATATAATCTGCATTTGTTCATATGCGCTGAACTAAATTCGACTAACTCAGCTAATTCAGTTAAAATATTTATCTACATGCTCATCATTCTACTCGCTCATCTACTCATTCATCTACTCGCTCACTTTACTCACTCACTTTACTCGCTCATTTACTCGCTCATTTACTCGCTCACTCTACTCGCTCATCTACTCGCTCATCACTCTACATGCTCATCACTCTACATGCTCATCACTCTACTTGCTCATCTACTCGCTCATTTACTCACTTACTTTACTCACTCATCTACTCGCTCATCTACTCGCTCATCACTCTACATGCTCATCACTCTACATGCTCATCATTCTACTCGCTCATCTACTCGCTCATCTACTCGCTCACTCTACTCACTCATCTACTCGCTCATTTATTTACTCAATAATCTTCACTTCAAGCTTTATAAAGCTGACGCTAAATAGTTTGAAGTTTTCATCTTCTTTCTTTCTTCGTAGTTTCTACTTTCTAGAACAACAACAATCAAAATATCAACATGTTCAGCTATCAACTCAACTATCAACTCAGCTACAGCTTAGCTATCAACTCAGCTATTTACTCGTTCGTTTACTAATCAGTCTACTCACTTCAAAACATGCTTCAAAATACGCGTTGATCGAGCGCATAACACAAGTCAAACAGTGCTTCAAACAATGCTTTCTACTGATCTTTTGATCAAGTTATCTAGTGAGCTTTCGATCGAGTCATTTACTGAGCTATCGACTGAGCTTTTGATCAATCTTTCTAGTGAGCTTTCTACTGATCTTTCGATCGAGCTTTCTATTGATCTTTCTACTAGTGAGTTTTCTACTGAGCTTTCTATCAAACACTTTATTAAACATTCTACATGCTTCAAAATACGCGTCGATTGAGCGCATAACATGAGTCAAACAATGCTTCAAACAATGCTTTCTACATAACTTTCTACATGACTCTCTACATGATTCTTCATCAAGCTTCAAATTACTTTGTAATCAAGAATCAAATTTGTTCTTTATCGAGCATCAAACATGACTTTATCATACATTCTACATGACTTTCTATTAAACATTTTACATGACTCTCTATTGAACATTTTACATGACTTTCTATTGAACATTCTACATGACTCTCTACCTCATTAGTTTACTCATTAACTTTCTCATTAACTTTCTCATTAACTTTCTCAGCGCATATATTAAACTGTGTAAATAGCTATTATTTAAATAGTCAAATTAATTATTAATTATTCAACGTTGCAACTATCAATGTTACAAATGTCAGAATAGTCATGTTTGTTGAATCAAATGATAAAGACGCATACTGCGCTCATAGAAGTTCTAAAGATGTTGACATTTTTATGAATATTGACGCTTTTATGAATATGTCTCAGCTAAAAGTGATGCAAATCTGAAACATGAGATTAAATGAATATTCAAAATATTGATTGCTAAAAGCATTAAAATCTGTCACTGTCACTCTTTACAAATTGCGAATGCAAGATGTATCTCTTTTGTTTATTATTCTTTGTGAGTCATTTGACTTTCTCAATCATCATTTTCAAGTATATGTCTTTATTGATCTTGATGAATGCTTTTATTTTCTTCTTCTTTATGTCTTTAAACATTTCTTCAATTTTAATTTCATGTATCACTATCTTAAAACTAACTTTGCACAGATTTATGTTCAATAAAATCTTTTTGATTCAAAAATCATTTTTCTTCAGTATTTTCTTACTGTCTTTCATCTTAACTTGAAATATCAGTAAATTTGATCATCTTTTCATAGTTTCTATGTTCTTGCACATTAATAACATCTCGTCGATGTTAATCTTTTTCACTCATCTCACTATGTTCTTTGTTGTTGTCATCATGATTCTCTTGATCTTCTCTTCTTTTTTAACAAAGATTTTGATCTTGAATTTCTTGCAATGATTTTACACTGATGATGCAACATCAGTGCTGAAGACAAGATGACTTTCAAATGATGTTGTTGACTTCTCGTTTATTTTCTTCGCTCAATTGTCAACATGTCTCTTCTTCTTTGTGAATTTCTTTTCAAGTTTGCTCATTATCTTTTTCAATCTCTTTAGCTGATTCTTCATGCATCGATTGACAGTCAACGTAATGACGCGTTGACATGTCAGCTTTTCTATTATCTTTGTCAATTTTCTCATCTCTTTTCAGAGCATCAGCTCATTGTTTCTACGTTCATTGAGCTCATAGAGTACTCACAGCTTGTTCAATTTCTCATGTATATTCTTCATCTTGATTGAATTCTTCTGCAAGATAGTAATATTCATCTCTCGCTCACTTGCTGACATCACATCAATGATGCTCATCATTTGCTCTTGACGATCAGAATGAAGCATGAACATCATGCTGATGATGTTTTATTGTCAAAAAAGATTGATGCTAATAATGTACTTACTTTTCATTAATAAAGTGTTTAATAAAGTATTTTTCTATCTGAATTCTTTGATTTGAAGATGAGAAGATTACTTTGCTCAATATTTTGACATCTGTGATCGCATGTAAGATTTTTAATTATCTTACAATCTATATATACTTTTACATTAAGTCAAAACTATGTAGTATTAAAGAAGTCATGCTATTCAAAATCTCATCTTTTAGATGCATCTCTTTCTAGAAGATGCAATCATCTGACATCAATGACTCTGACTATCTACGATGAATATTCGATACATCACAAATCATAATGCAAGACTGTTAAGAGTTGTTGATGTTGAAGAAATGCTTGAGAAACGTTTAAGAGCAACATAGATCTTCATTCAAAAGAATGAAATCAATTTTTGAGTGCTAGTAGACTTAGATTCGAGAGTTTCAGCCACTCAATTTCTTTAGTTCTCATGTCATTTTACCAGAAAAGCGCTTGTCTGCGTTGAGACAATTGACTCGCGTGTTAATCTGGTTGTGAAATAGCGTACTCATGAAGTCTGTCACTCAGCGACGACATTTCTATTAGAGTGTTGGCTCTCAATTAGGTACGACAGAGAACAATAGCACTTGAAATGGAAACAAGGTTGTTGGTTAGCCAGCGGAATGTGTTGTTCTGTCCATTAAGATCAGTCGACTACACTCTCATACTTCTGATTTCGAGAACGACAGCCTCAACTGTTACTGGTGTGTTGAGAAGAAAAATGTTTTAACAAAAGAAGGAACAGAACCGACTATATATTTGTTTGAACAAACAACTGTGCACCACAAAATGGAAATTGAGATACAAAATCCATTATCGAGTTCCCTCAAACCATCTCTTCTCTAATCATTTCCCGCATCATTGTTTGATATCTACAACGTCCACCTGGCATTCTTTCAGCGTCGAACCCGATCTAGCGAGCATAGCAATATTGGTGGGACACAATTACTACACATCCTTTGGAGGCATCGGCGCCCTTCAAAGACTTGAGACGGCATCTGCTCTGACCCTTCGATAAAATCGCTCGACCATTTCAACCGGGACGATAGCTCCTCGTTGTCTTATTCAGCTATCGGAGTACAATATCTTGCACAACTGCCTCTTCTACCTCAAACTCCAAGCGATCCATCGTCGCTAGAACGCAGTTTTATCGTTTATCGCTGCTAATCCCGGTGTCTATCCAAACCTTTGGGTCCCATCACCATGTAACCTTAATAATTGCCCGGTCACAGTACCACATCGCCAAGGACTGTACTTACACGAAGGTCAGCCGATTCTGTTCGCCGTATATCTGGGGACAACAATCCCCCTCCTAATGTCACGGCTGCATATGATAGATCAGAGACTCCTGAACATATTCTGAAGGATTCACTCATGATAGGTAGATTTGTAAGCTTCCATGATAACAATTATTTCGTGATAATTCCGGAATCATCAGTGTCCGAAATGGCTACCAATGCTTGACAAGGGCCTATCGTAGTTTTCGCAAGAAAATACTCAGACAGTAGAGGAAAAACATAACAGCATGTAGACGATTGACTTTGAGGTACTTTCAAAAACAGCTGCACATGATATACCTCGCGATCCAGAATTAGAAAGGCAATAAACCTGTAGAGATGAGTAATGCATGATGCAAGCATTCTTGTTCTCAGTCTCACTTCAGTCTTCCTCATTTTGTACTTTCAGAAAAGCGTAGCTTATTTGAGGACGGATGATAAAATTTACAACGGTATGAATTGTTCGAAACATAGCTTACGTCCTTGCAGACAAGAGCATTATCCTTTTGTACTATCACTTTCCGCTTCAGAGCCCAGCATTACGTCCCTTAGGCTGTCAATGAATGGATCAACCCATTTAGATTTCCCTTCCATACTCCTTCCGCAATAAAAGGTGAGCTCGAATGTTTCCAGGCCTCGGACACGCAAAAGTAGAGCCGCCCAATTATCTGAAAATGAGAAGGGGGATATGCGAGGGTCGTAGGGACGTGTGAGCCATTGCCAGGCATTGACACCCGAAGCTTCGAACGGGTCCTACCGGATGTGGCTGGTAAGCATACGTAGCAGACTTAGATCACCAGTACGAAGAACGCAGAACAAATTTATGACATACAGGTCCTTCAAAAACATATATACATACCATTCGCAGCGCCAACTTTAGATGTTTCAGACTTGTCATTGATTCCATTGTAGTGCACATGTTGAGCCAGATATCATTACGCTTCTTCTCGCCGAAGCGTGGCCCTTCGCTCAAAATCTCTAGCGATCGTATCTCTTGCAGTTGCAGTAGTGATCTGTTTTCCATGAACATCCTATAGGCCTGAGGGTCTTGATAGAATTTGAAGGTATTGCCTGAATAAGGCATGAGGGATGCTTCGTGGTAGACGAGACGGCAGGTCCTCAGCAAGGACAAAGTGACATGCTCTCTGGTATCAAAGCAGTACAGATGCTGGCGGTGGCCAGTACAGTGAGGCATAAAGCAGCGTACAGACTTTGGTGAGGCCTCACCCGTCGATAGAGCCTGCATAGACAGGATGTGGTGACTTGAGACAGATAGAGCAAAGGTATATATTTTGAGACGTATCTCAGCGGGAAGACTCAGGAAGCTTACTGGAGGCTGTTGTGCTTCATTCGACTGAGCAGCAACTGCGGCCTGGTAATTCATCAGAGCAGTTGACGAGTTTGAAGGTCGGAGCTTGTCTTAAGAATACTGCGATTCGGATGAACTGGCCTTAAGCAGAACTGCCATTGGCTCTATCTTTTTCGTTGTTGTATCAGATAAAGCAAAACTCGTGTGCGGAGAGGAGAAATCTAAGCTTGTCAATGCAACGCGGCGCATGCAAGCGCGCACGTGACATGGATAGACTCCCCGCCGCATTCAAGATCATCCAAGTAGATGTCTCCAATCTGGTACTTACATTCTAGCTTAGTTTATTTATCTAATAAAGTACTAAAGTTCCGACTTTATATCTGCATGAGCACGGAGGGACCGAGAGCAATCGAATCGGAGCGCAATGTGCATGAGTGTACATTGATGATGCCCACATCTAGAAACTTTGACGAGACTGCCGAGCTGATATGGACATGATATGGCGATTTGATGATTTAGCATCCTCACTGTTCGAGATTCAGATAGAGCGACGGCAACAGCAAAAACAACATCTTGAGGTAGTGCTTGAAAGGTTCGACGATCCTTCGTTTTGATTGATTCCCCAAGACGTCGCCATTGAACTCTTCAATGCATATTATGTCTACTTTGTTTCACTCTTCATCCTTTATGCTATTTATCCTAGAGATTCGTATACATGGCGGGTCTCGGAACTGAGCAACTTTATTATATGTAATGTTCTATCTAATAGAAAAGAGCTAACGACAATTATCCTTACTTGTCATACTTGCGAGCAAGGGTTTTCATGATTGAGACAGCACTCGACTTGTAGCCGCCTCCAAAGATAGCATAATGGTTCAGATAGTGGTATCTAGTCGAACATCAACTATCATCAGACAAGCATCTGATTAGGAATCAACTTACAGTTCATACAAGCTAACCCTGTCTTCGTACTCGTCCATCGGCTCGGTCTTCGGGCAAAGTCGATGATATTCGTTCATGAATCCTCCCCCAAACCCACCGAACATCTTCATGATTCCCAGTTCGCATTCTGAGTGAGCGTAGCATGCACTAGGGTCAAAAACGACGTCTTCTATCCCTCCCTGACCTCCTAGCCTTCCTCTCCCCTTATTTCCTGACCAGAGGTCTCCGTGAATCACTACAGGGGCAATGCCTTTGCCATTGTTCAAATGTTTGTCTCCCAAGAGCTTCGGTACTATGAAATCGACCGTCTTCTCGACCATAGACCGTAGCTCAATGTCCTTGCCATTGGTCCGCTCGCTTTTTTCAAGAACCGGAAAAAGTCGATTCTCTGCGTAAAATTGGGCCCAGCTTTCCTGGTAGTCATTTGGTTGCGCCGTATCTCCACAACAAGTCGTAACAGGAAATCCAAACACGGGTTTAGAGAAGCCTTCTGGTATCGGCGCAGGGGTAGTATGAAGTTTTGCGAGCTTTGCCGCGAGAGAGAGACCGGAACCCTTGTCTGCAGATAATGAGGGAGAGTTTGAATCGAGATCTAGAAAATCTGTGACAAGGAAAGCACCACTTCGATCTTCTAGCATGGCAGATGCGAAAGCAGCAGGGCACAAGGAGGGAACGGCGTTATGGATCGCATTGAGAGAAGCTTGCTCGCCTTTGAACATGATTTCTGATTCTTTACCTCGACCAAATTTTAGAAAGAAGTGCTTTTGGCTGCCGTCTTTAAGCTCAGTACTGACTTTGGCCGTGGTCGCGAAGCCAGAACCTCCATGCTTAGCTACAGAGGTAAGGGATTCATCCAGAGATAGGGCACGTATGATGGCGGGGTCTATTTTCATGCTGTGTGGAAATTCCTACTGTAGAGCGAAGGGGGAAATGAAGTAGGTTTCGTTTAGGTAGTGATCGATGTTTTTGTCACTGGATCCATTTGGAGATGTTAAGTTCCTTGGATGGCTGAGGTTACCTACGATTCCAACAGCCATCGCAAATCTACGTCACAGCGGTTCTCCTTTCACACTTGCTGGAGAAAAGATTGTCAAAACCAATGGCACGCAATACCAAACACTCATGAATCATATGCCTTTAGCTAATTTTTCTATTTACATTTCATACAAAACCTACATAAAGATACCACATCAGTCACCCCCTCCCCACCCAAATCGGCTCATAGTAGTCCATGTGCAAATTCCGGATGAAATCATTCTTACAGGAGACAGTTCCCACGAAACTACCCCGGTTGGAAGCTGTCTATCCGCATTAAACAAACGCTCGAAGAAAAACTAGAAAATATGTTCCTCGAAAGTTATTCTTCCACCTCTTCAAAATGTCATGTATATGCTGCTGGAATCAATGAAAGGAATTGTGATCCGTGCGGTTTCTCACTCCGGCAGATCCCCTTCATGACCTAAGTAGGTTGGCCATCTGGGTAAGGGCTATCCTTGTCCTTTCCCTGACATCAAGCGACGGATCGGACTCGATTACTTCGAGTTGCTCATAGAACCCGAGCTTTACCAGCTCCCGCGCTCTGGATCTGCTATTCGGTAAGTCCGCTGAAGAATCATGCCAACTAGCGTTTATGACAATCCATGCACAGGGACAACGGACTTCTGGATCCGAATGTGAGAAGAGAGGAACAACAAGCTTCAGGAGTTCTGATTGTGAGACGAGCAACTGCCGATGTTTGGGAAGGCCGGCTGCAATATGGACAATGATATACAAAACGGAGACGATTATTTTGGTTGGCGGCTGAACTCGCCTCACGCCGTTCTCGGATGATCTTCTTTCACGGTTGAAAGCGTTCAAAACCCTGGGTCGGAGTTTGTTGGCTAGAAGTTCGAAAAGCTTGTCTTGTCCAAGTTCTTGGAAGATGTGATCAATCATTTGAGGAGCCCCAGGACCAGCTAAAATGTTTCGAAGCAGATCGAGACCCTCGCGCTCTATGTCATGGCTTTTGATTGTTTCAAACTCGCTCGCCCGAGGATCATGCTGACGGCCAAGACACGCGATAGGCTTGTGCTCGGGATGAGACCTACTCAAGGCCCCAATGCTATCAACCATGTTTAGATCTTCATCGCCATCATCGTCAAAAGCTTGGCTAGACTCCCTTGAACTGTCCTCGACGGCGTTGAGCAGGTCAACTTGCTCTCCCGCGGCATTGGGAGTACCCATTGTTATAGGAGTTCTTGTTCCCGTCTCTCGATCTCCTCTAAATCCGGAAGGGAACATGAAGTCATCCGCATCATTCGAAATTATCTGCTTTAGCCAGCCAGGTCCGAGCTCCTCGAGACACGTCATTTTTAATTCATTAGGCGCCCCAAGGACAAGATGCTTGAGCGCCCATACAGAGTTTAATCGTAGTTCTGCAATCATGGAGTGCGCATGTTCACACAAAATCTTCAGAATCCCCGAATCAAGGATTGCCTACATGGAAGGTGTAAGCAGGCGAGTGGGTCTGATACCATGAGGAATGAACTCACCTCTCGCATTGGGCTGAATTCCAGAACTAGGTTACAAATGACAGCAGTGGCTGAAACTTGGATGTCAATATCCGAATGCCTCAAAAGAACGAACAGTGGAGCTGCAAGACCAGCGTCCATGAGATCCGTTCTCAATGTGCTCACAGACCTGGAAAGTCCCCTTGCCGCCCCGCAAGCAGCTAGTATTACATGCCTTGGATTCGCAACCTTCCGGTCCACCAGAGCTCCATCCCCGGTCACCTTCGCGTTGGTAGATAATACAGACGTCATACTATAGGGCTTCAAGGATTCGATCACAAAAGGCACTACGCCATTGTCTATAATTGTTTTCCTAAATTCATCTTTGAGGGACGCAAGTGCCGCCAGTGCTATTAGGACTGCTTCCCTCATTTTAGTGACATGGAACGCCGCAAGCGAAAGTCCACCGGCACCGAGCCTGGACGCATCGTCTTTGGTCTCCATAGTATCCGCATCATTCCCCTCCGGCGTCCATAATGATGCTGTAGAGCCCTTCGGAAGTGGGTCATACGACTCCTTCAGTAATTGCGAAAGCTTCTTGATGGCCCCAGCATCAACGGCAGCGCGTTGTAATTCGATGCTGTCGACAGCCAACATCGCTAGGACAGCGGGCGCTTGTTCTTTGATTGTCCAATCAGGATTACTAAGAACACTAGCATCGTATGGATCAGGGAGTCTAGGGAACATGTCCCAATCCTTGTCAAGCATCCGGACGAGCAATGGTACCAGCAATAGCGCGAAACCCGTCTCTCTTCGCCTGCTTGCGAGTCCGCAGCGGTACAGAATTGCCAGAATCCAGGTGGCCATAAGCCTTGTCATACCCTTTTCGGCTCGTACGACGTAGATAAGCCAAGCTATTAAAGGACTTTCATCGTCCTCCGTAATCTCAAACGCTTCAGGGGCTGGGCTGAAATTTCGGTTCGTCTGCGGCTGTTTTCCGAAGGTCCCGGTGGCGCCGAGCGGTGGATAATTTGACGCCAGCGCAGGCGACGCCCGTTGATGTGAACTCGGCAGCTGAGGTAGGAGAGTCTCAATTGGATTGAGCGAGGCCTGACGATTTCCGAATAAGTTGGGATTATAGGAACCCCATGTAGCCATCTTCTTCTGGTAAGCAGAAGCTGCATCAGGTTCAATCCTAGGAAAGACGGCCGCGAAAGCGGGCGCGGACAGAAACTGAACAGCACGGGCTTTTGAATGCTGTATAATACCACCCACCGCCTCTAGAATCGGTGCCAACCTGGATCTCACAGTTGCGGGGGGGAGATCTTCAGATTCTACAGTGACCGGTATCAAACAACAACCAGTAGCAACAACGAAAGAAGCCAGCCTGCTTGCCAAGGCCTCCAGTACGCCACTTCGGGCGAGCAGTGCGCGTTGATATTCTTCTTGGCATGTTTTCGTTACCAAGCTAGCCGTTAAAGAAATCTGCTGCTGAACCGTTACAGAACTAGACGTCTGCGACAGTAAGTGTGTGATACTCCTGAGATGTGTTTCTGTATAGAGAAAGGTTATCAATCCATCAGGAATTGCATTCCTTCTTGAATAATCTACTCTTCTTGTATCCTCCAAGGAGAGTGAGTCCGCCACAGTATTGAGGGTTCTTAGCGCCGCGAGTACAGCCGACGGGGACGCCTCCCATGGCGAAAGTACGTCTAACAGCGGACCAACAACACCTCCGGCATTCAGAGGATGGACGTAGGCAGGACCTCCTAGACCCGCGTACCTTAAGTCAGAGAGTCCTTTCAACTTCGCCAGAAGAGAACAGCTTAGTTGTACTGACCGTATGCCAGACTACCAACGATTATGATAGCCTGAAGACGAGCTTCTTCTTCATCGGTACGACTGCCTTTCCTCCTTGTTTGGCTTGAATCAACATTGTCATCACGATGTTTTCTTCTCCCACTTCCCTTATTTGTATTTAAAATACGTTTTAAGGGCGCCAGCACCCCTAAACCAATCCACATGTCTTTCTTCTGTTCATGACCAATGATTTCATTTTTGAGCGCTCGTAGTGCAGCTACCTGGCTGGCGGGAGATGAGGGGCTTCGGAGTTCTGCCAGAATAGGAGGGGTAGACGGCCGTGTCATGGTCGTGCAAAAGACAGGGTACTAATTGCGGATATGACCTACTGCTTGAAGGTCGATCGCGGAACGAGGGGAACGAGCGTTACTCGGTCTGGTGTGAGAGAACGGCTGTGGCAGAGAGATATGGCCTTCAAATGTCGGTTCGTGATATGTATCGACGCCTCTTGAAAAGCAGTGGGGGGATGTAGGACCCCAAGTACTTATTATCCAGATGATAAATCACTCGTTCAACACATACATCTCGTACTGAGCATGCACTTGGGATTTCTTCCTTCTGGAATCAGACTTGAATGGTAGCCTCACAAGGTGGCTGCTCATTTGCTCCCTCCTGCACAGGTAAACTTGACGTGACGGATATAGATAGAGTGCGGAAGACCGATCCCGCCTTAGTCATCAATCACGTGACGTGGCGCGGGCCATGAACTGTCAAGCATCTAACTGTGCGCTCTTTTAGGTATGTATGACCTTGTCATCAAAGAAAAGGCTTTGGTGGATTTCGCGAAATTCATGATACAGGATGCTCAGACCCCGTTACTTCCTGTTCATTTCATGATCTCAAGATTATCATCAAAGTACTGCTCCTCGTGCATCCATATGTTGCTTCACTAAAGTAAGGCACCTTAGGTACAGTACATGCGGCTCGCGCTTGGTAATTCTCCCGCTTCCGGGCGCAACAAATCCTGCACTGACTCGAGCGTTTTCTTTATGCTTTGTGCTTTATCCTTTCGACTATTCCCCAGCAAATACCCTGTCTTACCACATGGCATCCGGCCATCGTAGTTGCCAATGGAGCGTATAGCTTCATCCATTACTTAATGAGATTATCTGCATTCGCCTGATCCGGCTCGTCAGTGGCCCCCAAGATGCGCCATTCCCCTTTATGCAGCGGCTACGGAACTTGGATTAAAGCTATGGCCTATCTCAATCTGCCCGACTGCGTGTTGCGGGAATGACACTTGAAACGTCTCTTGGTGATGGATATGTTATGCGGCTCAAAAGACACCAGTGGTTTTCCCTATTGCCTGGTACTCTGCAGGGCGCAAATTCGATGCGGCTGTCGGCAGTCACCGCAGTCCCTGTGCTTGTACTTCCGAAAGTAGATCTTTGTGGGGATGAATCTGGGGAAGACGGCGTCAGCGTCTTCACGACTCAGTGCGCACGGAGAACGGCGTACATCTCATGGCATCTATATCTGTAGGTATATATATAGCTTACCTGACATGCCACCGAAAGAACAATGTATAACGCAGAGCACTTTCCAATCGACATCTGCTCTTCTTGTGAGCAACAAGAGCTTTCACTGTAAAAGTGCACAGTATACTTTTTCCAACGGCCATGTATAAACGACCGCGTTGTGGTGATTCCAAGCGGCTGCCGTACGAGAGACAACGGCAGGCGCAACGACACTATTACGCAGACGGGGCTTGGCGCACTTCCTCTCTACGGGAGTCCTGTTACTCTGACTTCGCTCCATGTACCTACGACGAACGCACTTTTATCTCTCGCCTTTACAAGTATGCTCTTACCTTATTTGCCCAGACAAACGGTAGCGCTCTACAACGAAGCCCTTTTTCGATTACAAGCGGCAGCAGCAACCATTCCGACGAGGATTTTGAGATGATAACATCATCTCCCTCGCCGACGCTCCACGCCAGGACTGCTTTAACATCTCCCGGAGCGGGACTCCACCCTGTCTCCCGTCATGGATCATACCGATTTTCCTCTGGCAAATCTCCACGTCCCCACATCAAACCCCCATCCCCAGCAGCATTTCCACGGTATCCCGCACAGTTACAGTCCGCTGCGCCCAACCCCCACAAACGTCCCTTATCTACGTCAAGCCAGTCGACAAATCCTTCGACCAACGAAACGGTAGACGTGGGCACACAATACTCTCCTCCTCTTGTAGGCGTGCCATCAATGGCAAGCCCTCTTCATTCGTCCGGCAAGCGGAGGGGCCTGTCTAAGTCACCGGAACTTCCTGCGGAGCCAACCCTAGCACCGCAGAAGCCTTTCAAGCCTACCTATTCATCGTCATCGATCCCCCAAGCAGCCGCCGCACCCCCAACAACGCTTGCCAAATCATCTTCTTCGTCTAGTCAAGGCTCGTCGCCCAAGCGAGCTCGCCCGCACAAACTTCCAGTAAAACACATGCCCGCGCAGTATGAGACCTGCGATGTTAAGGACCTAGTCGTACTTATAAGTAACATGCTTATGGAACTTGTAAGGTTCAACGATGACATCCCGCTCAAAGATGGCCGCCTAACCAGGTTTCATTCTCGAGCTCCACCTGGAATCAGTGTGAAGGACTATCTTCAACGTCTGGCAACGCATGCTACCCTCTCGCCGCCTATTCTACTCAGTATGGTGTACTATATCGACCGACTATGTGCTCTGTACCCCGCCTTCACCATCTCCTCCCTTACGGTCCATCGGTTCCTCATTACCAGCGCTACTGTAGCAAGCAAAGGGCTCAGCGATTCCTTCTGGACAAACAACACATATGCTAGAGTTGGTGGTGTCAGCCTCAAGGAGCTCGCCTTATTGGAGCTAGAATTTCTATGGCGGGTCGAGTGGAGGATCGTCCCGAAGCCTGAGGTACTCGTGGATTACTATCGGAGCCTTATAGAGAGAAGCGAAGGCTTCAAGATTGAAGGAAGTCCAGTCAGTGAGAAGAGTAGTAGTTTAGGAGAAGGGGACCTTTCCGAGAGAGTGGAGCAAACAAAATTTGCAAAGGATGAGACGAATGGATGAGCTTGAAACGACCAGTTTCCAGCAGCTTTCTCCAACGGCATAGAGCTTTGTTAGCTTATGGCCACACCCGTTTGGTGTTTAAGTGCGCAACATCAGGCCGATGCCAACGCCTATCACCACTGTGAAACCTTCGGTGGAGCCAGCCTTCGTCTCGATATACGCTACCGAGGACAGATCTCCAGAAGCGACACGAACATAATGTACATAGTCTCCATAGGAGGCTCGTGGTGGTGCTTTAATGAGGTGATGGTGTTCTGACGCGGGGATCTGGGGATAGAAGATCTGGCAGCTAGGATCCGCATTTACAGCTTATGGGACTCAGCTTGAGTGTACTAGTGTATATATGTACATCAGGCGAACATTGGGGACACCCTCATCGAATGCATCTATGTCATAGTACTATTTCTGTCATGTACATCACAGGACAATACGAGTCACTATGAGCGGAATTTACGATCTTGCTGAAGATGGCAAACCAATACATTTCCCTGAACAATTATCCTTCAAACTCTCTTCACGCTGAACGGTACATGACTATGTCAAGATGTGTGGTACATAGGACAGGGTGAACCTTCAAACAAGCTTCGACATAGTCCTTCTCATACAGCATCATGGTTCACATCTTTAAAGAACCTCCTTCACCTCACAATCTCGTACCTCGAGTAGTCCATGCATTGCATCCACTAAGACCAATAATAACAATATCGTACCTGAGGTTATACATCGAATTTTACCACCAAGACGAGAAAGTATCCTAGAAACCGAGCCTTCTAGAAGAGTACTCGGGTTTAGAACTATCCTTGCTTGATCATCAAGACGGGTCATGTGATCCACTCATAATGTTGACACCAGCTCGTAGTATACCAGACTTCGTATTTTATACCCACTCTAATCAAGATCATACCAAAACACCATCAATGTTGGGCAAGATCGTTTTAGGTCGGTATCTTCAATTGGTGGGCATGCGAGAACGACCTTTTCTAGGAGGCGGAGGAGAACGCTCGATTGCTTCGACGTCCTCGTCTTTTCGTCCGGCGACTAATATCACAACAGTAACGGAAGCGGCATATGCCTCTCGGATAGCGCAAGCCATGCAAGTCTCGTCAACGTTGGCGACGATAGCGGAGAGACCCATGTAAGCGCACCTAGATGAATTAGTACTGTAGAAGTGAAGAGCTGGTGAAGTTAGGATTTACCAAGCACGAGCAAAGACTTCGTTGTCAGGCACGCCAAATGCTTCAACCACCAGGACTGCTTCATCATCGTACAAGTCATGCTCTACTCGAGGATTGCTTGAACCCGGTTCGCCTATCGGATCGAACGCAGTTGCTGTGAAAGGCAAGGTTGCATCGACGCCGCCCCAGGAGGACTGATCGAGTAGACCGTCAACTCGGATGGATTTGTAGGCATAATCCCAGAAGAGAACATGCGGTCCTTGGCATGGGATCGCTTTGATGTATGAGGTGTCGTGGCGCAGTCTCAATGCGTAAGTGACCCCTTCAATGGCGAATTTTATGGCGACATTGAAGACTGAGGGTTCATCGCTTGAACTGTCCTTGGCATTGCGTTCGAGAGGGCAAGCCAGCTTCTCGATTCGAATCGTATCCACGACATGGTATTTTGGGCTAACAACTTGAAACTCATCCACGGGGATGATCTCGTCAGGAGGCCCGAGTGGATCACTCCGTACCGCCATGTTCTTGATTTTCCGCTTGGTCAAGCGTGTCGGTACAGGATCAGGGTTTGCGATCACGCAACGGACTCGCTCGAGCTTGGCCCTATATCGCTCAAGGTCGGGAGTGTAAAGACATGGCCCGATCCAGCTAGCATCTTGGTTTACACCTTTTGCAGCGCCAAGGACCTTACCGACAATGCTAGACCAGTACCAGTATGTGGCGTTTCTGTATTGGAACCCTGACTGCGGATGCATACAGTTGAGACCACTGAGCTTGTGTCCGTCTTTGGTATCACAGCCAATCAGACATTTCATCGCGAACCAAGAGGAGGAAGGGCCAGGCAAGATTACCCCAGAGAAGAAAGTTTTTGCTTCGGCGCTACTGAATTCAAGTGCCGTTTCCCCTTTGGTCTCTTTTTCAAGTAAGTCGCATACCTGCGCCATGTTTGGCCACTTGAGTGCCCATCCCAATTGTTCAAGCTGCTTGATCCGAGCAAGCTTGTTGTATGCTTTGACCTGAATAGATGGTGCAGAACCCCAGGAATCTTCGAATCGGGCATGTTCAACTTGCGTAATCGACACGTTCGACAGCCATAGTTTCGCAAGTGTCACGCTCCAAGCAACTCTGTCTGGCAGTAGTGAAAGGAAACGATGTTTCTCAACCTCAGCGAAGTTTGTACGATCGATGCGAAGAAGTATTTCGATGCTCAGCAGAAGCTGATGGAAGAATAGATGAGCCACTTCTAGATTCTCGTTGTCATAGTAGGCTGCAATGACCTGGGAGTTAGGGTCGCTAAAGTCTATCCAATAGGTCGTATCTAGGACAGCAACCAGAACGTCTATCTGCCTGCCCAAGTTGTTCTCTCCGGGCATATCCATATCCGGGTCGTGAACCAAGTGCAGGTACAGAAAGCTCTCCATAGCTTCGGGCTGGTGCAGCACACTGTTATTTTGAGAGAAAGAGTAAGAATGTGTTTGGAACTTACGTCTTCGTCTAAGCCATATTCAAGAAACTCCAAGCGATCCAGAACCATCTTCAACGACATTGGCCTAAAAAGAACGACGGAGTCCGTCTCTGACGATGGTAGGTGGCGCGCGACCAAGCCAACCCAATGGTTCAAGGTGATCGTTCCAGGCGAAGCACCAAAGCACATGGTCATACTCGGCTGCTCCAGACTCTCCCATGGCATTAAGCTCTCGTATGCCCCATCCAATGCAAACGACATGCCTTCTGTTAGTGGCGAGAGCTTGGACGACGATTCCAAACTCTCATTACCGTCCATCATCCCAGCAAACGCATAGAAACGAGAATGACGAAATGGCACGTTGAGGGTCTGGAAGGCAAACCCTTTGAACGAGGGAGCACCTTTGCTGACAATTGCTTCAGCTTCGTCAAAACTAAGTTTGGACCGAAGGTCAAAACCCTTTGGTGGCCATGTTAATGGTTGCAAAGACCGAGCACCAAACATACCATCATGTTGAGCGTCGTCCGTTACTTGTGGGCGTTGAGAATCTTGAGAATCAAATGAACTGGTGCGATCAACAGCATATCTCGATGGCAAGCCTTGAAGATTGGGAGCTGGGGAAAGCGAGCTCAATGGGCTACGACGCGAAGCACGTAATTGCCGACGCTCGTGACATGACAAAGCTCTGTCGTTGCGCCCAGACTGGGGATCACGTCAGTCACAACCTTTGTCATTGATATTATTGGAGTACCTGAGGATGAATGTGCCCAGCCATGACTGTGTTATTGATGATAAGATCCCCGAAAGCGCTATGAACGAGGTCGATATGTTGAAGGTAAGCGCGAGTGTGATCGAGTGGAAGATGCTTGAGCAAGTGTTAGTTGATTGTTGTGTATAGGGCAAAGTCAGATATTGAAACGCAGGTTCGCTTAGTGCATAAACCTGCCAACGTTTTTTCTTGTTGACAAACTATTACAATCTTAACACTGCAATATTCATTTGGGATTCGATAACCTTACTCTCTATACCCTTGTCACACATACTCCTCCGAGCGTGTATAGACCTCTTGTAACCTGTGCCAGTCTTCAAGGACCTCACTAATGCAGACGCTGGTCTCAGAGATGTTCTATGTAAGTGTCTTCTCAAAAGGAAACGTCGGGTCAATCCTTTCATCGCTCTTCACACATGACAGACGAAATGTGAGACGCCAATGCAGGGGGGAGTGTATAGTAAGTAACTGCTTTTGCCAAGGCGTCCACGTTTCGAAGGTCAGACAAATATCAAAATTATTCAATTTTTGCCTTATGGACATCTTGCGATCATAACAGCCTGTCAATGAGTACTGGGTTCATCACCAAACAAGTTGAGACGAGAAGAGAAGTCGGCCAACACCCATCAAGAAAATAAGTAGACCTTACAGTAGCCTCTTCCAGTGGGTAGCATTTTCCCTTCTCTTCTGCCCTCACATGCATCGTCGACTAACTTCTGAATAGAAAGCGACGCAATTTCGTGATTCATGGTTGGTTCCTTTCTAGATCCATGACATCGACAGTCCTCTCGGCACATGTTAGAGGGACACCACGATATTTTGTTGGAAGAAGCTAAATCAGCTCCGAATAAAGGTCTGGGATTCCCGGTTAAAATATGGTACAAAGACGTCTGAAACCAGATCAAAGTACAAGGAGGGCTCTGAGAGATCAAAACTGCATGATTTGTCATAGACCATTCGAAGGTGGAACCGTGGAACCATCTGTGCTTCAGCCCAGAATTTCGAGAGCGTGGCTAGAATTTCCATCATGACCGAATGCTCCAGTGGCTGCGCGGTACTACGCCGGATTAGCAAGGTCAGAGAGAGCCAGAACATATTCGTACCTTGAGACTGAAGTTAATCGCAAGAGCAGCAATAAGACCAAAGCAAATCAGTATTGGCCCGAAAACGGCGTCGAAATCCTTCCCACTCCGCTGTTCTATCATGCGACTGCGAATTATATACATCCACCAACCCCAAACCCCTGCGAAAGCAGCCACCAGAGTATAGAGGACAGACAACGCACTTGCTACGTTGTTTGAGGCCCCTGCGGCGTTATAAAGCCCGAGGGATAAGGACGCTAAAAGTACCGAGATATGTTGCCATTTGACGAATGTCCTTTGGTTCGCGAGCCAAACCTTGTGTTCTACGCGCACAGGTCCAGAGTCCTTGATGAGCTGGCCAGGTTCCCTGACTCCTAGGGGCAGCCGCATGAGTCCTGGTCGATGTGCACGCGCATACTTCGAGCTCGAGATTCTGGGCAAGAAGGTGCGTAGGTACGGCAGAATTTGTGGAATTGACGAACTGGCTTGCTGTACCTCGTCCTCCGAGCCAATCTCCTCAGCAGCATTGTCGGACTTGTGTTCAAGGTTTGCTAGTGTTGTCGCTGACTTGCTCACAGGGGAACCAACCGCTGCTTTAAATGATGAGACTGACTTCGATCCAAGCAGGCTACCTACAGCTAATTCATCCTCAGCCTGTTTAGCTCTCTTTCCCTGTTCTTCTTGAAATGCTGTTCCAGGGTCTCTCCTTATATCGGTCTCGAGGTCTTTTAGCCAAAATGGGAAACTATTGACATGATCCTCAAAAAGTTGAGCAACGCCGTGGACAAATTTTGAAAATCTCGGAGCATCTCTTACAAGATGTGAGGACATCAGATCATTGATCCACTCCTGGGTTCTTTTCGAGACATCATTGCGGACCTTTATCTCCAATAGAGCGTACGGAAATATTGAGATTTCCCCCTGCGGAACGCCCGGAAATGGGAATTCTATGCGCGCTGAATCGAGTTCTGCTCGATGCCATTGACCGAAATTCCGACACGGCCGATCGGCATCAAGCGAATCCTCCCGAATGAACGCCAAATTCGTATCGAGCGATATCCGGACTCTGTCATCGCCTGGAATCTGAAACGCTGTGCGGGTATAATTGGCTCTTAGCACAGGTTGAAGTTCATTCTTCTGGATGAAAGACTGTACATCTTCCACGTTCTTCTTTAGCTCGGACACTTCATAAGCGCCACTGCCTTGTCGCTCCCGAAGCTTTTCTATGGCTTTCTCCAGCCTGTACTCTCCCGTAACATAGGGTTGTACGTATTTTCCCTTTATAGGAAAGCGAATCTCTTCGCTACTACCATTCTCTCCAATTTTTTTCTTTTCCAAAAAAATCTCTGGCTTTTCATTGAGATGGCCAAACCATCTGAGGCGCAAAGACGACGCGTCAGAGAGGTTAGAGACTTTTTGAGTATACAAAGAGAATTGAGGGCTATCAAAGTACAAAGAGGTAATGGTAGGATCCGATTGACCACTGTCGACGACTTTAGAAGTCTGGGGATTATAGACCAGTACAGGTAAACGGCGAAGAATGTACGTCTTGACCTCCAAGATATTTTCATGATGTACCCAAACTGCGATCAAAGTTTCAGTAAAGTGTTCTTTGGTTCAAAGTAATTCACGTACACTTGTACGATTTGTACTTGTCCCCACTATCCTTCATCTCAGACATCGACCCTGCCTTGGCATGATCGGGATGCATTTTCTGTCTCACAAAAGAGTACATTGCAGAAAGCCTTTTCAGTATCAGCGACTGTCCAAGAGAACAATTAGCAAGTACGATATGACCAACCTGTAAAGCAATGGTGAGTAGTCCTCTGTGTTGAACGGAAGCGCCGCCAAGCGCACCTGTAGCAACGGCCGAACCCTATAGTTTGTGCCTCGCCGCCTATCATGCTTCTTGGCAGCTTTGAGAAATCCAGTAAAATTAAACCGACTATATTTTTCCAATTCATTGATTTCGTTAATGATGCTGTCCAATTCTTTGAGCACTTCGCTTAACGTCTCCGCTTTCATCTGCTCGTCTGCTTCGGCATGGCCATCGACACCTTGCTCATCCTCAACAATCTTCTCTAGACTAGACTCACATAGAGATGTCCGTCCCTGAAGCTGTTTGTAGGTTTTAACTTGAAAAGTATTAACCTTCTCCAACTGAACGTTCACTAGTTCTTCGACAAATGCACTTTCATCCTCTTCGGTCCATTCCTGTGTTATATTGCATGTGCCCGATGAAAATGCATTGTTCGAAGCCTCCTCCTCTCGCAGCATTCTCTTCAACCTCGTGTAATCAATATAATGGGATTTCCATGGTTCGTATGCAGAATTTTTTAGCGTCTTTCCAAAACGCATATTAAGCAGGTATTGGAATTTTAGAGTTGTTAAAATCCTAGGTCTACGTATTGAGTGGTGTTGGACGGTTCTTTCTGAAAGCTAAATACCATTGGCATTGCATGCACGGCATGTTTAGTGGTGGTGGCCGCAGAGGTAGGGATGCAGAGCTCTTGAAAGTAGCCGCGCGCATAACTCCGCTCTATGCCAACCTAGCGAGCCGAGGAACAGATACATCGACCCTCTCACGTGCCTCTGCATGGAGTCTCCCCACACAGAAGGGGCTGCTGAGGAACTTCCCCTTACGTCGACGCTCATTAAGAAACTCAAAGCTGCCCTGAAGGCCCTTCACCACAGCCCGTATCCACATGTTCCAAATCCTCCAACATGCAAGAAACGAGCGTCTGTGGCTCTTATAATCCGGGTTCGGCCAACCTTCCTTTACCCGGCATCCTATGACAGCAGCAAGTGCGGGGTAGCAGCTGGATCGTTTGAAGAGCGCTTGATCAATTTCTTTGCACAAGATTGGGTCAAGCAAGGGGATCCAGAAGTATTCTTTATCAAGCGCGCTGCGAGACAAGGTGATAGATGGACAGGCCATGTGGCTTTTCCAGATGGTAAACGGGAACCAGATGATTTGGATGATCACTATACAAGCGTTCGGGAGACCAGGGAGGCTGGGCTTGATCTCGATGTGGACCATTTCCTAATGGTGGGTAACCTAGCTGAACGCGTAGAGAAAACATACTTGGGAAAAGTGCCGTATGTCTATTCTAAGTGATCTCGGACACGAGCTTTCATATTAATGGTTCCAGACTTATGGTTCTCTGTCCTTTCATATACCTCGCCATGCGCTATGATCTTCCGCCACTGGTTCTGCAACCATCAGAAGTGGGTTCAGCACATTGGATTTCTACACGAGCAATATTGTCGCCAGCACTCAGGACATATGAGCGCTGCGACATAGCCGATCGTAGGACTCGGCCAGGTCACCAGCTATCAAGAGTGATACTTCGAACCATGCTCGGTAAGATGCTTTTTAGTGCTGTGGAGCTGATACCATCGGAAAGCGTATATTGCAGCTCTATCTCAAATTTCCTAACGGGAGATCGCATGCCGGAAACTAAGCTTACTAAAATCCATATCAAGTGCAGATCATGGCGGCGTGATGATGATTTTAGAACAAATGCCACAAGACAGCCACTTCTTCTCTGAGGTTTGACGCTTGGCATCACCGCAGACTTTCTCGGATTCGTTTCCACTGAAGGCGCAAATAGTCTCTGAGCCTGTCTCACGTTGTCTTCGTGAAACATCAAAGCTGTCATTTGAGTAATTACATACAGCTTCAGGAAGCGAAATCATCAAGAGTCTAATTCTACTTCTGTCAGGAAACTAGGCTAGGAACTATCAATTGAAGGATGGTATAGTATTAATGATAGGATCTAGGTACAAGACATACACCAGGTAATGTACAAGACGAAAGACAAAGGATGAAAGCGAGGGCGAGGGCGAGCTTCTATGTACATGCTTCAGGGGCCGCGTGTAAGATTGCAACACGCTAGGCTATTGCTGCGCCCTAAACCTGAGCCAGGTATCTAAGTCAGATCTAGGTCAGATCTGAGCTAGATCTAGATCAAATCTAAACGAAATCGAGATGGTAATACTAATCTAGCATCATGACAGTAGCTTTCCTTCTCAAGGCTGAGCTTCTGCAAAGCAAACGAGGGAAACAAGATTTAAAAAAACAAGATGAGTAATACAATGTAAGAACGCACCTCATCGACTATGAATGATGCGTGCCTGCAAGGCTATCTCGCGAGGTTAGATCGAAAGAGACTAACGAGTGAATAGAGATAATGACTTGACAGAAGATGAAAACTCTGTCAGCTCTTGCATTCATTTCTTAGCAATTAGTTCTCTCATCAATAGAGTGCTATCTTATTATCTTTTACTACGCAGTTTCATGTAAAGAAATCTCGTCACTTCACAGTTTTAATTGCTTCATTTGCATGAAGCTGCTCAGTAAGAGATGTTGAACACGCAGTGATTCACTAAAAGTTGCATGATCAAAAGAAGTAACAACTTTTCTTACATTGAAAATTCATTATTTCATTAAAACAAATCTGAGAATTACATATTCAAACATGCAGATGAGAAGTTTAAGTTGCAAGAATTTAATAAACAGACAAATCATATTTCTTGTCAATCAACAAGTGAAGTACATCAACAGTTAAAAAATCTGAAGATGCAGAACATGCTGCTTATCTTGTAACTTTACATATTGAAACTCAAGTGAGAAATTCAATCAACATCTGATCATTGATGTTAACATAATAATGATTATTATTAAAGTAATGCACGCAAGCGTGTTAATTAATCTTGTGAGTTCAGAAAGTAAAACATCATGAATTATGATTTTTTTAATGTTTTAACTGTAAGATTGTGAAAACTTCATGATCATGATATCATTTAATTTCATCATGAAAAGAGAAAAGTTGCAATGATCTGCATCATACTTGTCAGAGAAGTCTTGCAATCAGTAATGAGATCATATGATAAGCATATGCAATTATGATGAAAAACTCAACTGAAAGTACTACATTAAATACTTGCATGTTAAATTTAACAATTTTGAAATTTGCAACTTTTAAACAAAATATTAATTCAAGATTGTAAAGCAGCAAGTCAATTAAAACATCATGAATTTCAAGTAATATTTTATCTGTTACGATTCTAGCTACGCACCTTCGTTGATAGCTATGTTGATGACTATGTTGATGACTATGTTGATGGCTATCCTGAGAGCTATCGCCGATCGCTCGCCGCTAGAGCATAGACTTGTTCCGAAGTCAACTCTATTCAGAGTTAGCTTATGTTCTTCTGAGTCATATAGATAGTCGATTCTTCTCTTCTAGATACTTTTCTTCCTTAGCATTTATATACTCGTTACATTACATTCATATGACTCGCTCTATGCTGATCTCTAACATTATCAAATTGTATGTAGATTTAAACTATTATATATTTAATGAGATTCACATGATGTATTTGCAAATAAAGATTAATAAAATCATCATGAATGAATTTCTTTACATTTTATACATCTTTATCAATTATGTTGATTTATTAAAGCATTTTATAAACATTGACTTGCATTTGCAAAACATTAATGTGCTATCAAAGTTAAATTTACAACGCTCAGTATCTACTTTTAGATGTTTGAGCATTTCAATTCGAGAGCCTTGAAAGCCGCTTTACGATGCCAGAACATCGAGGTCAAAGGGCTTGAATCGACGAATCTGTTGAATCGAACTCGATGGGGGAACAAGAATCTGCTAGTCTCAGGCGTCATCGCAGAGATTGCGCTTTCTCATGAATTGCGCTTCATTTCTGGCTTACAGCTTTCAAGATGTTCATGCTCTTCTTATCGCTCATCGGGTCTTGAGACCGTGAACATAACTACAGAATATGGCACCCTCTCATCATGTTGTACCTGCCCTTCTCCTCTGAACCCCTTCGTCCTCCCCTACCCTCGACCACAGCGCTGTGCAATTCTTTTCCTTCTTTTCTCTTTTTCTACTCATCTGTACAATACATCTCGAGCGCTATCGTTCTTTTTTCTGATCGCAAGCCTGTCACCAGGGTTCACAGCCGTTCTACCTCGCTCTTCCGCGAAATGCTCTATTTGTTCTCGGCGATAGCAGTCATACATCATGCAAACACGGCGGAAAACTGTCAGATTGCCCCTCAACTTTTACATTCAACAGCGCAGAGAACTCGCAGAGCAGAAACGAACTTCTTCTAGGTCTGCCGACAATACGAAGAAGAGTCTGGCGTTCGTGATAGTAAAGATCAAAAAGTAGAATACTCTCGATCTTCTAGATGTCATGGCTGTCAATACTAATGAAGACACTAGGCATTGTCTCGAACTCGGAAAGCATCCGGAAGCCTTCTTGAAAGAAGCAGAGATGTCAGATCTCAAAGTCTTTTTGTTATGAGTTATGAATAACTACAAGAGAATAAGGGCAGCCTCAAGCCTGAAAATTTACTGGCGAGTTCTACAAATGCATATCCTTGATAAGACTGGTCGAGTCTTCAGTGAGAGCGACAAGAGAGACATCCGCAATGTAAGATACATTTTGAGATCAGAAGAAACTTAACTGATCGCTCGATCTCGTCGCAGTATATCAAACATCTCGAGATTCAGTTCCGTCTTCGTACACTTCCCATGAAAAAACTCGTCGCAGATTGCGATGATCTGTATCTTTGACTCTATACTCACTGAGTCATTGATGATTCGATATTTTCGAATGAGCGTCAGCGAGTTCAGCGTTTCACAGAGATACTTATGAGCGAATTCTTCGATTGTAGACTGTGCTCTCTCTTCAATATCAGAGTCAAGCTTGATCTTTTCAACATCGATGATCTCAGTTTGAGCGATACTAAAACGATTGAAGTTCACGATACGAACAGCAATCGTGAAGACGACATCTTGATGATTGTCGATTCTGACTGCGAAGTTGATAACAAGCTCATCAGAGTTTATGATCATGACGATGAAGACTATAGCGATTCTAATACGACTTAGGACAGCGATAGCGACAACGACTCTAATACGACTTATGACGACGACGATGACAGCGACAGTGACTTGAGTTTGCGCAACAATATCGATGAGAATTGCGACACAGATGATGAATGTACTGCAGAATTCGAAGAAACTCGATCGTTTCTGTATCGACATTTTACAATCTATATAGTCTTCAGCTCTATCTTCGAAAAACTCAACATGATCTTCACGAAGATCACACTGCTTCATATCAAAGACGAAGATAACAATTCTTGCATGTGAATATATTCGATTTATCTAGACATCATGTCTGTAGCTGAAGTGTGTGCATATAGAAAAACGTTGATCATCGACGAAGAGAACGATCATTCATTGTTCTGTCTTCTCGATCATCTTCTATCTCTCGCGCTCATTGACAAGGCTTTTGAAGCTGAGTCGACTCACGATATCAAAAATATATTTTGAGTGAAGATATCATCGAGCAAGCAAAGTCTCACGCTGAAATGAAAACGCGAGATTTTAGATCTTTCAGTATTGCGTGAGCTCATGCGTGACTTCGAGAAATTCGAGACATCATCTATCAAATTTCTTCGCGTCAACACATTTGCTCGTAATCTGAAGCGAACGAGGCGAAAGACTGAGCTTCAAGACAATCTCGATCAGGAGTATCTCAGACGTGATCTTCTGAATGTTGTGAACAGTACGTCTTCTCTTTCGTACCTGAACTCGAAATTGTGTTTAGCCAAGAAATGCTAACTTCGAGAACTTGAACAGAGAAGACTTTCGCCAGCGTACAAGATCAGCTATTCGACCACAAATTAGACGTGACTGAATACTATCTTGATTAAGACGTTCAGATTGACATCAAAGTCTGCTTCTTGAAGCGTCTCTTCAATGAGATGATGCAGAAGATGATTCGACTTGTCAGTTTGACTGTCGATTTCAATGTTTCGACGAAGTTATCGAAGAAGCAGAAAGCAGAGTTTCGTATTCATTCAAAGATTCTTCGTCTCAGCAACAGCAATAAGACTCTCACTGCTCAGCTGAAATCGCAGAGCTACAGACTCATCAGTATCGCAAAAGAAACGTCACTGTACAATCAGAAGATGAAAGCGCAAGCTCGATTAAATTCGTACAAAGTCAGACTACGACACTCTATGATCGAAAAGAGTCGAAAGCGACATTTTCGAAAGATCGATACAATCGTCTTTAACTCACAGTTCTTCGCCTCTTCGAATCAAAAAAACTCAATGAATGATGAATCTGCGACGCGTCGTATATACAATATTTCTGAACGAGTCGAGATTGTGCGATGAATATGTCAGTCAGCGATTGATCTCACAGATCAGAAAATATTCGCTCAAAGAATTAGAAACATTAAAGCTCTGACGACCTTGTGTCGTTGACAGAAAACTCGACGTCGCGATCGATCAAAATGAAGCGTTGAACAAGAAGAATTCGAAGTGTCTTCAGATGATTTGAAAGAGAACATCGTGAATAAATTTCTCATGAAGTGCAAGTCAAAGCAATGCATCTTTTGCCTGAGCGACGATCGCAAGCTTTACGAGAAGCGAATTTTTGAGTATAGTAAAGTAAACAAGATGCTGAATGAGATTGAGAAGCACTTGAAGACTTTCGCGTCTGATGATAAGATCTCTTGTTCGCATTCGCGATGCAAGGCAGCCAACCTGATTCTGCCAAATGTCATGACTTTCAAGAATCATACTGCGAAGATGCATAAGATAGTGTTGCGTGCATAGACTCTATTTGCTCTTTATATATTCTGTTTATTGTGTTCGATCTCATCAATTTTGCAGTTATTTTCTGTGCGCTGATGATTCAATGACTGATACATTTACTGCTGTGAACTTTACTCTGACTTTATGTTCAATGTCTTACGTCTCTTCGCTTTGATGCTGCTGAGAGATGACGAAGAAGCAGAACAGTAGCTCAATCTGTTTGAAGAAAGATTTTGACTGATTTTCTCTTCAAACAATCTGGCTCGAAGATTGTATATATCTCGACTTTCATTTTCAGCAGACATCAGCAGATCGTCTATTAATGATTGAATTCTATCATTCTCTTTGCTCATAGTCACTTTAGATCGTTTCTTCATTTCTTTAAGCTCTGCACGTCAGTCAGAGAGAACGCGAATCTCATCTGCAATTCTTTTCTGAAGTGAAGTCTTTGTAATTGCGAGAGCTTTACTCTGCTTCAGTATTTCTTTTCGTATTTCACTTAGCTGTACAGCTTGACGATCATTCTGAAGTGTGTTAATGTTTTGTCGCAGACTGCATCACTGTCGCAATCTTGAAAGTACTTATTCGTCGACGATGAAATACAGAATGACGAAGTACGTTCATGAATGAAAGCACGCTCATGAAAGATTGCTTCACGATGTTATTGTATGCACGATACGTATCATCTGTTCGATTTCAATGCTTCGAAACAGTCTCATCTATGCTTCTTTAATAATTCAGATATTCACATCAATTCAAAACAACATTCTTCAAGAAGACGCTGAGCTGTCGTGAAAATCAGATGTTGAGCTCAGTAAGACAGATATGTCGAATTCAACATCAGTTCATCACGAGTAGACAATATTGAGATCAGATCTCGTTCTTTGCCAGATCTCAGAGACTAAGGCTATGAGCTGTGTGCGCACAAATCACGTGGAAGATTCTCGATCGTAGCGAATCTCAACGTAGATTTTCGAGCCTCGAGTTTAACATCGTCTGCACGGAACCGATTTCTCATCTCAGTATCGATCAAAGAACTTGAGATAGAATCGATGAAGATCAAATTTTCATCGAAATCAATCTCAAAGAATCTAAGTTGTAGAAGCATCTGTAGATCATGAATGATCATCTCGATCCCAAGATTCTGACGTATCAAGTTGTTGAGATTTTCTAGTTTTCGCACGTTGAAACATGTTCTCGACTTCTTTCATCTTATCTTGATTCGTGTACAGAAGCTCTAGATTGTTGATCGTATTAAGCGTCGATGTGTGCTCAGAATTTCAGACCTTTTCATACTCTGTCAATGCTCGCAGATACATGTCTTCAACTTCTTTCATCTTGTCTTGATTCGAGTACAGAAGCTCTAGATTGTTGATCGTATTAAGTATCAATGTATGCTCAGAATCTCAGGCCTTTTTATACTCTGTCAATGCTCGCAGATACATGTCTTCGACTTCTTTCTGTAACGATTGTCTCTTTAACAACACAAGATATAAACAGAGATCAGTATAGTAACAAACTAATCATTAGACTGAAAGTCTGAAAATAGCTAAGACAATAGACTGTATTGACTATTACATGAGTTGAGCACGAAGCTTCTATCTAAGAGAACGATCATCGTTATATAAACATAGAAGAATCGTGTCAAGTCATCTCTGCTCTGAATGATCGTTTTGATCATTCTCGAGCAAGATAAGCAAGATGAGCACTACGCTCGTCATGCTCACTGTGATCACTTCTGATTCAAGCGATCAGAATGATCATCTTTAAGACTCTGATTACTCAATGATTATCTAATCATTGCTGTTACATAATTTCATGCAAGAGAGTTTTAACACTAGATCTTTTTCTAAGATTTTCGTTTCAAAAATCACTTTTCTTTCATGTCTTCTTATCGCACAACGAAAAACTCTATCTTGCGTCGCAGAGATCTTCTTGAGCGTACGAGTTCTGAGCGTGCTGTCATGCGTCTCTGTGAACACTGCAGTCGCTTGCAAAAGAAATGTCGTGTTGACAACAAAATTAATCGTTGCATCGAGTGTGTGCATCTCGATCGCAAATGTGATCTTACTTTCTCGATGATGAAGTGAAAAAGAATAAAGACAGAACGCGATCGCGTTCTTCATGAGCTGCTGAATGCTCACAAGCAGATGCAAGAGATCTTCGCGAGAACTACTCATCTGCAAAATTAATTTGTGTTTTTAAAGAACAAGAAACAGACAATGATTGAACGAAAGTTTTGAAACATCGTTGAGCTCGAGAAAGAAGAGAGAAAGACTAGCGAATCATCGCTGAACGATCTTTTCTTTGACGTGTCTTTCGAGCAGATTGAGATTTCATCAGACTTTGACTGACTGAGTTTCTCAACTGAAACTGTCACAGAAGCATCTGACAGTTCTTGAGATTTCTCTTCGATTCTCAAGTGTCTTCGATATGTTCATAATCTTTTCACTTGACTAATCAATGAGACTGATTCTTGATATTCTGTTGATTCAGTATATTCTCTACTTCGTACTCAACATTCTGACTCTCTGAATCAATATCTGAAGATTCTGTTTGAATTGATGTATTCAAGTCTGCAGACTTCAAAAGAGAAATATGAAATATTGAATGTATTTTCATAGATGTTGAAAGATTCAACTCATAGTTAATCGATCTTTTTTCTTCTAGAATTTCAAATGATTCTAGTTTCATGTGATTCAACTTGTTACTTGATCTTTTTGTCTTGATATTTCGTTTTAATAGATAAGCTTTGTCTCTCTTTTTAAAAGTAGATTCTCTATCTCTTTTCTTATTTGCATACAGAGTCATGTGTTTGCTTAGAAACTGAATGTTCTTTTGCAGCTCTTTGTGCAACAAATGTATTTGTTCGATCTGTATTGTAGCTTTCTGAGCTATTTGTGCAAATTCACGCGATTTCTTAAAAGTTTCTGACTAGAACTCATAGTTTGCAAAGAATGATGACATGCTGATTACTTCTGTTGTTACGCTATTGAAAGTCGACTGTGCTACTGACAGTAGTAGACTGATCGCGTCAAGTCGAGTATTCAAGTTCGAGTCAAGTACTCAACTTGAAAAGTGTTGAGTCGAATTGAAATTTTTTTGAAAAAGTGTCGAGTCGAATTGAGAAGTTGAATTCGAGCACTTGAGTCGAGTTGAGAAGCTTGACTCGACAACTCGACTCAAAAACTTGACTCAATTTGACAAGATATTAGATAGATGTAAATAGCTTGATTGAACAGTCTACATGATTTCTCTTCATGACTTTCTATCATGTTTTCTCGTCATGACTTTCTATCAAAGTCAAACGATCTTCATGTTTTCTCGTCATGTTTCTCTTTATGTTTTTCTTTATGTTTTTCTTTATGTTTTTCTTCATGTTTTTCTTTATGTTTCTCGTCATGACTTTCTATCAAACCTTTCTATCAAACAGTCTTCATGATTCTTCGTCATGACTTTCTATCATGACTTTTCTTCATGACTTCTCTTCATAGCTTTTCTTCATGACTCTTCTATCATGACTCTTCTATCATGACTTCTCTTCATGATTCTCTATCGTATAGTCTTCATGTTTCTCGTCATGACTTCTATCAAAAAGATAATGCAAAAAGATAATGCAAAAGCAAAAAACCGGAAAAATTTCTATATTTAGCTCTTTTGACGTCAAGCTTGAATTCTTGACGAGTCGAGTCAAATTGACTCAATTCTTAGTCGAGTTGAGTCGCGTCGAATTGAAAATATAAGCAACTCGACTTCGAATCGAGTCGAATTCAAAATGTCAACTCGAAACTCGACTCGATGATCAGTCTAGACAGTAACTGTACTCAATCGTTCTGTCTATAGTTGATATAGCATCTGAGATACTGTTTCAGTGTCTGATTTATTCTTTTCATTTGTTCATTCGTCTGTGAATGATAAGCTGTTGACAGCTTATGATGAATTCTCAGTTGATTCATCAACGATTTTCAGAATTTCAATGTGAAAAGCTTGTCTCTATTTGAAATTATCTCGTCTGATAATTCATGCTTTGCTACAATCGTTCTCAAGAACGTGTAAGTCAAATCTTCTGCGAATGTTGCTTTCTTGTATGACAAGAAATATTCGTACTTGATTAGTTTATCTGTGACTATCAATATAGAGTCATACATTGTTTTCGTAACTCTTTCTTTTGACTTTGATAGCTTGACTATAAAATTCAAAGCTATGCTTTTTCATGCATGATCTGATGTGCTGAAGCTTTTCAAAAGTTCGTAGAATCTGTGTTGACTATGCTTCGTTTGAATGCATACGTCGCACTTTCTTATGATATCTTCTACTTGTTTTCTCATCTTGAAGAAGTAGTAGATTCTAGATATTCTTTCAATGATTTTATTCAAATTCTGATGCTCATGTATCATTGACTTGTGATAATCATCTATTATCTCTTGTCTGCATCTTGTTGAAACATAGATGAGATCTTGAAATGTCAGTATTTCGTTAGTTATCTCAAAGTTCGCGTTGTCAGCAATATTCTCTATAATATTCTGCATGACTGAGTTCTTTGCTAGCTTTAGCTTTATTCATTTCTCGAGATCTTGATTGTAGATTCATAGCGTAGCTGCATTTTGTTTATTGTAGACAATGAAATCATTCTGATTCTGTTGTAAGATAGTCTGATTTATCTGTGATCTATCTGTTATGTGATCTGCTCTTCTACTCAAGACATCGATCTTCAAGTTCTCAGATCTCTTTCAATATTGAATTTGAAAGTTGTACAATGACAATTTCTTCGATCATCTAATCTGTTTTCGATTTAGAACTTTCGTGATCGTGAAGTATAGCAGATTTTTATGATCTGTATATACTTGAATCTGATGTTTAGATTCTTTCAGATACACTCTTCATTGTTTGAAAGAGTCAACAATAACTAATAGCTTCTTGTCGTGTATCTCATAGTTCAATTCAGCGACTGTAAGCTTACAACTGTAGTAAGCAATAAAGTGCAGACGTTTCTTTTCATCTGATTGACTGATACACGTTTCAATAGCTTCGTCTGACGCGTTCATCTCGAGCGTAATAGATTTTTCTGATTCAAACATGATCAGTATTGACTGAGAGATGAACAATTTCTTCAGCTTCTCAAAAGCTTCTTCTGCTTTCTCAGTTCACACGAACGATATATTCTTCTTCGTAAGATTCGTAAGTGACGAGACGATTCTGAAGTATTTCTTTATAAAGCGTCTATAAAAGTTCGCGAATTCTAAAAAGAATTGAACTTCGATCTTTGACTTTGATGTCAATCAAGTCGTAACAGCTTCTATCTTCTTTGAATTCATTCTTAGACTCTGAGACGTGACTATGAATCTCAAAAACTGTACACTCTGTACATGAAATTCACTTTTTCCTGACTTGATGCGCAGATCAACTTTCTTCAAAGTCTGTAGAACTTTCTTAACATGTTGCACATGTTCTTTCTTCGTCTTGAAATATACTAGTATATCATTCAGATATACTATGATGAACTGATTCAAATAACGTCGTAGCACGTTATTCACAAATGTTCAAAACGTGACTGAAGCATTAATTAGATCGAAAGACATGATCAAATACTCATAATGTTCTAGTCGAGTATGAAAGACTGTCTTTCACTCGTCTTCTTCTTTAATTTGTATTCGATTGAATGCTTTGAGTATATCAAATTTCGTAAATCACTGTGCTTTCTGCAGTCAATTCTGCAGTTCAGATATGAGCGATAGCGAGTAACTGTTTTTAATCGTGATGTTATTCAATGCTCTGTAATCGACACATAGTCTTAGACTTTCATTCGATTTTGAAACAAACAGAATTGAGTATTCTGCTGATGACTGCGATTCTTTAATGAATTCTTTTCACATGTTCTCTTTCAAATATTGTTGCAAAGCGTCGAGCTTTTCTGCTGACAATGAGTAAATGAACTGTTTCATGAGTTCTTTATCATCTATGAGCTTGATCTCATGATTGATGTTTGAGTAGTGTCTCTTGATCACTTTCTTTCTCAAACAGAATCTTATATTTCTGATATTTTTTAGAAATTTTAATGATAGCGAAGTTACTTTTAATCTCTCTGCTTCATAACATCTGTGCATCTGAACTGTTCTTCAGCTCGCTGCGCATATTGTTCGCTGTTATTGCGAAGATTTTCACACTTTCTGATGACTTCAATATTGAGTGCAATCGCGTCGTTTCTGTATGAAGAAAAGTGATTGTTTCATTGATTCAATCTATCATCGAATTGATCGTATGAAGTCATGATATGTCTAGAACTATATCGCTGTCTGACTGCTTCGTAACGTCTAAACGCAACTTTTTTCAGTGACGTTTGAGTCTCAAGTGAATAAGTCGAGTCTTTTGATCTATTAGTTTGTTGTTATACTTCATGAGTGTTTCATCAAAGTTTTGCAGATTGTAAGATTCTTTCTTCTTCTGCATAAATATTTGCGCTTTTCTAGCAAATTCTGAAAACATGTAGTTTCTCATACAGTCACTGTCAATGAATAGACGTGCTGTATGATCATTGATCTTGACTCAGACTCGTAACTGCATCAAGTCATTCATGAAGATAAATATGCTTTCAATTTTCAACTCTTGACTAGACTTCTTCGATGATCTGTCAATCAAAGAGTCTTCTAGTTTTTTGAACTAGAAGCTCACTTTTCAAGTACTTGTTCTATGTACTGAAATCGATTTGAATCGATCTTTTTTCGTGAATACTTCTTTGAATCACACAGATCAAATCTCTTTCTGATGACTTTTGTCATCTGTCTAAGTTCTTTGAATATATGATCTTCATCAAGAAGTACATATTCTTCTTGCTTGATGAACTTGACTTCTGTGAGTGACTTCTTCATGACTATGTCACGATATCGAATGCTCTTACGCGATGCGATCGACTTATCTTGCATTGTGTCATAAATAACTTGATGTATATCATTCTTGATCTGTTGCATTCGCTGTGAAAAATCTTCTTCTTTCTGTCTGAAGAGAGTGTACAATTCGTCGTACATGCTTATAAAACTCGTCTGATTTGTAAGTTTTCTAAGATCTTTCTTTACTTCAAGACGATTTTCTTCTTGCTTGAGAGCATCTTCTGCTGCAATAGTGAATGCTCGTAGAATTTCGCTAAGTTGATTTTCTTTCTCGACTGCTTGATGAATAGCTTCTTCAGTGCTGTTCAATCTGTTCGAGTCATATGCTTCGCTGTCGAAAATCTCTGATTTCGCGATCATAGTGAACGAACTTTCATCACTTTTCTCATCATGCGCTTCTGACTGACGATGAATTGCTGTGTAGAAATGATTCTTTCGTGAGAGTTTCAAATATCATTCAGAATCTTTCTTATTGCTCAGATAAGTGCAACAGTTGTCTTTGTAACATGCTGTTCATGACAACGCTTGATGCTTGTCTTTCTGATCTTCTTTCATTGCTGCGAAAGATCTGTCTTATTTATCATAGAGCTTTGACTTGTTCTTGTACTTGTTCTGAGTACAATCTCTGAAGAAATGATCTAGCTTTTCACATGTATAACATGTCTTGCTCTGCTGAACAGTTTTATCGCGAGCGTTCGTCGATATCTTTTGAATTGCGTCTAACTTCATAGACTGAGAATCGTAATAGAGTTGCTTCTTCTTTTTCTTGCTTCGTGCAACTGAGACATAAGCGATCTTGTTCTTCTTTTCAAGTTTTCGCTCGTACTGTTGATTATTCAGCATGATTGTCTTGTTAATCATAGCATGCAAAGTCGCGAATCTATTCGTACGAGCTATCTCGTTCTTTATCACATTCTTCAGTTCTTTATAGAACTGTGCTGTAAGAGTCAAGTCATCTCATTTGATCTCTGTTGTGATTGACTGAAAAGCAGCGATGTACTTGAATGCTGATTCTGATTGCTTAATATCATACAGCTGTCGTTTGATGATTCATTTTGCATTTATGTCTTCATACATTCTTTGTATTGCTTGCTCAAAGTTAGAGAAGTCTTCAAAGACTCTGTTAATCTCATCTTCTTGATCTTCTGACTTATTCTTCAAGTGATTCTTTATCAATGATTTAAATCATTTGAAGACATCTTCTTTGAAGTATGAGAATGCAAACAATATCTTGTCATGAGATGAACTTAGTTTCTTGTGTGCTCTGACATAGACGTTCACTTGTATAAGAAAAGCATCAAGCTTATCTTTATCTTCATAGTACAGATTCAATGTAGATATCTTAATCAATGACTTGCTATTCGAGAATGCAGTGATGTTTGCTGATGTGATTCGTTCTGAGAATGACATAACGATCATGATAAGATGATGCTCTGATATTTTGCGAAAGCAAGATGCTCAAAGTGTAATGATTGTCTCTTTAACAACACAAGATATAAACAGAGATCAGTATAGTAACAAACTAATCACTAGACTGAAAGTCTGAAAATAGCTAAGACAATAGACTGTATTGACTATTACATGAGTTGAGCACGAAGCTTCTATCTAAGAGAATGATCATCGTTATATAAACATAAAAGAATCATGTCAAGTCATCTCTGCTCTGAATGATCGCTTTGATCATTCTCGAGCAAGATGAGCAAGATGAGCACTACGCTCGTCATGCTCACTGTGATCACTTCTGATTCAAGCGATCAGAATGATCATCTTTGAAACTCTGATTACTCAATGATTATCTAATCATTGCTGTTACATAATCTCATGCAAAAGAGTTTTAACACTTTCATCTTGTCTTGATTCAAGTACAGAAGTTCTAAATTGTTGATCGTATCAAACGTCGACGTGTGCTCAGAATCTCAGATCTTTTCTTTTTCTGTCAATGCTCGCAGATACATGTCTTCAACTTCTTTCATCTTGTCTTGATTCATGTACAGATTTTCTAGATTATTGATCATAGCAAGCGTTGATGTGTGTTCAGAATCTCATGTCTTTTCATACTCTGTCAATGCTCGCAAATACATGTTTTTGACTTCTTTTATCTTGTCTTGATTCGAGTACAGAAGTTCTAGTCGATGACATGCTTCGCTAAAAGACGAAAGATCTTTCTCATTCATCAAGTCTTTGTGTATACGTCGTTGCAGTCTTGAGTAAACATGATCACAATGTGAAAGAAGACGTCTCTGTATGAGCGAATAATCAAGTATGATCTCTGAAGATACAGTGAATGCAACAATGATCACGACGAGTCAGCTCATAGTAATCTCGTCTTCTTCAAATGCATGAAAGCATCAATGATGAAGCACAGAATGCATAAAGAAAGAAGATGATTCAGTTTTTGCATCGATAAAGAAATACTTCAACAGAAGTTCAATGCACTCATTGAAATTGATTTTATCATCTGCACAACTGACGAATCAACGAGACACTTTTTTGACAATTTCAAGATTCAATGCAGACGTAAGAAGCTCATATCAGAGATCTCGATTGTCAAGAAACGCTCACAGCTTTAAGAGATTGACTGCGTTCTCATTTTGTAATCGAAGAAAATTATATGACAATGTTCATGTTGTTAGAATGCTGTCTTTATCTTTTGACAAAGTGAAACAATGCTGCTTTCTCATTAATCTTGCTCATGCTTGATCGTATAGCTCGATGTACTCAGACAAATTTGTGTCTGTCTTTCACATATATGAATCGACTTGATTAATCATCAAAGAAAGATCTTCGAGTCAATCGACAAGCTTTGATGAATCTAATGAGTCTCAGATGTCAGATAAAAGCTGAAAAAGTATGTTTCAATGACACTCATCTTTCATTGATCAATCGAGACTGTTCTCAAGAATACTTGATTCTTGCAGTTTGTTGATCGACTTCAATTTCAGATTCGTTCTCAGCTGACACAGACTCATCAATCGAGAAGTGATAAGAATAGATTCTTGATCTGCTGTTGAAAAATACTCTTTCACATTGAAGACTTTCGAATCTTTAAATGAGTCTGAAAACTCTCGATTCACGTTGTCAAAGATCAGTAATCACTGATCGTTCAATGACTGTGATAATCATTTGAGCACATCTTCAACAACTTCATCAACGTTAATTCTTTCTCTGTGTGAGTAATTTCTGCTTTCTTCTGAAATCTGATGCTGTGACAATCAACTGACTAGATCAGCGATGCTTCGTCTCAATCTCTTGTTGATCAAATCGTTGACTCAGAAGATCGCGCTGTAGCTTCTTTGATGTTGTCGAGTGAATTCAACGAAGAGCTGAGTCTTTTCAATCTCGTCAAGCTCATGAATGATGAATACTTTACGACGCATTTGATTCATCTGAGTGAGAAGTAAAACTTGCGTCAATCGCGTCATCTTCACGTTTCGCGATACAAATCTTTTCATCACAGAGATATCTTGAAGACTGAAGTCTACGTGAAATGACTCTTTGTCGATATCTATGACGTGTGCTTATGAGAAGTTAAAGAAGCTTTGAAGAATACAAGTTCGAGTATAGAGAAGATGAATTGTACAATGATGTCATTTCTTAATTCTTTGAGACATCGTCTGAATCATTCTTTGAATCTCTGATTGCATCAAGAGAAAATTTTCATCTTCAAGATCACGAAATTTGTTCAGCTTCGAGTGATCGATAGTGAGATAAATTGCTTTTTTTTCGTGCAAAGACGCTGACTGATGATCAATCAATTATGTGTGTCATAAGCTCACAAATTCAGTCAAGTGTAAAAGCAGAAGTCAGCACATCTGAGTCTGTCAGAGTTCGTACGACACGTTTTTGTCTTCATAAAAGCAAACGATATCTGCAGTACTGTGACTTGCATCAAAGTTTCGCGTAATTTCATCAAGAGCAGAGCTGTTTCTTTTCAGAAACTTGAGCAACGTCTTATCGTGTTTCACTGCTTGAGCAAGTCATACATCATACACTGCAGCGTCGCTTTCTTGATGCGATGTTTCAAGAAAGATGATCTTCGTCGTGAACAATTGAATATCTCTGAAATCATTATCATGATCGATCAACACTAGCGTCTATGAAGAGATTAGTACAGAGTGAAATAGCGTCAAAATCACGCTGATCTGTTTGATGATCAAATCTTCGAGACTATGTTCAATAAACATCAACGATCATTGACTTTTCTATGTTGATTCTTAGTATTGATAAATAAAGAATGCTTGAAACAATGCTATCAACTTTCTCGCTTGATCAATGCTGATGAAGAACGTTGAGCAACTGCATATCACATTTGCGCAGAGTTGTTTTGACGTTCGATCTGCGTCAGTCAGATTCGTAACTGTATGTTGCAATTCAAGCATTGAAAATTAGATCTGACAAAAAATCTCGAAGTCACATAACTTTCACAGTGTCGAATGTCGTTTGCGCGTCATCGAGAAGTTCGTCAGCCTGAGTGTTCTTCTGATGATCTCGTAAAAGATTGAAAAGATGACGATGTATAGACTTTGTCTTCTCGACAAAAATTTGTCTTCTTACTCACGTGTAGTATGAATGAGCATCGAGATCTTGAACTGCGATAACGCTTAAAAGCTTGTCAGTGATGCTGCTTGAGCTTGATGAAGAGCTGCTTGTCTTACTCTATCTCAAGTTTGTTATGACTGTGCTCATCACTGACTCAAATATTGAGATCTGTTGTCTTGACAGTGTCTTTGCTGCAAATTCTCGTAGCAGCTTGAGTTGTGTAGCTTTGCGACATTGAAAAAGAAGTCAGAGATTCGCAGTAATGTCATGAAGAGAGTGAGCTTTAATATGACTGAGAATGAGCTGAATGAGACTTTGCTGAAATTATATAAGTCAATCGCTGAGATGACGAAAGATATCTTAGCGATTTCTGATGTGTCAAGCGATATTAGTACGACTGCGACTCGTGTAACGCTTGCATTTGACCATCATTCTCTTCGCATCAGCGTGTATCATAGCTGTAGAGCTCGCGCTCGCGAGTACGTTGAAATATCTTCAGTTATCAAGATATCGTTCTACAGAAGGCAAATTCTCTACTCTGTTCATAACAATGAATATCTTTTCAATCACATGAATAATCAGAATGCTAAATGACTTGATCTGATTGTTCTTTATGAAGAAGAAATCTCAGATGTTGAGTGAGTCTTCTGATTCTTACGTCGTTCTCAACAGACGTCTGCTAACACAACTAAACTTTAGTGTTGTTGTTGTTTACGATCTTGAAGCAGATCTCGTCTGAGCATGAGTACAAAAGATTGAGATGAAAGAAACTGATCAATACAAGAAGATGAACTGACTTGCAGACAAGAATCTACTGTCAGCGAAGATGTCACATGCTCGCATTATAATCTTCAATTACGAGTCAAAATGACATAAAGATGCGTCAAAGCAAAGACGTGATCTTTGTGTTGATCAACTTCTCACTGCACTAGATAATAAATGAAAAGAGATAAGATGTTAATGTCTGCGATTTTCATCAACACTGACTTCAACAAATGATAGAAGAAGAAGACTAAATATAGATCTCTTATATTTATTGAACATAGCTTTGACGAAATAGTCATTGAGCAGATGAATTGATATTTTCTTAAGAAGTGTGTCATTAATTATCTGCGACAGACTCTTGTGAGTGTCAATTCTCGTGAGAATATCTTTCAATATCTTGCAACATCTATCGTTGAGATTGTCTTTCTTGAGACTTCTCATCATGATACAAAAGCTTCAAATTGAAAAGAATGAATAGCATATACTGACAAGAAGCTTGAATTAGAGATGAGTGATGCGATTTTGATGAATTTACGTGAAGATTCTGAGATCTTAAACTATCTACTCTATAATTTCACGCTATGACTTTTTTGAATGTCTGTTTCAACAGTATGCTTTTTTGAAATGCATAAGACAGATTACGAGCAGAAAATAGATGACAGTTGAAAGAAAATGATATGTAATATTCAACATTAAGCTTTTAGTAAACTCTAACATCTTGAGTAACTAGATAGTAGAAGAGAGAAGTGCTTGCATAGATGATCATCGAAAAATGACTTTATCAACAGATCATTTCAAAATCAACAAATATGATGAGTCTGAGAATTATTCATACAGAACTGTCTATTCTATCATCAAGAAGATGACAGAACATGCTATGAAAAAGGTACAGAGACGTCTAAAACGTAGATGTATTCAGGCTATAAATTCATTTTTGCGCTAATGCATTTATAACAGCTCAAACAATCATTCATGACAATTCAAGTAAAGAAAATCACTTAATAAACGATTGCTCATCTTTGCTGACTTGAGATAAACAGTAATATCAAAAGAAAATCTCAGCTGTCTTCAATCTTTGTTTCTGACAAATTCTCTTGATGATCTGACAGCTATTCGAAGATCTAAAGAGAAGTGAGTTGAAGGCACTTGCGAATGACTACTTCTTCACGAAGCATATACTGCTTGACTAGTTGAATACAGCTCTTGAATGCTTCAACTAGTAGATGATTCAGGCATCAAAAAGACAATGATATCAAGCTACTTGATAAATGAGCTTAACAAGAAAGCGCAATTTACTTCTGACATCATATTTACATACTACTTCTGTGACAACAAAGACAACAAGCATAACACTGTCATTACTATCATTCGAGAACTTTTCTTGCAGCTCTTGAGACAACGATCGCTATTATTCAAGCATATTCAGAAAGATTATAATCAGATAAGAGATTGAGCTTTCGATAATTTTGATGCTTTTTGACGAATTCTGCTCAAAATATTGACAGATTTCAATGCAGATCAGATTTATCTTCTGATAAATGCTCTGAATGAATGTGAAAAGTCATCACGTGAATTTCGACAGATCTTTCTTGCGAGTCTGACAGAATTGTTTTCTACTCAGCAAAGAAGTGAGATCATGAATGTCAAGTTGCTCATTACATGTAGATCAGAGTCAGATATCTTAAATGAATTGAATCATCTGAGAGAATTGATATGTATTGATTCAGATAAGAATTATATAACTGACATACAACAAAGCTAAATTTGAAATAACTAAACATCTCAAAATCTCGAGAGTCTTCAACGTTCTCACGATCTTTAACAGTCAGAAATTGTTTTCTCTAGAGCATTCTGAAAGTGTGTTTCCGTCTATAATGCATGACGATGTACTTCACTACTATGTTCAGAAACATTCTTCAAAAGAATTTTCCTTCGACAACTATAAAGACACTTTCAAGTAATCGCTATCGTTCTGCTGCTGAAAAGTCATTTGAGATCATCTTCGCAGCAAACATCTTTGACTTTGATGTCACATTAAACAACTCACAAAATCAGAATGTCACATCAAGCAGTTCGCTCTCTGAGAAACAGCGTCAACGACAAGATACAAGTCACACTGAAACATTAAAGATTGCATCACGCAAATCTGCTTCAAATCATCATGTGATATTGCAGAATTCTGTATTAACGCAGCGACTATCATCGATACATTCAGCATTTTGCTCGCGATCAATCTTCGACAGAGCGAGTGATGTTATTGCTCTGAACGATCGAATTGCAAGAAACGATGAGATGACATCAACTTATGAGCAATTGTCTCACAGACTACGAATATCGAAGCAACATCAATCTACTACTTCAGCAAAACGCATGATAGAGCTTACGTGAACAAATGACTATTTACTGCAAGAGTTGACTTACTATAAAGATACTCAAGCAGCTGATATGAAGTTCTTCGAGAAATTGATCAAGACGCATGCAGATTTGAAAGATGCATTGAAGAAAAGATCTCAGAGATGAGTAAACGCAGAATTCACTTTACTGAGCTACTGAGACATTGATTTTAATGATGACAATGTGAAGAATACTGTTTTTTAATACATGCTTTCTGTTGTTTTGTAAGATAAATCGTTGAAGACTATGATAGTAATTCAACACGCAAAATCAACTCTCTCATTGCTGACATGATTTCTTCTTTACATCAGAAGTGATCTCTTCGATCTAATAAAGATGATAGTGTTCGCGTATTCAGTGCTTTTTTCTGACAAAGTAAAATATCACTTTCTTGTGTGTCACTTTTTTTCTTCTGAATCTCGTTTCAGAATTGTAAGCAACATGAATCATAATCACTAAAATGTCATAAGTATCATCAGCGACACATGACGTAAAAGTGAGTAAATCTCATGATCATTCTTGCTAGAAACTATGTTGAAATCTCATCTACTGTGTACATCTTAGAGACATAGCATTCTAAATTAAATGACATAGTATTCATTTCTCTTTCGCGATTCTTTGAGACTAAGCTCACGAAAAGAATTGCGATCTGATTCTAATATTCAGAGATATTCAGAATAGAATGCGACATTCATATATTACTCTGAAGTATAGATTCTCGTCTTGAAGATATATATCTCAGATATGACTTCATAAAACGAACTCAAAGTCTCTTCAGAAAGACAAACGAATTGACGCAGATCGCTGATGCAAACATCTACGTCATCATAAATCGCAATGATAACTATCAAATATACAAATCAACAGATCAGCTCGAGTGATCTTCATCAGAACAAGAAATGATAAGACTTCATGACGCAATGTTGTCTACAATGCTTGACAATCACGATAGAAGAAGCAATATTCTATCTTGAGACATAAAGATTCAGCGAACTTTGAGTCTGTAAAGCGCGAAGTCAGAAATCAGAGAAAGAAGAAAGCAACTCAGTTTGAGAATCTGATCAGATCTGAGTTAAAAGATGACAGTCATTTCATTGACAATAAGCGACGCATTTTCTTCATTTTCAACTCTTCAATATTGCAGAGATCATCAATTGAAAAGTTCTCTTTCTCGCGTCAATCTTTATCATAGATTATGTATATCTCATTTATCTGAACTATCATAAAAATCTCAAATGCAGCGTTCTACTCTGAAATAAAAAAAACATCATTGACGAGTCAATATATTCTGACTTCTATCAATTTCAGACGACTTCTGACTGAAAAAGTGTGTCTGATTGATTAAAGTCTCTTCTGACTCTCTTGCACTTTGTGTTGACACGTAGAAATATAATATGTCGTCTGAGTCAGAGAATCTTCAAGAAGTCAATGTCGAAGACACTGCTTTCAAGAGAAGAAAGTCGAGATAGATAATCTTCGCACACATGTTTGTGAAGTTTATGATGAGACGTTCTTTGAGCAGAGACATTGTTTTGCAAGATAAAAGATTAGAATGAGACACATGATTGCAAGATGATTATTGATGATCTGAAAATTCAGTTTTTTTTATTATGTTACACTTACATCTATTTGTTTCACGCAGGTTTTAGAGATCATCTTTAAGCTCAGCTAGTGCAGTCTGATGTGACGTGCATTTCACATGTTCTAAAACGTCATTTACTGACATACATCTGAATCTTAAATAGCATTCTTGTATTTGTCTGTGTCTTATAACATTCTCATTTCTTAACTTGCTGACAGATGACTCTAGCTAGTAGAAATCTACTCGAAGAGAGTCTCAATCTCAAACCTCTGTCATTCAATAAACATTCATTCAGAGAGTAAAGAAATACTTCAAAAAACATAGTCTTTGACACTTTATTCACATTGCTGAAAAGTAGAATGTCAGCTCATTTGAGTTGCAACTGATTCACTTACAAGTTGATGATTCACACAGTCAACAATGTTAATAACTTTGATTTAATCATGTCTTCATTTGCAAGACAAAGAAGAAGATGATCTTGAAGTCAGCAAGAATGAGAAAAAGCAGATCTTTGATGATGTTAAAACATATCTCAATTTTTGAATGTGTGAAAGTCTGTGTTTTTGAATGTTCGAAGCAAACTTTTTGAAAGCTTTTATTTGCAGTCAGAAAACTATCGAAAAGCAGTCAAATTTAATCGTCAGAGAAGCTTGAATTGACTCATGATGATATAATAAAGTCGAAAATTGCGCAAAGCAATCAACTAGAAGACTGACTGAGAAAGCTTATAAGAACATCACTTCTCTCTTTGATAATTCAAACAAAAACAGATCTTTGAGTTCTAATACAATCTTACAAAACAGATCAATTGATTCAATCTTTGAACAAGCTTACTTTAAGAATCTCATCTGTCTTCAAGCAGTTTAATTCTTGTAGAAAAGATAGTCTAGTCTAAACAAGAAGTTCTCTAGTCAGATCATGACACAATTTGAAACTGATCTTGAAGCGAAAAAAGCGTTTCAACAGGCAGAAGCAGCGAAGACATCTCACAATCTTGCGATTTCAGAGAGCACATCAGACTCAGACACTTCTCGCCTCGAAGCTGATAAAGCACGTCAACAGACAGAAGCAGCAAAGACATCTCACGATCTTGTCATTTTGCAGAGCACGTCAGACTCAAACACTTCTCGTCTCGAGATGAATAAAGCAACAAAGCAGACTGAAGCATCTCAAGATGCAGCTTCTTCGAACACATTCTCAGATGATGTGTCAGACGAAGATCAGAAAAACTGCATCAACAAGCAGAAGCAAGCAGTGAAACGAATGCTGAAGTGTGAATCAAACAAGTATTATCAAATTCTCGAAGTGAACGATTCGTTCACAAAACAGAAGATCAAAAAAGCATATAAAAAGCTCGCATTGCTTTTACATTCAGACAAGAATAAGTATAAAGATGCTGAAGAAACTTTTAAAAGTAAACAAAGCTTTATTGAGTCGTTTGAAACTATTTTGAAACTCTCACTTTTACTTTATTTCATTGCAGAGCTGACTTCACAACATAGATGTCAACACAACAATCAAAGTTCTCAATGTTGAAATTGAGAAATTTAGCAAGAATGCTTATGAAGACGACGAAGATAATGACAATCACTCAATGAAAGTCGAGCAAAGCAAATCAAAGTCAGATGACTTCTGCAAGCACATCTATGAACAAGCTACATCTTATTTGAGAAAGCTCATGAACGATCTTAATAATAAAGTCGCTCAGCTCGAATTGAGAAAATTGAACGAGCAGATAAAGCAGCAAAATGTCAAGAACAAGCTTTTGAAGAACAATTTAAATGACTTTCTCATTAACATTTTCATGTTCATTGCTAATTTTAAAAACGCGAAGAGATTCAATGAAGCGTTAAAGAAGAATTCAACTGACAATATTGCAAGAGAAAAACTCATCAAGATAAATCAGCATATGAATCTAGTGAATGAGCAGCGAGACTATCTCAGAAACTGACTTATTACAATTTCATATCACTCAGACACAAATGCAGCAGAATTCAAATCTGAAACAAGCGAAGAGTCATTCAGATCAACTGAAAACATCAAAGTCATAAAAAAAAAACGATCAATCTTTCAGCAAATATGATGTCAAAATCAAAGTCAGCGTCTCAATATCTGATGAGTCAGATGATTGAACATCTTTTGAAAAAGTCGTGATTGTCAGAAGCGTTGACTTTGACTCACGAATCATTGTCAATCGTGAAATCGATATGAACTCGTATTACGATATACATTTCGAAGCGACTTTTGAGAAAGAGATCGCTCGACAATGATTGAACGAGAGAACATATGAAATTGTGAATTCGTCGAATGACATTGCAATCGATGAGTTGAAAATCTGTGAGAGAGTCAAGATCGCTCATATTGCAACAACACTTCGTAAGCGAGTCAAGAAACAGAGTCAGAGTCGTAATAACATTTGTTACTACTTTATCAAGATACGAAGAGAAAGTTACTTGAGCATCAGAACAGCGCTCTCAGAAATGAAGAGAGTCAGTCTCGTCAAACTTAAATGAATTGATGCAGCGTTGAATCATCAAACTGAGATGCTGCTTGAGAAACTGAATCAGTGTCGTGAAAATAATGAACATTCAAACATCGAAGAGAAGCTGATCGATGATGATATCAAAGATATGTCATGATTAGTCTTCGAAGCGACATTCATGAACGAGAATGAGAAAAGCGATGCGAAGAATGAAGACATTGACAACTTAGTGTCTTCAGTGACAGGTCTGAAGCGTGATTCGAAGTCTACAGCATCTTCGATAGACTGATCGCGTCAAGTCGAGTACTCGAGTTCGAGTCGAGTATTCGACTCGAAAAGTGTCGAGTCGAGTTGAAATTTTTTTGAAAAAGTGTCGAGTCGAATTGAGAAGTTGAACTCGAGAACTCGAGTCGAGTTGAGAAGCTTGACCCGACAACTCGACTCGAAAACTCGACCCGACTCGACAAGATATTAGGTAGGTGTAAATAGCTTGGTCGAACAGTCTACATGATTTCTCTTCATGACTTTCTATCATGTTTTCTCGTCATGACTCTCTACAAAAGTCAAACGGCCTTCATGTTTCTCTTCATGTTTTTCGTCATGTTTCTCGCCATGTTTCTCGTCATGTTTCCCTTCATGTTCCTCTTCATGTTTTTCTTCATGATTTCTCGTCATGACTTTCTATCAAATCTCTCTACCAAACAGCCTTCATGATTCCCCGTCATGACTTCTCTCTATAACTTCTCTTCATGACTTCTCTTCATAACTTCTCTTCATGACTTTTCTTCATGACTTTCTATTATATAGTCTTCATGTTTCCCGTCATGACTTTCTATCAAAAAGATAATGCAAAAAGGTAATGCAAAAGCAAAAAACCGGAAAAATTTCTATATTTAGCTCTCTTGACGTCAAGCTCGAGTTCTTGACGAATCGAGTCGGGTTGACTCGATTTCTAGTCGAGTCGAGTCGAATTCAAAATGTCAATTCGAAACTCGACTTAACGATCAGTCTAATCTTCGAGCACGAGAAGTGTCTCTGAGAATTCTGAAAATTCTATCGAGTCTGAGCTGTAGAGCTTAATGATCAAGTATTGATAAGTGACAGACGGCAGCAAAGACGAAGAGTTAACTTGATGAAGTCGCGAAGAATGTTTAGAATTTTCTGTTTTCTTCAATCAGTTCTTATCAAAGCATACATAGCTAGAATCAGAATCTACATCAATAATAGATTATTGAGATGTAACGAATCATTTTCAGAACAGTCAGCATTACTCGTCGTAGCAAGAATTTGTAGACTTGATATGATTCTAGTATTTCTAAATAAACAGAAAAATTGAATCTCGATACTCGATTATGATGAAAGTTTAATCTAGAATCTAAGAGTGCGAATTGATTGAAGCATATCAAGTCTTGACGAAAACATCACTAGCGTTGAGTTCTCGCAAACTTCTACTTTTAGATCTCACATCTGCAAGTTCGAGCATAGACTTCACTCACAACACTTCATCGCAATCAGAACTTCTGCTCATGAAACTTCAGACGTCAAGTCTGAAACGTCGTCTTGACAAGCTCGACGACGTTTCACGTTCATCAAAGAAGAGAAAGCTCTAATTGCGTCTCTTTTCGACAATACAGCAGTTCGAATCGATTCGTTTCTTATTATCTTCATCGATGATTCGACTTTTCATTCTTGCTCTTGCTCGACATTCACTTCTGACTCTGACATTCACTTCTGACTCTGACATTCATTTCTGACTCTAGCATCTACTTGTAGATATAGATATCGCTGCCTACTAGTTCAAGTCTATTGAGTAAATTGCTCTCATTTTCTAGACTTATAATAAGTAATGACGACTATATACTCTGCACAAAGGCAATATACAGTCTTTACGAAAACGCAGTGTGTTTAGCATAATTTTATAGTATCAATTCAACATTTTCATAGAGTTCTTCACATAAAGCTCTTCTAGAAGCTAGATCAGATTGATAATGATCGAAGAAACAGAATTTTATCTAGCTAAACACAACGCAAAATCAAGAATCAGTGCATGTTCATTTCAGCTTGCTATCATACATCATTACAAAAAGACAGTCTTTTAGCGAGACATTTGACCCTAGGCGCGCTATTCGCTCGAAGCACAAGACACACAAACAAAGTTGAAGCTTTCTTGATACTAGTATTCTGCTGACTTGCTGCTCATATCTCGCATTCGTCTAATAATGTCACAAGCGAATACAGTCAGCTTCTTCTTCGTTAGAATTGTTATGACAGTCAGCAGCTGTTTTCACTCGATAGTTCATCATGTACTCTTCGCAGCTTCAAGTCTGAGTTTGATCGTCATCTTGACCTAAGTGACTCAAATTCAGCTGTTCTTGTTTCTCTAATGAACGAGACATCTGAATGAATTTGAAACTCTCTACATTGGTTCAATTGCTATCTTTCTCGAACCTCACATTCTGCGAATAAAGAAGAGTTTCATCGAGCTGATCGTCTTTGCAGTCGAGTTTCGTGAAAACAGTCAAGATAAGCGTTGAACGAGTGTAGATCAAAGAGTCTTGATTGATTGTCTGCATCATGATCAAAAAAGTGAGTTTGAACGCTAGTTCATATATACTTACATCAACATCAGATGCTTGATTGTCTCTCACCTGAAGAGCAGCAGACTTATGAACACTTTGAAGTGTTGATACAGCATCGACGAGTGCACTGACTAGATAGTAACAGAATAGAGAGACGAAACAAGCCTTCAAGACGCTGATAGATATCATGTTGATTTATCAGATGAGATGTGAACGTATGACACTTCGCAAAATCAATAGATTAAAAGAATTTGACTCGAGAAGAGTTTTTATCGTGACAATATTCGATCACATTCAAGTTCGACTTCTATTGTATTCGATTCTGAAGCTTATGTAGAATTTTCATGAACATTCAGAAAAGACTTTCTGTGAGACATTAAAAAAGAGACTTCTTCTCTACAGAGTTCAGAAGAATGCTCGATTATTATATTCAGAAAGATTCGCGAAAAAGTGTTTCTTTAAGCAGCTATGAATGAGCTTTCAAGTCATCATTTTCAGTTCGCTGCTGATTTCTCGTCAGACATTGTGTTTAGATCAGACATATTCGATTATGATGTCACAACAGACAACACATGAATCGAAAGTGAGGCACAAAGTCGATCGTCGTCGATGATAGAAGAACAGCGACGAGAAGTAATTCACGACGAAGTTTCAAAGATCACAACGTCAAAGACTACGTCTCTGAGAATCGAAACAATCAGAGACAATCGACATGTCATCTTTCAAGATTCTTGAGTAAAGCAACGACTGTCATCAATACATTCTGCATTTCGTCGACGATCAATTTTCGACAAGACGAGTGATGTTGCTGCTCTGAACGATCAGATCGCAAGAAATGAGAAGATCACATTCACTTACGAGCAGCTATCTCATCGACTTCAGATATCGAAGCAAAATCGCTCTGCTTCTTCAGCGAAGCGCGTGATAGAACTTACAAGAATGAATGACTATTTACTGCAAGAGCTGACTTATCACAAAGATACTTGAGCAGCTGATATGAAATTTCACGAGACAGTAGCTGATTTGCATGTGAAACTGAATGATGCGTTGAAGAAAAGATCTCAAAAGTGAGCAGATGCAGAGTCTACTTTACTAAGCTATTGAGATATTGATTTTGATGATGAAAATGTCGAGAATATCGTTTTCTAATAGCTTTCATCTTTATCTCATTTCGTAGAAACGAGCGAGTTCAGCGCTGAAGAAAGACTCGATCTGACTGAAGTATCTGATCTTCGTTACGAGATACATAGTAGATCAAGAGCGTTGAGTCGCGATTTCATTGAGTTAGTCTTCGTTGTTCACTATCAGATCTAGATCTCATCTCAATTCTAAATTGTCAGAACTGATCATAGTCTAGCAGTAAGCGAACTATATAGCTATTCGTAGATGAAACATTAGCTGAAACGTGATAAAAGAGTTCTTTCTCAGACACAGCTTTCTTTAAGCATTCGAAAGTGAATCGCATGACATTCATTTTTGTTTCGCGATTCTGATGACTGAGCTTTTCAATAAGAATTGCGACATTGTTCTGCAATTAGAGACATTCAGAAAAAAGACGACATTCATTTACTGCTTTCGAGAATTCGTTTATTTTTCAAGAATATATATTGTCATTGTGACTTCAAAAAAGAACGGTCAAAGCATCTCTCTATATCTTCATGACAAAAGTTAGAATTCAGCGACACATTGATCGAGAGAAAGTCAGAAAGCGAACAAAAAGTCTCTTCAAAAAGATGAATGAGTTGACACAGATAGCGAACGCAAAGATCTACTTCGTCATGAATCGCAATGAAAGATTTCAAATCTACAAATCGACTGATCAATTCGAGTGATCGTCGTCGAAACAAGAAATGATAAATCGCTTCATCGCAAAGATTTGCGCACTGTTTAATATTATGATTCTAGAAGAAGCGTTATCTCATTTCAAGATATAAAGGCTCGACGAACTTTGAGCCTGCAAATGACGAAGCAAGAAATCAGAGAAACACTGAAGAAATCAACGATGAACATCTGACGAAGCTCAAGCTTGAAGATGATGATGATTTCATTGATTATCAGCGACGCATTTTCTCTGTTTTCAAGCCTTCAGTTCTGTCGAGATCATCAGCTGAATGAATGTATTTCTCGTCTCAACTTTCATCTTAAATGATGTGCAGATCAAACATCTATCTGTCATAAAGACTCAGATTGCAATCGTCTCACCTGAATTCTGAAAGTTCTCTGTGAAATAACTTCATCTCGATTCTTATTCAATTCGATCTATGTTCGACTAACAAAATGTGAGCTGCCTTCTTCATGTCTCGTATCATATGAAACACATATTGCTGTTCAAGACTAGTGCTACTCGTATATTTGACGTCGCACTGTGTGACAATGCTCAAGATTCTTCAATCACACTTCAGAAGATAATGCGATAAAGTGAGATCAGTTCTTTGCGAAGTCTTCGACAAGAAGTTGTTGAAGCAGAGACATCACATTTTGAAACTTCTGAATGAAGCAACGAGAAGCAAAAACGAGAATCATCGTCAGAATGCATGATTAGTGATTGAAGTTGAGATTCTGAATTAGATTTCACAATCGAGAAGCAATTCTAGATCTTTCAACGTCGTTTTTACATATTCACTAGCGCATTCTTGTATAATGTGCATTTACATGCTTAATTGACTTGCGTCTGTGTCTTAAACAGAATTCTAGTTGCGAAAGAATGATTGACAGCGACAGAGACTCGAAGTTGAGATCGAACTGTCTGATTGAATGACTGTCAGCATTTGCAGTGTCTCAAATAGAAACGCGCACGATCTTCTTCATCAGAACGCGCTCTGCTTCACATGTTCTAGATGCTGTCAAAAATGAGCTTCTTGATTTGAAATACGTGTTTTGACTTCGACTGCGTCTCTCTTCTTCTCAACAGTGTAGCACAACATCATTTCTGAATGCTCGCTACTCGTTTCTTACTAAACCTCACTTTCATTGTCTTTGAGATTTCTTCTTTCAATAAATGAAAGTCAAATTACATTCTTCTACTTGACATCAAACTCTCTCATATGTCGATCTCAGTCAATTCTCTCTTTTGCTGTCAGTGTCTTTCTTCGAAGTTCTCTAATCATCACGTCAGCATCATTGCAGAAAGCATCTGCAACTTTCTGTGAGTCATCAGATTTTTTCTGAACAGAATATGTCTGATTTTCTTCAAGTGCATTTGAAGCAGCTCAGAAACAAGCTTTTTCAAACGATTGAGATGAGAAGACTTCGTCGCAGAATCTTCAAGAATGATGCTGATATTATATTGCAATCAACAGTCTGAGAAAGCAACTTCGAGATCTTTACACTCAGTATCAACATTGATGCGCAGCCTACAATCAGACTCAAGAAGACGTGAATACTCAGATTTGACGAATCAAATCTATTGATTCAGCTCTCAATATGAAAAGAAATGCGCAGATGAAAAAGAAAATTCGATATGAAGCAGACAAACAGCAAATGATCATCATTGTCAAATTCATCGATATTCTTCACGCTTCGCAAGTTCTCGATGAGAACGTAAGAGTCTGACTCAAGGCAGAAGCACTGAAGCTTAACCTCTTAATCGCGATGAAGATTGTTGATGCTTCAGTGATGTGATAGATGATTGATAGACATAGAGTGAATAATATAGCATACTGAGGAATCGCGATTGTTAGAACACATCGTATGCATAAAGTAATCACGATCACAGATTAATGAAGCTCATTCTGCTTCGATTTGATCTATCTATATTACAAAATCTCTATGACATAGTAGTAGATAATAAGCAAAGAGATCATGTTTCTAGATACTTTCTTCATCGCAGCTCGATCAGAAAATGAAGTTTCTGATGATCATATCTCAGAACTTGAAATATCGATTGCTCAGATACTGTTGTTCGTTGATCATATACTCAAAGAAGAAATCGCGATGAGCACTGAAGCGATCGATTCATTTTCAGTTCACGACAGATCGAATGTTCGCGAAGCGCTCGTAGAAATTGTCTGCGCAACGCTCGCTGTAGCGCTGTCGTTGACTGAGTGACGATTTGAAGAATTTAAGCTGAAGATTTCTCTGTCTTTGTCACGAAGTGCACAGTTCTGCTGTGATGATGAGCGATAAAATCATGCTGAATTATTCGTTGTTATCAAGTAAGAAATCATCAATCTGAAGAAATTGACAGCGCTTAACAAGTCATCTGCTTGACAGAGTCGATCTAAAGAGATCTGAGCTATATGATCTCTGAGATTCACTGAGATGAACAAGATGATATCGTCGACGAAAGCATTCAATTGGTTCGAAGTGAACACAGTCTTCACGTCGATGTCAACGACGATGTGATGAATCAATGAATTCGAAGACATAGCTTCTGAACTAGATTCTAGTGTTGTTGCTTGCATGCTGACGTTGAAACTTGTTGAGTTTCAGCTCACGTTCAACTCAAACGACAACATCTCAAGCGCGCTATCGACATGACTGCTAAGTAGAATATTAGCTGACTCGATCTGCATGCTATTCACTTACATTTCAGCGATCAACGTCGTCAACAATGTCAATGATTTCAGCTCGTTCATGTCTTCTTTTGCAAGTTAAGATATTGATGTTGTCAAAGTTGACAACATTGAGAAAGAGACTTCTAACTGTTGTCAAATGAAAAGATAGAAACTCTCAAAAATGAAATTTCGAAGAGTCTTGATTTGTGAATGTTCAGAATGCATCTTTTGCAAGATTCTATTCGCAGTCAGAAAAGCTCACAGAACGATGCAAGAACTGATGATCATAAGAGTCTGAGTTGACTTATCGATGATTTATAAAAGAGCACATTTTCAAATCAATGATTCAAAAAAAATACAACATTACACAAACAAAATTCCCAGAAACAGATCGATTGATTCGATTCTTGAATACATTTACTCGAGCAACATTATCATCTCAAAAGACAAGCAATACTGCTCTTTCGTACGAGAACTGATTTGAAAAGAGAAAAGAGAAAAAAGAAAAATTCTTTCGATTGAATAATGATCGATTTCGAAACGAAAATTTCATCGATCGTAGAAGTCGAAGAGAAGACGCTGAGTTCGAATCTCAAGCGAATTGTGATCGACGAAGCGCGTAAACAGGCAGAGCAAGCAAAGACGTTTCACAGTCTTTCAACATCAGAGAGCACGTCAAGCTCAGACACTGCTCGCCTTGAAGCTGACAAAGCACGTCGACAGGCAGAAGCAACAAAAGCATTCTTTGACGAGATAAACTTGAAGAAGACATTGAATCAAGACACTGCTTATATCAAAGCGAACAAAGAAAAAGATCGAGCAGAAGAGTCTTTCGAAACAGCTTCTTCAGAATCATTCAAAACCTTCATCGATAAACTCAAAGAATTTGTCGAGAACGCTCATGAGAATGAAGATCAAAATGACGAATCTGATCGCATGAAAATTGAGCAGAGCGAAGCTTCAAAGTCAGATGATCTTCGTCAGCAGATATATGAAAAAGTCACATCGCATTTGAGAAAGCTCATGAAGAATTTCAAGAACGCTGAAGCGACATCAGAATTGAATAAATTGAACAAGCAGATAAAGAAGCAGAATCTCAAAGACAAGCTCTCAAAGAAAGATTTAAAGAACTTTCTCATTCAGATTCTCACATTCGTCGTCAACTTCGAAATGACGAAAGATTACTACGAATCTTTGCAAAAGAACTCAGCTGACGATATAGCGAGAGAGAAATTAATCAACATCAACAACATTTTGAACCAGTTGAATGAGCGGCATGAGTATCTCAGAACCTGACTTATAACTATTTCATCTGAATCAGGCACTAATGAAGCAGAGTTCGAAGCAGCAGAGTCATTCGAAGCAGCAGAATCATTCGAAGAAGCAGAATCATTCAGAGCAGCAGAGTCATTCAAAGCAGCAGAGTCATTCGAAACAGCAGAGCTCAAAGTCGTCGATCAAGCTGATCAGACTTTCATCAAAGATGATGTGAAGATCAAAGTCAGCGTTGAAATACTCGATGAATCAGACGACTTAACGTCTCTCGAAAAAGTCGTGATTGTTCGGAAAGCTGAGTTTGAGTCGCGAGTCATCATGAATCATGAAACAGATGTGAATTCGTATTTTGAGATACACTCTGAGATCGACTTTGAAAAAGAAGTCGTCAAAGAGTGACTGAAAGATGAAATGTACGAAAGCGAAGATCTGTCAAAGAACGCAAAGATCAATCAGATGCAAATTCATGAACGAGTCAAAGTCAAGAAAACAGATCGTAAGTCAGCTAATAAAATCGCGCGTACTCGAAGTGAAATTCAATACTACTTAATCAAAGTTCTGAGAACAGATTACGTAAGCATCAGATCGATGCTTTCTGAAATGAAAGAACTCAGCTTTGTCAAACTCAAACGTATCGATGCACAATTGAATCGTCAAAACGAGCAGTTGCTTGCGGAACTTGATCAGTGTCGTGAGAAGAATGAGCACTCGAACATCGAGAAGCAGCTGACGAATGATGATATCGAAAGAATGTCGTGACTGTCGTCGAACGCGATAATCGAGACTAAGAAGAAGAAGAAGAAGAAGAAGAAAGAAGAGAATGAAGATGTGAGAAATATAGTTTCTCAGAGAACAGGCCTGAAGCGCAGTTCAAAGTCGAAGATCGCTTCACGCACGTCGAAGACGTCTTGAATTTTCAAATATTTCATCGTTCGAGCATTATAGCATGTTGTGAAAAAAGATGAGCGAACGGCAGCAAAGATGAAGACGCGAGAGTTTCTTGAAATTTGATTTTCTTCAGTCAGTCTTTATCAAGTTATAGTAGATTTAAAACAAGAACAATAATAGATCATTGAGATGAAAAGCTTTCATACACATACTTTCGTGATCAAACTGTTGTATCTTCTTTAGCGACAAGTGAAATCACATAGAATGCTTATGTAATATCTCTTTGTTTCGTCTAGAATTTCAGTGTGAAAATTGATTGAAGCTCATCAAGTCTTGACATAAGACTAGCGCTGACTTATTTAATTTTCGTATTCAAATTGAGAATACTCTCTCTACAATCATTTATTGCAATCAAGATTCTTGTTCATGAATTCTCAAACATCAATCTTGAAACATCGTTTTGACGAACTCAAGAGCGAACAGCGTCAATTCAAGAGCAGAAATTGCTTATATGTTGAAGTCAGATCTGAGTCGAACGATCTCACATAATCACACACGAGCAGATGAAGATATACATCTACAGTATCTGAGCAACAGAAGCATAAGAGAAAGAGTTTTTATGTCAATCAGCAACGCGATGCAAAGCGAGCTCGTCATGTTGTCACACAATCAACGCACTTGATCGCGACAACGCTTCAGAGTATTCAAGACGAACAGAAGAAACTCGACGATAGCAACGACTTCGAGACAAGTTGAGAGAGTTTCTCTTTAGATGCAATGCTGACTAGAAACAATGATTCTATGTCATGAGCTGTAAAAATGAGGCACGATCGATGTCGAGTTATTTTGACAGCAAACGAAAAGAGAGCGTCAGTCTTCTATTCTCAAAATTCAGATCTATCACGACTTATGATGTTGATTTCGAAGACATACTGAAGACGCATCGCGTCATAGAGACAGATGACGAAGAGCTCAAGAACTGAAGAAAGCTTCAATCATTGATGAGAAGAAAACACGCATCTGCATCGCCTGAGAATCATGAAATCAAGAATATTCGAATAACTGTACGACGCAGCTCAAACAAGAATAGCGTTTCTTTCAGTGTGTTTTCAAGAATTTTCCTCGTGAGCAGAGTGAACATCTGTCACATGCTGAAGAAGCACTGAAATCGTCAATGAACACATTGAATATCTTCTTATGCAAATCACAATTCTAAAATTGCATCTTCACAGTCAGACTATGTCATTGAATATCATATCAAACTCTTTTTCGATGAAGTCATTCGAAGACTACAAGAACTTGCAAGCTCTAGCAAGAACAAACTCTCGTTTCTCGTATTCTTCGTCAAGCTGAAAGAGACATCGAGCGCGATGAACGTTGCAAAATTACAAAATCTGCACAACGAAGCGAGTGCAATCTACAACATGTTAAGATTGCATCAGACGATAGATGAGAAGAATGATTTCTACGATAGAATCTGAGTGCTATCGCTTGATATCAACGACGAGATGTGAAGACTTCGATGTCATTGAATTTCTAAGAATGATCATGAATGTGATATCTATTACTCAAAGATTCTTAGATGTTGAGTAATCGATGATTCGAGAGTGACTATTGTCTCGAAAGCAAGAGCTTCAATGAGAAATGTTGTGAATCGAATGCACGATGTGTTATTCAAAGATTTATACGCTGCAATGAACATCTACGAGAAAACTTTCAACTCTCAGCTCTTGAATTTCAAGTTCTATCAGATCAGCTACGACACACGATCTAAATCAGAGAATGACAGCGTTCTTCTGACATCTGATCACTTCTTTGTCGATGAAACGCAGTCTATTGAGTTTGATGCACAGCTCAATACTGCTTTGAGATCTCAAAAGAATCTCGAAATCGACACTGAATCTGTACATGAATTCATTGAATCAGCACGAGTTGATATCTCGATATCAACTCAACAGTCAAGTCTTTTCAACGTTAAGAACGATAAAGAAGAACTTAGAAAGAAAGAGTGAGAACTAGACAATCTCACGAGAAGCTAGCGATAGCATACATACGTTGATAACATCTAGTATAAACACTTAGTTGCATGAACACTTAATATTTGATTCTTTCGCTAGACGATCATACACAATGAACGAAGCTGCAAAGAATGTGCTTGATGATCTTGCAATCTCATAATTATTATACATTAGATCTATTGTTTTCGATTTGTCAGCTATTCATCTCAATGTTCAAACAGATTATATAGCGAAATGTCATCTTGAAACAACAGTAATACTCAGTTTCATCATGTCAACTAGATTGATTCTTCTGAAATCATCAATAGAGACTCGACAGACTGCGACTCAAGTCGAGACTTCTTGCACGTTTGTGATATCTGATGATCATCAAGCGTTGATCTCTTCAGACTAATATTCAAGATACATGATTTACAAGATCAATTCAGCAAGTTTCTATGAAAAGTCATCTCAAACGAAGCGTCGAGCTTTTGCTGATTTTCAAATCATTGCATTGTCTGAGAAAACGCACTAATATTTCATCGCTCTTGCGTAATGCTTTTGGCGTAAATGATCACAAGTTCGATCGAATGACGAATCAAAAAGTCAATCTTCTTCTGATATCGATGACATAACAGACACAAATCTAGATTATCTTCATAATGTCTCAAAGTTTCGACATCAGTGATAAATTCTAAGTTGAATATATCACATCTTGCTAGTAGCTTGATGATCGAATTTTCTGAAAGACGACATTGTATCGTATCACGACAGTGATATTGATCTTCTCGAAGACGTTTCAAAACGCTTGTCAGCTCGAAATAAAATGCAAAGATGAGCAATGCGTAAAGTGTCTTTGCACAATCTTGATACATTTGTGATACGTGAACACTTTCTCGCAGCTCATTCATGCGATCAGTGTTGTCAATCGTTGACTCGTTGCTGAATAAGACGAAATTCAGTCGAATGTAGTCTTCTCGCTTTCTCTCATTCACGAAGTTCATGAGTTCATCTCAAATTTTTTGCTCATTGAAGAAAGACATGTAAGATCGTCAAAGTCGAGATACATAGTCGTCGAGAATCACGTGACGAAAGTCGATAGTTCTGAGAGATGTCGAGATCTTCTGAGCATCTGTGTCAAGAGACACGATGATATTCGAGATCAAAAGAGAAGAATCGTTGTGTAGATGTTTCGATAACGCAATTCTGACAAAGTTGTTGTGTTCGCTCATTTCATCATTCTGAATTGATTCGAATGTCTTGATTTGTGCTGATCAATACAGACTGTTTCACGTCAGTCGTGTTTCGTCGTACAGCTACGTCAATGTACTCACACAGATGCAGTCGAAGTAGCTCAATCACTGAAAAATCAGTTTCTAAGCTTCTGCAAAGACGAGACACTCACGCTTTTCATATGCATGATTCATTCTCAACTTTCTTCGAACGAACGTGCGTATATTCTAATCTTTTGTTCAGTCTTTTGTCTTCGAGCACAACACTCAATCTTATCGCATTCTTCTTTTTTTGCGTCAGACTCGTTGTAATTGATGAAAATCATCGAAGAGACATTATCAATCGTAGCGGCAATAATATCGACTTTGATGACAAGAATTCTCGATTGATAGTCAAACATGCAATCATCAATTCTCAAGTACTTCTTCAAACAGTCTTCGAGAGCATTCGCATCATAATGACCGTCTCTATATCAATTCTTCAAGAAGAAATGAAGATGTTTAATGAAGTTCATTCGTTCTTGAGATCGTTCGAAGAGTTTTCGAGTCAATGCATCGAAAACGTGAACACATTGAGAAACTGGCATGCCACGTAGAAATAAGATACAGACAATGAGATCTTCTGTTTCATGTTCAAGCCTGACAATTTGTGAGATCTGAACGTGAAGCTTATCAACGCTAGTGTCGAACGCAATATCAAAAAAGTCTTGAATTTGTAATTCACTTTCTATCATACTCTGAATGATTGTCATGATGTCTAGTGAAATAACATCACGCGTATCTTTCTCATCGATAGTCAGAATTCGTTCGTCAGCGAGAAAAGATTTAAGTCTCACGATGCGATTTTCAGAACGACATAGAAGACAAGTCTCAATATGATATTGACAATTCATAATGAGCATCTCATTCTCGTAGATTCGTACACACACATTACATATGACATGTTCGCAGAAGAGTGTGTTCTCTGACTTTCGACAAAGACATCAAAGACAGATGCTGTTGCTCTGAAGTAGCAGTCACGATATGTCAAGATCGCTCACATTCTCTCGATGCACTTGTGTCGCAAGCTTGCTCAATGTCATATTCACAAAGTACGTGATCAGATGTCTTTTGATACTTTGCTTCTGATTCTCGACTCGCTTCACGATCTCTTTTTTCGCATACGATCGCTCTTTGAATGAGTCAACGAGTGATCTAAGGCACGAGAAATGATAGATGACATCGTATATCATCTTCAAATCAAAGTCTGAGTTTCGAATCAGCTCATAACTTGTAAAATGTCAGTGCAGCACTCACGATGCATCTTGAAAGAATAGACGTTCAGCAAAATACTAGAAGCGATAAAACTTGTCATGATGTCGTTCGAAAGATCACGATACATTTCAAATCATAAGAACAAAGTTAGATGATCAAAGTGATCTGAATCGACTTCGTTATCTAGTCGACTTGTCGTAACAAAGTTAAAAGATCGAAGAGCAGAGACTGCTGTCTGCGATACGACAATTTGAAAGAACTTGTTCAGATGCACGATTGAGTAGAGACATTGACAGCGCAATCGAACATTTTGCATCTCATTCATCTGTCTTCAAAGCAGCTTCTTCAATCGTCGAAAACGTGTCAACGAGAATATTTACTCGTCTGTCAGATGAAGAATCTTGATGAACGAGTAGAAATCTTTTAGAATCTTCTGATTTAGACTAAATTGCATATCTTGCATTTCGAGTAGATCGTGTGTAGAACTAGCACTCGTCTCGTCATCGCGTTTGACGATTACAACACTCGATCAAGCTTGCTCGAAGAAACTCAATTCTGCTTCGACAATAACTCAAATTTTCAGGCGATTCACGACACTTTGAAAGTTGAGAAAGTCGTCGACGAAAATGCACAGTACGTCGCTGAAGAAACAGAATATTCGCGCATGCAGAATGTCATAGACATCGTGCATGATCGTGACATTCGCTCATCGAACTGAGAAAGACTCGATTTCATGACAGAATGCGTTCGAGACTGATATAATCGTTGCAGACGAATCACTTTCGGCAAAGAGCACTGAATGATCGAAGTAGAGACTTGTATTATCGACTCGCAGAGTGACAATGCTTTCATTAGACTCTTTCTTGACGTGATTTGAAAAAAGCTCTCGAAGAGCTAGATTTTTGACTTTTCGATCTATAAATAGTAGAACAGAGAGTTGCTGAGTTGTCGAATTAGTCAGCTTTCTCACGATTCTAGCCAAGCGGCCTGTATTGATCAACGCGATCTCTTTTTCTCTCGTCACGTGTAGTCACTCTGAATGCTTGCAGATAATCATGTTGATTATGCTTACAAAACGACGATTATACAACAGAGAGAGATAGAGATCACGACAGATCTTATATGTCTCTATGATTATTCAAAAGTTGACTTCTCTCAGACATTCTTTTCTGACAGTCTGCAGAACGATCTCTCATTCGATAGTTTGACGATTACTGAGCATGAGCACTTAATCTTAGCTTCAGATATAAATGATAGAAAGTGATCAAATCTTTGTCTTCGACATGATCATGTTCATCTTACGTGATCTAGTGAGAAAAAGAAGCTGTCGACTTTCTCAATTACATTCATTCATGAGATCTGAATCATGTCTCTTAAAGCAATATATTTTGAAGATACAGCATCGTATTTCGCGAGTAGCGCATCTATGAAAAAGACAAAGAAGTCAAAAGTCAATCTTCGCAGCAAGTAACTAAAATCAAACAAAGATTTTTCGTGAGCGCAACAGCGACATTGTAAACAACATTTGCTCTTCTTCTCATTCAAGTCGTCTTTTCTTTTCTTGTGTCGTGAGTACTGACTGCAATTTGACTGTTTCTGTGTTGATTTTCTTGTCGCTGTCAGAGAAAGATGTTTCTGACATACTCTGTGATTGAATCTTAAACTTTCTCGACAGATTATCAAGAACGAGTTGCTTGTGCTGCAGCTCGTTGATCGTGCGCTGTAGCTCGTTTCGCAGACTTTTCGCTTCTGACTTTGTACTCTCTCATTCATGAAGAAGAGTATCAAGATCTATATTGTTCGAAAGATCAATGCTCAAATCTTCTTCGTTCGAAAGCTCAAGCTTGTTGAGAATGTCGATCAATGTCTGAACGATAGCTTGTTCATGCTCAAGACATCTTTCTGTCGCTTCACAGCGAGTTGATTCGTGTTGCAGCGACTGAATTGCAAGAGCGTAATTTCTTCTTTCTTCTTCGAAAGTCGCTTGTTGAGTGTCAAGCTGTCTCTGAAGATCGACTGCGACTTGTTTCGATGACTCTACAAATTTGACATACTCTTCTCGTTCATGACTTAGAATTCGAATACGAAGCTCGTTGAGCTGATTGACGTGATCGATTCGAAACAACTGATCATTCAGAATGTCGTGCTGACTCTGAAGAATGTTGATCTTTCGATAAAGATTCTGGTTTGAAAATCATTCAATATCACACGTCGTGCAGATAGATGAATTCATCTGTCACTAATGTCAGCTTCACGACTTCTGAAAAAAGTGAGAAGTCTTTATCACTCGAAACGTCTAATGTTCAAAGCTCACTGCATGATCTTGCAATGTCATGTCTGCGATGATTGAACTTTGTTCAAGAAAGTAGAGATGAAGAAATGACGAATTGCTGAACTCTATGATCTTTTCAATGAAAGCAGTCATCTCGAGATATATTTCGAAAGATGCAGCGTATAATGAATGCTTCAAATTCTTTGCGACACGTTCTGAGTCTAATGTCTACATCTCAAAGACGAAGTCAGAACTAGTCATCTCAATTGTGATAGTGTGCTGATCAATTCTATTTTGTGATGCTTTTAGAAGCATCAGAGATTCAGATCAAACTTTCAAGAGCATCGAGATTCGAATAGCGCTGAATGACTGATAGAAATACGAAGCATGAGTGAGGCGTAAACGACATGCGCGACGCGAGAAAACTGACTAGACTTAGAAATACGATTCGTGTGAGATAAGCATTTCTGATGAAAGAATTCTGAGTGTTAGAGCTAACGCACAGAATCACACACGTGATACAATGTAGAATTGACGCACGTCAGTTTTCATGACGTCTGTAAAGTTCGATTCGCACGAACTCTTCATGCGCTCGCAGTCAGTTGAACAAGGCTCAGTCGCAATCTTTCGTTCGTTATCTCTCATCATTCAAATATTGCTGCTTCGAACAAGCTGATAAGAAAGTCGATCTCAATGAAGCAGTTCCTCATAATTTTTCTCTTTCGTTTCTCGAGATGACATTCATCAAGCAAGAATCTTTGTCTGACGAGCAGTGAGATCAATTCATCAAGAACTTTGAAAATGAACTCAACGCATACTTTCTCAGCTACGAGAACATCACATTGAATCAAGACGAGTCGCTCGCAAACAACACAGTTAACTCGAGCTTTGATCGAGTGATCGATCAAGCGACAGAGAATGTGAAAAGCGATTGAACATTCATGAATTCAGTCGATCAGACGTTTGAGATATCGAAAGATAATGTATCGAATATAAATCTTGATTTCGACAAAATATTGTTAAGACTTGATGAAATTAAAGCACTGTATAAGCATTGTATCTTCTTTAGATGATAATTGCTTACAATATGACAGACAAGAAGAAAATTCAAGGTATATCGAGTTCAAAAATTCTACAGAAAAACGAAAGTTGATCTTCGCGAAAGACAAATTAGCGATCTTCATCAGCATCTGACTGCACTTCATTCATTCTTTCAAGAGATGAGAGCGATCTTGAAGATGTTAACGCAATACGTTAACTCTCAATGAGAGATCAAGACACTCATCATCTCGATCAACATGCAACATGACAAAAGCTTTGATCGTGACTGAATGCAGCGCCTGCGTTGAAATACACAGTTGATGTGATCAAGTTTGACAGTGACGAGACTGAGCGAGAAATCAGATCATGTTTGATCTAGAATGCTTTTTCACTGCATGATCATTGATAACTGTCTTTTCACAACTTTGCATTTCAGAAAGATATCTCTTTCGTAAATCTAAGAAGTTCTGACGATCTTGTTGCTGAGAGAAAGCGAGCATCTTCAAAGCTTGATGACGTTGACGTAGTGCACATATAGCACATCTGCAAAGCGATAAATGCATTTATCGTCGCAACACAAAAATAGCATCTGCAATCATTACATTCTCTATGCAATCGCGTCATGCATCAGAGGTTAATCATGCTACATCTTGAGTCATTGAAATACATGAACAATTTCTCTATCTACACAGATTCATCGTGAAAGCGCAACTTCTTCTCTTGTTTATTAGTAGAGCTGTTTCATGATTCTCGAAGATGATCACTCTATCTTCACAATCAACTCTTTGTCAGCGTGAGTATGTGATTTCAAGTCATGCGCGAAGCTGTGTTGTCACAGAATAGTGTCTCTATCACTTTGACACAAACACATAGAGTCAGTCTCAAGTGCTTTGAGAAAAATGTGACTTCAGAGTGATTTGAGAAATCAGTATCTGCATGAGTGATAATTTGCGACGCATCAACAAATTTGCATACAGAGGAAAATTCATTCATCAATTTTCATGAGAGAGAGTACTCGACAAAAGTCATTTCATTTATGCTCAAATCACAAAAGTAGTATACAATGATTGCTCTCATTCAAATTTCGCTAGAAATCTGAGAGAAACGTGCTTCATGTCAATCTATTTCTTATACATTACGCCTAGCTATAATCACGTGAGATGTCTTCATCTCAAGTTAGCGATCAGCTTGACATCTCAAACGTCTTCGAGTCTTGATTGTAAGATGAAGAAGTCGTTTTCGATACGCTAGACTTATCATCATTGCAAGACGTTTCAGAATCATTCGAAGTTCATTCTAGTAGAAAGAAAGCGTGCTCGTGTAGTAGAGCACGAAATCTTGCTCGTCGAATCTTTCTTGCTGCTTGACGAGAATTCTGTTAAATGAAATTGTTGTGAAGCGTGTTCTGCGAACGTGTGAAGAATTTCGAAAATACGATGATGCACATCATCATGAAACTTTGCATATTAGATCAGAAATACAGAATCTGATTTTTCTGTAGAACAAGAATTTTGAGTTTCAGTCAGCACGATCGCTTCACTGTTCATACGAGATAAAATATCTTTTTTTCTCTGAGACTCAAGTATCTGTATAGCTAGACTTCGAAAATTCAGCACTCTTTAAATGCTGTTGAATTCATGTCAATCTCTGACTTACGTCTTGAGCATCTCAACATATGACTCTTCTCTCGAATTTTGACCTTCAACTAAGCTTGCGTCGATCAGTCAATCTGTGAAGATCTCAAATTCTGACTCTTCTTCTCTTCTGTTTTAATCACTGTTGAATTTTTGACTGACAGTTCAAGTTCTGAACTGAGAGCGTTCATTTTTTGCGCGCAAGACTTTGCATAGTTTCTGACAGATGAACAAATTCAATTGTTTCAGAAACATTTTTGAATATGACGTTTTCTTGTCGTTCGTTGAGATCAAACATAACTTTGAGATTTAATCACAGACTTGCATTATATTCAATCAATTTTAGAAGATGCTTCTTAAGATCATTCGACACAGACACATTCTCGTCATGTTCGCATTTCGACGTCAAATTCACTCTCTTCTGCGCAAAGATCAGACTACAGTCAAGTGACATTTCATCTTGACAGACTCATCATCAGCAGAACTGCTGCGTCAAGAAGATAAAAATGTCACACAGTTACAAAACATGTTACAGAAACTATCTGTTTCTGAACGTGAAATCTTCTTCTTCGTTATCATCTTGCTCACGACGAAGATATGTATTGTCGAAAACGATGAGATTCTCTTCTCTTATATTTGAACTGTTCTAGAAATTTTCATTCTTTACTCTCTCACAATCTCTGACTTCGTCTGAATGCGTGACAGTCGCGCTGCATACATAGTACGACAGACGAAACTCATGTCAGAGCTTACATTTTTTTTCGTCAAAGTTTTCTTCTTTTCGAATTCTTGTTCAGACAAAGATTGTCTTCGATTAGTCGCGCTGTTTGAGATCATGTCACGTCGCGAACGCTGTCGTGCCAAGATCATCAGAAGTATTGTCGAGTTGATCAATGCTGTGTCATCAGATTCTTCATTCACGACGTATGATCATGAAAATCATCTTCATCAGCTTAACGTCGTTGCTTTTCTGAAAAACATTAGATCGACGAGTCATTATTGAATTGAAATGACTTACTGCCTTGCTACAAAACAGATCGTGAGCGATGCTTCTTCGAGATACACTGTTGAATGTGACTCATAGAATTCTCGAAGTCGTTTTCAGATAATCTGTTGTACTTTCAATTCAATGTCACGTTTCTGTTGAAATTGTCACTAAAATGTGCTTCTTTCTGTATCATCTCATTCTTTTGAATCGATGATGCTCGACTCGCGTGAAACGACGTAGTAAATGACGACGACAAAGTTGCGTAAAGTAAATGATGAGCTGTCGAATTTGATTCTTTATCATAGACAGAACTAATATAAAGATGTTGAGCTTGTATTTATTCTATGTGCATATGATGTAGTTGCACAAATGCGTCGCATATACAGTCTAGCGTTCTGCTGACATTGTGAAAGACTGCGATCTGATAACTGAGCAATTTGCTTCATGATCTTTGATGATGAATTGATACTCATTACGCTGCTCAATCTTCGACTTCTGAGATATGCTCGAATGCTGAAGTCGTTCTAGCAAGTCTGAAATATCGTCTTTTAAAATCTCAAGATGATCGTCTAACTCAGAAACAGTCTTCTTTAAATCTGGTCGCAGTTTCTGCAGAGCTTTGATGAAGAATTCACGTTCTTTAAATTTCATCTTCACGAATCTGCATCAATATCAATAGTGAGTCTTCGTAAAAGAAACTGATAAGTTCTTACTGTTCATTGTAGATCGCGCATTCTTCTTTGATACGCTGTCTCTCTGAGATGAGTAATAGAATGACAGCATCAAATGCATTATACAAATAGATTCATATCTGATCGTCACGTCACTATCTTCGATACTTGCAATACTGTAATTCTTGCTTCTTCGCTAAACTTGACTCTTGAAGCTCAGAATAAGCTTCTCTAATGAATTTTGCGAATGTCTTTGTCGATGCTTTTTTTTCTTTATCGTCGACTTCAATTTTGAATGTACTTTGCTCAGATGATGCACGTTCTCTTTTGATTTCAACATCTTGCAAAATCTTCATTGTAAAAATTCATTTGTCAATACGTAAAAGAATCTTATTCTTGAACGATCTGATCTGAGTCTTCTCAATAAGTTGACAAATGACTCTAGTTGTTGAATCAATTTTCGATGTTTCGAGCTTGATGTAACTTTGCTCTCAAGCGATTGCTTCATTTCAAGCTGTCATTACTTTCTCACACTCGACTGCCTCGATCATTCGAAGCAATTCTTTCGATCGTTTCAAGTGTTTTAACTCAGATTGTTCGTACTTCGAGCTGATAGCGACGAGATGATCTCGCTTCTCAAGCCAAGCATCTTGAGAGTCTAAATGCGATGAAGACTCTCAGTTTAATCTTCGACTCTTCTTGAGTTCTTCTTGATTTTGATCAGACTCATCATCTGAAATGTCTTCAGATACACGACGCTTTTTAATTCTAAGCTTCTTGTTTGATGACAGAATCATATTTACTATCTGTCATTCACTTCTCTCTCGATGTTCTAAATCGACTAGACGCTCAAGATAATGATATCGAAGTCGAACATCGTCTATCTGCTTCTCTAATGTGTCTCGATTTGAGGCGAGACAATCTGCATTGTACATCATGTATATTTCACAGTCAGAATCGTTTTCTTGCTGTCGAGATGACTGCAAACCTTCAGTGATCATAAAGAAAAACACGAAAGAAATGAAAATTCTCACTTATCTCATTAACTGCGATGAAACCTCGATTTTGATTCTCTTATTCTGTCATGACGTGAATCAATCACTCTTTGATGATCAACATCATCTCTGAATTTGATATGTTTTCGACAAGAGAGTCATACTGTCGAATGATGATACATTTGAGATTCACATCAAACAGCGTTCAGTGACTTTGAAAGCAGCATGAAAGAATGATGCAATCGTGATCGCGACTCAATGATCATTGCATCTTCAGATTGAATTGCTGATTGCTGCTCTTAAATGATGCATAGAAGCTGTGTAATATCAAAGTTGTTTTTGATCAATTGAATGAGAATAATAACGACATCAGATTGAAATTAGTGAGTCATTCTCTCTGTTGAAAACGAAAGAAGAAATAACTGATTTCATTCGAATTGACGATCTTCGAGCGTTCATCGTCGTTGACAACGAAGGTTTTTTCGCGATACTGATATTCACAGCGTTGAATCTCTTGCTTCAGCTTGTCTCGAGTTGAAATTTCAACATTCATTCTAGTGATCTCGACATTAATTGTCGTGATGAAGCTTTCACAAGAAACAGCAGTCACATTGAACTGACTATCAGATGCTGATGATCGATCAACGATAATGATTTTCTGGTCAGAGACGAAAGATTTCTGAAATATTTCTGACATAAGCACTTCTGACTTCAAGTGTGAGCGCAGTGTTAAAGACGATAAATCGTTCATTGATACTGTCTCGCGTGATCTTGTGATCACGTTTGAGAAATTTTGAAGTGAGACATTAGTGATCTCATGATTGAACTGCAGCTGCTTGTGTTTCTTCTTTTGACGCTGCTGTTTCTGTCGAGCTTGCTCTTTGAGTTTCATTGTCACATGTTTCAGACTGTCAAGAAGTATGACATAGTTTCTTCTTGAATTCGACTTCGAGTATGCGAAGAGAAGCTTCACTATCTCGCTCAATGTCTATATACGAGTCAGCTTGAGAATGACTCAGACTGCATAGCATATCAGAGATGAATCTTTCGACATCTGATTCATTTGTGTCATCGTCAAACGAAGATTGATCTCATGAAAAGAGGTACAGAAACACGTGATTGATAATGCGCGCGCGCATTATCAGTCACGTGATATAGGTTTCGTACTGTGCAAGACAGAATTTCTTTGAGTCTGATCATCAAATGATGAATCTATGTCGACGAGTTCATAACTTTCTTGCCTGTCTCTGAATTTGTCTCTGTGAATGTATGAATTTTCTAGATCAGATATCAAAGCATGTACTTTGAGAGTTGTAAGATTTTTGCAAAAGTTCACTTTATCGTCGATAAGCTTGAATTTTCATTGAAAGAAGCTGAGCAGAGAACAATAAGTTCATGACTCAGCTTTGACTTCGTCTCAATGCGCAGTCACTTGAAAAGAGAATGTGAAAGAATTGCTGATCGACGAGACAAAAGTCAATGAAATTATGCAAATGTCTATTAATAAAATGCTGATATTGTTCTGAATGTGTTTACTCTGCTATCGCGATCGTACGCTTCAGACAGCTCTATTAGTTATTCACAATGTCTAGCATCACAGCAATTTTTGCGTTTCACTCTCTGCTGTTCTTCTCACGATCCTCTCACTATTAATCTCTTCTTCTGTAACAATCTCTGTTAAGCTCGTTGCAAAGAACGTCGAAAAGAACGACTTGTGCAAGATTCACGCTTTCAAGCGATGATTTCACATCGCTCTTTCGACTACTAGATCGCTACGAATTCTTTCGTCAATCATGAAGAAATTCTATTCTGCTCGACGATCATTTATGAAACTGTCTTGTCACTATCGTTCATATTTTGTTGTATTGAATTGATCTAGAACTCTGATTCAGTTTTTCAGATAACGCTCATCAATTACTGCATCGATTGTGCATCATCTTTGTCTCAGTTCTTATCTTTGCGTCAATCGTATTGCAGTCGCTCTTTTTTATTTCACTTTCTAGATAAAAATTCTGAGAATCATGAAGGTCAGAACTGAATTTTCGAGCATTCAAAACATGCAAAATCGTGATCAATTTGTGCTTCTTTCTCTCTATAAAATTCTGATCAGTCTCGTTGATTTGATATATCACTGTTTTTTTTGATCACATATTCTAGAAGTCTGTCATCAATGATTTCTAATTCTAACTTCAGTGTCATCGCAGCAATCAATGCGTCTTCTGAAGCGACTCAAGATAGTTAGAGAACGTCGTTGCATTCATTTATAGCGTCTCTTATCGTTTCAGCATCGACATTCGACGCTGAGATTATTCTTTTCATTTTACTAAAGAATAGACTTACGCAGTTGTAGTGAGTCTTCATCATGTTGAAGTCTACGATCATTGACTAACGAATGTCAGTCAGTCTCGAACATATTTTGTATCTGAAAAACAGCGCGCTGAAGTATTTTCTTTCGAATTATTTTCCTGAATTCTCGTTGTATTTTGAACATCAGAATGAATCATTCTTCAGAAGTTCGATCTTGACGCTTTCTTCTTTCTTCGCTATCTTCGTACACTTCTGAAAATATTTGTTTCTCTAAGTCTAATCATAATTCTCATTCTGATGTCTTTGAATCTTGTTCATGAAAAAAATGGATCAAATGAAGTTCAAGATCTGAATAAACTCAGTTGAGTAAACGTGAAACTGATACACATTAGCTTCTACTGAGCTCATCTGATAATAGTCTTGATCGTGATCATCTTCGTATGTCACACAATATATGCAAAATTAATCGAGTATATTCGTATTTGACAGACGTATCTCGCATCATCAGAGCATTGTCTTCAAGTCTTCGCAAACACTATTCTTGTGACGAATATTCTCAGAAGATTCTTATCTATTTTCGTTCTGACTCGTCTCTACGACGTATTCTCTGACGAAGTACGCGTCATATGAATCAACAGAGATTTTTTCGAGCTATTCAAAAAGATTCTAGAGCGAGAAAAGATATTCTGCACACTGAAGATCGTGAAGACGAAGCTTATACGATTGACGATGAAATTCACTGATGATCGAAAAGATCATGATCTTACGAAAGTCGAGATGAGCGATTCAAGCCACGTGTATGTTGAAAGTGAATGATCTCTCTGAAAACGATATCTAGACGAAAAGAATCGCGATTACATGCGTCTTTCAAATTTCAATCTCATCTGAATGTCATCAATATCTTTCGTGAAAACAAAAATTGATACTCTCTATCACTGTTGACAAGAGATGACTCGTTTAAACAACGAGATTGATCAGAATCAGCGAGAGTCAGAAAGATATTTTCTAATGATCTCAGCGTTCATACAATTCAACACTCAAGAGATCATGTATATGATTTGTCAATCTATCGTTCGATGTACGCTCTTGTGTTTTAGATCTCAATATCTCGAAGCTTCGTCAGTGAATGTCAAATGAAAAAACTTGTCTAAGAACTGATGAAGTCGATACACATGAACTGTTCTGATCGTTATCTTCATCATCGCACTTATTCTAGCATGATCTGTTTCTGTCGCCTTCACTGATCTCGTATCTCAGATTGCTTATCTTACGACTTTGTTGCCTTGACTGCATTGAATCAACGCGCTTTCGACATAACTGTTTGACTGCATTCAAGATGTTTTATCGCAGTTAATTCTGATCGCACTTATCACGTTGCTGTCATACATACTACACATCATCACAGAACGTTGAGATTTGCTGACGAAGATGACGATCGAGCTTTCTCTACAGAAGTATTATTTCACTTTTTTGTTTGTACAAGTCTTTCTGACAATCTCTCTGTCTTCGAGCATCATGATCGTTATTCAAGAAGTACTTCACGATCATGATTCTGTATCGATGATGCTAGTCACAAATCTTCTCAAGGCGAGCAACTACTTCTTCTCTTATCTAATGTTGCGATGCTTCTCAATAAGCGCAAGTTCGATTCTTCAAGTGAAACGACTAATCGATTGATATACTCTCGCTTCAATCATGAATACTACGTCGAGACAGAAATGAGAAAAGCAGACAGCTTTGTCTCAGATGCAGTGAGACATTCTTTTCTCAATCTATATCAATCTAGCTTGCATCGATAAGTCGCTCTTGTATCACTCATGTATAATTTTAACATCATGTCAGAGCTTATCTACTCGATCATCGCTTCGTTAATTCTCTTGCTTAGTTTCATCATCTTTGATCTTTTTTGAGTGATGTTTCACTACAACTTGCTCTACGTCACAGTTTCTCAATCTAATACAAGAGATCTACTCTATTCAACAACTCTGAATCAGCTGTTCACGAGTGTCTACGTTATGAAGCTCTGCATGATAGATTTGTTCTTCTTAGTGCGCGACAATCATAATAGAGCAATCTGCGTCGATCAAGCTGTGATCATGATTATTGCTACGACGATGACACTTGTCTTTCAATTGATCTTGAATGACGTCGTTGCTTCACTTCTTCGATTCATGCCTCAGACTGAAATGAGAGAGAAGAAGAAAGAATCGAAGTATCGCGAAACGAAAACAAGTAATCATCTTCGAAGTCTTCTACGAAAATGTTTCGATTGACTTGATCGAACGAGAGAATCAAGTTCTATTGATGAGATCTTCTTCAATATGCATGATGAGATGAAGAATTTTACATCGAACAAACGTGATGATCTTGCTTCGCTGACGTTTCAACATGAATCTCTTCGCATTCAAAGATCTGTGATATGAATTTCAGACGATCGTCTCGAAATCAGTGATGATGAGATATCGCGCATCAAACAACGCTACGACAATGTGAAAATCACTAACAAGCATGCAGATCTAGATGAAAAAAAGAGAATGACAATCACGCAAATCGTCAGTGACTTTTCAGAAGTAGAATCAATGAAGCTTTAAAGCTTTGCTTGTCAGAGTCTAGCAAACAATTCTTTAGTTTTATTTATATGAAGCTTTTTACATTCAAGCAAGATCAAGAACATCGCTACTGTTTCAAAGTTGCATTCACTCTCGACTGAGCTCTAATCTTCTCACTTTTTCTCTTCTCTCGATTAAGCTATTTGTAGAATGTCTTGAAGTATGAACCTTGTTCAAATAGATGAAGATTTCTTTTGTTGATTGACTGCTGAGAGCCTGATGTCGTCTCGTGTAGACGAAAATAGAGCATGCGACTGATATGAAAAATGAACGCATCTGTTGATCACAGCGTCGCAGCGAAAGATATTACTGATCGACTTGTCAAATGATGTCTACGACCTAAAGCATGCTATCTACATCATCAGTCTCTAATTTTCAAGATACTCTTGATCTAAAGACTTCAGTCAATGAATCTGAAAAATGATCTGAGAGTGTCAATCTTCTTCATGAGTTTCTCATTCTCTAACGCCATCCGCTTATTCTTCTTTCGTAGCCTTTTCAGCTCAACTTGTAGAGTGCAATCTGATGCATCTTTGAGCTACTTCTGTATTCTCTCTCTTTCGTTTGCTCTCAGTATACGATGTGTGATTCAGCAAGGCGAGAAGAGCAGCTGAAGGCTTTTCGTCGAAATGAAGACGACGCATGTGATTCTTGAGATTCTTTCGCTTCGAGAAAGATGATTACAAGCTACGTTTGCCGATTGCATGAGAGCAGAACAATAGATTCTTGTTCAGATTGTGTTGTTGATGCATCTCTCTCTCGTGCACATCGCAAGAGTCACGAAGTATGAGATCAAAGAGAGAGAACATAACAATGAGTTATCGACTACTAAAGACAGGGCTGAGATGGTACTGAATGATCGCAGAAGATACATCGCGCTCACATACACTCAATTGTATGAACTTTCATCATTCATCGTTCTCGCATTCTGAATCAGAGAGCTCAAGAGAGAATAACATCATGACTTCATATTTGAATGCTCTCGCAAGCATTCAAAAAATGAGATCTTTTATGCATCACAAAAGAGAAGAAAAGCTCAATCTTTTTTCAAAACAAGTCACTTTCTGAACAAGCTGAATTCAGAATAAAAACTTTCTATCAGATCGCTTTCTTGATGCTCGCGACTCTGATAGTCGCAACTTCATTCAACTGCTCATCGATCTTCACTGTGACAGTTAATCTTGAGAAAACGAACTCAATTTCAGCTTCGAGTATCGTCACGAGTGCTTCAGAAGCTGAAAGTACTGCTACGAATGACTCAGACAATTACATGACGATCGCGATGATCAACGTGTACGACAAGCAATTGTCTCTCTCTTTTGCTTCGAATGCTGATGACTCGTCTTCGATAGATAATTCTTTGACCACTACACTTTCTGATAATGTCTTCACTCAGTATGCTTTCTCAACTGAATGAGCAGAAAGAATATATGTGAGCTCGAATCTCAACCTCGACGGCAGCAAGATTAAAGACAGCTATACGAATTCATCTGATATCGATGTCAGCTATGTGAATGACTATTCTGTGTCTATAACATGCTCTTTCGAGAATACAGCAGTGTTCGATTGCAACATTGACCTATTCAAGCAGCTAGATATCTCATGCAATGATCAAGTCGACGATTCTGTCTGCTTGAACTTCGCTCAGAACATTCTCAATGAACTCGCTTCATCTTTTTTCGCAGTCTGTGCAGAAACAGCCTACATCTATTCGAATGACAACGACGTCAATGTTAGCAATCTCAAGAGTATTCTGATTTTCTGTTGCATTGACACGTCATGCAATGCATCTTGACGGCAATCTAAACAAGACAACACATCACATGATGAGCATATGCATATCAGAGTTATAAAATCACACCTCTCGAGAAGAAGCGCCTCGTCATCATTTCTTCCTCCATTTTTGCGCAGACATCGTCATTGTTATTACTCGTCGCGATATCTTATTCACGGATAGATCGACAATGCAAGTAACACGCTTTCACGCAGTGCATATCAGCAGCTTCTGAGACTTTAACGATGAATGCTCGCTGAGCGAGTCATGTCGACATAAGAAACATCTGACTTATAATGACGAATGAAAATATGTGGTCTGCTTCTGACTTAGAAGAAATCTGATTGAATTCATTGATGATCATCGTTTTGTTTGCCATGTGATGAGAAACCCCCCTAAATACATAGCTTGCTGGCATTAACAATAAAGTAATGAGCGAAGTATTTGATTTACTCAATGAGATGATCTCAGCATGTAGAGGCCTTTGTACACATGATTATTACGTTGTCTTATTGAACGAAAATTCAACATCGGGGTTTGAGACATGACTTGAGCTTTAGATGATGTGATGTAGTCTGCAGATGAGGCGTAGTTGATGCTCAGATCTCAAGTGCATTTACGTCATCGTCTGTGAATGCAACGATTTTCAACGCTGTGAATCATACAGCGATCGTAGTTCAGCGACTGAATATCTCTCAGACACTGATTGAATTATTAATCGCAGGTGCAGAATGAGAAGAGATGAGTATTGACCTTCTCAATCTTTTCACATTCTAAAACTAGTTGACAGTGTTCATCGCCGCAGTGATTCAGCAATGGTCTCATCTTGCTCTGAGCAACGTCTGTTACGATCCTAGCTACGCACCTATGTTGGTAGCTATGTTGGTGGCTATGTTGATGACTATCGCCGGCCGCTCGCCGCTAGGCTATAGGGTTGTTCCGAGGCCAACCCTATTCAGGGTTAGCTTATGTTCTCCTGAGTCATATAGATAGCCGGCTCTTCCCTTCTAGATACTTTCCTTCCTTAGCATTTATATACTCGTTACATTACACCCATATGACTCGCTCTATGCTGGCCCCTAACAAAAGATGACAAGAATGATGAATGAATGACAACTTCAAGAAAAGTTTCGCAAACGAAAGACAAATGTGTTCAAGAAAGTAAATGAGCTGACGTGAATGACAGAGTCAAAGATACACATAATTATTCAGCATAATGATAAATATCATACATATAAATCGACAGAGAAAATCAATTGATCTTCGTTCAAAGAATTAGTGAATCACATCGAGTTCATCTTGAAACATCATTGAACATAATAGAAAAAACATCAAACGAGCGTCAGTCGTTCTGCAGATTTTCAGATCTCTATTTCGAAGATAGCGAGAACAATGCGTCAGTCAGTTGTGAAGAAAAATCAGAATGCGAGTTGTTTCGTTGTTGAATGACAAGTCTTGCATGCGATTCAGACAAAGTCATGTGTGCAAGAAGAGTGAGCACGCATGAGATTTTCTGTGCTATTATCGCTCGAGTATCTCATAGACTGATACTGAAGAGTGTGAATGAAGAGAGAGTCGCTGAAGACAAGCAGACATTGAATTCAATGATTCTTGTCAATCACATTTTCTTCTGAGCTACTATATGTACAGACGCATTCAGCAAACATGACAAATATGTGCACTTACGTGTTTTCTTCGTCTCTTTATGCAGCATATGTGACTAACAGTTGAAAGTGCTATTTCTTGAGAAGAATGAGAATCATCGTATAGAAGCAACATCTAATTTCTCATCATGAGTTTTAACTTATGCTTTTCAAAACTTTGAGTCGTCATAATCTATTGTTGCACAATGTACTTAATGTCGATTCATGCTTTTACTTACGTGTTGATGAAGATGAAAGCGTTTGCTGTTATTCTTCGCTCGCTCTCTGTCATGTCACGTCGGATTTGTCTAGTCTCTGATCGTCGTAGATTACATTAAGCTCTTTCTGTTTCTTGACGAACAATCTTCAAGAGTGCATAGTCAGAAGACGCTCAAGGCGTGATTGAGTCAATCTCATAGTGTAAATCATCGTCGACAGTTGAAGAAAGCTTTCGAAGTCGTCAGCAATCACTTCTTCGAATGTATGCTTTGAAAAAGTGCGTCTCGTAGTACTCACCTTCTTTAGCAAGATTCATGAATGACTGCGAAACTCAAGTTCACACAAAAGCATGTCGTTTCAGAGAAAGCTGATCAGTGAGAATCTGTTTCAGAATCTTTGAAGTCAAGTCGCTGATTGCAGCACTCATCGATAAATATGTAATATTTGAGGCGCGTCGAGCGCTGATCACAGTGAGAATCTTCTCGTAATGTTCAGAAGTACTTTGACAAGTCTTCGTTTTTTAAGATTCGAAAGAGACTGTAATCAGAAACTAACGAGACTAGAGAATATGTGAGAATTTCAGAAGATCTCACATAGACAGCGATGAGTTTGTTGACAGATTGTTAACGTGGTTGCATTGATATACGACTAGCTTACAGTTAGTGCGAAAAAGTCTTCGACATCTTTTTTTTTATCTCGCCATCGCAATTACTCTCTCATAGACATTTGCATATCACATCTTCAAAATCAGCTGAAGAACATCAAATTTTGAGCTACTAATTCAGTAAATAGAGAGCTAAAATTCTCTCAATTTTGAAGTTTTAATGTTTAGTATGTCAGCTCTTCGTCTTGATTACAGCTGCACATCTGCGAAGCATACTGAAAATTAACCCCTCTATTATCTTCTTTCGTATATTCGCTCAGACTCTCTGTAAAATCTGGAACAGCTGAGTTTCAGCTTCGTCGTCTTTACTCTGTAGCGAATTCAAATCCGAATAGACTTTATAGAAAATAGTCACCTATCAATGTATAGAATCATCTTAGATAAGGCAAATTCTTGTATACTTGATATATGCTGAAGATATCTGAGCATGAAAGAATTCAGCCGAGATATCATGAAGCACGCAGCAAAAGAAATCATACGAGAACTGTCACAAAAGCGCTTACAGACTTGCTGCTTTCTTCAATATGCGATTGAGAAATGACAGAAGCATGCACTAGCGACGAGTTCAGCTGTGATAATCGACTTTTTATGAGAAAGTGATATATTCAATAGAGTTTCATTATTGCGTGATCATTGACTTCAAAGAGCAGCTGGAAAAGAGAATGATGCAGTGATAAGAAAGCTGCTGACGACAAACGTCAACGTCAACGCCGCTGCTGCTGATAGTTATGATGATCGAACGGCATTGCAGACGATCGCTGAGCATGAGGCTGTGATGATGATTCTACAAGCGGCTGCAGAGCCTCAATAATGCTATCTACCGTCTCATTCATCGTCATGATGTGTAATCACTTTATATATTGTCTTATCAAATTCTTTTAGTTTCTAGAAGATGTGTCAAAGATGACAATACAATGTTTCTCTGCATTCTTTGACTTTCTTTCTAAATATTTTTGTAAGACAATGATCGATCTTGTGTCTTCGCAGACAATTGATTGTACTCATGTGCAGCGATTTCACCTGATCATGCTTCTCGAAACGAAGATACAGCTGCAGTATTCAGTAGCGCTCACTTAGCGAGAATTCAAGATATTTACTCATCTTCTGTTTCCCTATGACCTTTGTACGAATTGAGTGTCAGTCGTTGATCATCAAGAAAAATGCGAATGAACATATTTCTGTAGCGCAGAGCTTCACTAGTTTCGACATAGTCTCTATTTATCGCACTAGAGCGAGATGCTATTTCAACAATTAGAAGTATGAACAATGTCTACTGAACATATTCTTGCTCGCTGAAGTACATATCTGTGTTCAATGTCTAGTGATATTGAAAGATTTGATAAAGACTATTCACGACGATGATTCATTTAGAAAGTTCAGCGAGATATCTGTGCAATATGTCGACGCTCTATCGATCTTGAGAAATGTAGCAGTCAACGTCAATGATCAATTTGAAGAGTTTCAGTCGTATAGTCTGAGCCTCGTTGATGATCGTGTTCAACAGAGTCAAGAAGTGTGAACAATTCTACATCTTCTTAATTGCAAACTGAAAGAATACGATCGAAAGCGACAAGCTGTCATCAACTGATTTTTGAGAATCTTGCTGTTGTCATCAATGTTAACTGCATGAGTTCTACAAGCAGAAATCCGATTAACAACATGAGAAATAAAACTCAGCAAGTTGTCAGATTTAACTTCATATCTAAATTGAGATAAAGCAAGAAGCTAATCACATTTCATCACTGCGTAATCTTTATTTTTGTGAAGCGCGTTGAATTGAACTGTTATATTAGCATTTCTTGGGTGACGTTCCCTTGCGCCCCCATTTTCTGCATTATCGACTTCTTGCTTTAGAGTGCACAACGCATATGACAACGACGTTTTAATTAGGTGTCATCATGTCAAGATGCACTGATAATTGTATTCCTTCATATTCTAATGATCTATCGGAAGTCAGCAAAGACACTTCATATATGACTCTTCTTACAAGTAAATCGCTTTACCACGAATTCACCGCATTTATGCAACGACGTCATCGTTCGGATTTCACACAGTTCAGACAAGTTTCACTATTTAGTCGATCTTTTATAAGATACCGATGTATCATAAAAAGTCCGTGTCGATGCAGAAATATCATGCTGTCAATTGATATCATCAAACACATTTTTTAAAGTATTGTAATAGATAACTTACTGAACGTTTCTTTATCATGTCAATCTCTCTGATGTCTTCTTTCAAAACCATATCGAGATTGAGACGATCTACGGAACTTCAGATCCTGTACCTTGCATTGGATAACTCATTAGCTTTGTGACCTGTGAGAATGGTCACCTCCAAAACTACATGTCATCTAATGTGACATAAGCCTGTTGGAAATGTTGGAAACAGGGAACGATACTGTTACCCCTGTGGTTAGTAATCTCCGCATTGATCCGGCGCTAGTGGATGGGTATTTACCCTTCGCCCACTTCTTCCTTCATCCGTATGTTCAACCTACTAGATAGTTCAATATATATCTACACGCCTATCTGCCCTCTTGTCCTCGTATACCAAGAGGTTATGAGCCCGGGTTAGCGCTATTACCGCTACCGCAAAAAATAACAAAGGGCAGAAGCATCGAACTCGCTGTCACCAAAATCGGTGGATATTTCCCCTATCGACCTCCATCCCCTCCATACCTCAACCACCATACAACAATGGAAGGTTCGGATAATTATCGGTTTCCTAAGCTAAAGGGGAGCGAGAATTACGAGTCATGGAAGGTAGATATAACCAGTACCCTGAAAGCCAAAGGTCTCTGGTGGGTCACCTCGGGGAAGCTGGAGAAACCGGTAATCCCGGATTCTGAATCCAAGACAGCAGCCAAAAAGGAGTACGCCAGTACTATCCTTAATTGGGAAGACAAGAACGACAGGGCCTGCGGTGTGATTACCTTCAGCATCGAACAGGGACCTAGGGTACATATAGTCAAAATAGAAGACGCCATCAAGATGTGGTCTATCCTGAAGACTCAATATGAGCAGTCGAACTTGACCACCCTATATCTGGCGACCAAAGAACTCACTCAATCGAAACAATCGGATTTCAAATCCATACAGGACTATGCTGACTCGCTCAAGCGAGCTGCCATCAAGTGTTCAGACACCGGTAATGCAGTAGCATCCTGAATGCTTAGCAATCTCTTTCTTCTAGGTCTCAACGAAAGTCTAGAACCGTACATCTTCGGCTTGATACAGAGCGCCAAGGTCAACAAAACCGGCTTATCCATAGAGGATATGACCATCGCTCTAGTCGACCACGATAAGAGATCAAACGATGAGGAGGGTTCCAGTTCCAAGAGCATGGTAGCTCAGTTTGGTGGCAAGAAGTCAAAATTCAAGAACTTTCGGAAGGGCTCGGATAAACAATGTTTTCATTGCGAGCAACCGGGTCACAGGCAAGAGAATTGCTGGTATCTATATCCTAAGCTTCGTCCAGAAGGATGAAAGCCTAGTCAGGAAAAGAAGGACCTGGCCATCGACTTCGAAGCCAGAATAGTCAGAACTATGAAGGTCTCCTTCGTCTGTCGAGCAGGCAGTCGTACCAACGCCTGGTGGATAGACATCGGAGCTGAGGATCATGTCTGCTATGACGAGAACTTGTTCGATAAACAGTCATACCGGGAGGTCATCGGTAACAGCATTGTTACTGCAAATAATGAAGCAGTAGCCATTGTCGGAAAAGGTTCGGTTATGATCGACATTTTGCTGAACGATCAACCAATCAAAATCCGGCTGACCGATGTTTATCACTGTCCAGGACTACACTATAATTTGATGTCAGTCGGTCAGGTGGAAGCCAAAGGGTATACGTGTAGTATAAAGAACGGCAGATTCCGGTTTATGAATTCAAAGGGTGCCGTCGCCCTCACTGGCTCGAGAAATGAAGGGGGAGCCTATTTCGTGAATACATCATCCATCCCCCCAAAATCAGTCATTCTGGCAAGCAGTTCAGGATCAGCCAAGGCGTCATGACGTCAATGACATAAACGGTTAGCTCATCTGAATATGGCAGACGTCAAACGCCTGGCCAACATGAGCATCGGCATCGATGTGGATTCGGCAAATAGCCTAGAAAACAAGGAATCCTCAGAAATGGTATGTGGGGCCTGTGCCATAGGCAAGCAACATAGAACGCCAAGCCGAAAACCCCACACCAGAGCCATCAAAGTAGGTGAGCTAGTACATACGGATCTCGCCGGCGGTGGTAAGATACCTAAGACCGATGGAGGATCTAGATATGTGACTACTATGATTGATGACTACAGCGAACATACGACCATCTACCTACTAGAACGAAAATCCGAACTAAAAGGCGTACTTCGGGATTATCTGGAATTGATGAAGACTCGGGGCACTTCGGTTCATCGACTGCGTTCAGATAATGGAGGTGAGTATGCTGATCATCAAATCATTGAATTGCTCAAAGAGCATGAGGTCAAATGGGAGCCGACGGCATCATATAATCCGAGTCAAAATGGGGTTGCAGAGCGATGTTTTTGCACTCTTTTTGAACGAACTCGCGCTATACTGACTAGCGCCAAATTGCCGATAAGGCTATGAGGGGAGGCAATAATGACTGTCACCTACCTGAAGAACAGAAGTCCTATCACTGCGTTGGACAATATAACTCCCTATGAGGCATGGCATGGCAAGAAGCCTGACCTTAGCTACCTACATACGTTTGAATGCATAGTCTATCACCATGTGAAGGGAGCTCGTCGAAAGCTCGATGACAAGAGCTTAAAATGTCAGTTTTTGGGCTACGAGGGAGCCAACCAGTTCCGCTTGTGAAACGGTAAGAAGGTACTAATATCTAGTCATATTCAATGGGACGAGGTAGTCATCGAAGCCGAGAGGTATGATGAAGACCTTTCGATACTATCCTTCGATGACCAAACCGAAGATGAATCTTCCCCGTCAAAACCTTCCCCGATAATAAGCACTGAAAATGCGGAGATCGCGAAAATTCTCGACGATTATTCAGCAAGAACTTCATCTGCTACTTCGAAACGTACAACCGTACCTGGAACACCAGCCGCTCCACAGAAAGCTAGGAGCAGGCCATCAGAACTAGAATCAAGCGAGTCAGGTAGCTCAAGCGATTCTGATGCTTCGAGCGAACGTCTCAAACGGGCTATCGCTGAACCTGTTGATTACAGGGCTCTCAACGACCTCTGAGCCAAAGGTCATAATCGGGGCTTTGCCAGTCGAGCAAACCGAGTTCAAATTGAATCGGATACTTCACAAACAGTGAAGCAAGCGAGAGCTAGTCCCGATTGGGAACAGTGGAAGCTCGCATTCAGGAGTGAGCTGAACGCTCACACCAAAAATGACACCTTTACCCTGGAGACACCTCCGCCAAATCGGCGAATACTGCCGACGCGCTGGGTAACTACCATTAAGCGAGGACCAAAAGGGGAGGTGATCAAATACAAAGCTAGATGAGTGTGTAAAGGATTTCGCCAGGAACAGGAAATTGACTACGATGAGACCTTTGCTTCGATGGTCAGAGTCACAATCATCAAAATGCTTCTAGCATTGACGGCCAAATATGACTACGAAGCCGAACAAATGAACGTCGTCACCGCTTTTCTAGAAGCACACCTAAAAGAAGAGGTCTGAATGCAGCAACCGTCGGGGTTTGAGCAAAAAGGATCAAATGAAACCTTTTTGGCCTGTCGCCTAAACAAGGCCCTATATGAACTAAAACAGGCACCTCGAGAATGGTATGCAATCCTGAAAGTTTATCTCATCTTCATCGACTATCAAAGGGTAGAAATTGACCATTCAGTGTTCATTCATGATAATGACATCATTATCGCTATCTATGTGGACGATTTACTCATTCTAGGACCAAATATATTCGATATCGAAGCTCTGAAGCTGCAATTTGCAGAGCGCTTTCAAATGAAAGATCTTGACTCAATCGGGTGGTACCTAGGAATGCACATAACTCGTGATAGGGCCGAACGAACTCTTTGGATCAACCAAAGCATCTATATCAAGCGAGTCATCGAGCTCCTGGGCATGAGCAATTGCAGCCCAACTAAAACACCGATGCACCATCGGTGCCAGCTCAAGAAGAATGTCTATCTGAAGATCAAGGAGTGGGTCGAGTATCAGGCTACCCTCGACGAAATAGAGGGCTATCAGTTCATCATCGAAACTCTGATGTGAATAGCCTGTCAAACTCGGCCAGACATTGCCTATGCAGTAGGCAAATGCAGCAGATATGCGGCGAATCCTACCCCCGATCATGACCTAGCTGTCAAACAAATCATTCGTTATCTAGCCGAAACTGCCCAGCTGGGGCTTCGATATGAACCTTTCAAAATGGAGGGAGTCGGGGGAGCTGAATTCTTTGAATATATCGATTCAGCCCATGCGGATTGCTTGAATTCTCGAAGGTCCACCTTCGGCTATATGTTTTTCCTATGGAATGGACCAATTAGCTGGAGCTCCAAACGTCAGCAATGCGTTAGTACGTCATCTGCTGAAGCTGAATACGTCGGCGAATGTAATGCAGCCAAGGAATTGACCTTCCTGGTTCAAGCATTGAAAGAGGTGGGGTATGATGGTTCAGATACGAATCCAACTACCATTTTAGCTGACAACCAAGCGGCTATAAAAATGGGTAGCAATCCCGTCAATCACCCCCGGGCTAAGCACATTGATACGTCGTATCACTATGTTCGGAACAAGGTAGAAGAGGGAGCAATCAAATTGGAATATATACCCACCGATCAAATGGTGGCTGACGGTCTGACCAAGCCCCTGGAGTCAGGCAAATTCCTGAGGTTCAGGTCAGTCATGGGACTAGCTTCAAGGAATGAGGCTACCCCCGCCGAGCATGACGCCGGCGAGTAAAAGAGCATGGATATACAGTCAGTAGAGGGCCTGGATAGCTTCATATAGAGCTCCAATTCCTAAGAGGGAGTGTTGGAAATGTTGGAAACAGGGAACGGTACTGTTACCCCTGTGGTTAGTAATCTCCGCATTGATCCGGCGCTAGTGGATGGGTATTTACCCTTCGCCCACTTCTTCCTTCATCCGTATGTTCAACCTACTAGATAGTTCAATATATATCTACATGCCTATCTGCCCTCTTGTCCTCGTATACCAAGAAAGCCATGGTTGGTCTAAGAACGGGTACCTGCTTAGAGGGGGAAGTAAGGGGGTTTGACGGTCTCCCATAATTCTTAATCAATAACGCTGGGAACGCCCTCCTTGCTAGAAAAGATCATGTGGCGCACTTCACCCACCAATTCCTAAACTCAACACTTATGCACGTATGAGCCGTCATTAAGTGATGATCTCTAGTGTTAGGAACAAGAAGGAACGGAATCGGTGGAGGACCTAGACGATCTGTCTTAGTCCTCGCATTCGTGCATGAAATGTTATCCTCGCCGGTTATTCAATGCCAGAAAGGGAAAAGTCTATGCAGAGGATACGACTGCGGCGCGCAGACGGTGATGGAGTCGGTTGAGCTCTTGGAAGACATATATCGGTTCATCCGCTCAGTTAGAACCTCGTACTTTACCTCCTCATCAGTATTACAGTCCAGATCAAAGCCTGGTCCCAGCTTTTCTCACAAGATAACATCTCATAAGCCTTACCACTTGCCTAAAAGATTTTTGCCCTTCGGTATTGCTTCATCACGAAGACAATGGCAACAACAGAAATTGCTCCAAAGCCATCTGTCTCTTCGCAGCCACCAGTTACACCTCCCATCAGCTCTACGTCTTCGCCTTTTCCGCAGTTCATTGCGGTCGACGATCTCAAGAGATTGGTAGTAGAGCTGATCAAGGAAGCCCAAAAGGCGAAGTTCACAGATAAAGTTCAAGTCTCAGCCTTCGTAGCTGAGAAAGATGTTCCGTCTGCGAGATCGAGAGCTCGCGCTTCGAGACTGAAGTATAAGATCGTTGACGAGCGATATTCTTTCTCAACTTCAGGCTCATGTGATCAAGCTAAATACAGTGCAGCTGAAACGATAAGACAGATCAGTATGAGACTGTGAAGTCTTCATCTTCGCGAGAAGTGAACTGGCTGAACGAGTACGTCTTTGTCGCTCGCGCACGGATCAATAAGTATATCGATATGGGTAAGAATCTTGATTGCTGAGAGACATTAGACAAAAACGCTTCGAATTCAGTGTTCTATATTGACATCAAATCGAACAAATTGCAAGACAGTCTGAGAAAGATTCTGCAACACGTTCACGACGTCTCTCTTAGAGAGAACAAATCTGCGATATGATTTTCTGTCTTTTTTTGCATCAATTTCCAACTTAGACTCATTTCGTAAATCGAGCGAAATCTCATATATCACTATCTTTCAGAATTGAAAGCGTATTGAAACAAATTGAGCGACGACGTTGATCAAGATGCTGAAGAGCTAAAGCATCTCAATCTACTAATGAACTTCATTAAGAGCAAATACGTCTCGACGATCAGTCGTCTGATTTCACTTCTGAAGAATGATGAAATTACATACGATCTGCTTTGAGTTCTCTTCAAGTCGAACACAATCGTATATATCATCTGTCTTGACATCGAAAAACCCTTATGCTTTCGATTTGACATGAGCGAAGAGAAGACGACGACGAACAGAGTGACATATTTTCACATGAAGTGTCGATATCTCGATTTCGACGAACTTGTCTTTGGCGAAGTCTCGACTGCACTTGGCGTTGGAAAATTTGTCGATGTCAAGCGAATCGTCACTCTCGACGCATTTTCCCTTGAATATCATTCGCGCAGAAGCGAGATGAGAATCAGTCTTATAGAACGAGATCGACGATTTGTTTTCTTGTTGGGCGTGCAGTATCTTCAGTATCACGAAAACGTCTTTTTTATGAAGAAGAGAAAGATGGTTGAAGTTTCTGTCAAGAGTCGAATCATGATCGATGCTGCTTTCTTTCGTGAGAACAACTTGAATTACATCAGATCACGTATCAGTGAATTGATCGAGAGACACTCGTTGAGTGCTGAATGATACAATTTCGAGTCTGAAAAGTTGATCAAGAGCAATGATGTGAAGTCAAGTCAGATGAACGAGGACGTTTTGCTTCTTTGCAGTTCAATCGTGCGCGAGTGAAGCTTTGACAATAAATTATGACGTGAGCTTTTTCTCTCTCTCGCGAGACAATGACACGATGCAATAACGAGCTGACAATCTTCAAAGTTGAGTTTGCAGTGAATGATATTGTCAACATCGTTTGAAATTCATCGTTTTTTGTCAATCTGACGATCTTCTTTCAGAAAAAGAATCTTGTTCTAGCTCTCGCTAAAGCTCATCTTGACGAAACATTCGATCATACGTTTGACGACTTCGTGATGAAAAAGAGACGGGGTCTGATTATGCTTTTACAGTAATGTGTTCAACATCTGTTCAAATGTTCATGTACTGACGTATGATGCAGTGACTCTTCTGAGATCGATAAGACTTTGATCATCGAAGAACTGTCGAAGCATCTGAAACGATCACTTTACGCGATATGCGCTCTTTTCGTTCGATGCTGTAGAATATACTGATCGTTCAGATGTCTGTCAGAGAGCTGAGTCATGATTCGAAGACGCTGAAAGATCAATTATTTCACATCTCTCAGCTTGCTCATCACTGAAAAGCGCTTGTGCTTCTGAATGAAGCAGATGTGTTTGTGCAGACGCGCTTCATCGACAGTCATCAAAACGCTCGAGTCTCGATCTTTCTTCGAAAGCTCGAGTACAATCAAGAGATTATGTTTCTCACAATCAATCGGGTCAGAGACTTCGATGACGCAATTCAGAGCCGAATCACTCTGACTGTGAGGTACGATTTCTTGAGTCTCGACACAAGAAAGCAAGTCTGAATAAGCTTCTTGAAAAAGGCGGTAACGGTCAATGAAGCGGCGAAATATGATCCCAAAGATCTCGACGGATTGGCGAGAAAGAATCTCAACGATCGGCAGATTAGATCTTCATTGTCAAAATCAGTCAAATTCGTTAATGCTGATCATTGGTTCATCACAGATCAAAAACATGATTGCTGCGACTCATGCGTTAGTCGTGTATCACAACATCAAGATGTCTATGTCTCATTTGGAATTGATCATCAATTTGAACGCGGAATTTGAATCTGATTTCGATGATGCTGGTCAAGCTTTCGGCAAGTTCTCTTACCTCTAGCTCTTACTGTCGCAAACACGTGCATCATAGTTTTGGGAGGGTTTCGATAGGATGTGAATATTCGGGCTTGAGTGTCAATGGGGTTGGCCGGATGCGAGTCTATGGCGGAACAGCTTCATAATATGGCACGGCGAGACTAGTGCGTGTAGATAGATTGATATACCTCCCAAGAAACAGATGGCAAGACGCTCACACGAATGAAAGATAGTAGTAGTGGTGGATGGTGATGTTAGTAATGGTAGTGACTTCGCTCCTTGCCTGAAACGACCGTGTATATATAGATCTATAGATAGCTTGTGAAATAAACACGCAACACCACCTCACTCATCCCACTGTAGCTTCACCTCACTTATCCCACTGTAGCTTGACTATCAAATTCGGTATCCAGCTCATCTAGCTCATCCAGATCATCGTCCCCTCTATAGCCACCGCCCTGACCCTCAGGAAAATCATCGTCTGACTCAATGGAGTTGATCACATGGCCCTTGGTTGCAGGCCTAGGCCTAGGCCTTGGGGTGTTTGATCTGTAGGTAGTTGGGGCCAGCGAACCTCTTGCAGAAACGTTCGAGAGATACCTAGAGCCAGTGATACTTTCAGCTTGCTTTTGCTTCTTTTCACGCCCAAATTGGCCGACAGAACGAACGAGTGAACGGCCAATTCCAGGCATAATCCCCAGCTTCTCCATTTATGTTCGAAAGTATCATCCTTCCACCCGTGCACGTCTCTTGTAGTATAGCCCTTGTCTAAAAGCTTGTTCTTTGCGTCCTCCAGGGTGTCCTCATCACGGGGGTGTAGTTTGGGCTTGATCCATTCAATGTATTCAGCCACGTCGCCGTCAACCGGGCTGCTACCGCGGAGAGGCGGAGAGGTGGCAAATGTAGTGGAGGAACGAGAACGAGAGGGCTGGCGATAGAACACCGACTCCCTTCGCTCTAAGGTCTTTCTGACGTGTAGCTCAGCTTCTAATTGAGAGGTTCGAATGCTTGATAGAGGGGGAGGTGCCATAGGCTGAACGGGTGGAGGTAATACGTAGGTAGTTGGAGGCTGGCCCCAGCCTGGAGCATAGCTTGCTGGCGGCGGTGGGCCAAATGGTATAGCTTCATCTTTTTGCTGTCGTCTCTTCTTTCTCTCGCTTTTTACCCTTGCTTCCTCCCACCTCTTCCTCATCGTCGCCGGCGGCTTCTCTTTATCTAGTCGTTTTGAGACGTCCAGCTTGATACTTCCCCACCAGAGCGCCGCATCGTCAGCACTCAGTGGATAGTGTATTCTCTTCTCATTGACCCAGCAATGCTGGCCGTTATTATCACATGTACGCTTGTGACACTCCCAGCGTTCTAGGATCTCTTGAGTTGAAGCTGCCTCAGGATCCGTTGCATTCGACTCCTCCAAGGCAGCAAGCTGACGGTTTGTGGGATTATTCCGACTCGCTACTCCAGAACTGAGGCTGCTCACACCAGCCCCAGTGCCAGAACCGGTGATAGGAAGGGCGACGGCGACTGGCTGTGAGGAAGGGGCAGCAGCGATTGCGTCACTTGTTGGAGTAGGGGCCTAATGTAAGAGTAATTCTACCTTGAGTTCATGCTTATTGGCCTTGAAGAATTCATCTAATTGACCCTCAATAAGGTCCCAATTACTGGTGTCATCAATGGACTGCGGATATCGCCTCGTTACCGCCAGCTTCTCATAGAATGGAGTCGCCGTTACAGAGACCCGGTAAGCAGGAAGCCTACGCTCAAGAGCGTACTTACTGGCCTTCTCTTGGTGTTCTTTGAAGACTCGCCTCAGTGAGAATGGTTCTAAGCCATTGATGTCATAGCTCTTCAGCTCACCGCATATAATGGTCGCTTTTTTTATCCAGAACGATAGAATGCGTACTTGGTAAGGCACCGTCACATGCTCATCCTCAGCAAAATATGCTAAAGCCTCATCAGCAGCAGCCTGAGTAGCAGCGGCCTTAGCGGCCTCCTCAGCAGTAGCCAGTTCAGCTTGCTTAGCTTCAGCAGCCTCAGCGGCCTCAGCGGCCTCAGCAGCAGCAAAATCAGCTCGCCTAGCTTTAGTAGCAGCAGCTGCTGCTACTAAACGCTCAAAATCCTCATCCTCATCCTCATCCTCAGCGGATAATCCCCTCCACAAACTTAAGCGACACCTCAATGGCGATGGCGTCATCAGACCAAGAGCACTTCCAGCCCGCGTCTTCATAAGCTCGCCAAAGCTCTCTTGAGCTGTAAGAGATCCAGGATACGAAGGAGGAGGTCCCATACTTGAGTACGGCTGAGATGGAAGCGGTGGCAAAGATCCAAGGCTAGAATGGGAGTCACCCAGCTGGGATCCATTCAGCTGCCTACTAGGACTAGGTGAGGCTTGACGCCTAGGATTTTTGCCACCCTTACGAGGGACAGTCAGCTTCAGGCGTACTGGCGTCTCAGCAGGAGCTGAATTATCGACCCTCAAATGGCTCGGAGTCTGCTCCAAGCGAGGCTGGGATAGCCTCACCCGCTGAGCAGGTGAGGGAGCTACAGGAGCGACGTCATCGGCATCAGTGCCTCTCAGCAGTGTAGACGACGTTCGTTTCCTAGGAGAGGGCTTCTTGGGCGACGGCTTCTTGCTTCGACCGTTTCCAGGCTTTGAAGGCATTTTGGGGTGCGACGACGACTACACCTCTACAAGAGCTGGGAATGGGCGGTCTACATACTACACCATGGCCAGGCCCTGGCTCAGCTTCAATTTTGCCCGATTAGGGCACTAATGCAGGCCTACTGCATGAACAACTCATGATATCCCATTCTACTTGACGTTGGTGGTTGCCCCGCCCAAATAAGGTGTGCGGGCCATCAATTTAGCGTCAGCCGAGGAGCCTCAATGGTTTGGAAATCTACTGTAAGAACAACAACAACAACAACCTTCCTATCTACCTACCAACCTACCAACTTATCAACCTATCTACCTACCTACCTTCCTACCCACTTATCTATCTACATGGATCAGAATACTCGAGCCACTAAGGCTAAAGGACATGGTGTATCAAACGTAACAGAGATACAAAACAGGTCGATAGTACGATGGGAGGAGACACCGCCTAAAGACCGGCAAGGCGGTGAGACTGAAAAAGCATCAGAAGATTTTCAACGTCTTCAGGATTCGACTTCATCTGCTCCTACCGATGCACCCGGTGTCGGTGGAGCTGGTACCGGCGGAGCTGCTACCGGTGGAGCTGCTACCGGTGGAGCTGCTACCGGTGGAGCTGCTACCGGTGGAACTGGCATCGGTGATGGTTCTATCGGTGGATGTGCTTGCAGTGGAGATGGTTGCAGTGGAACTGGTATCGGTGGAGTTGGTACAGGTGGAACTGGTAAAGGTGAACCTGGTACCGGTATACCCGGTTCCGGTGGAGCTGGTACCGGTGGAGCTGGTACCGGTGGAGCTGGTACCGGTGGAGCTGCTACTGGTGGAGCTAGTACCGGTGGAGAAGGTACCGAGCGAGCTAGCGGTAAAGGTGGAGATGCTTGCAGTGGATTTGGTAAAGGTGGATTTGGTACTGGTAAATTTGGTACGGGTGGAAATGGTACGGGTGGAGTTGATGGTGAAGATGGTAGCGCTGGAGATGGTAGCGCTGGAGACGGTGAAGCTGAAGATGGTAACGATGGAGCTGGTACCCGTGAACCTGGTATCTGTGTACCAGGTACCAATGGACCAGCTGGCCCTGAACCAGGTGTCGGTGGTACCGGTGGAGTTGGTACCGGTGGAGCTGGTACCGGTGGAGCTGGTACCGGTGGTAAAGGTACTTTGGGGGGTAAAGGTGGTACCGCTAAAGCCGGAAGTGCTACCAGTGGAGGCGCTACCGGTGGAGACGCTACCGGTGGAAGCGCTACCGGTGGACTTGCTGGCCGTATAATCACTACCGATGGAGACGCTCTCGGTGGAGGCATCGTTCGATTCGTTCCCTCTTTCCTCACGGCGGGAGGTCTTCCCTTTCGCGGTATTCCTCCCGGGCAATAGACCTCAGAAACTTCTCGTTCAACGACTCCGTTTGGTCCGCAAAGGCAGAGACTCCTCGACAATCGAATGTTGCCGACGCAATGGTTGAGGTGAAACTCAAATGATTTTTCTGGTCCGCCGTCTACTCCAGTTCTCCAGTGGTTGGAACTGTCCGTGTGCATTTAATCAAGTTTTCAATGACAATCTAGATTTATATGGTAGTCTTGTAGAAGCGAACCTGACAATAGCATACAATGAGAGGGATATGAGAGCACTTGAGAGGGGCTTCCGAGAATAGTAAGAGTGCACTGACCGTATGATCTACGATCTCGGCGGGCAGTCGAGCTGACGAGGATAGGTGGACCTCCTCGCCGAACAATGTACTCACTCATCAAAGGTATGCGCCCTGTGGAGCTTAGGATCACGCATCTACTCTGCAATCTTCGTTGACGATATTGACAAAGCCCACCTGCGCGCCGGGGAGACGACAGGTGCTGTTCGTCATGCCCTGCGAGCGCGCAACTGGTCTCACCCAATGCGGTCGGACAGTACAACTTGTTATAATCGTGGTGGCGCTTAAACGCGCTTGTGAGAGACTTTTATCCATTAGGATGAGATATTGAGTGCTGCTTCGCCATAGACACTGTGGATATAAGACGGTCTGAAAAACATTCCTTCGATTTTGACAGCGACTTAAGTCTTGCCAAAAGAAGCAGCGTTTGGCATTGTGAATTGGATGCCAAAAATGAAACTGATAATCTCGCGTCGTTCAAGTTACCTTACCCAAATCCTGGAGCCAAGTCACATGACAATAGTTTTTTGCGAGCACGCAATAAATTATTTGTCACGCAGTTCAAAATCTCTGAAAAGGGTTGATCCAATTCCGAAACCTCCGACCCGAGTTTAATACTGTAGGACTGTAGGACGTAGATCCCACTCTCTTCGCAAGGCCCTGCACTGCCCCTGCGCGCCACAGCACTTTAAATAACACTCTAGACAATGAATCCTTGAAATTTACCGGTCAATACCGTTAGACTGCCTTTATATTCCAAGCCCCAAAACAATGTGTGGCAAGACCTCGTGAAGTGGCTTTGAGACCATCACGTATCGGACGCGATTTCACCTGCACACAGAATATCCGCGTTCAAGCAGCTATGTTTTCTTCCAGCTCACCTTGTATTCATATCACCTTCTTGTCCGTCTCCTTAAGATCTCCATTTCTCTTTATCCAATGTTGAACCTTTTCGATCTTGAGGCTGCTCGAGAAGAGGTGGAATGACGATGATAGCGTGAAGGGGATGGACGGTCGCTGCTGCTTCGCGATCACTTTCACGGATAACCTGCTCAACTCGATCACGGGATGGTGCGACATTGGGAGAGATCGGGCGATCAAACGGGGAGGTGGTAGGTTCGGTGGTAGGAGGACTCAAGCAAGCGTGTGTCTTTGGCTGTTCCCTCGGGTGGGAGCTTTGGAGGTGTACGGTATCAATCTCAGACTTCATGCTCGTAGCTCTGGTAGAACCGCCAGTTTCGTCAGTTTTTTCTTCGTCATCCTCAACAACGAGAGGGTCATCTGAAGTATGTCAGAAGAAATCCCGGGTGCTGGTTCAAAAATGCACTGGGGGGCACACCTTGACTGTCACCAACTTCATTGGATCGACTTAAACTTGTATTCTCTCTTTGCTGGAATTTTTGCCCAAAGGGATATTTGAAAACAGGCCGAGGAGCCGATTGAGCCAATGATAGAAACCGACGATGTTCGGCAGAGTCGCTCATGTCATCGTCGATACTGTCTGTTTTGTCAATCACGATCGAGTCTTTCTAAAGTCATTAGACGCGCCTACAGCGACTGGGACCTGCGCACTGACCTGCACGCCGGGCCTTCTCCAATTTATGCACATCTTCCCCACCCTCGTTCAAATCTGCACTGTTTGCTGTACGCTTAAAGGAATCTCGAATGTCGGTGACGCCTGTGGTTGTTTCAGGCTCGGCGTCCGTAAAGTGTGTTGGGTTTCATATCGCAATAGGCGATTGGAGAGAGTAGGGGATAATATTGTTTGTACTGCAGCTCGCTCCTTTGTTTCCTTTCTTTTCCCCTCAACCGGAGTGATGAGGCTCGATATTTTTGAAGCAGATTTGTGTATCGTGTGTCGATAAGAGAAGGGTAGTAGGGAGTGAAGGAGAAGGATCAGAGATGGAATCTTCTGTCTTTTCGCGAAGGATGAAACATCTAGATAGGCGCCATCTGTCAGTACTAAGATCTGCGAGCGGGGGTTTCAAGGGACGTACCTAGCTTCTGAGCCTGCCCCAGAAGTCCCTGGAGTGCTGAGGGAGCAGTGCCTCTCGCCTTGCTCAGAAGTTGAGCCGTCGCTTCCAGAGTGGACGCTGCTGCTGTTGTCGGTATTCGCACCCTTGTCCCCACCTAGTCTCAAGCCCGATTGTTGCGACTCTTGTGCTCCTCCTCCGGCACCGAGCAGAAGGATGGAAAGCTTTCGTCTTCCTCTCCACCGCCTCCACCGCGGCCGCCACTGAGATCGAGTCCGTTGGAGCTGTTATTAAAGGCCCATCAAAATTAAAGACGGCGAACATTACCTCTGGCGTATAATTCAGTGCCTTTGAGATCTGGTGCCTGCTTGTAGGGTAGATTGAGAGGATCCTTCGACGACGGGCCAGTCAAGTCAAGGACTTCAATCAGGTCGTAGTCGTCGAGTCGTCGAGCCTATCCGCCACTGCGTCCAGGAACCGTAGGGACATTCCTCTCTCCACAGACGACGAGAACATCACCAATCGACGCCATCGATGGTCTTTGGCCAGCCAAATCGGCTTTGTCCGGGGATTGGTACAATTGAACGGAATCCAAGTCGATCAAGGGCACTGTGTGTCTCAGGTGCCGAAAAAGGAGCCGTGTGTAGAGTTTGAAGTTGGAAATCCAAGACGCTCAGAACGGGGCGAGACAAGGATCATACGCGCTTCTGAGTCGTACCCACAGCAACGCACGGTAGTTTTCCGTAACTAAAGCGGCCTCTTTACAGCGTCTGAAAAGCGTCAATAGCTCAGGAGCTATGTTGCCGTTTCTGGTCTCTAATCCTCTCGCTCTTCTTTGTCTGAGTTGGCAGTTCCAAGGCTACCGATAATTCATTAACTATCTCGCTCGTTACATCTTTCCAGCTACAATCTGAATTTAAAGCGTGGATTCTTTCTGTATAAATCTCAAATCTGTGACCAGCCCAAATTCCACGATTAGATCCCGCACATGGAACTGTAGAGTTCCCTGTAGACCAGCATATTCGACACATAATCGCCTCGCCAAAACCGGGATATCCAAGGTGGGGTACGTGCTGACGTCTTGACCTATGAAATGCTGCGAAGAGTCTGTCGCCCTGAACAAACTCTGCCGTGGTCAGGTTGCGAAGAATCCAGCTCTCGGTCTCGGGATAGTAATCTGCCACCTTCTTTCCAACAGCAAACGAATATGCTTGAGAGTGCTCTGATTTCGGCAGATGGCCGGCTTCATCAAGCGCAGTACGAGGAGACCGCCATGTCTGAGGGCGCTTTGAATAGATTGGATGTTCGGCCTCACCAGGCACAGGACGAAGCAGCATCCGATAAGGCTCAACTTCAGAATTGATTTCCCGAAATCGACACCTAGGCATACCAAGCAAATTTCCTGGACCTTGGAGGAAGCCTTCGTCAGGATCCACCTCGGCCTCATCCAGACCTTCGTTGACTATGTTCTCCTCTTCTGTCGTCAGAAGGCCTGCAGGCCAATCACCAGGTTCGCATTCGTCGCCTAAGCAGATGATCCTCGCGCCAGCCCAAGTACCCATGAAGTCGGTGACCTTTTGCTGAACAAATGGACAGCCAATGTTCCACAGTCGTTCCGAAACCAGACTAAGACGAAATGCTGGAAGATCTTCAGAATTAGCTCGTTGGGGACAGCTGCCAAATATGGTTGGATTTGGATTGTTGGCTCCAGGTTTGCTACGGTTGGTAAAGGTTCAACGCTCGAAATGTCATCCACCGGCTTTGGTGCACTGGATAAATGCACTGGACTTCGCTTGAGTGGCACGGCAAGAAGATCCACAAGGCAGTCGGCTTCCTTATCCCACAGAAACTCACCAAGCTTGCCGATACAGCTCAGAATTTCGCTATTATCCACTGAGAAGATGTACCAATATTGACCCATGTCGGATACCTAAACAGAGTGATACTACGGCGTTTTGTGAAGGTTGTGATCGAAGTGCTAGTTGTTTTTGTGATTTAACGAGACGTCTCACGGCCGTCACTTCAAGTTTTTCAAAAGACTTCGGGATTATCCCGCAAACAAAGCCTTCGTTGATACTCGAACGTGATCAAATCGGTTTACAATACGAGGACAGAAAAATTACCGTAAAGGTAGACAAGCTGGTAGCTGGTAATCATAATAATATGTTTCGGAGAAAACTCTGCATGGAACGTATTCCGCATTGCGTGATACTATATACACGTAAAATACTCAGATGTCCAGGCAAGCATGCTCCAGCCCCACCAAAAATTAACCCTACAAATGTTCGCTGAAATCTAAGGTTCCCAAAATTTCTTGACTCTCTGCCGTATGTATTCCTCATAGTGCGAAGTCACAACCCTGAACAAGATGGACTTCTCCCAAACCATGCCCATTCGCGATGCAAAAGTTCGACTACGACCGCATCTAGCAGACCACAACGATCCAGCGTCCTCGTCCGATGAAGACGGCAATACCACCGAGCTCGAGCTCGGCAGGATCTGGGCGTATCCATGCAAGCATCCCAGTTGCCCTTACTATGGCAAAACATGGACGTTGCAAAGCAACTTCCTCAACCACCTTAAAGACTTCACAATACACCGAGAAAATGAGGCGACCAAAAGTCGCGCTGGGCGGAGACAATGTGCGCGGGAGTGGAGGTACGAGACGAGTCTTGAGGAGCCTAAGCGCCTTCCACCACTTTTCGAGTCGAACAACGAGGTGTGGCATTACGGGTACCGTTCTGCGGATGGGAAAATGGTAAGCGCCAGTCGTGATCGTGTGTGATCGGGCGCTGATAATCTATTGCAGAGAAGCGGTCAGGGTACGTCGGCTGAGATTGCAACACTGAAAAACATCCAGTCCGCAAGGGCACAGCACGATTCTACTACTCTCAATGAGCCGGAAAAAGATGGCATGCGCAGTACAACCAAAGAATGAGGCGCAGCAGAGGGATAATAAGCTCATTGTTTAATATGAGAGATGGCAGCAGTCTGTTGCACAGTAGTGAGACAGTGAATGAAACAAGGTTCTACGAGCACTATAAAGATAGTCGTCAATCAGACACTGATGATATGTGACTTCACATAGATACATCAAGTGTTTATGGCAAAACACTGTCTTTCAGCGCAGAATAAGCATTTAGGATGGAACTTTGCAGCGGCGGCTCTCTCAAAGCGAGGAATACAATGGAATCAGTGCATTAAACAATTCTCCTCTGCGTAAAAGCCTACATAAAAATAACCACACATGTCACTCTACCTCAACCACAACCCTTGGGACATTAGCGCCCCTACGGCACGAAAACCACCACGACATCACAGTCCCCATGCACTGAGAATCCCTAGCCGTTCGAAATCCGTACTCTTTCAGAGCCCCTGTGCTCCGAAGAACGCTATTCTTTTAAAGTCCCTCTTCGCGCAAACTCCCTGCTCGTTCCATGGTTCTACACCCTATATGTCCCTATACCTTTTCGGAAGAGGAAGGAACTTCCAACTTTACTTGTTCTCTCATGTATGAAGACTGGCTATCCTGACTCCTGTCTAACGGCAAAGTCGGCTATAGCTTTATCGAACGCTTCAATGATGAATTGGTATAGCTTTTCAGGTGGATCCGTTGGCGTTGCGGTGAACAGCGCTCCGTCCTTGAGAAGAGGAAAGAGAATGCCCCTTATCTCTCTACACAAAGGCTTGACGGAACTGAGTGCCTCCGGAAATTCCTCACAAATGGCTTTGAATCCACTGACGCCCATAGCGTGCTCCTTCCTTCGAGCAATCTCCTTAAAGCTGCCTGTATACCACTCGCTTAACATACTCTCTTTGGGTCGATCTGTTACTCTGCACCCAAATCCCCTTTCCCATACGCGACGAGCGCAGATCCACAAAAGTACGTAGAAAAATGACTCGAGGTCATGTCGATAGGTATGAGCTACTCGCTGTAGCACTTCGATAGCCATAAACTCCATTGTGCCAGTCTGATGCCGTGCGCCGCTCGGACCGCTGCCGATCTCCTTAGCAAGGTCCTCGTCGATCAACATGCCCGTAAAGCCGTTAGTTTCCTTTGGATCTGTTATAATAATGTTGTTCTCCGAGATATCCCTGTGCAATATCTTTCCCTTTGTATACAGAGACCTGTGTGCCTTGATTGCGTCGCGGAGGGCCTCCAGCAGCTCTGGGATCGACCGAAAATCCCGGATCGCGCGACCGCCAGGCGAGATCACCAAGCAACCGAAAATGCGGTTGTCGAACGAGCTGTCATCATGGGTATAAAGACTCGTAATCTGGCTATGTTCCACGGTGCGAGCCACCTCATTCTTCCTCTTGGTTTTATCAGGGTTCTGGCTGTTGGACCTTGATCTTTTAGATGGGCTCCCTCCAGCATCCATATATTTTCGTTTCTTCGGTGACTCCCTAGCGATGCTCAGGTCGTCAAGCTGGCCAATCGATTGAGAGAGGAGAGACTGAGACTGCGAAAAGGAGGAGAAAGGACTCAACGTGGTATTCCGAAAAGCGTAAGGCTTCCCAAACTTTAACCCTTCGCGCATGTCCGCGATACTGGTGATGCGATGGTGACCGAATAGCCAGGCGACTCCCTCCACTCCTCTTTCGCGCGCTAACCTGAGGAGATCGACTTCCGGTCGTCGCTTGTCAGAGACCCAGGAAAATTTGGCGACATACCGCAAATCCTCAGAGCTGGGAGTTTTGGCACGAAAGCAAGATGTGCCGCAACACACAATCGCCCGTTGATGGGCAATGGGAACCGACTCCAACTGCAATCTTCTCTCCTTGCCCGTCGCATCTTCCATGACGGTTATGAACCAATCGCCATTATCTCGCTCAATGAAAGTGTCAAGACCCAACTCTTCGTCGCTCATCATCACATATGCTGCAATCATACGGACGAAACGCTCTGGCTCCTCATTGATATCGAAAGCAGTTGAGCTGTAAGGACCCGAGCGATCAAACACCCACGACCGCATTTCATTCCCACAGAGAGTAAAAGCGTGCACGTATCGGCGGGTCGGCTGACAGGAGAACACATCACGGACGTATCTACCGATTTGAAGCAGCTTGGCTTTCTTCTTATTGTCGGACACCGTGAGTTCACCAATCACTTCAACGTCCTTCCAATCATGCACTACTTCGACAGCTTTTCGTTGTTGGGCTTGACGAACAGATCGATTTGACGTTTAGCTTCGCAGCCCGTAAGATCTTTGGTAGCGCTCGTGTAGTAAACGCCCCGCTCACTCGATAGGAATTCATCTTGAAAATCAAACCACCATTTACAGACAGCATTTTGTACCGGTGTCTGAGGGAAATCAATCCACCGTCCGTCCACATGTCTTTCTTGCACCGCTTGATAGATCTCCTTTGTACGCTCAGTCCAAGGTTTTCCTTCGAAATGTTTTGAGAAAAAGCCGTTGACGTCCTGATATGTGTATTGAGCAATCACCATGCACGAGCACTTCTCAACTAGCTGGGCAATATCTCAGTAACCTTCGATCATGTCAGTTATGGCCTCTCGGAAAAGTGCTGCGACAAGCAAGCATCTCAAACATCCTCAATCGAATGCTGTCTCTCCAAGAACCAACAACAATACAATGCGGCGGGATTCAGTGGTGTAGCTCATGCCAATATAATCGAAACTCGAACCTCAAGGAGAAGTTGCGAAATGAGAAAGAAAACATCTCGAACATAAAGATAGGCCTTTGTTTGGACTGTGTGAAAACTGGAAGAGAATCGCTGCGGAGTAATGATTGCCGCGTCAAGCATCACTGAGGATGAAACCACGACAAGGGACGCATAGTGAGGGATATCCTCTTTCTGCCTTCACTTTAGGGTTTATTGCAGAGCTGAACAGGTAGAGACAATAGCCGGAGAAGATACTACGTCAATCCAACGACGCACGACCGTGGATTAGGGGACCCAAAGGTTGATAGAGGGAGTCGTACTGACAGAATAGAAATTTGGGAACTTATCACCATAGATAGAATCAGGAACATGTGTATCTCCTCTGCGAAGGAAGTAGCCAACGATCACCGAATTTTCTGATGGCTTGGGCGAATTCTTACTATTGTGGGAAAATCAATCGTTGGAGTCCACGCTGGAAAGACCAGTCGCTACAGAAGATATGCAAAGCGAAGACCTGCTCATTTGCAGCCCGACGGTCCTTGGATACTCTCTACATGATAAGCAGTGGCGTATGGATACCACAATCCTTTTTGAAAATGCCGTCATCTAACATTTTGATTATAGTCGAACTCGCTGTGGCAGAATTGAAAGATGTCGAGTGGGACCCGACGCCGTTTGAGCGCCTTGAGCTTAAACAAGAGAAGAAGATGATAATCCAAGCTCTTGCGGAGAGCGTCCAACCAGGACAAGACGTAATGTTCGACGATTTTGTGGCTGGCAAAGGCCAGGGAGTCTACGATTGTGAGGAAAATTATCTTCTTGTCTCGGACCTGACCGCTTTCCCGATGGGTATGCATGTATAATCTATCTTAAGAACAATCACTCAATACAAATAATTCCCTATACGATCATGTCTTCATCAAACGTACAAGAGGGGAAAAGGTAAACGCCTATTGCTCTGTTGTTCTTGGCATATTTTTGCATTAGATTCATTGCAATAAAACTTACCGCTTTGACGTTCAGAGCTTTCTTCTCGCTTGATGAGCTGATCGCGATGCAGCATTCTTGGGCTTCTAGATCATTGTGTTAACATGTGTTCTTGAGCGTAATTTGTGTTGTACCAATTTTGACGACGCCTTCAGCGTTCAGAAGTACTTTTGAGCAGGTCAAGGAGCCGTGCCTCAACCCCTTCGAGGCAAGATACTTCAGACCTTCAGCAACCTGGTTCATTTAGTTCTTACTGCGAGAGGGAAAATGCTCTTTCAGGTATTATCTCTCCGAGGAACCGACCTCTCCCAATACGCAAGGTAAGCTTCGATCACGATTGGCAAAGGGAAAAAGATCACATAGGCACCCTGTCTTCATTTCCTATACTATTTGCGTCAAGCATCAACATTAAAACCTTCCTTCTTTATTCACAGAAATGCCATATCTATCTAGCTTGACTTTGAAGTCGGCAAGCTTCATGGTTGCTCTACTGAACAACCTCGTTATCGACAGCCTCAGGTGTTGAAGCGTGAGGCAGAAGAGTTACGTTGAGGTTGACGAATGCTGAAACAGCTGTCTGACCTTGACTTAAGGGGCTTCGAAGAAACTGACGTATTCATCGCAAGCTTGAAAGATCCGTGGTTTTGTTTTGAAACGCGAAAGACGAAGACGTTAGTGATGCACATAATTTCAAGCAATTGAGTGAATTTGTAACTCAAGGTCATGGTTTCTCTATCAAACGCTTTATACGTTGGGAAAAGTGCGTCGTGCGTCGAGCCTTGGGACGCAACTACTTTACGGCTGCGCTATGTTCAATTGATAGCAGGCTCTCAGCAGTCTGCTGCAGTCATCTCTGATGCGAAAGCTTCACATGATGAACGTATTTCACTTTAATTCTTTCCTGCATCCTTATCAGTTGCAAGTGCAACATTCATGATGCAATTTCTATTGTTTCTATTCCTCATGTTCAATTTCTCACAGTGTAGATTTTGAGACAGACTTCAGAGATCACAGCGCGGTGGAGAGTCTGACCCATTACGGCTGAATTTGGCATTCCGAGGACTCTTTGAAAACAAAATCTGGTTCGGCAGCGTTACAATTTTGAGAGAACAACTAGACATTGAGGGACTCGTAGAATCGGCTGTGTTACGATCCTAGCTACGCACCTATGTTGGTAGCTATGTTGGTGGCTATGTTGATGACTATCGCCGGCCGCTCGCCGCTAGGCTATAGGGTTGTTCCGAGGCCAACCCTATTCAGGGTTAGCTTATGTTCTCCTGAGTCATATAGATAGCCGGCTCTTCCCTTCTAGATACTTTCCTTCCTTAGCATTTATATACTCGTTACATTACACCCATATGACTCGCTCTATGCTGGCCCCTAACAGGCTGTGGCGTTGCACGGCACCAAACCGGCACGATGAAATTCATAGCGATTAAAGTGTCACCGTAATTCTTACACTGCGTCAAGCCTTTTGTAGAGAGATCTGAGATGTTCTTGTTCCTCTTCGTATGATGGAGGGCTGTATATCGAAATCCCGCCGAATGCTAGGCGGCATAGCCAGCACAGAGGGAAGTTTGTCGTATCTTATCAAGGTTGTATGGTATGAAGATGGCTCAGCTGATCATAGACCAACCCTTTTGGAAACGACGAGAGGATGCAACTCTCGCGACTGTTGGGAAGGCGAGGATTGATGCGCAGAATGTATGGTAATGATGTTGGCGTAGGCTGCCAATCTGTGACAGAGAACAGTCACGGAAGTTCTGTTCTTTGTTATCTCGAGCGTGACAGCTCTGTGAAGCGATATCGCGCATCTCTTGAGCGATGACTGCGTTTTATGAAGGCCTGCAACCGAGCATGACTACCTCTAGACTTATTACTGACTTCTTAAAAGCTAGCCTGCAAAATCACAATGTGTATCAATCAAAAACATTCTCTGCTATGATTCACTGATGAAGGTGATTCTTGCAGAAAGATGCATGAATGAGTCATATCTGATGTGAAAGATCGAAATGGCTAGCTATCTTCATCATGCAAGCAGTAGAAAGCATTTCCAGTCGTCGTCAGCTGAGAAGTTCGTTGTGTGATCACAAAGACCATCAAAATTATGCGTATTTAAAGAATCAGTCTTGTTCGTGTATTAGCATATTTCTATCAGTATAACTCGTATCACTTTCCTGACAATCATTATATACTTTTCGTGAATCAAACTCTGTTATATGCTCTGATGATCTTGTTGACTAGGTCTAGTGTTCTTTGCATTTCACGAAAGCCTGTCGCAATCATGCCAAAATTATATGTTGCTATGTATCGTTCTGTGATCGATAATTACGAACGCTTAGCACTATATCTTGAGAACAATTCGGAACACATCATCTACGAAGTTATCAATGAATATTCTCACTTCAAGCTTAACGTCGTCTCTGATAAACCGACATTCACAAATCGACACAGAAGAAGCATCTTTGTCTTCGACGTCAATGCGATCGATATCTCAGATTTTAAAAACGCGATCTCTTTCATGAAATCTAACAATTTCATTTCCCATTGAAATTGTCAAGACTACGTGATCGAGAGCCTCGATAAGCTTGAGAAGAAGTGTGTTATTGATGAAGATGAGAAAGCATACATCAGCGCTAAGAAGCAAGTCAAGACACATTTTGAATCTCTTTGAGTGATCAGCATTGAGACAAAGCATGTTTGCAGGTATGAATACTGGCAAGACTGCCTTTGACTTGGGTTGAATGAATCAATCATTATTCTTTTCCCTCACGAACAGCTATCATCATTTCTGTCGTTTATTTAGAAGAAAGTCGAAAGTCGAGTTTAACTCAGCAAAGCGAGCGAGTCTTAAGCGCGAGCTGTAGATTGCTGAAGTCTATAAGAAGTTGGTACCATGAAGGAATTGAAGTAGAACGCTATCTCTTTAAAGTTCAACTGTATATGCAATTCTCTTGCCGACAACTTTACTACTTCTTTCCTACTACATCTTAGATAGAAGACTTCATGTCAATTAAAGCCGAGCTTCACGATTAGCTGGTTTCACAATAACGATCACGTGACTCATATCTCTCATCGTTTTATGCCTATTCTCTTTTTCCCTCCTTGCTCGTATTTCAGGATAATTTACATGCACTCATTGCTTTCTCGACATCTTATTGCGCTTCATCTATAATGAAACGGTCGCGAGAAAATGAGCAGGTTGACTCACAGCTGTATAGGTCAGCAGTCACTAGTTTTAATGCGAAGGTTTTTCGCAAGCTTCAGAACGCATTTAACGCAAATTTCGATGTCGATCTACTTTTCATATTTTCAACGAAGTATTCTGCACGCCTAAGGAGAAAGAAGAAGCAGAAAGTCGATGAATGTGCTCGTCTCATTTTTCTTCGGAACTGACAAGTATTAGAAGTCGACGTTGTCGCATCTGTCAATATCATGAGCGCTTCTACCGAGCAAGATCTCATCATCAACCATCACACGAATGAATTGACATCATCTATTGACATTGCAACAATAGTGTTCTCTTTGTCAGAGTTAGTTCAAACTCTTCTTGAGACACACGCGCATAACATCAGCAATGAACAGTCTCAGTCTTTATCAATCAATCTTAGCAACATCATCAAGATCAGCGAAATTATCTGGCAGTTCAAGGCATGCTGTGATCACGCGGTCGTCAAATGCAGTGCAAATATAGTCGCAAAGATCGTACTCAGCTTTGAGAATTACACTGAATATATCAGTATGCAGTATCTTGTGCAACACGCTTCAGATATCTCGATATCGAAGTCTCTGAGCTTGATGTCTTCGAACAGAACGTCTTACATATTCATGTTCTTCGTTCTCGGCCTGACCGTCAATCAAATATGGCTTCAGCTATCTAGAGATCAAAAAGCCTCGATTAGCGATCAACTCAACGATGCACTTCTGAGGCTAAGGACTTTGAATGTGCCTGACTCTGTTTCTCTTAGCGATGTAGATGACGAAGAATTTAAAGACATCAGACGTCATATTCGGATTTGTCAAGAATCCGTTAGAACATGTGCAGCGTTTGAAGACTTCAAGTTCTTCAATTCACACTTTGAAAGTTCCGCATATATTTTCCTTCTGCGTGATCTCTCATCAAGTCACACAGCTAAGATCGTTTTCTCGCATGAAGATCTTCGACCTGAAAATATTGTGATTCAGCCTGATCAGCATGACAATTACTTTCTCATCGAAATTCTCGACTGAGAGAAGAGCGAATTCTATTCAGATTACTTCGAATGCATCAAGACAACTAGCAACATGTCACTCTCAGACGCGAACGATTGATATCTTTATCTATCAAGATGCGTCTCGTCAGCTACGTACTCTCTGATGTGGCTCGTGAATCGGGTTTGAAACATTCATATTGCTTGAGACAAATATTTCATGAATCGAATAGTCATTCGATTTTATCTATTGATATCTTGTAAACATGCGAAGCTGCGCTTCGATAGAGTTTAAGATACAGAAGAAAGATACGAATCGTCGAAGAACTTAAAAAAGAAATATTTATGAGAACGAAAAAGAAGAGAAGACTGATAGCCTCGTCGATAGAAAAGCGAAGAGCTTCGCAGAAAGATGTCATACGTCATTGTAATGCTTCGTTTATCTGATCTGTAGTGACAGAAACTTAAGCGAGCTACTTTAACTCTTTCTTGACTCGCCTGTAGTTAATTATGTTCAACAGATGTCAGTCATGTTCTCATTATCTTCTCAGATCGCAATGACGAGAACTGTTACGATCCTAGCTACGCACCTTCGTTGATAGCTATGTTGATGACTATGTTGATGACTATGTTGATGGCTATCCTGAGAGCTATCGTCGATCGCTCGCCGCTAGGGCATAGACTTGTTCCGAAGTCAACTCTATTCAGGGTTAGCTTATGTTCTTCTGAGTCATATAGATAGTCGGCCCTTCCCTTCTAGATACTTTCCTTCCTTAGCATTTATATACTCGTTACATTACACTCATATGACTCGCTCTATGCTGGCCCCTAACATTATATAAATGCTCCTTCGTTACAGGCGAAGTGAAATAATCTGCATCGATCCCTTCGAATGCTTCTGCTAGTAGTCCTTCAATCCTCTATCGACTTTGGTCTAGCGGCTTGCGTCCGTGCAGCAGCACTCATCTTCCTCCCCTCGTGAGCTGATTCAGCGAGAATAAACAAAAGATTCGAACTCGTGCGCTGATCAGCGAGTATAAACAAACGATTGAAATCATTCGACTAGGTCAAAGATCAGCGGATTAATCGTTCATTCAGATTCGCAAGGGATTCTTCGAATTTGTTGAACAATCAAACGAAGTCAGTCATAGAACTGCGTGAAGTCTCTACCTCGAGAAGCAAACCCTCAGTGAGCCTGCTTCAATGACATCGTCAATGCGATGACCTACTCGCTCTCATCGCTCTACTCACCAGTGGACCTGATCATACGTTCACGTGCAACTAGTGAGCCTGCTACAATGGCGAGCCCAAAGTCGATCTCTTCGATGAGCAAGTCGATCAGTGAGTCTGCTTCAATGACACTGTCAATGCGATGATCTATCTTCTCATCGTTCTACCCATCAGTGAACCTGGTCATACATTCACGTGCAACTAGTGAGCCTGCTACAATGGCACCTTCCGTCAATGCGATGATCTACCTACCCACATCGCTCTATCTATCAGTGAATCGATCTGCCGACTCGTTCGCGTGCAACTAGTGAGCCTGCTTCAATGGCACTTCTACCTCGCATAGTGAGCCTGCTACAATAGGCATTTCGATTCTACACAAGGCTAAGAAAATACATTCATGCGGACATGAATCGTTGAAGGGAGGGGATAATGTTACGATCCTAGCTACGCACCTTCGTTGATAGCTATGTTGATGACTATGTTGATGACTATGTTGATGACTATTCTGAGAGCTATCGTCGATCGCTCGCCGCTAGGGCATAGACTTGTTCCGAAGTCAACTCTATTCAGAGTTAGCTTATGTTCTTCTGAGTCATATAGATAGTCGGCTCTTCCCTTCTAGATACTTTCCTTCCTTAGCATTTATATACTCGTTACATTACACTCATATGACTCGCTCTATGCTGGCCCCTAACAAGAACAGCGAAGGCAAAAAAGTACGAATCTTTCGTAGCATTAAAGAGCTTAGTCAATATAGCAAGAAAATTCACAAGATCTTTCAAAATGATCTGAACGAGAGTGCAGAAGAGAGTGAATCATGAGATAACAAATAATCAAATCTCTCACATCGAAATTGTTGTGATAACAACAAAATCAACGTTATTAAATTCTAATTCTCTAAGAAATCTTGTGACGAAGTATTTTCTCGCTCATGAGCTGTTCATGTACTCAATTACGCCTGTCTGAAACACTGCTAGACATTTAAAAGTACGCGCATAGCTGTTTCTGTTAAAGCTTAAACCTCGCTCATTTAATCATTCAGTTACTGTGTGATTTGTTTTCTCTAGATCTGAATAGCACATAGTAGCACATGTTTGCATAAACAATTCGCGCTCTAACACGACTTGTCACGATCGACATCAAACTTCAGAATCTAGCGATACTTAACGCGTTGTTTCTTCAATACTTCTTATTCTTTCTATTCACTTCAACAAGCACATTCTTTCTATCGTTCACAGCATCATCTCTTTCAATCTTGACATCTTCTTCTCTCTTGATATGTCTGAATATCTGCGTCTAGTCGAGATCAAAAGAAACGTCTTTTCGATCATTTTGTTCTTTTCAAAGCTGAATCTTGATTTCGATCTGAACGTAGAGATTATCAAGAAGCTTTATGCAGATGACATCTTTGAGTATCTGAATCATCTGAAGTTCAACAGAAATCAGCTGTAGAACATTTTGATCATCTTTAAGAGATCTCGACTGATGCTTGACAGCATGTCACATTTTCAAGAAATTCTTCAAGATGATGATCAATTGTTTGATCTGATCATGAAATAGCACACGAGTTGATATTCGTCTTTTGATTGCTAATCTCTTCAGTAAGTATATTCATTTCGTTCATTTGCAATTCGCTGAAATCTTGACTGATCTTTTATTCGACTCTAACGAAATAGAAAATTGATACTTAGCAACAAAATCGAAGATGCACTTAGAAAGATGATCGTTGACTTGAGACAGTATCTCATCTTGTTCATTCACATATAGATTCATTGAAAGATGAGATAGATTCTGCTTCTGCGCAGTAACGACTTTCACGAATGATCTATCAAGAAGTTGATGAGAACGATTGAATTCATCACGATTTGATGTTCGCTGCTGAGAGCGTATCTCAGCCGAAAGATTTGAAAGCTCAACTACATCTCAATCTCGAATATCTGTTTCAATCGCTTTATAAGAAGATGTCATGAAGTTATTCAATCAATAGTAGTCTGATTGATCTGTGATAGAATAAGCGATGAAGATTCTCTGAGAGAAGTGAATCTTCTCAATATCGAAAAAAGAATTATCAAATGATCTTAGAGTCTCGTTGAAGTACAGCTGCGAAAGTACTGTACTGACAATAGTTAGAAGATGAATATTGTCAAGATAGAAGAGCTGTCGACAAACTTACTTGAATACTGTTGCACTAGAACTTTCAGTCATGAATTTAATAAACGACATGACAGTATCTTTTTTAAAACATTCGTTAGATCAATTGTAGTCATCTCGTTGAGACATAAGCAAGATATGAAGATGAATGTCAGAATCAAATGAAATATCAAAGCGTTCTTTTGACTCGATGATTGATAGATTTACTTATTAAGTAATTAGTTCTTTGCATTGAAGCTGCTTAAAGACTTTTCTCAGAGATATATCAACGTTGAAGAAGAATCAAGAGCTTTTCATCAAGATGAGTGTGATACGTTAGAAGATGAAAAATGTTTCAAGCATAAGACTACGTCGTCGTAATGCGAATGCACACTAAGTTTCAGAACAATTATGAAGATCATCTGAGAATAATGAATTGCGTAGAATAAATGTCTCGTTGAGCGATCATTATAACTTTATCTACTCTACGATCAAGCTTGTTCGATTACTTCAGTCGCACTTGTGTTCACAATCGTGTCAAGTACATTTTGCTCAGATCATGATATTCTAATCGATTATGCATGACACTGCGCATGATGATCGAAGCTCGAATTATTCTTCTTCAGTCTTACTGCGTCATGAGACATTTTTGAAATTTAAACATCATCAGCTTGTTTGACACTTTGTTCAAGCTGCTACAAATTTCTTATTCGAAAAACCTCGTATCTGAATATTGAGTTTCTACACTGAGTGCAGAGTTCGAAAATATTTACACATTTACATATCAGATAATCGAATAATGATAAGCTCAAACGACGTCAGCGATTTCACATGTATCACGCTTCACACTTCATCTCATCTCATCTTAGATTATCGATGCAGAACTTGCATTTCAACATGCTATAATCACTTTCGTGTTTCGCATTGCAGATTCAAGACTTGTCGACAATAATGTGACAAGTTAATCGACTTGTTACGCTTCGAAAGACTCTTTCAAGCAGAAAAACTCATCGCTAAGTTCATCAAAAACTGCATCACTGACTTGTTCTGCATCTTCATGACTCTTTGTAAGCACTCTAGTCTCAAAATAGTCATTTAAACCCTCATTCATGCTCGATGAAGAACTTTCGTCAATCTCTGCAACGCTTCGCAAAAACTGTATTATTGAAACAGATCTTTCTTTGTCTATGCTCATCACTGCGTGTCAAAATGATCAAAGTAGTTGAAGAAGAAAAGAATAACTTTCTTCGATGTCGTTGAGCTTGCGAAGAAAATAAGCGAGACGTATCAAATTTGTTGATCGCGACTGCGACGTGCTAGCGTTTGCAGATGAATTGAGACATCAGAGCGTTAGCATAACAGCTATGCTCAAAGTCAATTCTTTAGACATCAGCGCAGTTTGAAAGAATTGCAACAGCTAAGATCTTGAATGTTTTTCTTCTTCTGACTTTGTTCAGTTTTGTAGCATTGTAGTGACTGAGTCGTTGACGAAGCGAAATTAACATTGAAGAAGAAGCAAATGCTCGCAGTGTTCTGATTTTCGAAAGCTTGAAAATCTTTCGCAACTGAGTTCACTGATGCTGTTAACTAAATGCTTGAATTATAGAGAGTATGAATCACTAACACGTTTATGCGAACTGCTTTTCGATCTGCGACGTTCATATCGTTAAATATCGTGATAAAAGCTGATGACAATTTCTGTTCTCAATCAGTTCTTATTCATCTAATAATCTCACTTTACTTATCATATCATTTCGAACACAATTGATTGATAGTTTCGTTTGCAAATCATTATCTCATGATTCTATCATCTGCGACTGTATGACAATTTTATTGTCAAATAGTTGAGACTTTAAAAGAGTCTGAGCAAGTCTAATTTCATCAAATAACTGCAACACTTCTAAAGAATCATCTGAGACTTCAAATGCTTCAAGATAGAGACATATGTTCTGTAGTGATAAAACTCTTCAACACGACTTTATAGATTGAGACATGCTCATCTCAGCGAAGACTCAGAGAAGTCTCGAGAGCAACGCTCTCATCTGATATATGAGTTTGTCTGATGTTTTGTCGTCGAAGATAGACAGAGTCGAAAGCGCAGATCAATACTCTCTGTTGATAAGAATGACTGAAAACAGAAGCTGTACTCGTTGTTGAAGAAAGATTTGATGATGCTTTTCATTCATTCAGCTTAAAATGAGAAAGACGACGATTTATATGAATCTGATTTATCTTGTATCTAATGTCTGAAATGTGTCAGTTTCTCGATTGAAATCAGATGTGATGTCAAATCTCTAAATTCAATCGAAACTGCTTCATCAACGACAAGAACTGCATGTTTTTCTGAGCGATTAATTCGTTGCATAGAATCGTGTCTTGAAAATCAAGAAGACGCGTGAGTGACTTCAACAGCTCGTTCACAATATCTCATTGTATGTAGTAGAAGATGAGATGATGAAGAGTGTCATCGACTTTAAGACTCATTCTCTTCTTCATTAGTTCACTTGAGTCAGTGAAGCACAAGATCTCGAACACGTCATCGAAATTCACAAAAGTTCAGATAATCTCATCATCACGCTCTTGATCATCAGAAGCGTCGTGCTCATAAACAAATATGAAGTCGCTTGCAATGAATGACTCGTCACGTCTGAGTTCTCGCGAGCAAAAAGATAGTCTTTCAGATAGACAAGCTTCAACAAGCACGAGTGTGTCAAGCTTTGTTAATGTGAAAGATCTAGTGAAGATTGATGATACAACTGTTCTTGCGATCTCGTTCAAGCTATCATCTTGAAGAGAAAGAGCAGACTCTGATTGAGAAATTCTAATATTCTGTGAAAAATTAAGTGATGTTAGAGTATCAAGAGACAAAGAGTTTCGAGAATGCATGACATTCTCAATCTCTGCGAATGATAGCTTGATTTTCTCTGCTGCATGAGACAGTGAGATACATGATATGATGATAGACGATAAACACATTGTTGAAAGACAACTGATTCTTTGATCGAAATAAAATGATGCAATAATGTGTATGTAAAGAACTGTTAACAGAAGATGTGTGACTCAAATAATTCGAAAATAAAATAAGAAAGTCTTGTTTTGAAAAGTTAGATGTGATGAAGAGAGATTGCATCACACACATTGAGAAATTTGAACGCTTTAAAAAGACGAACAAAAAGAGCAAGTCAATACGATCGTTCAGTGCAAAGACACAAGTCAATATATCTAAGATAGAATCTGAGACCATCATTTTTAGATCAACTTTTAGAAGATATGTATAAAATGAGTCAACATCAAAAAAATGTGAGCAAGTAGAAGATAATTCAGATTAGAAATCTACTTGATCATTGAATCAGTAAATTTCGAGCGAGACTGAGACTGAGAATGACAAATTCGCGTCTAATACAGCGTGCTTTCAGCAAAGAATGACAAAATGTATCAATCATGATTCATTGACTAAAATTTGCAAGCGAGCTTAGATGATCGACAGATTACTTTGATTCTTCAAGAAATCAAAACGCGATGATGCGAGTTTGAGCGAGAATCTGTACTTTTTCTGCTTGCAGCGTCTACACGCAATTGTCAACGAAATGAATATGTATGACATATGATGAGAAACAACGTTAACAGCGAATTCATGTGTATCTGAAAGTATCACTGATGTAGTTTCTAGAAATCGTGAAAAGCGAAAAAACAGCTTCGTTGCTCGATCGAAATCATTTCTGTCTAGAACTGAAAGAAACGACAAATCTAGTCTTCACGACTTCGAAGAATTTGTCACGATGAATAGCAACGCAAGAGAAAGCAAGCGTCATGAGACGTCGATGACAATTTCACTTGCGAATGCACAGACTTTGAATTTCACAGACGACGAATCTGACGAGCAGATTGCGCGTATCTCAGTCGTTCAAAAGCAACTTTCATGTTCAGCGTGTTCTAAAACTTTCGCAAGATCTAATCATTTTCGAAGACATGCTCAATGTATCAAAGATGAATCTTATCGAGCTTTCTGACTAGTTCTGAATCAAAAACGATGTTTGAAATGTTGACATTTATTCACGACTTCAGTCGATCTCAAACATCATAAGAAGAAATCTCTTTGTAAATCGCGAACGTTCAAAAATGTCTTCATATCGCAAGAAGAATTCATCGAGTCTAAGCTGAAGAAAGTTATTTGAGAGAATGATCATTTGAACGTTCAAGATTGCAAATCTGAGAAAGCTCAGCAATCTTTTGCATTAAACAGTAATGATATTCAAGAAAAGACGAAAGGCAAGACTTTGTGTGCAACTGCACATTCTTGAAAGAAACAAGATCAATCTCTGCTTGCGAATACAATTTCTTGAGCAACGAGAAATTGAAGTGATACAACATATTTACATCTCTTAAAGAAATAAGATGAATTCACGACTACGAGCATAAATTCTTTGATAATAGATCACTGAAATAATACAACATATCAATTCACAACTGCGAACACGATTTCTTGATCAACAAGAGACTGAGTTAGTGAAACATATTCACGTTCTTCAGAGAAGTGACATGAATTCACGACTGCGAATACAGTTTCTTGATCAACGAAAGACTGAGATAATGCGATGTATCAATTCATAACTGCGACTACGATTTCTTGATCAAGAAAAGATTGAGACTTTGAAGCAAATATGTATCTTTTAGAGAAACAAAACTTGAATAATGCAGTCATCACTTTCTCACTTTGAATACAATTTCTTGAGCAACACAAGACAGTTACAAACATTCGCAGAATGATTGATCAGAAATAAATGATCTCAGCGCTTTTTCTTCGTGATATATGCAGCTACTTCTTCTTTGTGAATGTTGAGTCTCAACAAAGTCAAGTGATTGAAGAAATTATGAAATGCTGTCGTTTCTGCAAAGACTTGTTGTAGATATAGACTTTGCTCAAGAATATCAAATCGCTTTTCTTTCTTTGTTATATTATCGCTCACTCTCTTTGAACATCATATGTTAGATTTATGAATTTTTCATCTTCTTCACTTGACTCGAGCACTGTCAGATCTTCACGTCAGATAATCACGTCATCAGATGCAAGCTCTTTGTTCACTTTTCTTCAGTCTGATTTCGACACAGATGACAACTGTAGATGAGATGCTTTCAGTAACATGTATCAATCATTGCTGACATTGAGTTGCGTGAGAGCAATAGTGACAAAGATCATGTTCTTCAAGATAATCTTAGATACGAAATGTGACTTCTTGAAACGAAAGATGTTGAGATCGACAGCTCATGACTTTTGTGATACAGATGTCAATGCGATAAATTTCTGAAGCTTAGATATGTGATTCTTTTCAAGTCAGACTCAAATGTGCATTATACAGATAGAGATCATATCTTGATAAAGTTGAATATCATTTCATGCGCTAGTGAAGTGACTTGATATACGAATTGATTATCGAACAATTCGATAGATTGAAGCTCTTCATGTATGTCTTTCGCTATTTTCTGAGCTTGATCTTGAGAAATGACTTCTGACACAATCATATAATCAGAATTCTCATTCATTGCGATGTGATATTGTAAGCTCAAAGCATCGTCAAACAGAGAAGTAGTGTTGACGAAGTCTAAATGAGTGTCGTTCAATCACATGCTATCAGATTTGATATCTTCGATCATGTGATCATTGAGATCATCAGAGAAATTCGTCATCTGCAAAAATTTCTTTGTCAGTTTTATTTGTTCAGTCAACTTCGTCGCTTTACAGACTGTACTGATCTCGCTGAAATCAAGTATGCACTATGAGTAGAGTACAGAACTAAAAGACAGGTAATGAGATAAGACAATAAGACAGCAAGACAACATGACAGCACAGAAGCAGCTCAAAATCGTAATATTAGTCTGATGATTATTGAGCATGATTGACACTGATGCTCGATTCATTTGAAAGATTTCTCTGACTGCAGCTTTCAATCAGTTGAAATTTTCTTAGTTAACTTCGAGACACACTTCAACTTAATGAACAAGTTTGTTGATCGACGAGCTAAAGAGTCAGTGTAAGAAAGAGTCAAACACTTTTCAAAATCTCTTGATTTCTTTCTGAATCATTGATCAAGTAGATTTCAGATTCGATCTGCTGAATCAATAATCAAGTTCATATCTGAAACGATGATAGATTGAATCAAGTTAAGTTAGACGCTTAACATATGCTTAGTCAGCTGAGTAAGTTCTACAACATCATTTACTACATTTAAGACTCTTGAAAACGAATTTGCTTCGATCTTCTATGCATACTCAAGACAATGCTACAAGATGAAACTCTTGATACAAGATGTTAAAGTGAGCTTTAAATGCTCGCGATCAAGAAAGCAATTGAGAATTTCGTTGTCTTTAAAATCGAGTCGCTTCAAGTTGATTGTAGAGACTCTGCTTAGAGACTTGAAGTGAAAACAGCAAAGTTGTAAAGTTATAGATCTCTACATATCATCAAGCTTCTGCTAACTGCAAAGCAATTTGCAAATAGAAACGCAACATAAAAGAACTAGAGCTTGCATCTTCGAACTCTCTCACGTCTTCTTGATGCTTTGTGTAAGTTCACATTCTCAATGCTGTCTTAGTGATTTCTGCAAGTCATATCACAAAATGTTGAAGACTGCACGACTTGCATGAACATGCATGCATGTTTGTCTATAAAGTATTTCAGAAGAGCTCGTTGCCTTCTTTTTCTAATGAATTTGCCTTGTTTCATCGTTCAACGCTCGAGATGCGTGTAGTCAATTCAGCGTCGTCTTCAACGTCTGAGCTTAGAGTCGCGTGATCAGAGTTCAAGTATATTCAAGTCATCAATGAGATCAAGTATTCATGAGCTTTGTCAGAAGTTGATGTGAAGATAGAATGCTCTGATCTTTCTCAAGAACTTACAATTTACACAACTTCATAGATCTCAGAATCGATTCGATCTGATGTCGAGAAGCTTAGTACAAATCTAAGAAATAAGTCATGAAAGCTTGACTGCGCATCAGCGAATCAAATCGAGTCAAGCAATTTCAACTGATATCTAGTAAGATCAAAGTTGAAAATCAACGTTGCTGAGAAAATTAATGATGACGAATATTACGATGTTGCTGTTCATAGTCTATATCTTTCATGACTATTCTTTCATGAGCTCAAGCTAAATCTCGACTATAATTCAACGACGTCAATAAAGAAAGACATATCGATTCATGATATCTGAGACGTGACAAGAAGAACTCATGCTCATTTTCTTCTCAACGCTGTAAATGCGATTCGTTCTGAGCGCGATCAAGAACTCGAGAAATGTTATCATGATATTGCTCGATCAAATGATCTAGCAATATCACTTGAGAGAGTCATTCTAAATCACGACATCTTGATAAACTCTTCGCTCATTGAGCTAGAAATTTCATTAACATTCTTTAGAGATCTGATTCTCAAGTTCGCAAACAGTTTACGCGATGTCTTGTGTTTCTTGATTTGAACTTGCTGAGAAGTTATGACTCTCGTCTTGCTCTCGAGCTTCTGACAAAAGACGAAGATGATTTGCTTCAATCTTTCTGAAAGAGTCGTAGAGTTCTATTCAAGACTGCATCAGAGATCGAGACATCAATGAAGATGTTAAAAGACTTGAAGCTTCACAACATTTCACTACTTTGATGTTTGCTAAAATTTTCTGACGATAGAGTGAAACATCGACAACATGCGCTCGACTCAAAACATTTAATCAGCAATAACGTCAATCTATTTGATCTTCTTATCGACATCGTTGATACAAACTCGTTTGAAAGTTTTGATTTGAAGCAAATGCACGATGCGCTTTGAAAATTCGAAATTTTCGCTGAAGACTCAGATATCAGCACGCTGAATACAGTGAAATAAAGTATGCAATTAATGAACTTTCTTCTCATTGACTTTTTGAAGAGATATTTGATATGATATCTGAAAGATCGAATCTAATTAATGCTAATGTTGCTAGAATCTTTCGTTGCAGATTTTATGCAGATTAGACTCAAAGCAGATGAATCTAGTTCGCATACATTTGTAAGTCGTCTTTCTGCGAATACAGAAGAGTAATACTGATGAAAGACAGCAAGCAAATTTATCATCAACATTCATCTCTTTGAAAGTCAGAGAATAATGTACTATTGCTTCTCACTTGAAGCTCAATAGTTCACGATCAGTCTCTTTGAGTACTTAGTGAATGAGCAAGCTCAGTCGACAATTTGAAGCTATATCAACAATTGATTGAGAATCTTCAAAATTCTCAAAGAATTGAGCAGCTCGCATTGATTCTAGCTGTCTTAATGTGTCATCAACGACTTCTTTCTTACACTTCGAACGATACTGCGCAACTTGTCAAAGATGACTATCTGATTGATCTAGATTTTCTCTTGAATGATCAACTTTTTAGTAACAGACGAATGATCTTCAAAAGAATAAGTTTTTCGTTTCTACAAGTACTTGATATCTTTGAGAATGAGTATGAGAATATGATTCAACTTCTTGTTGATTCAGTTGACAAAAAAGCATTCTTACTGAAATGATTTGATGAATTTTCGAATCAATATTGAGCAAGAAGAGTCAGAGATCGACTTGCTCATAGCAAAGTCTATGAAGAAGAGAGAGCGTTAATTTTGATAAAGACATCGACGATGAGTGACATAAATGATGATCAAGAATGATTCTTGATAATGTTCAATCACGATCTTGAAGAAAATGAGAGATGTGACATGATTGAGAGAGTCGAAGAAGATGATGATACTGAACTAACTATGATGTAAGACGACAAGACTGAGAATTTAGTGTCGTGATGAAAATTATCGAGAGTAATCTTTTGATGGAAAAAATCTCTTTGCTCTGAGTTTTCTGAGTCAGCGTAAAGATCAGCGCTCGCAAGTTGAGTGATCTTGTATAATAAAAGAAGAAATCTCGAGAATTTGCAAATTGAAACTAGAACGACTCATTGCATTTGAGTTTCTCTTTTTGTAGCTGATATAGTCGAAATCACATTTATTGATGCAAATGCTGCAGATGCTCATGAGAATTGAAAGACGACAGAGTGATGATTTTCGTACTTCAAGAATGATAATCTCATAGCTTTGAAGATCTTCACTTTTCATGATCGAATGATCTGCTCAAAGATTCTGAGCTGAATACGTGCACATTGTGCTGCTCTTTAACATGACAGATCTAGTCTTCAAGTCACTCTTCGATGATCTTTCACTCAGATCAATGTTAAGCAAGAAAGCTGCAATGAGAATTGATTTCAACGTCGTAACTCAAACATCTACAAGCAGTAAATTGAACGTTTCAAGCGCAACATTCAGCTCTTCTCTCTTGATCATTTCTTTTAATCAGTAAGTGTTCAAGATCGATGTCAACGACATGATCAGTTGAAGAATGAAAGCTTACTTCTTTTAGTATGAAACAAAGTCAGAATTGCAAGCTGTCTGCGCATCAGATTTTATCACTTGCACGAAGACGTCTGCTCTACGCTCAGACAATTGCAAGATTTGAGAGTCATTTTCAGTATTCATTGTGAGAAAGTGAGAAGAATCATTTGACTCATCGTCTTCGATTACAGATGAAGAGATCTGTAAGAAACGAGAGTGTGATTTAAGATGTCTTCTCATTTTCACAGCTAGCACAGAGTTCAGTAAGAGTCGTTCAAAGTGATGCTCAAAATGAGAGAGAGATACAAAATGATCTGAATTCGAAAGCAGCAAAGAAAGATGAAGAAGATACTACAGAATATAGAAATGAAACAGCAGAAGAGAAAGATGACAGTGAAGTAGAGAACATTGAAGATAAAGAAGCAGATAAAGCATTACAATGACTCGAAATGAAATGAGAGTCTCTCGCTAAGATTTTCATGAAAACAGACTCAGAAACTCATTGAGATGTGATTTATTAGATAGCAATGAGAAAAAACAATCACTTTCACTTCAGATTGAATGATCTTTCGATTGAATGATTTTCGCTATGATTTCAAGTCTCTGCATATATCAAAAGATTATTACATATGTTTAGAATATTGATTTCATGCAAGCATGACTACGAAACAATGACAGTCTAGATCGTATAGCTTTACAAAACAAGCGCGTAGTTACATAATCATCTCTAACATAGATCGTAGCTGTCACTGAATTCTGAGACTAAAGACATTCAGAAAACGAAAGAGAGTATCAGATAATTCTTTAGAGAATGTCAATAAATTTTGCGCATATGCTGAGATAGATGTTATCATTCTGTCTCACTAGTGATGAATTTTATTTTTGCTCGCTTATATAATCAGTCAGCTGCTCGCTGATTTTCTCTCTATCATGCAACTCATCACTCTTGCCATTTTCTCGCTCATCAATCATCATGCAGAATTAACAAGTGTTATCATAACACATCAGAAATTATTATAACAGCATCAATCTCGACATATTCACTTTCTTTTAAGAAGTTAAAGAGTCTTCAACAATCGACTCACTCTCAACATGAATTGACTTTATCTGAGCGATCTTCAGAGTTTGAGATCGACTCGAATTCATATCTCGACAGTGCAATCGACATGTTGAGTGAATCAGCAGTGTACTTATACAACAATCATCATTACATGAATAGTCGCTTTGATGACATTGAAACACGCATTGACAAGCTTGACATACATGTTGACAAGCTTGACACACGCATTGAAAAGTGATTTGACTATGTCAATAAGCGATTTGTCAAAATCGAGAACGATATCAAAGCAGTCAAGAATAATGTCAAAGCAGTCAAGAATAATGTCAAAGCAGTCAAGAATGATGTCAATCAACGATTTAATAAGACAAGAGCAATAAACTTTAATCAATTTGCTAAAGTGTTAAATGTCAAGATTGACGACATCTGTTCAAGATGAAAATGATCAAAAGAGATATCAAGTGAGTGTTGACTTTTCTGAGACAGTCAAAGAATTTTGACTTCTTAAGTTAAACAGTAAATCTAGCAAGTTGTTAACACGTTTGTTGAAACTAACGTCGATCATAGTCAATAAACTTGCAAGTCTAGCGAGACATTACTTCATCAAGAACTGAAAAAATTGACAGTGTCTGAATCAAAAGAACTCTAAAACAACTCAATATGATCGTCTTGAAGACGCAATTGCAACGCATTCTCAGCAATGTTTTTGAATTCTAGCGACGAAATGAAATCTTAAATATGAACAACTGAAACGAATAAATGATGAGTCAGAGAAGATATGCTCTGTAGCACAGAAGCGAAAAGCGAATGATGAGATGAAGACAAGAAGAATCAAACTCAGAAGAGAAAGCAAATTCGAGATGAAAATATCGTTCATCTTTAGTAAGAGCGAAGAGATGATAATTAAGAGTAAAACAACAAAGACGAGATCAGAAGTGACGATTCATCATCAAACAACGCTGAAGAAGATTCTGCAACAGTATCACTCGTCGAGACAATCTAGAATGTTCATGAAGTCAACGAAGCTTGAATATGAAACTTCGTCATTGACGTGAGCGACGAGACTTCGTGTTCACGCAGCGATGAGAATGAATTCTTCAGTATTGAGTGAAGAGCGTAGAATATCTCGTATCTCTAAAATGATGAATGTGAAGTCTAAAGACTCGAAGAGTTAGACTTGATCGAGTTGATCATACACAAGACTTGCAGCACAGTATTTGAGCAATGAACTTGATCTATCAGATCTAATCAGATTCGTCAATAAAATGCTTGTCTTTTCAGACATTTCGTTAGTGACTAATCTGTTTCTCTTTCAGCAGATTCAACGACATTATCAGAAGACAAACATCACGTCGCAAGATTGAAACAGTCTGAAATACGACGCTTTTATCTCATCTCGTCGATGCAATGAGAATAAGATTCATCTGATCAATTGCAAAACTCTGTATCATCTTGATCTGATCATTGCATGAAGAAAACTCGAGCAGGTTTATCAACGTCAAAGACAAGAAGTTGAAATCAGAACTATGCAATGCAATAATGATATTTACTGTCAACATTCTCTTCATCTGCTTCAATTCTGCTTCACTCTTAGACATCTTTCTCGCTATAGCATTCTGTTCTAATTCTGACACGTCGCTTCAATTTGATATGATACATCGTGATTGTGCTTGTGACTCGAGCAGTGAGATGAGTGTCTCTAGTGTCTCGTCATCTATAATTCAAGCTCTTCTGAGCAACGTCTTTCAGAAGAAATCTTCTGAAGCAGCTTGAAACAGTGCTCATGATGTCTCGTCATCTGATATTTGAGCTATTCAAGATAACGTCTCTTAGAAAAACTCTTCTGAGACAGTGCAAGATGATGTTTCATGCAGCTTGAATGAGTCGATATTGAATCATAGAAGACAAACAACGTCAGATCTTCTGAAATAATGAGCTCAAAAGTTCTCTTCTGAAGATATAATCAACAGCGATTTTGAAAGTTTCTCTTAGACGTTTAGTACAAGAAGTGATTACAATCAACTTTCTTCTCATTCTTTATTGCATTATTTTAATTCAATATGCAGCAGACTCAAGCTCTAAAATAGTTAACAAATCTTGAAATATGCTCTTGTCTTCGCTTGCTTTTCTGTTCTTCGTTGATGATCAATCAATTTTGCAAATCAATTTCTTCATCTTTTTTCGCGCTGCAGCTGAGTCTTTGATCACGAATAGACTGCGTGCTTGCTTGACGCAGAGACATGATTGTACACGCACTCATGATGTGCTTACGAACAAATGCACGATCATCAGTCTTTGTTCATTCAAGTCAATCTATCTCATTTACGTTCATGCTGTGCTCAATCTTTTGTCTCAAACTTCTTCAACAATCTCTGTGCGCTTCTCAATTTACTGCTGAGCAATTATGTATCTTTTCAGCGTACTCTATATTTCGTTTCTGACTCAATCGCTCTCTTCTCAAGAATCTTCGTAATTTCTCACTTCTGCTTCTCTATCTCTGCTGAATCATCAGAGCTCTGATGTTGCTTGATTTCAAGTGATCTGATGATGATAGTGCTGATAAAATCATTGATGACTGATCTTCTTTCATTGCAAGAATTTGCGTGAATAGATCATCTTTCATGATTCGCGAATGAAGTGATGTTAGAAGAGCATAGACGATTAAGAGACTTGATGATTGTATTAGAATTCAAGAAATGATGTGTCTTTGACTCTTTTGTTGAACAAAATGTGTTGAGTTGAATGTCTGCAGTATCAATCTCAGACATAATGCTTTCTATCTCAGCAGAAGTGTTCTTATCATCAGTCTTGATGTTTTCATTCTGCATCACAAATAAATTATTTGTGAAATGTCAGACATTGTTTCACTTTTGAGTTAAAGATTCACGTTCTGTATCTACTCTGACTGTCATCAATCTCACTCGATCGATTTGAGCTTGCAGTATTCTCATGATCTTGAAGCGCTTGATTGTAGTAAAGTTCAAGTTCAGAAGAAATTTTGAATACAACTTGTAAAGTCATCTTTTTCGCTTTCTTATGCTTCTTCGATGAAGAAAGATCATGATCATCAATGTTGATTCTATTCTCATCGATATGATTGTGAGAACTTTCAATAAACTTGATGAATGAAAAGTAGAAGTCTTTCTTGTTATTGATGTCACTGTCGTTGTCATCTTGATTATTCTTAGCTCTTATCGAGTTTTCTGCAGTAATTAGATGAATTTCTCATGATGCTGAGTTTCAACAATATCTTCATTCTCGACTTTGATATCTTCATTCATCTGAGTTTGAAACAAAGATTCAATTTTTCGATGTGTCGTGAATGACTTGTCTCATCAGTCGCGCTCTAAGATCATCATGCATTTTTCGTCAGTATTACTCAAAATTGATGACTTTAGGCTGAAGCATGAGCTGCTTGCTGATGATGATTGATAAAAGTTGATGCGAGACATGTCAACGACAGTCATTGCAGAAGATATTTGCGAGAGAATCTTATAAACAAGAAGACAGTGAAAACGACTGTCTGTTCTACAGAAGAGCGCAAAATGAACTATATGTCATGACTCATCAGTCGCTCTTGACACAGAGATACATTTAATTTTATTGAGAGTCACATCATCTCTGCGCTGTCTCTCTAAAGCTTCGTAAGTCTTCTCTTGACTACACGCAATTCTTAAGAATTGCTCAATTCTCACTGATTTCTTTTTTCTCTTCTCTGTTCTCTTGTCATTCAATTCACGCGCTGTATTTCTTGAAACAACGTGCATTCGAAGATCTTTACTGTGACAGTCAGCTGAATCGTCGTCAATCTTCATGAATCAAACTTTACAGAACGTCTCATAAAACATCTTGCAAGACACTTGATAAAGCACAGATTATGCAAATTCTCTTCTCTAAAGCTAATCGTCAATGATTCATCAATAGTTTATGACTCAGCATTGACACGACTGAGACAATCTCTTCATGAGCTGAGAAATTTTCAATGCAGATGACAAGAATGAAGAGTGTTTGACAAAATGACACAGAATGACACAGAAAAATGTCATCTCTTCAACAGTCAAGTTTCGATTCAGACAGTGCTGCGCAGAGCACATGCATATTCTCTCAATCAAGTCGTTGTCACGTCAGCATCAACTGATGTCTGAAACTCAATCAAGCTGAACTAGACAAGACTGCTCAATTGTCGCAAGTCAGACTTCAACAGAAGATGTCATCAGATTGCTGACAACAGCATCACGTCATTCATTCATCGACGACACAGTAGAAAACACGCTCAGAGTGATGTGAGACATTTGTTCAATTGATCTCGATGCACAGACGATAGCTTTGAGCAGACTTTGCCTTGCTTGCGCTCTTGTCGTGACGATGATGATTACTTAACATCTCATGAACAATAGTTATCATGCTAATGAAGTGAGAAACAGAAGATCAGCTATGAGCAGAAAACAGAAGAACGCTGAGAGAGAGAGACAGAAAGATCGAGAATCACTCTAGAAGATGCAGGTGAGAGACGCGAAGAACAGCGATTCAAGAAGTCAAGAAAAAAAGTGCGTGTTTTCAAATGAGAAAGATCGTAAGCAGAAACGCAAGAAACAAGTCTTGAGTCAGATGAGCGACGTGAAAACTGAGTCAATAAAATCGATCATCGCAAAGATGAGACTTCTCTCAGATGTGAGTTGAGATTCAAGCGAAGAATCATGAGATGAAAACGAGAAGTCGACAAAAAGCTCAGACGAAAGAGACAAAGAAGATGAGAAGAAATGTTGAAAGTCGAGAAGAAACGAGCGATTATTTATGAACTAAGAAAGCGACGATGAGCTGTGTTGACACGCTTTCCCCAATTTAAGAAGACATCAAACTCAAATGCGCAAACATCAGCAGATAAATTACAAGATAAAAATGTATCATTTTAAAAGAGATTTTGATTCTTGCATAAAAAGATGAAATCTATCATTGCAATAGAAACTTCAAAGTTACCTGCTTTAAGCATGCAGTTTAAAAGCAATGCAACACTTAAGTTCAATGAATTTAAGCAAAATATTATTTCATTCAATTTTACATGCTGATCATGCAAGAAAATGAAACATAAGATTAATAATTTGATGTATTTCAACTATGCATTCAGATAAAAGACTTGCAATCATGATGAAGAAATGAGAAAAGAGAAAGTTTGATGTTCATCATTGAATCATTAAATATAACTATGAAAAGATGATTATCATGTGCATTGATGATATTAATATTGATAAATGTTTTTGAAAAGATGTGCAAAGCTCACTGTCTTATTAACTTTAAGATTAAGCAAAACTTTATATTATAATCATAAGTAAAAAAGCATAAGTTATTAAAGAATCATGCAATTCTGAAACAGATTCAGATGATTAATGATCATTAAATTCTTTACTATAATACATATCAAATCAATATTAAGTTAAAAACAAACAATCACAACGCATGCATCACAAATTTTGAAAAAGAGCATTACAAACAAGACAGAGTGAATCTAGAAGATGATTGAATGATAATGAATTGCACAAATCATAGCAATGCTGATTCAAAGATGATTGTGAGTGACGTTGATTCATTGCAAGAAAACAAAGATGTAAGATTGAAATGCTCATGCAATGATGAAGAGAACATTGTTAACATTATTGATTTATTAATAAAGACATCAACGTTAAAGAAAAAGAAGAGCAAAGATCATTCATGAAAAGAGATAGCATTAAAGCTGATTTGACATCTTTGAATTAACTCAGAAGAAAAACATCATATGAATCAGAACGCATTCATCATGAAGAATATATAGAAACTGAAAACATTAGTTCAACTGCTTAACAAGCAGTTGCATACATAGAAAAGCACACATCTTTCAACGAAAATCACGTCACGAGTGAACGTGACAAGAGAAGAAATGACGACAAGAAAGTAATGTTTCAGAGATGATTTGTCATCGCTTCGCAAGAAACGAGAAATTATGATTAAAATAATGAACAGAAGAGAAATAAAAGAGATATAAAAGAAGTTGATTGAACAGATTTTACAAAGAATCACAAACATGTTGACAGATCAAAAAGATCTAATTAGATCACTTTGCAAACTGAATAATGATGATATTTCTCTTCATGCAGTTAGCTCAGATGCTTAAGCAAATCTGAAAAAGACTCAAATATGAGCAAAAGAAATCATGAGTTCAACACATGTAACACGTTGAATCTTCGCAATGCTGACACATGAAGTATGCATTACAATAGACATGAATTATCAGAAAAAGATTATTGAAAGATTGATAAAAGATAAAACAAGACTTCATGAAGATCTGAAAGTTCTAAGAATAGTCTGACTCAAGAAGATAGCAAAGAGCAAGAAGATTCATTCATCACTCATCATAAAAATTGCAATTGAAGCGATGATGAATTGATTAATGAACATGAGCATGTTGAACTCATATCAAGAATGTGCATGCAAGTTATTTGAAAAAAACTGTTGCATCACATAATGCTTCAGATGTCATAAATTTGATCATATGATTAAGTTCTGCAGAAAGAATCAGTGCTGCAAAAAGTGTGCAGACAAGCATTATATAAAGAAGTGCATGATGTCTTCAAATAAAAGATATTGCATCAACTGCAATGAAAATCATGAACTCTGAAGATGCATCTGTCTTAAGTGACAACAGCAGATGAAACAAGTGTTTGAAATCTATAAAAACAGATTATTCAGATATTTTGAAATGTCTAAATTCAATCATACACTCTTTTTGCTATCTTTGAACTCTTTAGATTCAATGAACTCTTCAGATTCAATGAACTCTTTCAATTCAATGAATTTCTTGAACTCAGCAAAAGTCATGTTGAAAACATGCAGTTAAATTGCTGATGAATCAACTTGATAAATAGTAAAGATCAAGAAGAGATGAGTCAATCTTTTCTCTTGCGTGAATAATGACTTAGACGAGACAACATCTGAGCAGATTCAGAAACGTTCAATCAGAAAGCAAGAAAGATTCTCGATGATTGAAAGCATACAAAAAGTCTTCTTATCACAGAGTCAACAACAGCTATGAACAACTTTATGATAAAACAATCTTTTCTATGAATTTTACAGTACAACATCAGAAAGTTATTAAGAATTCAAGAATCATTTCTAATTAACAGAGAAGTTCGCGAATTTAACATAGTAGTTATACAGAAGCAAGATCGTAACAACAATGATTTACAATCATTTAACTCAGCACACAACTTCTTTCATCTAGTAAAAAACTCGTCATTTCAATCAAGAACATGCATATATGTTAACAAATATTTAAGATTCAATCAATGAATAGTAGAAACAGCTGAGTCAGACATTTGCTCAATCAGAATATTAACTTGTAATGCAGACAACAAAACGCAGACGCTAAGACTTTTAAATGTTTACAATTTATGCTCATTGTTTACTATATTTACAGAGAGATTTTCAATCATTTCTCATTTGAATGAACTACTCAAGAATGATTGCAAATAACTGATTATAAAAGATTTTAATCTACATTATTCTCATTGAGAGAGATGAAGATGTTTCACTCATCATATGATGATTAATACTCTACTAAACATCATTACAAATGTAAGACTGAAATTATTGCTGAAATCAGATATTATTACTTGCAAAGCTCACAATCAATTTACGATGATTGATCTAGTTGTTAACAGCGAGAAAATACAGTTCATGATATGTAAGTGCAAAATATGAATTGATCTGCATCAGAGATCAAATCATCTTTCAATCATCACAGAGTTATGTTTACAAACAATCTCAGTGCAACTTTCAACTTAATGACTTTGAAAGAAAATAAATACAGAAGCATTAAGTGCTTATTTGCAAATGCATCTATCTTTGAAACACTCTTTAGACGACAAGACTATGATGAATGACAAAGTGTGTAAGATTATCAGAGTGTTACAGAAGATCATCGAGAAATTTATCTTTTTAACAAAGTCATCAAATTGAGCAAAAAACTTTTGAAATCAAAGCTGCTTCAAAGTAGTAATGAAATCAAGATGATTGCAAATCATATGAAAAATGCAAAATACATTAAAAGCATGAAATGAATATCTGAAGCACAACAATCATAAAAACAAGATCATTCAACAAATGAAATGTGCATACTTCAGATCACAAATGCATGAGTTGAGCAAAGCACTCAAATCAATATGATGCTTTGCAAAATGAGCTAGAATCGAAAGTCAGCTATCTAAAAAGCTTTCTCAATTTTCATCACTGAAGTGAAGTGACATTGATCATATGACAATGATGTTCAAGAAAAAAATCGAGATACTGTGAGAAAAGTTCTTTTTCTCATCTTCTCAAGCGAATGTCAATGACATCGCAGAATCATTTATATGTCTGACAGTCTCATTCAATTCATGCATCACAGAAGATGAAGTGAAGCAGACAATCAAATGAGTAAAAGCAGACAAAGCATCAGATATTTCAGATATTTCAAACAAAGTGCTTCAAGCGAGTCTTGCAGAATTAATTTCAGTATTGACGAGTTTATTCAACGCATGCATAATACATAAGTATTATTCAAAGCAGTTCAAAAAGACTCAAACAATAGTATTATATAAATCAAAGAAAAGTGACTATATCAATTCAAAAATGTATCAACTCATTGCTTTGCTTAACATCATAAGCAAAACGTTGAAGTTGATCATAATCAAAAGACTGAGTGACATAATCAAGACTCATTGCATGTTATCAAATGCTCAAATGAAAGTGAAACATAAGTGATTCATGATCTTGATGTTAAATCTACTGATAGATCAAGTTCACACAATGTGAGACTGTGAAATTAAATATGTGATCTTCATGCTAAGCTTAAATGTTGTTGAAGCATTTAATTAAGTCTCACATGTTAAACTTCTGCATACGCTGAAAATGAAAAGAATGTTAAGCTACATAATTGAATGAACATGCAGCTTTCTAAAGAATCGAAAGACATCATTAATATTCAATGAATAAATGAGTGATATACATAAGATAAACGCAAACATATTGCAGAAATCTTTCATTTCATCGATTCTCTTTCTATTCTTCAACGTAAATTTAATTAAAAAATGCGAAGCATTGAGAATTAAAATCAAAGTGCTTGACTTTATAAATGATATTAACATTCTAATTTACAACAGATTCACTGAGAGATGACTGCGTCGCAAGTCAAAATTCGAAAATTGAAATTTTCCGCGCTCACGCAGGCCAAAATCGGCGGCGGAACGAGAGTTCATCAACGTAGAAGAAAGAATCATCAATTTAGACAGTAATTTGATTGACAAATCGAAGAGCAAACTCATACGAAAAGAACAAATCATCAATCGAATTCAGAACAGCACAGAAAACTGTGTACTGACGCAAAAATCGAAATCGAACTCTTTTGCGCTCGAAGATCGCACAGAGAACAACGTTGTTTCAGAGAAGTACAGCGTTTCTTATCAAATCACTATCTGTTTCACCTTTTCTTGATGCGTAAGGCAATAAGTCAAGATCAGTCGTTACTATTCTGAGCGAGGTAACGCGACTACTTCGATACCTGAAATATAAAGCAATTGCGTCAAGCATTTTCTATCAAAAGAGTAATCTAGGTTCTTACAAGCTAGATTTATATCATTTTCGTCTGACATAAGTCGGTAATAGAAGGCGATCTATTGCAGGTTTCGGGATAGAAATCGGAGAATCTTTACACTAGAGTTACTGTCTACGTGAAACGCTCTGAATAAGAGGTTAAAAAGATATTTAAGCGATGTCAAGTGAATTTTTAGAAGTCAGAAGCTCGAAACGAGGGAAAATCTCTATGAAAAGAAATATAAAGAGTCGCTTTATGCGCTCTTTCTCGCCCCGTTTCGCGAATAGTAACGCGAAACTCAGCAGAAGCAATAGCTCAGTGTCAGAACTCAAAACGTCGACGATAGAAATCAAAAAGTCAACGTTAGAGATTGAAACAGATCTATGAGATGAACTTAGCATGAGTTCGTCAACAAGCAAACAACTGCAGAACGACATTGTCGATTTATTTTGCAGTCAACAAAAATCGCTCACATCAGCAAATAGAAAAACGCAATACATGTTTAGTTCACTCGATGCATTGATGCTAAATTCACATGCAAATGCACATAATGACAAGAATACAATCAATCTGTGAAATGCGAATTCGCAGCAAAAAGAGCAAACATGAGTGATTGTGAAATTCAAAGAAATAAAAAAGCGAAAAGCGATGAAAAGTTCGCAAAAAGAAGCTAGCATCGAAGTTAGTACTAGCAAGTGCTACGATGTCATCTCTAAAGAGATGCAGATAAAGAGACTGCGCGAAAGAATTGAATTCGCAGTCAATCAGCTAAGACAAGCAATATCAGAACAGAAAGAGGCTATAAATCATAGCTTAATCTACATTCGAAAAGCATGCGACGAAAGCATAGAAAACCCGATTCAGAAGCAAATTGATTGACTTCAAAGTTAAACAAACAACAAACTGAAGATCATTCTACAATTGATTTAACAAAATGCTGAAAACATCAAAAAGAAAATCAATGCAAAGCAAATGACTGAGAATTCGCAAACCTCGCAGAAGGCGCAGGTTTCGCAAACGTTGCAAGTCATGCAAAATTCGCAAAAATCAACGCAGAAGCTCACATATGTGCAAAAAGCAGCTCAAGTCACAGATGCAAATGCAAATGCAAACACAAAGACAAATGTGAATGCAAATGCAGGCGAATAAAATCTGATTACCAAGAAATTCTCGTCAAAATCACAAGAAATATCGTATCACGAAAGAAGACTCATTGTCAATTTCAAAAATGAGAACTGAACTTTAAAGACGATGAAAATGCGAGATTCGATGAATAACGCATTGAAAAAGGCGAAAATCGATCTAATAGTCGTCATGATAGCCAAAACGCAAAAGGGAAACAATATTGTTCTGACGATCTCGGAAAAATACATCGCAGACGTCTTACTAGCGCAAAGAGCAATATGACAGCATGTTTTTGATGTTAAAAGCATTAAGAAAGACGAGAAATGACACAAAATAGTCATACACAGTCTGAAAACCGAAATCTTCAACACGAAAACTGAAATGGAAAATCTAAAAACTGAGTTAGAGTCGTACAATCTCGAATTGAAACTAATAACCAACTCTATATGATTATTGAAGAGCGAAAACCGATCACGAAACAGACATGCATCGACGATCTTAGCATTTAGAATCGAAGCAGAAGCGCAAAGACATCTGAAAAAACGACTCTTAGCTGCGAGATCGACATATCGAACAGTCGAATATCGAGACTATCGATCAAATGATCAATGTCAAAAATGTCAAACATTCGAGCATTTGCAGAACAAATGCAACAGATCATCAAGATGCTTGTACTGCAAGCGAAATCATCAGACCTGAGAGCATAAATGTCAATTACCTACGTGCAAAGACAAGCAATCATGCAATCACACGATTTCTAGATGCTGCAACTGTCAAAATGCGCACTTCGCAAATAGCGCAATGTGCAAAACATATCAGGCAGCTCAGTCTATTAGCTCACAAAAAGATCATCTAGTCACGAAATTGTAATGAGTATTGAATTCGAAATGTCACAAAACAACGCAAATGATAAAAGCTTTGCAAACACGTCGAATATTCGAATTCTACAGCACAATTGCGCAAGATCAACGCAAATTATGCATGCATGCATGAAATTTGTGAAAAACAAGGCAGATATTGTTATACTACAAGAATCGTGAATGAGAGACGAGAATATAACAATTTCGCATTCGTCGTTTATCTGCATCAAACCAAATGTTCAGAATACTCGTGTCAGAGTACTGATATTTGTTGCGAAAAACGCAAAGAAATTTACATGCACATCAAGACTAGATATAGTTAATAGCGAAGATATGCAAGCGATATTGATAGCGAACGATAAAATTCAGAATAAGATTTTATTGTTCAATATTTATAATGAAAAGTCACAAAACGCAGATGACGAGCAATTATATACGATTGAGCGAGAGTTAGCAAAAG